>Ga0180429_10003876_pt1 | contig 12083 bp, 9 predicted proteins | sample SS_ome_FD_132428 | JGI IMG/M metagenome (GOLD analysis project Ga0180429, IMG submission 132428) | Hypersaline lake sediment archaeal communities from the Salton Sea, California, USA - SS_1_S_1 metaG | ecosystem: Environmental > Aquatic > Non-marine Saline and Alkaline > Hypersaline > Sediment ... | reverse complement strand
TCCGCCGGATCGCCAGGACGAGGCGCTAGACGTGATGGTGCCCCAGGACCCGTCGGAGCCCTACGATATGGGGGGCATCATCGAGCGGGTGGTGGACGACGGCACGTTTCTGCCGGTGCACGAGCGGTTTGCGACGAACTTGATTGTCGGCTTCGCGCGGATGGGGGGCCATGTGGTGGGCATCGTGGCACAGCAGCCGCCGGTGCTAGCCGGTGTACTGGATATCGATGCCTCGGATAAGGGGGCCCGCTTCATCCGTTTCTGCGACGCGTTCAACGTGCCGCTTCTGACCCTCGTCGACACGCCGGGGTTTTTGCCCGGCCTGGAGCAGGAGCACGGGGGGATCATCCGCCACGGGGCGAAGATGATCTATGCCTACGCGGAGGCGAGCGTGCCCAAGATCTCCATCATCACGCGTAAGGCGTACGGAGGTGCCTACATCGTGATGAGCTCGAAGGCCCTGCGGGGAGATCTCTGCTTCGCGTGGCCCGGGGCCGAGATTGCCGTGATGGGACCGCAGGGGGCCGTGAACATCATCTTCCGGCGCGAGCTGCAGGAGGCTGAAGATCCTGAGACGCTGCGGGAGGAGCTGGTGAAGGAGTATCGCCAAGAGTTGGCCCATCCGTACATAGCGGCACGTCGCGGGTATCTGGATGACGTCATCGCCCCCCGGGAGACGCGTCTCCGGGTGATTCGAGGGCTTGAGATGCTGCTTGAGAAGCGGGTCCAGCGGCCGGCGCGGAAGCACGGGAGCATTCCTCTCTAGGACTCCATTGGAGAGCCTCTCGGAGAATAGTCACCCTCGAAATATGGAGACGGATGCCATAAGACAAAGCTGTCGGACGCGGCAGGGCATCTCGTGCAGGGTGGACGGGTCTGGAAAGGGTTTGACGGGGCGATGATAGGTTCTGGGAGGTCTCACGTGTTAGGATATGGGCTGATCATGAGAGGAGCGGCGACGTTGCGGAGGGCGACGCGTGCCTAACAAGGTTCTGGTGGCGAACCGAGGCGAGATTGCAGTGCGCGTGCTGCGCACATGCCGAGAGCTGGGGCTGGAGACAGTGGCCGTGTTCTCCGAGGCCGATCGGGACGCGCCCCACGTGCGCTACGCCGACGAGGCTTACTGCATCGGCCCGCCCCCGGCGAGCGATAGCTATTTGCGCGGCGATCGCATCGTCGATGTCGCACTGAGGGCTGGGGCGGGGATGGTTCACCCTGGCTACGGCTTCCTGGCCGAGGCCGCGGCCTTTGCGCAGGACTGTGTGGACGCCGGCGTCACGTTTGTCGGGCCACGCCCGGAGACATTGAAGCTCCTCGGCGACAAGCCGACGGCGCGAGAGGTGGCGAGAGGGCTGGGCATCCCGGTCGTGGAGGGATCGGCCTCAGGCCTGGAGGATAGGGAGCTACTGGACGCAGCCGATCGGATCGGCTACCCGGTCATGCTGAAAGCGGTTGCGGGCGGCGGGGGCATGGGCATTCGCGCGGCCCGATCGAAAAAGGAGTTGAGGGCGGTCATCCCGCGGGCCAGGCAGGAAGCCGAGGCCGCCTTTGGGGGACGAGGCGTCTACCTGGAGCGCCTGGTGACAGATGCGCGACATATCGAGGTGCAACTCATCGGAGATCGTGCTGGGCGTGTGATTCACCTTGGTGAGCGCGAGTGCTCCATCCAGCGCCGCCATCAGAAACTGATCGAGGAGGCCCCGTCCCGCGCCCTTGACGCCCAGCTACGATCCCGGATTCATGAGGCGGCGGTGACCATCGGAGAGGCCGTGGGGTACGTGAGCGCAGGTACCGTCGAGTTCCTGCTGGACGACGACGACCATTTCACCTTCATGGAGGTGAACCCGAGGCTCCAGGTTGAACATACTGTGACGGAGGCCGTCACCGGGGTGGACATCGTGAAGGAGCAGCTACGCATCGCGGCCGGGCGGGATCTGCGCTACGCCCAGGGGGACATCGTCGCCCGCGGATGGGCGCTGGAATGCCGCATCCTGGCGGAGGACCCGAACCAAGGATTTGCGCCCAGCGTCGGGGAGATCGAGCGGGTGCGGGAGCCGGCGGGTCCGGGGGTGCGGGTCGACAGCGGCGTCGCTGAAGGCGTGGCAGTGACGCCGTACTACGATTCGTTGTTGGCCAAGCTGATCGTGTGGGGAGAGACGCGGGCGGTAGCCATCGTGCGCATGCGTCGGGCGTTGGAGGAGTACCAGATCTCAGGAGTGGCGACGACGCTGCGCCTCTACCGCGCGCTGATGGACAGCACGCAGTTCCTTGGCGGGCAGTTTCATACCGGCTTCGTAGAGGAGAAGCTCCGGGACGGTGCGGAGGAGGGCTCCCGATCGGGGAGCTGGGAGGCAGATCGGGAGCAGAGGCTGGCGGCGGCGGTGACCGCGGCCCTGCTGGAGCACCGCCGGCGTCACGGGGCACAGGAAGGGGGCCGACCGGTCAGTCGTTGGAAGATGTTGGGACGTTGGGCGTTGATGCAACGTTGGGAGTAGCGGCGAGGGCCCCTGGCGTTGGTTGCGTGAGGAGGGAAGGCATGAAGTACACAGTCACAGTCGATGGCGAGCTCTTCAAGATCGAAGTCGGTCATGATGGGCGGACGTGGGTCGACAGAGAGCCGTATCGGGTTGACCTGCGGCACCTGGGCGGGAACGGCGAGTATTCGCTGCTCATGGATCACCGCTCGTACGATATCCACGTGGCCGACAGCGACAATGCGCATCACTGGGTGTCCGTCGGCGGCCGTCCCTACCGGACGCAGCTCTATCGGGGGAAGGGCGGGGGGCGGGGTAAGCGTACGGGGAACGGGAATGGTGGCGGCGGTGCCGGCGGGCTTCCCACGTCGCGGGCGGAGATGCGGGCACCGCTGCCTGGTCTGCTCGTGGAGCTGCGCGTAAGAGAGGGCGAGGCCGTGGAGGAGCAGCAGGTGGTGGCTGTGTTGGAGTCGATGAAGATGAACCTTGAGCTGCGCGCGCCGCGAGAAGGCGTGGTGCGGGAGCTTCGTGTAGAGCCGGGCCATCAGGTGAGGCAGGATGAGGTGCTGGCTGTTCTGGCCCCAGAAGGCGTTGCGTGTAGTGGATAGGCATAGTGCAGGGCTTTTCTGGCTCCTAGCGCTGGGCCCTTTGACCACGAAGGACACAAAGGGCACGTAAGGACACGAAGGACAGGGAGGAGGCAACTTGTTGGGCGGGTTTTCATACCCGCCTTTCTTCGTGTCCGTGGTGTGCTTTGGAGGTCCAACTTGTACCGGACGCCCTTTGCTGGTATCATCCGCAGCCGTTAGTCTGTCTTCGCACCACCGTCTCCAGGAGGCTCTATGCGCATACGATCCGTCACCCTTAGTACTGACATTTCCTATCCGCTGGATCTGGACGATTTCGCGGCCTTTGAATCCTTCCAGGAGCGCGCACGCGCACGATTTGCTGAGGTGGATCTGGAGGTCCAGACGGTGCGTCTGGCCACCCAGCCGTTCCCGGGCATTCTCGAATCGGAGGGCCCGGCGGCGGCCCCCTCGCTGGCGCAGAGTTTGGAGAAGGCCTGTGTTGAGCACGGCATAGACTACTGCTCTATCGGCCCGGTGAGCGCTGTGTCTCCGAAAAGCGATCTCTCCTTCATCGAGGCGATTCCCGATGTCATCTGTGCCACGGAGGCGGTCTTTGCCTCGGTTCTCGTCGCCGAGCAAGGAGCGGGGATCAACCTGGATGCGATCTCGCGGTCGGCTGGGGTCATTGCGGACGTGGCTCAGTCGACGCCCAGCGGTTTCGGCAATCTCCGGCTGGCCGTGCTGGCGAACTGCGGGCCGGGGTCGCCCTTCTTCCCGGTGTCGTACCATCAGGGAGGACGGACGCGGTTTGCGGTGGCCACCGAGGCGGCCGATCTGGCGGTGAAGGCCTTCGACGACGCCGGCGATCTGGCGGAGGCCCACAGGCGGCTACGGAGCGCGATCGAGGAGGACGCGGAGCGTATCGAACGGGTGGCGGAGGAGCTGGAGACGGCGTTTGGGTATGGCTTCGGTGGCATCGATTTCTCTCTGGCGCCCTTCCCGGAGACGGAGCGTAGCATCGGGCATGCCATGGAGAAGCTGGGCTTGGATGGGTTCGGAGCCAGCGGAACGCTGTTCGCTGTGGCCTTCGTGAAGCGGGCTATCGAGGCGGCGGGTTTTGAGCAGTGCGGGTTCTCCGGGGTGATGCTCCCGGTGCTGGAGGACCAGACGCTGGCGGAGCGGACGGTGGATGGGACGTACACATTGGACAGCCTCCTTCTCTATTCGACGGTGTGCGGGACGGGGCTCGATACGATTCCGCTGCCGGGGGACGTGACCGTAGAGGAGCTCGCGGCGATTCTACTGGACGTGGCGACGTTGTCGTTGGTGGCGGAGAAGCCCCTGACGGCGAGGTTGATGCCTATTCCGGGGTTGGAGGCAGGGGAGTTGACGGAGTTTGATTTCGAGTATTTCGCCAACGGACGGGTGATGGCGACCCGCGGTTTAGGGGCCTCGCGCGTGTTCGAGCGAGGTGGATTCTGGAGGCTGTGAGCAGTGCGTGCAACTTTCTGCGGGGAGGGACGTAGTAAGGTTGGTTTAGCGAGAGGGGGAGCGTAGTAGCGACCTTAGTCGCTCCGTGGGAGCGCTCGAAGTCCCAGGGTGACGATGCCACGGGTGAGTCGTTTGGAGGGCTTGGTGGAAGGGACTAGGGTGAGGGAGAGGCAGGTCTCGAACCGAAGGCCTGACGGAGGCGCTAGAGCGCCTACTACGAGGGCTCGCGAGGTGTCACGCAGGCGTTGGATGGGTGTGGCGCGGGGAACCGCGGTCAGAACCGGCATTGAGGGAAGGATAAGGAGGTAGCCAAACATGGCATCGCTGTTGGAGAAGGTATCGACGTTGATCTCGGCCAACTTGCACTCGCTCGTGGACCAGGCTCTGAAGTCGAATAGCCTGGCGGTCATCGATCAGTACGTCCGCCAAGTGGAGAACAATCTGGAGGACCTGGAGGACGCCGCTGCCACTGTGGGGGGCGAGGTCAAATCCATCAGGCGCAAGCTTGGCGATCTGGAGCAGCGTGAGGATGAGTTCGATCGCGCCGTCGACGCGTTCCTGATGGAGGGGAACGAGGAGGCGGCGGCCGCTACGCAGAGCAAGCTGAACAGCACGCTCCGCCTCGTCGAGACGTATGAGGACCAGGCTGTGCGCCTCAAGGATGAGTACCAGAAGCTGCTCGATGCAAAAGTGAAGCTGGAGGCGCGGCTCTCCACCATGAAGCAGGAGCGGGAGGAGCTCCAGGCCCTGCTCGAGCTGGCCAAGAGCAAAGAGATCGCCGTCGACGCGATGAAAGGCCTCGACGATCTCATGGGCTCCGGCGACACGGATATCAGCCGAATCGCCAATTCCATCTACGCGCGACTGGATAAGGCGACCACGGCGGCGGAGATACGGGCGGCCAGCCTCGATGAGCAGATCAACGAGGTGCTGGAGAGGGACGTACTGGATGCGCAGCTGGCGGAGCGGAAGAGGAAGCTGGGCTTGGAGGGGTAGGGGTAGGGAGTAAGGCGTAATCCGCAAAACGTAAGAGGTGAGGCGCGGGGCATGCTTGCGTGCTTTTCCAGTCTCGCGGCGCCAGAGCTTGCGGATTACGCCAGATGTATCCAATGGAAACCTATCGCCGAGCGAGACGCTTGCATGACTCATCACGCATCACGGAATACGCATTACGCGCTCCGCCTTACGGATCACGCGTCACTGAACTTGAGTCAGTCCGAGTTCCTATCCACAGCCTAGTCTCTGTCGAGAGGATATGCCTATGAACCGTACTCGGTGGATTTTCGTCGCGATCGTGGCCGCGGCGCTGGTCATCGTGGCCGTGTCGCTGCTCTGGCGGGCGTTGAGCCCCCGAGCGCCCGATGAGCTGACGGTCAAGCGTCCCGACGCCATCACCGTGCGCGTGCTGACGGCGCTGCCCGTCGAGCCGTGGGTGCGGGCGGCGGCGGACGACTTCAACGCCGGCAACCCGCAGCTCGACGGTGTGCCGGTGGAGGTCGACGTGTCGGCGATGGACGGGTTGAGCGCGCTGGGGCGCTGGGACCGGAACGACTTCGGCGCGCTGCCTCCCGACGTTGACGTGGAGAACTTGACCCCGGATGAGGAGGTCGCCCTGGCGGATTTCCCGACTGTGTGGATCCCCGACAGCCGCTACCTGGTGGAGCTGGCGAACGCCTCGTACAAGGAACGGCTCGGCCGCGACGTCTTCCTCACCGACGGCCAGTACCGCGCGCGGCCCATCGCCATCAGCCTCTTCACCTGGGGCATCTACGAGAGCCGCGCTGAGGTGCTCGAGGAGCAGTTCGAGGAGATCAGCTGGACCACGATCCATGACGCGGCGGTGGCGAAGGGGGGATGGCCGGAGTTGGGCGGCGAGGCGAGCTGGGGCTACTTCAAGCTCGTGGTGCCGAATCCCAATAAGAACGCCGGGGGCCTGGCGGCCATGATCGCGGCGGCGGGCGAGTACCATGGTCGGACGGACATCGGCGTGGAGGACGTGACCGATCCCGGTTTTCAGGCCTGGCTCGGCGAGCTTATGGGCGCCGTGACCGACGTCAGCAGCGCGAGCGCCTACACGGCCGAGGACTTTGCCCTCTTCGGCTACAGCGTGGGCGACGGCGGACAGCTCCTGGAGAGCGATCTGCTCCAGAATATGCAGGGGATCCTCACCCGCTGGGAGGACCCCCTGGTGCTCTACTACCCCGACTATGTGACCTGGTTTGACTTCCCCTTCACCGTCTGGATCGGGCCGGAAACGAGCGCCCTGGAGAAGAACGCGGCGCTGATGTTCCAGGAGCACCTGCTGGGCGAGAATCAGCAGAAGGAGGCGCTGGCCTACGGCCTGCGGCCCGCCAACCCGGAGATCGCGGTGAATGCGGATCCTGAGAGCCTGTTTGTCGAGTGGCAGGATCGAGGCGTCGAGCCGGTGGTGCCCCGAGCGGATGCGATGCGGAGCCCGAACCGGGACGTGCTGCTGGCCCTCATCCGCTGGTTCGAGCTGAACGTGGTGGAGTGACCGCGATATGCGAACCCTGAGGAGCTTGATGAGCGGGAGACGCGGCGGCCCAGCGCGGGTCAGCGAGGGCGGAAGTGGCGTAGATCGGCGCGGGTGCCTCCTGGGCGGTTTCCTGGCCCTGGCCGTGCTCTGTCTCGGCGTGACCGTGGCGTTGAGCGTGGCCGGCACCCGTCTACTGAACCGGACGGTGACGACCGGCGGCGAGAGCGCCGAGGCGCCGTGGGATCCGGAGAGCGCGACACTCACGGTGGCCGTCTCGCCGGGGATGGAGGAGACCTTCGGTGGGCTGGTTGGGGATTTCAATGCCGAGGGACGGACGACGCCGGACGGGCAGACGATGGCGGTCGAGCTGGTCGCGATGAGCCCACAGGCGATGGTGGATTGGAGCCTGAACGATCCGTCGTTCCAGGCGTTGGCGCCGGATAGCAGCCTGTGGCTGAATCAGCTGGAGCGCCGCTGGACCGCGTTACAGGACGACGGGGCGGGCGTCGATGATGAGGCCGTCATTCCCCTGGGAAATCGGCGCACGAGCACGGTGGTCCGGTACGCGGCCAGCCCGGTGGTGATCGCCGCCTGGGAGGACGTGGCCCGCGAGCTGGGCTGGCCGGAAGGCGACGTGGGCTGGGAGGATATCCAGCGGAAGGCCACGGAGGATCCCAACTTCAAGTGGAATCATCCCAGCACCAGCCACGCCAGCGGCCTTCTGGCGACGCTGGCAGAGTTCTACGCCGGGGCGGGTCTGACCCGCGGCCTGACTGAGGAGGCCGCTACGGACCAGCGGACGCTTGACTACGTCCAGGCGGTCGAAGGGACCGTCCGCTTCTACGGCGAGAGTGAGGACGTGATCCTGGAGCAGCTGGCCGCCGAGGGACGGGACTTCCTGGACGCATTCGTGGCCCAGGAGCAGGTGGTGGTGCGCTGGAACACCGACAATCGTGATGCCCCCCTGGTGGCCATCTATCCGGCCGAGGGGACGCTTTGGGCCGACCATCCCTTGGCTCTCTTGGCTCTGGCCGAGGGCGACGCGGCTCCGGTCACGGCGAACCAGGAGCGGGTCTTCCATGCCCTGGCGGACTACCTGACCAATCGAGAGGTACAGGAGCGGTTGCTTGAGGCGGGCTACCGGCCGGCGGACCTGGACATCGCCCTCGAAGGTGCGGGAAGCCCCTTCGCGGGGACGGACGCGGTCGACTGGCGGGAGCCCCAGACGACGCTGCAGATCCCCTCGGCTGCCGTGGTGGAGGTGGTGCAGAACGTCTGGTGGTACACGAAGCGGCCGACGAACGTCTTCCTGGTGGTCGACACCAGCGGGAGTATGGGGGGCGATAAGCTAGCCCTGACGAAGGAGGCCCTGAAGGCCTTCGTGGGGCAGATCCGGGGCGACCGGGACCAGGTGGGCTTGATCGACTTCGGGACGGACATCAAATCCGTATGGGAGCTAGAGCCGGTCGACGACGTACGCCGGGGTACGCTCTCTTTGCAGATTGAGGGCTTGGAATCGTCTGGGGAGACAGCGCTGCTGGACGCCGTGGTGGGGGGCTACGAACGGCTCCAACTAGAGAGCGATCGGGAGGCCATCAACGCGCTGGTGGTGATGACCGATGGTCAGGAGAACGCCAGCCGTAGCGGGATGTCCGATCTTGAATGGCGATTCCAAGAGCAGGGCGGGGTCGAGGTGGTTGTCTTCACTATCGCCTTTGGTCGCGGTGCGGACGAGGCGCTTCTCCAGCGGATGGCCGAACTCGGGGGAGGGCAGTTCCGGCGTGCTGACGAGACGGATATCCAAGAGCTCTATCGGATCATTTCCACGTACTTCTAGCTCCATGGAAGGTGGTCGAGGCTTAGTGTTTGGGAGGGCTGACGAGCGATGACGACGCCGCGCACCAAGCTCCAGCAAGAGGCACAGAGCGCCATCCTCCAGTATGCGTTCTTCCGCTGGGAGAGCGGGGTGGTGGTGGCGGGAACGATTCTGCTCACCCTCTTCTTTCCGCGCCCCTTTCCGTGGTGGCCCGTCTGGGGATGGCCCGTGCTGGGATTCCTGGGCGTGGTGGGCATCTTCGCCTCCAGCCTCACCGATGCCGAGGCGAACGCTGAGGTCCTGCTGCGATTGTTCCAGGAGCAGTTCGATCCTGGCGAGATCAGGGATCCGGACCTCCGCCGCGAGGTTGAGGGCGCCTTGGCGTATCAGCGGCGCATCGAGACGCTGGTGCGCGAGCAGCGACCGGGGGTGCTGCGGGATCGGCTGGAGGACACGGCGAGCCAACTGAGCGACTGGATCGCGAATATCCACGAGCTGGCGCTGAAGCTGGACGGGTACCGGCACGATGAGCTCCTGGCCGAGGAGCGGGAGACGGTGCCCCAGGAGATCGAAGGTCTGGCGGCCAGGCGGGATCGAGAGCGAGATTCCAAGCTGCGCGAGGACCTGGAGAAGGTGCTGGAGAGCAAGGGGAAGCAGTGGGAGACCCTGCGCAAGCTGGACAAACGGATGCGGCAGGCGGAGCTCCGGCTGGAGCAGAGCACTACGGCGCTTTCCACGGTCTACGGTCAGATCCAGCTGGTGAGCGCGCGTGACGTGAGCAGCGGACGATCCGAGCGGCTGGAGGCGGACATTCGCGAGGAGATCAGCCAATTGAACGACCTGATCAAGAGCATCAATGAGGTCTCGAAAGAGGCGGGATGGTAGGGAGGTGCGCCTGGTGAAAAGCGGGCAGGTGATCCTGGCGCTGGTGGTTGCTGTTGCCCTGGCGCTGGCGGGCTGCGGCAGCCAGGCGCCGTCACGGGGAGAAGCTGTGGTCTATGTAGCGGTGCCCTTGAGCGGCTTCATGGCCAACGGCGGTCAGACGGTCCTGGGCGGCGTGCGGCTGGCGGCTGAGGAGACCAACCGGCGTGGAGGACTGCTCGGCTATCGGCTGGTGGTGCGGCCGCTAGACGATGAGGCTGACACTGACGTGGCGGTCTCTCAGGTGGCAGTGATCGAGGAGGCTCTGGAGCGCGGCGAACGCGTGGTGGCCGTCATCGGACATCTCAACAGCGGACAGACCCTGGCGGCGATGGAGCTCTACGAGGACCTGGACGTGGTCGTCATCACCCCGACGTCGTCGGAGAAGAGCCTGACGGAGAAAGGGTACCGGAACTTCTTCCGGGTCAACGCCGACGACTCGGTGCAGGCTGCCGTCGACGCCCGGTTCCTGGTGGAGGAGTTGGGGGCCCAGTCGGTGGCCGTGGTTCACAATGATACCGAGTACGGCCGAGGATTGGCGGAGCTACTGACGGAGGAGTTGAACGATCGCGGCGCCGAGGTGAGCCTGTCGCTTGAGGTGGGCGAGGGCCAAAGCCGGTACGAGGAGGAGGTCGAGGAGATAGCGGCATCGGGAGCCGACGCGATCTTCTATGCCGGCTACGAGATCGAGGCCCCCTATCTCCGTATGGCGCTGGTTGATGGGGGCGTGGAGGTGCCTATGCTGGCCAGCGACGGGGCCTTCCTGGGCGCTACCATCGACGAGGCGGCGGGCACGGCCGAGGGCATGTACGTCAGCGCCTTCGCCCCCAGCCCCGAGAACGTGGCGAATGAAGCCTGGATCGAGGCGTATCAGGCGGTGGAGTACCGAGATCCCGACACGTACTCCGTCAACGGCTATGTGGCCATGGAGGTCCTGACGGAGGGCGTCCGCGAGGCGGGGTCGCTGGAGGCCGGTGCCATTGCTCAGGCGCTGCGGGAGCACACCCTGCCCACTCTCTTGAACGGACTGACGTATCAGCCCGATGGGGATCTGGACGATGCCCAGATATGGATCTATCAGGTCCAGGACGGGCAGTTTCGCCAGATCTCACGCTGAGTATTGCCCTTCGAACCAGCCCATGAAGACCGACGACCTGGAACGCCGCCTGGCGCAGAAGCAGGCGCAGCTTTCGGCGCTGCGCGAGATCGGGCGGGCCATCAATGCGGCGCTGGAGCTGCAGGCTACGTTGGAGCTGATCACGCGCAGGACGGCCGAGGTCATCGGGATGGACTCGTGCTCCATCTACCTGTTGGACGACGATGGGGACTACCTGGTGCTTGGTGCGACCACGGGGCTCTCGAAGGAGGCCATCGGTGAGGCCCGACTCAAGCTGGGCGAGGGTCTGACGGGCTGGGCGGCCGAGCAAGAGGAGGCCGTGGGCGTGGCCGACGCCGCTCACGACCCGCGTTTCAAGCATCTGCCGGAGACCCAAGAATCAGTATTCCAGTCGCTCCTCGCGGTGCCGCTGGTGAACCAGGGTCGCGTGATTGGGGCGATGAACGTCCAGACCGAGCGGTACCATGTGTACGAGGACGACGAGGTGGAGCTCCTGGCGCTGATCGGCGATCTGGCGGCCGGCGCGCTGGAGAAGGCGATGCTCCACGATCAGATGCAGCGCCAGATTGAGGAGCTTTCGACCTTGGCGGATGTGAGCGAGGCGATCACCGCGCCGCTCTACCTCGACGAGATGCTCGATCTCGTGGTGGAGATGGCGGCCCACCTGATGCCGGTCAAGGCGACCTCTCTGATGCTGCTGGAGGAGGGGGATCAGCTGGTACGTCACGCTGTTCACGGACTGAGCGATGCCTACCGGAGAGGACCGGCGATCTCGCTGGGCGAGGGCGTCACGGGAGGCGTGGCAGCGGAGGGTCGACCGGCCATGGTACGAGACGTGCGGCGGGCTGAGCGCTATCTCTATCCCGATCTTGCAGAGGAAGAAGGGCTCTTCTCGCTCTTATCCGTGCCTCTGCAGGTGCGCGACCGGGTCATCGGTGTGCTGAACGGGTACACGGGGGAGCCAAGGAGTTTCGATCCCCAGGAGGTCGAGCTCTTCACCACGCTGGCGAACCAGACGGCCCTGGCTATTGAGAATGCCCGTCTGGTGGTCAATACCGCCGTGGTGCGGGAGATGCACCACCGGGTGAAGAACAACCTGCAGACCATCGCGATGCTCCTCCGTCTACAGATGGGCGAGCCGGGGCTCGACGCCGAGCAAGCCCTGCGCGAGAGTATCCACCGGATCCTGAGCATCGCG
>Ga0180429_10003875_pt1 | contig 12083 bp, 4 predicted proteins | sample SS_ome_FD_132428 | JGI IMG/M metagenome (GOLD analysis project Ga0180429, IMG submission 132428) | Hypersaline lake sediment archaeal communities from the Salton Sea, California, USA - SS_1_S_1 metaG | ecosystem: Environmental > Aquatic > Non-marine Saline and Alkaline > Hypersaline > Sediment ... | reverse complement strand
GAGTGAAGTACGTCCCCGGATCGAAAGTGATTCGGATTCTTCCGGGGCTGGTTCGCCGAAGATTTCCAGGCGGGCACGACTGCCTTCAGACATCTTGCCGCTTATGGCAGCATCATTGTCGGCAAAGGGATCGTCACCACTTGCGGGAATGCCCCCGCCGAATCCACCACCGCCAATCCCTCCTCGTCCACCGCCAAACCCTTTCATCGCTACGCCGGAATTCGCCAGTTCGTCAAGTTCTTCGTCTTCGGTTGATTCCGGATAAAGATCTGATGTTCCTGCCGACCTGCGGGAGGCTTCTTCCGCACGTTGAAAGACCGGGAGGGCGAGTGAGATCAGGATCACCAGGACTCCTGCCACGATGAATACGTTGACAGCCTTCCAGTGGCGGCGGATCGCGACGAGTGTCAGCAACACAAAGACCGTCACGATGAAACCAGCAATCAGCATGCGAGAGATGGTCTGCGATTGTGACGGCCATCTGGTGGTACTTGCGATGGACTGCAGCCAGCCGGGTTGTGCGAGCTGACCGCGTGGAGCAAACTGATCCGAATGATCGAGCAGCAGGGCGTCGTTTGGATACTGGACGTACCACGACTGTTCCAGAACGTCAATCGGAGTCGCCTGTCCCATTTTCGCATCAATGGAGATCCTTACCGATTCCTGTTCCGTAACTGTAATTCCGGTGTCGTCGGTGTTCTTCGATTCGAACAGGATCTCAAGGGTATGGTCCGTTTGATCCAGTCCGGTTGGAATCGCGACCAGATAGTCACTTCCGTCACGTCGGACTTCCACCGCTTCGCTGTTCAGGACAGTTGACCAAAGGAGTGAAGGTTTGCTTTCGGGAAGAGTGAACCGCAAAGTCTGCACGCCAATGCAATGCAGGTCGACGCGACACGATCGTCGCGTCGTTCCGTCGTGTGTAATCTGACTCACGTTGGTGATGGACCGGCAGACAGCCGTCGGGACAGGCTGAGTCGTGTAACGTGTTTCGGCCAGCACGGCGTCATAGTTGGGATTTGCAAACTGATAGACGCGAGCGATTCGGCGTCCAGTGGAGGTGTCCGGTGCAGTGACCAGTGAAGGATCGGCGCTGCGGAGTCCGCGAATGGAATCATCGGCTGCGGCTTCAAACTGCTGATCCGGGGATGCTTCAAAGGCGAGCAGTCCTTCCTGATGGATGGCACCGGGGACTTCAACGACAGGCGCGGTGATGGTGTCGCCGTCCCGAGGCAGCTGACTTCGAGTTCGCAGCGTGACCGATCCGGAAAAACGGCGATCAAACGTGAGCGTCCAGAGACGGTGCCCATCGACAGGTTCCGCGGATTTCGTTTCCGTGATCTGGATTTGCTGAGGGACCAGACTCTTCATCAGCGGGGAGTCATAGCCGGGAACCGGTCCGATCCCCATCACATCAAATCGAAGTTCGTCCCCGAGAGTTTCCGGCAATCGCAGCGGCAGAGTTCGAGTGGTTCCATTGATGACATCGATTGTTGTCAACATGCTTGTCGTCGTCTCACGAGCATCCATCCAGCAACGGATTTCGGTTCGTGACGAAAGTCGAATTGGGCGACGTTGGATTGTCAGGAAACCGGAGATCGGGGTACCCTGAGATTCAAACACGATATTTCCGGAGTCTTCTCCTGCGGGAACGAGGCCGTGGATTTCCGTCGGTGAGACAAGCAGATCCGGAGCGGAAGAAATCGTGTACAGGCCGGCAACCGGTGATGCTTTGGGAACCGTCACCACAGGCAGTGTGAGTTGCTGTGATGCCGCTGGATCATTGAGCGTACGCTGGAGCGACATGACCAGCGTCAGTAATCCGCCGGGTGGAATTGCCTGTGGCAAATCCAGTGTGACATCTGTCGGAGAATTGCCCGCTCGCCAGGGGACCGGCTGACCGCTCGCATCAGCCAGAGAAAGCAGTTGCCATTCATCAGGCAACGTGAGCTGCAGGTCAAACAGTGGTGCATTCAGAGTCTCGACTGACAAAGTACACCGGAATGATGCTTGCGTGTCGGTGATGCCCAGGACGGAATCACCCTGACTGAACAGTTCGCGGTCGCGTGGTCGGACAGCGACGGTGATGTTGTAGTCTTGCAGCCAGAAGTCGAAAACGGGAGACGCAGTTGTCGCCATGTTTCCGTCGGTCAGCAGTTGACGAATTCCGGCTCCGGTCTTCGTCAGCAAACGCAGTTGCTGTTCGTGTCGAACCAGCAGTCGGCCGGTGTGTGCCGTGACCTGGTTGAATTCCAGAACAGGCAGCTTGTCCTGCTGCTGGCCGTTGATTGTGGCGACGCCGCTCAGATGAATCAGACGATCCTCTGAGAACGGCTGACGCCAGGTCATTACAATTCGCGTATGCCCTGCTCGTTCGGGATCATCGATGAGTTCCCATGATTCCAGTCCGGTGGATTCAACGGCCGTGATCTCCAATGCCGCCGGAACGGTCGCAGTGAGTTGAGTGATCTCACCTCCAAAAACTCCCACGCGCGATTCCGATTGCCATAGAAGTGTGTCAGTGGAGAGATCCGCCTGAACGCTGGAGTGAACGAATACCAGCGTGTCAGATGTTGAGTCCGTGCGCTGAGTGGTCCATCTGAGTTCTGTGCGATCCAGTCTCCCGGCGGGAACAGAATAGGTTGTAGATTCTTCATCCGGAGCCGGACGCCGCAATCGCCGTCCGTTGAGCAAGAGATGTTGGCCTGCTTCAGCTTCAACGTCGAGCTCGACGGCTGTGTTTCTGATGACATCGAATCCGACGGCGCGATCACTGCCGACGCGACCCAATGGCGTGGAACACATGAGCCGGACTGTGAATTGTCTCTGTTCATTGTGAAACAGCGTCACCTGATCCTGCCCTGCCCGACCAATCACGGCAGGCTGGTCGTCTGTCTTCGCATCCTCGATAGACAGGTTCCCAATGGGGATCGTGAGCTGTTGCCAGTGGGAGGTGAATTGTTCGACGTTCAGTTCGATTTCGACCACTGCGTGGTTTCCGGCCTGGCGGACGGAATACTTCGCATTCCGGACGAGTATCGGTGCAGGAATCTGGTTGGTTGTTCGTTCTGCCTCCGCTGCCTGGCTCAGAAGTCGCGAGTATTCCTCTCGCGGCAACAGGATACCACCGGACGTATCGAATACGGATTCCAGCTGGTCGAACGGGACGAAATGCTCTGTGCTGCTGTCCGGTTGTGCTTTGACGGCAGCGGGAATTGTGAGCAGCAGGATACAGGTCATGGGGGTGCTGACCAATCGGGAGAGATGTACCACGCTCCACGGCAGTCGCTTTGACGAAGTAGTGGGCAAGCGTTGCATTATTTGCCTCCCATCAGATCGTCCATCATCTCTTTTACACCCGGCGCCGGAGTAATGGTGCCCGCCGGTTCGTCCGGCTGGTGCGGCGATGAAGTGTCTTTGTCGCCCCTGTCGTCGTCCGGAGAGTCTGGCGTAGGTTCCGGATCACCCGGGGCCTGGCCAAAGAACAGACTGGTCGTCCAGATGCCGATCAGTCCAAGCAGGCCAATCGTCCCGGCACTCATCATTTGGCTGGCGGCGTTGGCGTCGTACAGCTGCCAGATTGCCATCACCACCAACGCCAGCAGGATCAGCGTGATTCGGTTTTCCCACGACGATCTTCTCAAGACCAGACCGATGCAGATCAGAGCTCCACTGATGACGGCGACAAGGAACGGACGGTTCCACCAACTGGCTTCGATGACGGTGTCGTTGCCCAGTGCACGGAAGACAGTCGAATTCCCTTGATATGCAAAATCACTCGCCGAACTGTCCGCTCCGATCCACCCGCTCAGGAGCGTGTTGGCGTCTGCTGTTGTTGTCGATTTCAGGGGGCGGAATATAGACCAGACCTGCCGTCCGAGAGGCGTCCAGTTGTCTGGTGTACCGACGATTGAGATGTCGTCGGGCGTCCAGATTCCAACGCGTGTCTCCTGAACGACGGTGCTGCCTGTGGAATCACCAATGCCCGGAACTCTCAACAGTTGCCTGCCGCCCTGCCCTTCGTATGGAAAACGATCGGGACCGGTGATTGGACATCGCAATTGGAATGACAGAAGGAAACTCTGGTCGGATGTGCCCTCGCGCGAAATGTTGATGTAGTACACATCGTGGCCCTCCGGCGCTTCGACATCTGCCGCCGGTTCGAATGTCGTACGACGATTGTTCAACGTGGGCGTTTGTAGTTCACTGCCAACAGGAACGTCGACTCGTAGACGTTGCCGTTCGCTGGTGGTGATTTGGTACCGACAGCGATAATTTGCGAGAGGCTGTTTTTCGGTAACAACTTCGATGGCGGCTTTAGAAACGACGGTCGCGACAACTTCGTGGATTTCATGCTGTTCGACTGTGACGCTGGCGGACGCAGGCTGAACGAAATACCGGAACGCGAGGTAGCCGTCTTTTGGAAGAAGTTCCAGCTCGCGGACGTCGATGGACTCGGTCGTTTCGCCGGTTGCTTCCGCGTTAATCGACAGAGATTCATGTCGCAGCAGGCGAAGTTCGCCCTTCACCTGAGTCAGTGTCACGCGGCGTTTTTGATTGGCATCCTCAGGGTAAGGTGGCAGTACGCGGAGCGGTCCGGCAGCAAAGGTGCGAGCGGTTTCTTCTTCCGCTGCGGGCAGGTTCAGTTCCCAGTCTGCTCCAATCTGTACGGATCCCGTCACTTCGTTTTGCAGGACGAGCGTCCAGGGGACCCATCCGTCTTCTGCCGTTTCTGCTTTGCTGCGCTGTTGAATGAAGTGCCCAGAGCTGATGGCGCGAAAACGGACGTCGTCTGCGATGGCTTCCGGCACTGCAATTCGGAATGTGTTGATTCCAGCGTTGCGGATTTCGAAACGAATCTCAGAGTTGAATTCAACCAGTTCCGGTTCAACCTTCGCTGTCGTGGCAACGATGGCTTCGACCTGAGAAGGACGTGGAGACGTACGGACACTCAGCGTCCATGGCTGGTGCGAAAAGCTCCATGCGGAGACGTTGCCACTGTTTGCGGATTCGCGAGACGGTGTCAGTCCCGTTGTCTGTTCATCGATCGTGACCACATCCAGGAACTGAGGAGCCACGATGGCCAATCCACCGGTACTCCTTTCGACTCCCTGTGGCTCGATGGCCGGGATGGCAGTTTCTGTTTGAGCTGCTGTGGAATCGAATGTCTGGTGTCCGTGGATATCGACTCCAATGGCTCCCATTCGCTGATTCGTTAACGCCAGCGTGACGGTTCCGCCGGCCTGATCGACATTGAATTCACTCATCCCATCCGCTCGTACTGTATCAATCGTGAGTGATTCGGGGTACTTCAGTTTGAGTTCAAAGACCCCCGCTTGTTCAACGACGTAGTCGATGTGAGTTCGCAGCTGAAGTTCGTCGTCGGTGAATGTGATACGCGACTGCTGGTTGGCGAGCAGTCGTGGTTCGACCGGTTTGACCTGAATGATTAACTTGCCTCGTTGCCCACTGAAGTTCCACGCTGTTCCCTTCCCGGACTTCGTGTCATTCGAACTGGCTCGTCTGATTCCGGACTGTGTCTGAGGCAGCACGGTCAGCGAGCCATCGGATGTGACTGTGAATTGGCCGGACTCGCGGATCACGTTGGCAGCGTGCACGCTGTGCAGGACATTGTCATCCGAACGACCGAGAATCTGGAGGACATCACCGGTGGGATCACGTTCTGTCTGAATCTCGATGCTCAGTTTGTCACTGACCGGTTTCAACAACTGGATGCGAACCTGTTGATGGCCTTCAGCAGGATTTGTTTCCCAGGATTGAATACGGCCGGTGTGAGCCACCACGTCGATAATTCGAGCATCAGACGGAACGATGACCGTTGCTTCCTGCATTTCGCCGCGAAGAATCTCCCATGTAAAGACGTTGGTTGTCTGCAGCAGTTGCGGTTCGATGTGCACTATGACGTTGTTGGTGACACTCGACAGTAAATCCATCTGCGGGCGCGATCCCGCTTTCGGAAACCAGCGGACGGTGAACTTACGAGTCGATCCCAACGCTGCTTTGACAACAGTCTGTGATTCATTGCTCCCTTCCGCCGGCAGCAGGACTTCAATCGGCTCGATGCTGACGGTTTGATCGCCCTGCGGAATGGTCACCTGCACTTCATTGATCCCAACCGATGGGCAGTTGAGCTCGAAAAGCCGTGCTTCGGGAGACGTCTTGACGGTGGCGAGCAGTTCAAGCGTCACCGTTTGCTGACCTGCTCCTTTGACGAGCAGGTCGTAGGTGCCTTCGCCGGTCCCTTTGAGTAACGTGTCGCTCTCGTCATCGGACTGGATACTGCCGATGGCCGCCTGTCCGAACGTCAGCGGAATCCGTGCCCACGTATCCTGGACGAAAACATCCACGGTGAGTTCCACCGTGACTCTGGCGACATCTTCTTCAACGGTCGCGCTGTAGGCAGCTTTCGTAATAATGGCGTCTGGTGATGGTCCGGTCGGCTGAGGATCTTTCTGCGAATAGTTCTCCAGAAGTTCCATGTAGAACGCGTAGGGCACGATGGCGGTGGCGTCATCGCTGTTGAATACGCTTTGCAGGTCGCGAAAAGGCACGTAGATCAGCCGGTTTCCGGGTTCGCGCACGGGGGCGCGGCTGGCAGCTGGCTGATTTGTGTCAACGGATTCCTGTGCGGGAGGATTTGTCGCAGGTGATTCCTCCTGTGCGTTTGCATGGATTGGCAGGAGGATCAAAAGAATTCCGACTTGGAGAAACAGTTGTCGGTTATGCTGCATTGTGTTCGTCCTCGCTGCGGATTGTTCGCTCACGAATGTCCTCTGCAGTATGATGAGTTGCGCAGGAACCCTGCGTGGAGTGCAGTTCTTTATGAATTGCGCCGAATTTACATAATCTTTCCATGCCCCGGTGAGCGGCAGGCATTTGGTCGGACAACGTGCGCGAGAGGATAGCGACACTTTGTTCTAACTACGATTCTCCATTACACGACGCATCCTGACTTCGATAAGTTCCCGAAGATGTCTGCTGAGTCTGATTCCAGTGAACACATTCATCAACGAGCCCGACGTCTGGTCGATCGACTCCGATTGCTCAAGTCGGTGGCTGTTGCCTGGTCAGGTGGTGTGGACAGTGCTGTCGTTGCAAAAGCGGCGATGCTGGCGCTGGGCGAGAACGCAGTGGCCGTAACAGCCGTCAGTCCGTCGCTGGCACAGGCTGAACGCGATGTGGCTCGGCGGGAGGCTCAGGCCATCGGCATTCGACACGTGGAAGTCTTCACCGATGAGTTTGCTCGGGAGGAATACCGTCGGAATGCGGGCGATCGCTGCTTCTACTGCAAAGACACTCTTTATTCACTGATGGCGTTGAACGCGGCGGATCTGGGGGTGGACGTTCTGCTGAACGGAGCGAACACAGATGACCTGAACGATCATCGACCGGGAGCCGTGGCCGCTCAGGAACACCACGTTCAAAGTCCGCTGATTGATGAGGGAATCGATAAGGCCGGTGTCCGCGAACTCGCGCGGTTTTGGGAACTCAGCGTCGCCAACAAACCGGCGTCGCCCTGTTTGAGCAGTCGGATTGCGTATGGCGTTGAAGTGACAGAAGAACGTGTACGCAGAGTGGAGCTGGCCGAATCCTGCCTGCGGGACCTGACGGGGTTGAATGAGTTTCGGGTTCGTCTGGAGTCGGGCGAGCTGGCTCGCATCGAAGTGCCTGTGGCTGCGCTGGAGCTGTTGATCGACAACGAAACGCGAACTCAGTTGGTGGCGCGACTGACAGGAATCGGGTTTCGAAACGTCACTCTTGACCTGCAGGGATTTCGCAGTGGCAGCCTGAATGATGCACTTGTGCAATTGACGTAAGCTGCACACCGCAGTGGTCCGTTTCTCTTGAAGCCGAAACCGGCCACTTGTGCGCCGAAGATGGCCGCTTCCGGGAGCGTACCGGCAGGTACTGCCGATCTAGTCGAATCGTCGTTGCATGAGGTTTCCTTTGCGGGTTCTGTTTGGGCAGGAAGCGTGGTTCCCGATCGGTGCCGCCATCTAAACTGCCCGGTCTTGCGTTACTAGTGACCCTGCCCTGAACTGAAACGCGTCAGCCTGACGTGGTCACCTGTTCAATTCCAATCTGTTCAAAGTGGATGCTGCCGATGTTTGCTCGCGCATGCTGGCTGACCTTAACATTGCTTCTCGTCAGCTCCGGCTGTCAAACTCCAAACACGGCATTGTTACCGTGGCAGGGAGATTCCGGTAAGCCGAGTCTCACCGAGGCAGAACTCAACCGAACACTTGACGGGCCGACCCTGAACGAAGAAGCATTTGGTGCTGCGTCAAGTGTTGATGATTCGTCACCGACTCTTTCGAATCTGTCGTCGAATGAAAACGATCGCATTGAAAAATGGTTGAGTCGTGGTCAGGAAGCGATACGGCAGGCCGCGGAGAGTCCTCATCGCGATCAACTGTTGCGGGAGGCCACGAACTCATTCCGGGAATCGCTGAAGCTGGATGCAGACAACGTTGATGCCTTTCACGGGCTGGCGATTGTCTCAGACCTGAGGGAAGACTGGGAAATGGCGGAGATGAACTATAAGCGTGCTCTTTCGGTGCGCCGGGACGACGTCAACCTGTTGAATGACCTCGGGTATTCGTATCTGCTGCAGAAACGATTCGACGAAGCTTCGCGTTATCTCAATCGGGCGACTCAGATTGATCCGCGTCATGAGAAATCGCATATCAATCTGGCGATCCTGGAAGTCCAGAAGGGAAACCAGCAGGCAGCTCTTGCGCAGTTGTCTCGAATCTATGGAAACGGTCAGGCTCAGTCCGCGCTTGCAGGGATTGTCACCGAGCATGGACTTTCTGCGCCGGATCCCGGCATGACGGAGGTGTCACATCAGCAACCGATGGTGCCACCTGCTGTGCAGCAGAGAAATCGCCCCGAGGTCGAAATGTACCGGCTCCAGGCCGCGAACGCTCCTCAAACAACTGCAATGCAGCCACAACCACAAATGTCGGTGCCTCAGCAATGGACGGGCAACTCGGCCGGTCAGCAGAACCGGCCGTTGTTTTCGCAGAATGGTCTGATTCACGCACCGCCTCCTCAATCGCCCGTTCAGGCGGTGGGAGCAACGGGCGATCAGATTCAGCAGCAGGCAACTGTGCCGGCCGCCTCGCAGCAGGGAGTGCCGGGGTCTGAGCGGATGTCGCCATCGGGGCGCCCGATTGGGCACGTTGTTCAGCTTCCGCCTCAAACCACGGTGATCCGACCTCAGCTGCCGGCGTCCGCGAACGTTTACAATCCAGTTGCTCCTCCGGCATTGCAGGCGGACGGAGCCGTCAAGCAGGTAAACAGCCAGTCAACGCCGGTTCCTGTGCAGACAGGCGTCAACAACAGGCAGTTGGCTGTTTCTCAGCCAGCCTGGCAACCACCAGGACGTGATGAGCGACCAATTTCAGTTTTGCCGCAAAACATACAGGCGGGGAACGTAGGTGCAGGTGGCACGTATCATCCGGGTCTGCCACCAATGAATGCGACTTCACAGAAACCGGCTCCGATCCATCCGGAGGGATCGTATTATCGTCAACCAGGTCAGACGGCCAGCCAGCCTCAGGCATACTCGACAGGCTCCGCTGGATATGACGGCGTTGCAAACGCAGCATCTGGACAGCAGCCATCATCACCTGCTAACAGAGCTACGGCACATCCGCAGTATTCAGCTCACCTGGGATATCCTTCGACTCAGGGAATGCCAGTGAGTCCAGCAGGATTTCAGCAGTCCGTTGGCGGTAGTCCGTCGCAAGCTGTTGGCTCGGCGCCGCAGCCGGTCATTACGAACGCCGGTCAGCAGCCATTAGCTCCTCAGTACTTTGCACCGCCACCGGTGAGTGTCCCTGGGTTTCATGATCCGATCCGAACAGTACCGGATCGGCTGGCGGAGTATCGTAAGGCGCGTTCCCAGCAGGAGAACGAGTACCAGCAGGAACTGCAGAATGTGGCTCGTCCGCTTGGTGGCAGTTCCTTCCAGTAGAGAAAACGCAACACGCCGCCTGCAGAAGCAAACGGCGTGACGGGACTTGCGTTGATCGGGCTGAGTTGCGGCTTTAGAAGCCTCCACCAGCACCGCCACCGCCAAAGCCGGCGAAGAGTCGCGAACGGCGAACTCTTCCGTGATCCTGCTCACCCTCAATTGAATTGATACCTTCGGTGTACGGTTGCGAGACCACCGTTCGATGGCAAGCATCGGCATTACCCAGATCGGTCAATACTTTGACGACGAGCTCACGTCTGATGGCGTCCAGTTCGGGGTCAGAGTTGTTCCAGCTTCGCTGAACGAGTACCGGGAACGGTGCGGATGACATACGAGCGGCGATTTCTGCGATGTGGTCGCGACCATAGGGCGTCAGTGCAGATGTGTTGTCGACAAACTCGTTACGGTGGATGACAAAGTCATTTGCTTCTCCGTTGGTTTCCTGAGTATGCCAGTGAGCACGGCTGATGGATCCCAGCGGCACGGTATCCGGAATGGCCATCGAACGGCAGGGACCACAACATGGCAGTGGGATACAGCATCCGGTAAGTGAACCCATCAGGGCTGCAATGGCAGCAAGTTTGACAGGTGAGAATGGTTTGCTTGTCATATTGAAGCCCTGTTTCCCTGGATGGAGGCGGGTATGTGAACGAAGGGATTGATTCTGGATGAGTCCTGTGTCGTCGAGCGGCGGGACGCGTTACCGTCGCCAGCCAACCGTTGACACAGGATTTCCGGAGTTGTTCTTAGGCTTTTTCTGGAACAGGGCATTGAAGCGATCTGCAAATCCCTGCTTCTTCGGTTCCTGAATACTGTTCCACGAAGTTTGCTGTGGGACCGGTGGCAGAGGTGTCTGAGGAGACACGGCTGGCGGTGCCATCTGAGGTGGCTGCACAGACATCGGAGCCTGCTGCTGGTACTGATTGATTCCGGCAGGTGGCGATGATTGGTGGTGCATCGTGTTGGCCGGTGGCAAACTGTACTCTGATTGTGGGCTTGGAGTCAGGTTCTGGCTAGGAACCATGCCACCCAGTCCGGGCTGGAATCCAGGACCATTGACCGGTGGATTGAACAGGCTGTATCCCTGTGGAATCCCGTGTGTGTTGCCGGATCCGTACGGTTGCGTCTGATAGACATTCTGGTCCGGGTTACCTTCGGTGCGTCCGTACTTGCAAAGGTCGTGATCGTTTGGATGCGTGACGTAGAAGTTTGGCAGCGGCGGCACTTCGTCTGGTTCCATGGGGTTGACGATTTCGGGAGAGACAAGAATCAGAAGTTCCGTGTCGCCTTCCTGTGCCGACTTGCTGTGGAACAGACGCGTTCCGATATAAGGAATGGAACCTAACAGTGGAATTCGGCTGACTGTCGAAGTGGTCTGACGTGAGATCAGTCCACCGATCGCCAGTGTCTGCCCTTCACGAAGCTGGACAACGGTTTCGATGCGCTTGGCATCCGTTCCTGGAATGCCGTTAACGCTGTTCCCGTTGTTGATCGCACTGTGTTCGGCCTGAACCTGCAGTCGGATGTCGTCGCGGTCCAGAATCGTCGGTGTGACGATCATGCTTGTGCCGACGCCTCGGAAGGTGGTGTTCTGTCCTCCTCCCAGACCGATGATGGTTGGGACTGCGAATTCACCACCGCCCAGCAGGCTGGCAGGATGGCCGCTCAGCGTGACGATGCGAGGTTCTGCAACCAGGTTGATGGTACCGTTTGTGGCCAGCCATCGAACAATTGCCTGAATTTCACCGTTTTCATAGACGCCACCGACGTTTGCTCCAGCTGCTGCAGCACCCAGCACTGAGTTGAATGCATGGCGGCCGTTCCGGAAAGCGACGTTCAGGTCTATATTTGCCTCGCGGGCCTGAGAACGATTGATTTCAGCAATGACAACTCGCAGCATCACATTGAATGCCCCGGGAATCGACAGATCGTTGACGATGATGTCGTTGAGTCCTCCGCCACCAGCACCGTTCAGTTGCTGGTTGAATCCTCCTCCCAGATTTCCGATTCCTCCGCCTGCCCCGGCAAAGCCCGTCTGGTTGTAGAGGTCACCATAACGACCGTAGGATCGGACAACTTC
>Ga0180429_10003874_pt1 | contig 12086 bp, 10 predicted proteins | sample SS_ome_FD_132428 | JGI IMG/M metagenome (GOLD analysis project Ga0180429, IMG submission 132428) | Hypersaline lake sediment archaeal communities from the Salton Sea, California, USA - SS_1_S_1 metaG | ecosystem: Environmental > Aquatic > Non-marine Saline and Alkaline > Hypersaline > Sediment ... | reverse complement strand
GTACGTGGCCTGTGATACCAGTGGAGTCTACTCATACGCCATCGATGATGATGGATTGATGACTCTGCTTGACAGTGACGGCACTAGTTCTGATAAAGCGTACAGCATCTGGGGTGATGGAGACTTCATCTACTGCGCTCATGATGCTGGTGGCATCCACTCGTACTCGGTTAACGAAGCTGGGAGTTGGACTCATATAGACTCCGATGACCAGGGCAGTAACGCTTACGATGTCCACGGTGACGGTAACTTCATCTACTTGGCGAATGGTGCTGGTGGCGTAGTCGTCTACTCAGTTGATGGGGCTGGGAATCTGACTTACGTCAGTACAAAAGATGACGGGGGTACTTACCGCGGCGTTTTCGCCTACAACGGGTATGTCTACTGCGCTAGAGACTCTAGTGGACTAACCGTCTACTCCGTTGACGGTTCAGGAACGCTTTCAACCGCCATCGATACTGCCACCGACGGAACCTGCTATAAAGTTCGAATGGATCGAGCTACCGGTTACATTTACGTTGCCGGTTTCTCCGCTGGTATCTTCTCCTACTCATTCGATGGTAGCAGCCTGACTCTGGAGGACACCGCCTCTATTGGGGGTAACTTCGTGTATACCATTGGTGTTGGTGCTGGTTACGGTAATCGTGCTTACGCTGCTTCTACTACAAGCGGCCTTAACGCCTTTAGCGTTGACAGCGCCGGTGACTTTACCTCTACAGACAGCGATAATCCAGGTGGTACCATCCTGAACTGTTTTGCAGGTCAGGCAGCTTTCCCCGATTCTGTTGAGATCACTGCGGTTGAGCAGATGGACTATCTTGACTACGACGCTGCTGGTAACCAGCACTGGCCTGGAAGCGTGAAGATCAGTTACAACCTTAACAGCTGGTAGAACATGGCGACGATCTCTGGACGTACTTACAATCATGACGGGTCTCGGCGTTGGCCAAGCGCACGAGTCCTCTTGATTAACGAGTCTACCGGTGACATGGAGCAGGAGACCACTAGTAATGGAGTTGGTTGGTTTAGCTTCACCGTCGCCAGTGCCCTGACCACATACACGCTCGTTGCCGATGACGACCAGAATGTTCGTGCCGGCGCTAGAAGTGGAATAAACGGAGTCTAGAATGTCTACTGGTCCTCATATCATATCTCCCGCTGGTGATCGACTTCCAGCTATTCCTCTTGGCGATGGTCGATTTCTCCCAGAGGTAGCTTTAGGCTCGTTCAGCCTGGATTCCTTTGGTCGGGTTCCTGTTGCTAGCCCGTTTACGGAAGCTGATCTTGAGCTGACCTACAGTCTGCTCTCGCGTCAGTATGACCCGATTACTGCTAATGGCGGGGCTATTAACTACCTTGCCGACGAGTCTAGCGCTCAGCTTCAGACTTCTACCGCCGATGCTTCTTCCGCTATCTTCCAGACACGACGCTATTTCATTTACCAGGCTGGAAAGGGACAAGTCATAACGCTGACTTGCGTCCCTGGCACCGGGGTGAGCAACGTTCGGAAAAGGTGGGGCTACTTTGATGGTGACGACGGTATCTTCTTCGAGCAGTCAGGTAGCGCCTTCTCTGTAAACCTGAGATCCAGCGTCTCCGGCGCGGCAGTTGATACCTCGGTAGCGCAGGCTGACTTCAACATTGATCCAGTGGATGGTACTGGCCCCTCTGGCCTCACGCTTGATCTTTCGAAGGGGAATATCTTCCTCATCGATCTCCAATGGCTTGGGATGGGCATCGTAACCCTCGGTGTTTGGGGCCCCAATGGTAAGGTTCCGATCCATCAGTTTAAGAACCCTAACGCTAACACTGCAGTTTACATGCGAACAGCGAATCTTCCAGTCCGCTGGGAGATCGTAAATCTGGCTGCGCAGTCCTCAACTACCGATTTCATCGTAACTTGTGCTTCCGTGGTCAGTAGCGGTGGTAGTCTCCCTCCGGGCTATGAGTTTGTCTTTAGCAGTGGTGTTGTTACCACTGGATCCGCTGACCCACTCCATCTGATCACTTATCGCCTTGCCTCTACCTTCAAAGGTCTTACGAACCGGACGCTAGTGTTACCTGAGGCCTTTAACTTCCAGTATCAGAACAATGATGCGAAGTTCATGGTGTACTACCATCGTGGTACCGTTACTGGTGGAGCTTGGGTTGCTGTTACGGGTAACAGTGCAGTAGAGTATAACGTCACTCCTTCAGCGGTTTCACCGTCTCCGGGGTCAAAGATCGTTGACCAGTCGTACATAGGTGCTTCGACCCCTCAGACTCGGGGACCTCAGGATGTGAGATCCTCCTTTAGCGATCTGGCGATGTCTCTCAGCGCGGACGGTACATCATCGGACTACATCACACTCTACGCACAGCGTCTAACTTCTACCGACGTAGACGTAGTCGGTGGCATGCAGTGGAACGAGATTCGGTGATCAGGATGAGAAAAGTTGAAGTGGCTGAAGTACCCAACGCCGAACCTGGCCAAGGACAAAACAACCGGTGAGTTTAGGACTCGAGATTCTGTCAGCTGTATAATCATCCATTATACAGCTGGTAACGTCAGTGGTGCAGTTAACTGGCTAACTCACGCTAACTCTGGAGTCTCTGCTCACCTTGTTATTGCACGAGACGGGGACATCTACGAGTTAGCTGGGCCCCAGTTTATCGCTTGGCACGCTGGGAAGTCAATCTGGCGCGGGCGCCAGTGGTGTAATAACTTCAGCTATGGAATCGAACTTGAAGCCGAGAATGAGCTTAACCTCCCGGACCGTCGCTTCACTTTTACTGAGCAGCAATACGACTCTTTGCAGGTCGTTCTCTGGGGCGGTACTGTTCTGTTCCAGGGGAGCCAGATTGAATTCGACGGTATTGCTCGCCGGTTTGGGTTAACCTCTGATAACGCTGGCTCTCACGATGCTGAGATTCTTGGGCATGAGCACGTTTCTCCAGGTCGTAAGTTTGACCCAGGCCCACTTTTTGACTGGGGGCGAATCTCGCAATCAGTTGTTGAGCAATCAGTTGTTGAGCAACCAGTTGTTGAGCAACCATCTAAGAAACCCGTAGAGCAACCTCAGATTGACGCTGAAAAGCCAACCGATTGTTGCTTAAGAGGTATCTTTTTGTTACGTACTAATCTACTGAAAAGCCTTCAGCGTCTTGGTAGTCTGATAAGAGGGAGCAAATGATCTACACGACCCCGTACTTGGGAGATTTCTCAGAAGACTCGACCATTACGGTTCCGTTCTCTACTCATGATAAGGAGGGAGGCGTAATCGCTCCCTCGAGTCCGTTTGAGGTTGAGGACATTGTGGTCTACAAGGACGCTAACGTTCTGCAGAAGACCACAACAAACGGAATGGTCATGACGTCGCCGTTTGATTCTGTCGTCGGGTATCACGTTCTGACTATCGATACCAGCGATGACACTGGTGATGCGGGTTTCTGGGTGACGGGGAGCGACTACACGGTTCTGCTGAAGCCCGATGAAACGGTTGACGGGAAAACCGTCACGCAGGTCATTGCGCAGTTCAGTATAGAGAACCGCTACCCGACTCTTAGCGACACGAAGTCAACCGTTGGTGAGCTTCTGACTACCGACGTTCAAGCACTTCCTGGGCAGGCCGCTCCTCCTCTGACTCCTACTCTTGCGGAGGCGATTACTTACCTCTACAAGTATTTCAGGAACCGTAAGACACAGTCGGATACGACGCTTTCGCTCTACGATGACACAGGAGCTGTTGTTGATCAGAAGTCAGCAGTCACCGAAGCTGGTGGTGTCACAGCTGTAGGAGAGATGGAGTCCGGGCCCTAATGGCTATTGACACACATGCTAAAAAGCTCTCTCTCATTAACGCAGCTGTACCTATTCCAGTCCTGCCGTTACCAGCCCCTGATGGCTCTGGTACGATCACCTGGAGTGACCGGTCTCACCTGGCCGGGCTGTACTCTGGGATCAGTCCGATTATGTCAGACATACACCCTCTTTTCGTAACAGGGTCTCTTCCCTTCTACCAGGCGACTGGATCTGTCCCGTACTTTGAAGTCTTTGGCGTCGTATGATCCAAGCGGCCCCATTTTGTTTCTAATCAAGGAGCACATCGATGATTATCGTTAAGAGAGAATTTGCTGATCTGGATCCCAACGATACTGCGCTCCAGTACCGTTACGATCGTGACGTCGCAGCGGAGAAACTTCTGGGGGAGTGGTCAGAGATCCGGTCAGACATGGAAGAGAATGGTCAGAAATCTCCAATCCAGGTTGACCGGATCTACGATGAAGATTTCAACCTGAGGGTCACCTATGTGACCGATGGGTTCCGCCGCTGGATTGCCGCTAAGGCTGACGAGCTGAATCTACCCGTGATCAACGCTATTGTTACCATTTGGGTAGATTGCAAGAACGCTATTCAGATCAAGCCAACAACGGTCTCTGATGTTGACTCCGCCCTGATCTCTCTTCGAACGGAGTTCGATCACCAGCTGACCGGTCCGGACTACGATGTTCGGGAGGACACTCCAGCGCTGCTGGCTGAGAAGAATCCTCCCGATCTTCCGGATCAGGAGACCTGGCTGGGGCAGAATCCTGGTTTGACAGCCGAGGACTACGCCTCTGCGGTCGAGACTCATACGGCGTACCAGCAGGTTTGGTCAACCGTTGATGCTTACATCGAGGCTAATGGGCAGCCGGAGCAGACCATTCAGGGAGTTCGAGAGATGCATAAGTCGGGCCCTGGTGACTTCTACTTCAGGCCCATCGTTGTTACGTCTCGAGAGGACAGTTTGGCAGTTGTCTCCTGCAGAGAACGTGGGATTACGATTGCCGAGGTCGAGGTTCGTACCATCGACCGAACCGGAACGCAGCCGGGCTAACCCGGCCATGCGATGAGGCTTTGAATGGCTAACTCACTGTCTCTGTGTGGAGGACTTTCTTACTCCTCCAGACATGATATCTACTCAGTATCCGGAGATAGTTGGTCCTCCGGAACTATCTGGCCGAATTCCTACCGGGGCATGGGTGGTTCTGAGGAGAACCTTGCCGGTGACTTCGTTTTAACCGGTGGGACAGGACCGGTCACTGCTGTTAGTAAGTACACTCGTAGCAGTAGTGCTTGGAGCAGTCTTACTGCTATGGACACTGCGGTTGCACAACATGGTGCCCATGGGAACGGAGTGGATACCTGGGCTTTTGGTGGAGTAGTAAGTGGCGCTGATGTTAGCTCTCAGATTCAAAAGCGAGTTAACGCCAGCGACACCTGGAGCTCCGCCGGGTCTTTGGTTAACGCTCGGGGCTATAATACCGTTGCTAGCGCCGGCGACGCAAATAAGCTCGTTAATCCCTGTGGTAGTCTTACGGGCCCGGTTGCTACCGCACTCACCGAGGAGTACACAACTTCTACTTCCGTGAGTGCTGCGCTGACTTCGGCCTCCACAGCTACCTACGGTAAGAGTCAGGCTGGAGAGGGAACTTTCGGATCCGCCACTTACATGTTTAAGACGGCTGGATCAGCAGGAACGCATACGGAAGTTTATAACCAGCCCTCCGACTCTTGGGGTTCTGGGACCGCTGCTGGGTCTGGCTCTGATGGAAACGGTCTGGCTCACGAAGATAAGAATTTCTTCGTTAACTCGACTGGCACGAGCAACCAGGAAGTTACGTATCCTGCTGGGTCTTGGACGACAAAGACAGCTCGTCCGATTAACGATACGCAGTCTGGCGGTAGCGCTAACACTCCACTTCCGATCATGGTTGGCGTAGTCGGATACTGGGGGTATGCAACAGGGACACCATCTACATCTACTGTTCTCTTGGTTCACGCCGATGGTCCTGATACTTCCACTTACTTCCCCGACTCTTCTGACTCTCGGCACGCACTGACTGCAGTAGGTAACGCTCAGGTTGACACTAGCTATAAGAAGTGGGGTACTGGGGCTCTTATCCTTGACGGCACTGGGGATTACGTCACCATCCCTAATAGCTCGGATTTCGACTTCAGTAGTAACTTCACAGTCGAATGCTGGTACCGGCATGGCGCTGGTACCAGTGCTGTCATGCTGGCTAACTGCCCAGGTACTGCAGCGACCGTTGGTTGGGCGTTCCTTTTGTCTAGCGGGGCTCTCTACTTCCAGGTCTCCAATGGCGCTGGGGGCTGGTCGGTTCAAGCCTCGAAGTCCTGGACTCCTTCTGCCGGTACCTGGTACCATCTCGCCGCTACTCGGTTTGGCGACACCATCCGAACCTTTGTCAACGGTGTCGCTGGTACTGGTGCTGCTCTTGGGTCTTCCATTTCCTCATCGAACAGCCTTTACATTGGTGCATACACTAACGCTGCCACGTTGGTTAACGGTCATATAGACGAGATCTATATCGTTAACGGGGTTGCGTTATACACCGATGACTTCCAGGTTCCAACGGCGGCACATACCGAAGTTGTTTCCGAGTGGTATCAGTTCAGCGATAGCGCTATCGAGACTGGGAGCGATTACGGGTTTGATGTCTTACCGGGTAGTGGAAAGACCATCTATTGGAACCCATCTAGCGAGCCAGTTCCACCCGATGGTACTCTTCAAGTCAAAATCGTAAGGGACTCTTAAGCTATGTACGGAGTCACTGCTTCTAAGGCTTTAGCCGCTAGCGGCTGGGTATCTGCTGCTGTTAATACTGCGGATGTTCTAGATCCGTCTGCAGACACCTGGTCTTCCGCCACATCAACTGGTCTAACCGCTCGAGCCTACTGCTACAGTTTTGCGACTCCTGGAGACATGGATGGAGCCCAGACGCTGGTAGCCGGGCAGTCTGCGGTTAACGATGTAGATGAGTACTCATTCTCCGGTGACTCTTGGAGCGCCAAGAGTAACTTTGCCGGTAACGGCCGGTATGGAGGCGGAAGTTACTCTCTCCTGGGTAAGGGGTATACCGTATCAGGGTACGATACGGTTGCATCTACTCGGGTTACGACCATTGAAGAGTACGATGCTCTGGCTGACTCTTGGGCAGTCCCTGCGGTCACGATAACTACTGCTAGAAGTGAGGGTTACTGGTTTACGAACTCTGAGCTTGGTCTTGGGTTCTATATCGGGGGCCAGGATAATACTCCTACTACTCGTGACTTGAACGATCAGATAGATTTTGCCGCTCTGACCTCTACTGCTAAGACCGTTGTCACTGCCGCGATATACTCTGGCGGTTCGGGTAACCCAGGTAATGTCAATACTGGGTGGGTCTTCGGTGATGCTACGGACACAGATAGAGTTTATTCCTATAACATCGACGGAGCGGCTTGGACTACCGAAGCTAACACCTCGTCAGCTAATCGGAAGCATACTCGAGGCCACGCCACTGGTAGCACGCTATATAACGCTGGAGCTAACGCTGCTAGTAGCGCTTCCGATAAGCTTGATGTGGGTACCAAGACTTGGACTACGATCTCTTCAACGCTATCGACAGCGCGGTACGTAACTTCGGGGGTTAACTCTCCTATTATCGGTAGCGAGTTTGCCGGAGAGTCCGATGCTTTTGCCGTTGACTCTAGTCCCCCAGTTATCTCAGGCTTGTCCCTGGATAATACTCCGTACGCTACCGGGTTTTATCTGGATGCTGTTGTAACGACTAGCTACGCTTACCCGTACCGAACCGTGCTTCTGGCACACTTCGATGGCCCTGACGCTTCAACGGAGTTCCCGGAGGTAGGCCCAAGCGGTCATATCCTGGTTGCTCAGGGTGATGCTCAGGTAGACACAGCTCAGGCTAAGTTTGGCTCAGGTTCACTACTCCTTGACGGAACTGGAGACTACGTTTCTGTCGAGCAGTCTACCGATTGGGCCTTGGATGCCGACTTTACTATTGAATTCTGGCTGAGACTTAATGCTGATCCAGGTGCTTCTGAAGCAGCTTTTGTCTCGTATGCCGCTGCTTCGCCTAACCTCAGTTGGTCCTTTGGCTACGGTGGTTCTGATACTCTGAAGTTCTACTATTCGACCAACGGAACCTCAGAAAGCGATGTCAGTGTTGCCTGGTCACCATCGACTGCTACTTGGTACCATCTAGCGGTCACCAGGAGTGGATCGGATCTCAGATTCTTTGTTGATGGGACTCAAGCAGGTTCAACACAGACCGTATCCGGTTCGCTATACGAGGCGGCGACTAGCTTGGAAATCGGACGCTATACCTCTGGTACACCAAGAGCTTGGAACGGGTGGATGGATGAACTCTTAATCGTAAAGGGTCATGCTCGTTACCTGGCTAACTTCACGGCGCCTACCGCGCCGTACTAAACCACCCACACTGAATGGGGGATATCATGAGTAAGGAACTGACTTTCCCAACTCCTACCGAGAAGCTGAACGAGAGCATTTTGCCGACTCTCGAGCCGATGACCGTCGAAGCAGCATTGGCGACGAACATACCAGATCTCGTCCTTAGTGACTGGGAGGACAAGATTGCTCTGGCTCGGGACCTCAATGCTGCTATGGTCCCTGGGATGACCGAATTCCAGATTAAGGAATTCGTCGCCGGCGATGTTGCTGATCGAGTGACCCCCTATGGGGTCTATCACCAGGCTCTTCGTGAACTCGGAACTCGGTATACCAACATCCTTCAGGCTCGTTACGAATGGGAGAAGAATCAGGCTCGTCTTATGAGCTTGAAGGCTTCCAAGGCGCGTTTTACCAGCCAGCTGGAAGAACTCCCTGACTCTGCTCCCAGCTATCAAATCATGAAGCTCGAGGCTGGTCTGGCTCGAGTAGACGCCGAGATCGATCATCTTCTTCGGAGCATGCCTCTTCAGGAGGTCCAGCTTCGAGACACCGTCCGGCAGCTGGTGCACTACACAGAGGTCTGGCAAGAGGTGAAGGATAAGATAGACACCTCGATCTCCGACTCCGACATGCAGAAGATCGAGTGGGAAGCTAAGGTACTGCTTCGGTACTACAAGGGGAAACTGGGCTACATTCCGACTCAGTTCGAGAATGAGTTCCTGAACAACGCTCTGGAACTAGCTATGGACATGAGGGAGTACGGATTCTCTCATGCTCAGGCTTGCGAAGTTGGGGGGCATCGTAGTGAGGACTGGCAGAAGGTGATTCAGGAGATCATCTCTCGAGATGGTCTCGAGATGGTCGATGCTCTACTACCGATCAGCAACCAAGATGAGCTTCCTTCCATGATCTTCCAGCGGCGCCAGCAGAAGCAGGCTCTGAAGCAGGCTCTGGGGCAGAAGTTTGGATCGAGTGGAAGCCCAGTACCACCCCATGTGCAAGGTCGACGCTAACACGTAAGAGAGCCCTATTATGGCGGTCAGTGTTGATAAGGGTCTGCTGCTAAACGGAACCAGCGTTAATTCCGCTGATGAGCTAGATCCTACTGTTCCAAGCTTCTCAGTTGTCACTGCTCATCCAAGTAACACCGAGCGAGTAACGGGTTTCTCGCTCGGTGCTACTGGTAATGATAAGCTTGGAGTAGGAGGTCATGATAGTCTTGCCTCGTATGCGTATAGCCACTCTACTGGAGCTTGGACAGCAAGAAATCCGCTAGTAGCTTCAGGTACAGACAATGGGATGGCTTGTCTGCTCTCCGATGATGGTTATCACTTCGGTGGTGAGACCGATGAGACCGCGGTTCAAAAGAACAGCATTGCCACCGACACTTGGACGGATGTAGCTACACTGTCTGCTGATAAAGAGCAAGGCAGTGCAATGAGGCAACCTTCCGATCCTTTAGTCTGTAACGTCTACGGAGCCAGTCCGGCTAGTACTAATAATCTGCTGTTTAACGCCAGCACTCTTAGCGATACAACTGCTACCGTGCATTCTCTGGCGTTATACCTACACCATGGTGCTAACACCACGAACATGGCTACCGCCGGGGATTACGGTTACACCTACGGTGGCCAGAGTGGAAGTGACACGGCAACGACTCGGTACGACTTCGATGCTGACACCTGGACGTCGGTGGGTGCTGTCTCGTACGGCGCAGGTGCTTGCGGTGCTTCGGCTCCATCAGATCAGATCTGGTGTTGTGGAGGCGGAGCTAATCTGCAGACTACCGCCCAGATGGATACTTCAGCCGAGACCTGGTCTGCCGGGACTAGTCTAGCTGGTACAGCTCGTAGTTCTCTGGGTTGTGTTGGCTTTACAGTCTACGCTTTGGATGATGAAGCGAATTTTTCCCATTGGGAAGGTTGGCAATCGGAGACGGGGTACAGTCAGGCACAGAATCAGACTGGCGATGCTATCCGGTGGATGGGTCCTGGCTTGAATCTCATCTACGTACACGGTGGGGTCGGGAGCGGTGGCGCTGCTGATACAACTTGGAGCTACGACCCAATAGCGGGCTCATGGACAACGAGCTTGGCAACAAGTACCAGCACTGCGAACCGTGGTGCTGGTCTCAGTAATGGGACTAACCTCTGGACTACACAGGGCCAGCAAGGCAGCGCAAATCAGCGCTATAGCCCTGTGGCTGACTCTTGGACCGGTAGTACTGCTATCACCTCGGCTCGGATGTCTCCTGCTTATTCAGACGGGTTTGATAACAGAGCTGTCGTTTCTCACGGGGGTGACGTTCCTGGTAACTCTTCACAGGACGACTGCTACTCCTTCTTCTTCTCAACAGAGACTTGGGCCACTGAAACGGTAGCTTCTACTAACCGTAATAACTGTACTGGTTTCAGCGACCAGGATGATACGCACTGGGCCATCGGGGGAGGAGCCACTACTTCTACCACACAGAAGTACAGTGTATCCAGTGACTCTTGGGAAGCAGGCACTGATGTTGGAGAAGCTCGGACTACATCAGAAGCTTGTAGTCTTCACCTTACCCAGCGCGGGTACGTCGTCGGCGGAGCTACTAACCCGAAGGGCCTCGAGTCTACAGAGTTTGCCAGCGATGCTTGGGTAGCTCATGTGGACACGACTAACAATCACGATACGACGCAGTTAGTCCCGTGGAATAACAATCTCTACGTAGTCTCTGGTTCTTCTGGGACTAATGTTGAGATGTTCTCTCATGCTACTGACACGTGGACTGCTGCTGATGCAGTTAGCGCTTACCGGAATGACTCTCGAGGTGGCGCTCATGATCAGCATATCCAGAACAACGCTCAGAGGGTCGATTTCCACTCGGGTACGCTGTTGATGTCTCAGCTAACCAACAACACGACTTACTATTGTCATCTCTGGGCACATGATCGGTTCTACACGCTTTCATAACACCGTGAACTAATCTCGGGATTTAGCTGATGGCTTACAATCCGTATAACACTGGTTACGCTCAGGCGTCCGGCACTACTCAGGTAGGGAATCTCTCTCCGACTGCGCCGACAGTTCTTACTGAGCAGAACCTTGACACGCTAACTCCTGACTTCCGGGCGCAATATAACGACCCTGACTCTGGGGATGTTGCGAATAAGTACCGGATCGAAGTAAGAGACGCCGATGACGGCGGTGGTACCTTATTCTGGGACTCTGGTTCCAGTGGTACCTCTATGACCAACACCACGGAGGGTACAAACTGTCCGTGGATTACCTACGCCGGGTCTGCACTTTCTGAAGGCTCCACTTACTACTGGCGCATTAAGTTCTGGGATGACGAGGGTGCTGAGGGTGCTTGGTCTAAGACGACCGGTTGGGATACCTTTGTTATCGCGATCGATCCAGTAGTAGCGAATGTTGCAGCAGCACAGACTACCGATGGGACTCAGATTGTAAACGTCGATTACGATGTTTCGGACGCTGGGTCTGGTGGACCGTTCACGGTTTCGCTACGATATCAGGACTATGACTGGTCACGAGTAGCAGTCTCTGGCTCTGGCGGCTGGACTGCTGACTTGAACTACGTTCGAGCTATGACGGAGTTCGATAGTAAGCTCTACGCTGGTACTGGTTCTGACGCTGGTGAAGCTGAAATCTACGAGTCCTCAGACGGATCTTCTTGGACTAGAGTAGCCGTTGCTGGGTCTGGTGGTTGGACTGCTGGACTAAGGTATGTCCATGGGCTTACCGAGTTCGATAGTAAGCTCTACGCTGGTACTGGTGCCAGCGCAGGTGATGCCGAGATCTACGAGTCCTCTGATGGATCATCATGGACTCGAGTAGCAGTTGCCG
>Ga0180429_10003873_pt1 | contig 12086 bp, 9 predicted proteins | sample SS_ome_FD_132428 | JGI IMG/M metagenome (GOLD analysis project Ga0180429, IMG submission 132428) | Hypersaline lake sediment archaeal communities from the Salton Sea, California, USA - SS_1_S_1 metaG | ecosystem: Environmental > Aquatic > Non-marine Saline and Alkaline > Hypersaline > Sediment ... | reverse complement strand
TCTTGGAATAGAATTTGTCGGCGTAGCAGATAATCTCTTCTTCGATGGCCAGCGGGCGCATGTCCCGAATCGGCAGGGGCAGTTTCTGGCGCTGAATATCCCCGGCGCTGAGCCCGACCCCGACGTGCCGTTCGCACACCAGGGCATGCCGGTCGAGCCCCCGGCCTTCCAGCAATTCCCGGCCCAGTGTGCCGTGGCAGATATACGGATGATCCCCATGGCAGCCCAGGGAGGGGGTGTCGGTCATGAAAATGCCGATATCGTGCAGCAGGGCCGCTTCGTGCAGGAAGGTTTCATCGATCCCATCGGATGCAAGATGCGCCGCCACGGCCAGCGCCTTAGCGGCCACCTGTTCGCCGTGGCGCACCAGCATGCCGTAGGCGGCCGATCCGGGCCGGTAGTAATCAGCGATGATGCGAAGGGGGTCGATAACGTTCACGGCACTGAATTCCGTTGGGTTCAAGCATAAAGGATGCGGACGGCCTGTGCTTGGCATGCCATGGTTCGGCACGTCAACCGGGGCAGAGGGACTGTGGCGGTTCGATCACCCTGTTTTCCGAGAAGCGCCATACCTGTTATCGCGCGGCCTGCCGCTTCGACAGCAGCCATCCTTCGATAAAAGGGTCCAGTCCGCCGTCCAGGACCTCGTTGACGTTGCCGACATCTTTGTTGAGGCGGTGGTCCTTGACCATCTGATAGGGGTGCAGCACATAGGAACGGATCTGGCTGCCCCAGGCGATATCCGCCTTGTTATCGTGAATTTCCTGCAGGGCTTCGTCCTGTTTCTGCTTTTCGTGATCATAGAGCCGGGCCTTCAACACTTTCATGGCCAGGTCCCGGTTGCGGTGCTGGGACTTTTCCTGCTGGCACTGGACCACGATGCCCGTGGGGTGATGCGTGATGCGCACGGCACTGCTGGTCTTGTTGACATGCTGTCCGCCGGCGCCGCTGGCGCGAAAGACATCGACACGCAAGTCTTTTTCGTCGATATCGATATCGATTTCCTGATCCAGTTCCGGATAGACAAAGACCGAAGCAAAGGAGGTGTGCCGTTTGCCGCTGGCATTGAACGGCGAGATCCGCACCAACCGATGGACGCCTTGTTCCGCCTGGAGGTATCCGTAGGCGTTTTCGCCTTCGGCGGTGAAGGTCACGCCCTTGATGCCGGCTTCATCCCCCGGCTGAAGGTCGATGATCTCCGACCGGTAGCCCTTGCGCTCGACCCAGCGGGCATACATGCGAAACAGCATTTCGGCCCAGTCCTGGGCTTCGGTCCCGCCGGCGCCGGCGTTGATGGAGACGATAGCATTGCAGTTGTCGTTTTCGCCGTCCAGCATGAGCGCCAGCGAAAAGCGTTCAATGGTGTCACTGACGCCCTTAAGGGTGGTGCCGATTTCTGCCAGGGTGGCGTTATCCTCCTCCTCGATGGCCATCTCCAGCAGCATTTCGCTGTCTTCGATCTCGCGGGCGAGGGCCTGAAACTGGTCGATTTTGGCGGCCAGCCCGGTCCGTTCCCTCAACAAGGGCTTGGTCTGTTCCGGATTGTCCCAGAAGCCTTCCTTGGCAATGATGGATTCGATTTCCTTGAGGCGGTCTTCCTTGGTGGCGAGGTCAAAGATAGTCCCGGATCTGGTGGAGGCGGTTGCGGACTTCATGGAGGGTTTGTTTGATTTCGGCAGACATGGTTCGGCACTCCTTTTTTCAGCGTTGATTTTCACGCGCGCATGGCGGCCATCAAAGGCATGCTCATCATAGTGCAGGGGCGGGGATTCTTCAAGCCATTCTCGCCGGTTTCGGCAAACCGGGGAGATATGGGGTCAGGAGGGATCGGGCGGGTTACGCTTTCCGGCGGAAGCGCTGCAGCAGACCCAGCCCGACGACCAGCGCCAGGCAGACCCGCGCAAAGGCATCCCCCACGCGGACATAGAGGCTCCGCGTCTTCAGACAGGCGACGGGCTGGATGCGGGTCGCGCTTTCAAACAGGCGGGTGGTGTTTTCAATGCGCCCGGTGGGGTGAATGAAGCCGCTGATTCCCGTATTGGTTGCCCGGATCAGGCTGCGCCGGGTTTCAACGGCCCGAAAAACATATTGCACCAGATGCTGGTAGGGGGCGCTGGTGCGGCCGTACCAGGCATCGTTGGTCAGGTTGACCAGCAGGTCGGCGCCATTGTTGACGGCCGCTCGGGCCAGATTGGGGAAGATGCCGTCGTAGCAGATGAGGGGACCGATGCGGTGGCCGTCGTATTCCAGGATGCCGCCGGGGGGACCGGCATGAAAGTCGCCCACCTGGGCGACGATTTTACCGAGGAAGGGCAGCCATTTCTTGAAAGGGACATATTCGCCAAAGGGCACCAGGTGTGCCTTGTCGTAGCGGGCCAAGGGGTTGCCCTGGGGGTCGAGGAGATAGGCGCTGTTGAAGTAGGCGATGCCGTCGTCCGATTTGCGGACCGCGGGGCTGCCGATGATATGGGCGCTGCCCGCGTTCTGAACACCCCGCTGAACCATGCGGGTCAGGGCCTGGTTGTGAAACAGGTAGAAGGGCGTGGCCGTTTCGGGCCAGACGATGAGATCGGGTTTTTGCGGTCCCAACTGACCGGAGAGCTTGATGTATTGTTTGGTGGAAGCGATCTGAAAGGCCGGGTCCCATTTCTCGGCCTGGGGGATGTTGCCCTGGGCCAGCCCCGCTGTCAGTTGGGGCGCTTCGGCGCTCAGGCGTTCGATTTGTCCCAGGCGGACGTAGCCGTAGATCAGGGTCGACGAGAGGCACAAAATGGCCAGGAGCGTTCCCCGCCAAGCCAGCGGGCGGGGAATCGACAGGCCCTGCCAGGTTTTCCCGCTACGGGACAGGAGCAAGAAAAACAGGGCCATGTTGAACAGGACGATCAACGCCGATAGGCCGTAGACCCCCCAGAGATCGGTGCTCTGGATCAGGGTCAGCCAGGCATACTGGGAATGGCCAAGATAACCCCAAGTAAAGCCGCTCAAAAGAAAGCTGCGCAGGTATTCCAGGGCCGCCCAGAGCAGGGGGGCGATGAGCAGGGCGCGCAGGGGGGTGCGGCCGAGATAGACGATCAGGGTGCTGAATATCGCCGTATAAAGGCCGATGTAGGTGCTGAAAAGAAGTAGAATGCCGATCGTCAGATAAATCGGGAGATGGCCATAGGTGCTCATGGTATGGGACAACCAGTAGAGGAGACCAAGGGCGTGGATGAGGCCGCAAAGCCATCCCAGACGGAAACCGTCTTTTACCGAAATGTCGCGCAAGGCCAGCAACAGGGGGATCAAGGCCATCCAGGCCACCCAGAGCCACCCCGTGCGGGGAAAAGCGGCTGTCAGCAGGACACCGGACAGGAGCGACAGAAACAATTTGGAGCGGTCGATGGGTCGATGGGTCATGGTCATGTCGGCCAAACGGTGCCCCTTTGAGGCCGGTCTCCGGCCATAAAAAAACCTCGCCCCGAAGGGAAGGTGATCTGTTCGGATGTTGTCGCGGTGGTGGGATGACCACGTAACACGGAACGGAATTATCCGGCAAGGATCCGCATCCTGTCAATTCTTTTTTGGGCGGGAGGCGTGCTGGAGGGCAGTGGCTTGTTCCGTCCGAGGCGTGGTTTTCGGTTCATTCTCGCCAGGGGCGGCGGAGGGAGCAGGCCGATCCTGGGGATCGCTGACGGATAGCGATCACCCCGGACGGGGTGAGCCGCCATCAGCCGTCGCAGCAATCCATTGTCAGGCGCTGGCTGCTCCTGGCATTGGCAAAGAAACTGTCATGGTAGCAGGCATCGCAGTATTGGATGTTATCGATGGTTAACGTTTCTTGAGGCGTTTTCATTTTTTTGCCGCAGATGCTGCACCGGCGGTTCGGTTTGCTGATATTGGAAGACGAACGGTTTTCAACCATCTTTTTGGTCACCATGATGTCCCTCCTCGAATCTAATGGTCCACTATACACCTATCAATAAACATGCCAGGAGGAAGATCGTCTGTAAAATGAGTAAAAATCATATAATATCAGTAGGATATCCTAATGCCGTGGCAATAAAACCCTCTTAAAATATTACATTATTGTAGTTAAAATGGTAGTTTTAAGCCAAAAATGCAATTTTTAACACGTTGCCGGGCGGCAGCTGAAAAGAAAAGGTTGCAGCCGGCCCCGGATTGGGGCAAAGATTCCAATCGTTGGTATGGCTCCCCGCTATGATGGGGAGCATCAAATGACGTTTACCCCTGATAGCGGCCTTTTCACGGACGCAGCTGAAAAGGGAGGTCTCAATGCGTATACGGCAGGTTTCCGTATTCATGGAGAAAGCACTGGCGCGTTTCCGGGAAGTTACAGAATTGTTTCACGACGCCGGCATTAACATTCGGGCGCACTCGCTGGTGGGACACAGTGACACGCCCTATAAAATTCTGCGCATGATCGTGGATGATACCCAGGCGGCGGTGACGGTGCTGAAAAACCGTGGTCTCAGCGTCAAGGTCGAAGACGTCCTGGCCGTCGAGGTGGATCACCGCGCTGGAGGGCTTTATCGTATTCTGGAAATCCTGGACGCCGAAGGACTCGAACTTCGCTACACGTATGCCGCTGCTCACGACGTCTGTGAAAAGGCGGCCATGGTGTTGAGCTTTGATGATTTGGATCGGGCGATCAAGGCGTTGACCGACCAGGGGGCGCCCCTGATTGCCTCCGAAAAATTTTAACGGCCGGCCGAGAGGGGGCGCCGTAGAGCGCATCAAATGAAAAGGGGCGGTCGTTGGTGGCGACCACCCCTGATTCAAGGAGGTTGGAAAAGGACTGTTCAAGCGTTCTGGCAAACGCTTAAACAGTGTATCGCCCATAACCGTGACCAACTTTAGTAATTTTTTAAAATGACTGATAAATATTCGGAACTCTTTGAGATTATCATAGCCGCCCGTACCGATGCCGTGGGCGTTGCCTTTCGCGAGCTCGATTGCGGCTGTGCCCGTCTATGCGGCGTTTCCCGCCAGGGCGATCCGGTCGGCGCCGTCTATAATTCTTCAGGACAGCCGGCCACCCGCAATCTGGAGCCGCTCGTATGCCTCAAGTGCTATCGCGACAAACGGTTCGCCGTTGAAAGAACGGCCCGCCAGGGGATTTTTTGGGCTGACGCACCGGATCGTCAAACAGGCGCGGACGAGCGCCATACGATCGGACTGGCTGTATTCGGGGATGATTATAACGAATAACCCGGTGTCGATCTGCGTCCTCGACCGATCCGTCATGATTACGGGTCTGGAGGGTCCCCCGCGAGGGAAGTGCCGCAACCCGCTGCAGGGGCTTCCGGGTGTCCGTCGCGCCTTGCGCCGACAGCGCGAATCCCTGCCAGAGAGAAGTCGGCAATATGATCGGCCAGTCGTTTGATGAGATCCGGTTTCAGGGGCTGGCCCAGCAAGTATTCGAGATCGCTGCTCTTGATCGTCACGAACATGCGGCACTGATTGACGATGCTCAGTTCGCAGAATCTTATGTATAGCTCCCCCACATCCGGTCCGGCAATGCCTCGAATGATATCGTGCAGTTCCCGCCTGCGCGGCTCAATGATCTCGTGCCAGGAATCCTGCATCAATCCGCTCGGATTGACCATTTCCATCAAGTAGAGACGGCTGAAAAGGCCGATGTCGCCGCCTGCGGTAAAATTCTGGATAAGGGTTTGAATATGGCGCCGCAACCGACGCTGCGGCGAACCGCCGGCCGTGTCCGCCAAAACCGGTTCCTGGAAGTTTTCGAGTACATGCTGCCAGGCTTCTTTATATAAGGTCTGTTTACTCCCAAAGTAATAGTTTACGGAGGCCACGTTCACGCCGGCCTGGATGCAAATATCCGCCACTTTGGCCTTCCGGTAGCCTTTTTCCGCAAATACCTCACAGGCGGTTATCAACAGCCGCTTACGGGTTTCCTTGCCGTCTTCTCGCTTGGTCATGATGGGTTGCTCCCCGATATATGGAACGCTAAGCGCGTCCGGAACATCAAATTCAAATGACTGTTTTAAATTAATGATTGAAATCGTAATTTAAATACGCTAAACATCTTATCTTAAATAACGATTTGACTTAATAGGGCGCTATTTTTCAAACCATATCAGAGGACTAACCGTCAAATCAATCCGAACGGGAGGCGCAAAGCACCTATGCAACCGCTATCGCATAAGATTTTTATAACACGATTGGCCGCCGCCGTCTTATGTGGCCTGTTGATGGCAGGCTGCCAGCCTGAGCAGCAGGCGGCATCAATGCCGCCCGCGGCCCCGACCGTATCTGTCGTGACATTGCAGCCCCAACCGGTTCTGCTGACGACGGAATTGCCCGGCCGGACATCGGCCTATCGCATCGCTGAAATCAGACCCCAGGTCAACGGCCTCATCCAGAAGCGGATTTTTACGGAAGGAACGGATGTGCAGGCGGGCGACCTGCTCTACCAGATCGATCCCGCCCCATTCCGCGCGGTGCTCAAAAATGCCGAGGCCGCTCTGGTCCGATCGGAAGCCAATCTGCCGGCGATTCGGTCCAGGACCGAACGCTACAAGGAATTGTTGGCCGATAAGGCGGTCAGCCAGCAGGAATACGACGACGTTGCCGCGGCACTGCATCAATTGGAAGCTGATATCCAGTATGGGAAGGCAACCGTGGAGACGGCGCGCATCAATTTGGCCTACACCCGGATCACGGCGCCCATTTCCGGGCGTATCGGTCGATCCAATGTGACCGAGGGGGCGATTGTAACGGCCTATCAGCCGGTTGCCCTGGCGACTATCCAGCAGTTGGATCCCATTTACGTGGACGTTCCCCAGTCGACCACCGAACTGCTGCGGCTGAAGCGGCGCCTGGCCGACGGGCGCTTGAACCGGAATGACGCCAGTCAGGAGACGGTTGCCCTCATCTTGCCGGACAGTACCGCCTATCCTCTCGCAGGCGTTTTGCAATCCCAGGAGGTGAGCGTCGATCCCACGACGGGGTCGGTGACCCTGCGGGCCGTATTTCCCAACCCCGACAGTGTCTTGCTGCCGGGCATGTTTGTCCAAACCGTCATCAAGGAGGGCGTCAACCAGGCCGCTATCCTGGTCCCTCAGCAGGGGGTTTCCCGGGATCGGAAAGGAAATCCCACGGCGTTGATCGTCGATGCCGAAAGCAAGACCGCGCTGCGCATGCTTACCGTGGATCGTGCCGTGGGAGACCAATGGCTGGTTTCGGCAGGCCTGGCCCCCGGCGACCGGGTGATCGTCGAGGGGCTGAAGATGCTGCGGCCCGGCACCGAGGTAAAGGCCGTTCCTTTCAAAGCCGGCGACGCTGAACCGGCCGCTGCGAATCCGCCGGCCGGCGGGTCCAACTAGGGGAGGGGATCTGATGCTATCGAAATTCTTCCTGGACCGACCGGTCTTTGCCTGGGTGATCGCCATCGTCATGATGAGCGCCGGCGGGCTGGCCATCTACAATCTGCCCATATCCCAGTACCCGCCCATCGCCCCGCCGTCCATCGCCATCGAGTCCTATTACCCCGGCGCCTCGGCGGAGACCGTGGAAAACACGGTAACCCAGATCATCGAACAGAAAATGACCGGCCTGGCCGGTATGCTCTACCTTGCCGGACAAAGCTCGTCCTCCGGCAGCTCTCGGATCGAACTGACCTTCGAGCCGGGCACCGACCCGGATTTGGCCTGGTCCAAGGTGCAGAACAAGCTCCAGCTCGCCATGGCCAGTCTGCCCGATGTGGTCCAGCGCCAGGGCGTCAAGGTCAGCAAGTCGACCCGCAACTACCTGATCATCATCGGCCTGGTTTCCGAAGACGGCAGCATGAACGGCGACGATTTGCGCGATTACGCCCAGTCGAATCTGGAAAAAATTCTTTCCCGCGTGCCCGGGGTGGGCGAAGTCGAAGCCTTCGGATCCCAGTATGCCATGCGGGTATGGGTCGACCCGGACAAGCTGACCAACTTTCATCTGACGATGGCAGACGTCATCGGGGCCCTGCAGGTTTATAATGTGGAGGTCTCCGCCGGCCAGTTCGGCGGGACCCCGGCCGTGGAAGGCCAGCGCCTGAATGCGGCCATCGTCGTCCAGCACCTGCTCCAGACCCCGGAGGAGTTTGCGGCCATCCCGATCGTGACCAACCCTGACGGATCGGTGGTCCGGATCAAGGATATCGGACGCACCGAACTGGGCACCGAGCGCTACGACGTGGTGGCAAAAAACAATGGCAAACCCGCTGCCGCCATGGCGATCCGCCAGGCCGCCGGCGCCAATGCGCTGGATACGGCCGAGGCCGTCAAAGCGAAAATGGAAGAGATGAGCCGGTATTTTCCGCCAGGCATGAAGGTCGTCTATCCCTATGACACCACCCCCTTTACCCAGGTGGCCATTCAGGAGGTGGTCAAGACCCTCTTCGAGGCGGTTTTGCTGGTCTTCGTGATCATGTATCTCTTCATGGGGACCTTCCGGGCCACCTTGATTCCCACCATCGCCGTGCCAGTGGTGCTGCTGGGGACCTTTGCCGTCCTGGGGCTGTTCGGGTTCTCCATCAACATGCTCACCATGTTCGCCATGGTGCTGGCCATCGGTCTGCTGGTGGACGATGCCATCGTGGTGGTGGAAAACGTGGAGCGCATCATGGCCGAAGAAGGGCTCTCGCCCCGGGACGCCACGGCCAAGTCCATGGACCAGATCACCAGTGCTCTGATCGGCATCGGCCTGGTGCTGGCGGCGGTTTTCGGTCCCATGGCGTTTTTCCCCGGGTCCACCGGCGTCATCTACCGCCAGTTTTCCCTGACCATCGCCGCGGCCATGCTGCTGTCGGTGGTGGTGGCCCTGATCCTGACGCCGGTGCTCTGCGCCGCGCTGCTCAAGCCGGTCCCCGCCGGGCACCAGCCGGCTGACGGCGCCGTGTTTTTCCTGCGCCCCTTTTTCCGGTGGTTCGACCGGGCCTTTGCAGGTTTCCGGGACCTGTACGTGAAACTGGTGGGCCGGGTGCTGGCCAAAAAACTGCGCTATCTGATGGTGTTCGTGCTGATTGTGGGCGTCATGGGGGTGCTGTTCCAGCGCATGCCCACGGACTACCTGCCCAACGAAGACCAGGGGATCATGCTGATCCAGGCCATGCTGCCGGGAAATGCCACCCTGGAGCAGACCGATGCGGTCATGGACAAGGTCAGAGAGCATTTTTTGACCCGTGAAAAAGAGGTCGTGGATTCGATCATGACCATTCCGGGGATCAGTTTCGGCGGCCAAGGGCAAAACATGGGGCTGGCATTTGTCAAGCTCAGGGACTGGGACCTGCGCCAGCGGCCGGATTTGAAGGTCACGGCCGTGGCCGGCCGGGCTATGGGCGCTTTTTCACAGATCAAGGAAGCCATGGTCTTTGCCTTTCCGCCGCCGGCGGTATTGGAATTGGGCAACGCCACCGGGTTTGACTTTCAGCTCCTGGACCGTGGCGGGCTGGGCCATGATAAACTGGTGGAAGCCCGCAACCAGCTCCTGGGCATGGCGGCCCAGGACCCGCGCCTGGTCAAAGTCCGTCCCAACGGCATGGAGGACGTGCCGGAATACCGGATCGACATCGATTGGGACAAGGCTGGCGCCCTGGGCGTTCCCATTTCCAGCATCCACACCACCATCGCTGCGGCCTTCGGCAGTTCGTACGTCAACGACTTTATCCAGGCCGGCCGCGTCAAGCGGGTTTTCGTCCAGGCCGACGCCCCGGACCGCATGCTGCCCGAGGACCTGAACAAGCTCTATGTGCGCAACACGGCCGGCAGAATGGTTCCCTTCGCCTCTTTTGCCGCCGGGCACTGGACCCAGGGTTCGCCACGGCTGGAGCGCTACAACGCCTTCCCCTCCATCAATATCTGGGGCGAACCGGCTCCGGGGCGCAGTTCGGGCGAGGCCATGGCGGCCATGGAAGCGATCGTGGCCAAGCTTCCCCAGGGGATCGGTTTCGACTGGACCGGGCTTTCCTATCAGGAGCGGATGGCCGGATCCCAGGCGCCGCTTTTGTACGCTTTTTCCATCTTCGTCATTTTCCTTTGTCTGGCGGCCCTCTACGAGAGTTGGCCGATCCCCATCGCGATTCTGCTGACCCTGCCGCTGGGAGCCATCGGCGGGGTGATCGCCTCTACCTGGCGGGGGATGCCCAACGATGTCTATTTCCAGATCGGGCTGCTGACCACCATGGGGCTGACCACCAAAAACGCCATCCTGATCGTCCAGTTCGCCCGGACGCGGGTGGATGAAGGCGCGCGGCTGACCGCGGCTACCCTCGAGGCGGCCAAGCTGCGCCTGCGCCCCATCATCATGACCTCCCTGGCTTTCGGCTTCGGCGTGCTGCCTCTGTTCCTGGCCAGTGGAGCCGGGGCCGGGGCCCAACGGGCCATCGGCACCGGGGTGCTGGGAGGCATGGTCACGTCCACCGTTCTGGTGACTATTTTCGCTCCGCTCTTCTACGTGATGATTTACAAAGCGTTGGGCAAGCATCGAAAGCGGGTGACCATGAAGCATACGGTTGAAAACGGTTCAGGGGGGACAGTCGCATGAACAGGCATCTTTCTATGCTGCTGGGGGTATTGGTGGTGTTGGGCGGCTGTTCATTGACACCGGTATACACCAGGCCTGAAGCCCCTGTGCCGACCGCGTGGCCCACCGGCCCGGCGTATGACGCAAGCCCGGCTTCAACCGACGCCGCCCCGGTTGCCGAAATCGCCTGGCGGGAATTTTTCACCGATGAGCGCATGCAGCGGGTTATCGCCACGGCCATCGAGAACAACCGCGATCTCCGCTTGGCGGCATTGAATGTCCAAAGGGCACGCGGCATTTACGGCATTCAGCGTGCCGCGCTTTTTCCGGCCCTCGATGCCACCGCCAGCGGCAGCAAAAAGCGCGTGCCGGCGGACCTATCCTCCAGCGGTGAGCGGTATACCGCCGAGCAATACGATGTCAATTTGGGTGTTTTTTCCTGGGAGATCGACTTCTTCGGCCGGCTTCGAAGCCTCCGGGACCAGGCCCTGGAGGCCTTTCTGGCAAGGGACGAGGCCCGGCGCAGCACCCAGATCCTGATTGTGTCGGCGGTGGGGGAAACTTATTTGACCCTGGCGGCCGATCGGGAGGCCCTCAACCTGGCCCGGACCACCTTCGAGGCCCAAAAGGCGACGTATCATCTGGTAAAACGCCGCTACGACGTGGGCCTGGCCACCGAATTGGATCTCAATTTTGCCCAAACCCAAGTGGACATTGCCCGGCGCGACATGGCCCGCTACGCCCAACGGGTCGCCCAGGACGAAAATGCATTGAACTTTCTGGTGGGGCGTTCTACCCCGGTCTCCGGCGCGAACCTGCCGGAGGATCTGGCCGGCATCAAACCCCTCAGGGCGATCGACCCCGGGATTTCCTCGGAAGTGCTGCTCGAGCGGCCGGACATTATACAGGCGGAACATCTGCTGAAGGCGGCCAATGCCAATATCGGCGCTGCACGCGCGGCCCTCTTTCCCAGGGTTTCGCTGACCAGCACAGTTGGCACGGCCAGCGCCGAACTGTCGGGACTCTTCGAGGCCGGTTCCGGCACCTGGTTGTTCGCCCCCCAGATCGTCATGCCGATTTTCGATGCCCGGCTGTGGTCGGCCCTGGACGTCACCAAGGCCGAGCAGGAAATTGCGTTGGTTCAATATGAGCAAACCATCCAGACGGCTTTTCGGGAAGTGGCCGATACCCTTGCCGTCCAAGGCACGGTGGACGAACAGCTTGCGGCGCAGCAATCCCTGGTCCGGGCCACCGCCGAAACCTACCGCCTCTCGGAGGCGCGCTACCTCAAGGGGATCGACAGTTATCTGGGCGTTCTGGTGGCCCAGCGTTCCCTTTTCGCGGCCCAGCAGGGGCTTGTGGCCCTGAACCTGAGCAAGCTTGCCAATGAGGTTCGGCTCTATGCGGCTTTGGGGGGGGGAACGCATTAGGAGGCGCTTTGCCGGTGGATCGAATCCGGCGAGCGCTTCGCAGAAGACAGGAAACGACCCCGAACGATTGCGGATTGTCCGATAGATTGTGTCGGCGTTTCACTGGGATTCCGGCCAGAGGCTTTTCATGATGGA
>Ga0180429_10003870_pt1 | contig 12092 bp, 11 predicted proteins | sample SS_ome_FD_132428 | JGI IMG/M metagenome (GOLD analysis project Ga0180429, IMG submission 132428) | Hypersaline lake sediment archaeal communities from the Salton Sea, California, USA - SS_1_S_1 metaG | ecosystem: Environmental > Aquatic > Non-marine Saline and Alkaline > Hypersaline > Sediment ... | reverse complement strand
GCCGGTTCCACCGGGGTCTTTCAGAAAGATCGTGGCATGGTTGCAAGGATGCGTGAACAGATGGACGACGAGCGCGGAGGTGCCGGGATTTGATCTCCTGCCATGATGGACCCTAACGACAACGAGAACCCGGCCGGGCGCGTATGTGCGCGGCTTTTCGAGGAGCCCGGTGCGGGAAAACCGCACGCCGGGATCTGGGAGGGAGGCACCGGGCAACTGGTGTCCCTACCTTGATGGGGCGAGGAACAGAACTCTTGCAGTCGAGTCCGAACGTGCGACAATATGACCCATGGACGTTCTTGCTCTCCAGAACGAACTTGAATCGCTGCCGCCTGATCAACAGGACCGGATTTCGGCGTTCTTGACCGTCTTGCGGATGAAGCGCGAGGGATTGATGGCGGAGGTCAAAGGGAGGCTCGACGATTCGGACGCGGGAAACTGGGTGCCTTGGGAGGACGTCAGGTCCGAATTCGGGGAGAGCGATGCCGGTTTGGGCCAATGAAGCCCTACAAGGTCTTCCTTCGCCTTGAGGCGGTCGAGGCCCTTCGCGCAATTCCATCCGCTGAAAGCGGGCGGATCGCAAGATTCATCGACTCGCTGACGGGAGATCCGTTTCAGGACGGAGATTACGCGGAGAAGGACGAAACAGAGCGGGGGATCGAGGTAAAGGTCATTGGACAATACGCGATCACGTTCTGGGCCGATCACGCCGTCGATGAGGTCAAGGTCGTTGACATTCGGCGGGCAGATCGACAATGAAGAAGCCCCAACAAGTCGTGGCTGACCGGCAGGCTGCGCGCCAGGCCGCGGAAATGCGATGAGCCCTCGAACCGTAACCCCGAATTCAGAGCGCACTTCCAGGCAGCCTGCGGCAGTACTCTAACGTTGCAGCGAAGGGCTCGCGCGACGGTTGCGCACGCAGAAGCTCCGCGTGGAGCCCGAGGGCTCACGCATCGAGTCCGTCCCTGTCCGCGATCTTTTTCGATGAGTGAATGGTTCCGGGTAATTGTCGACTTGCGTTGACACCACCACATCGAGCATCCTCCGCGATCGCCTTTCATTTGGTCGGCGGAGGCCAATTGACATGACACCCACCTCGTTCGAAGCGATGGCCCTTGCCATGCCCATCCAACGCGTTCTCGCCGAGCGCAGCTACATCGTTCCCACCCCGATCCAGGAGCAGGCGATCCCGCCGATTCTTGACGGCCGCGACTTTCTGGGCTGCGCCCAGACCGGGACTGGCAAGACGGCCGCTTTCTCTCTTCCGATTCTGAATGCCCTGCACGCGCAGAACCGCAGGCCCCGACCCGGAACGGCCCGCGCGCTGATTCTAACACCCACCCGGGAACTCGCCATGCAAGTGGCAAGGAGCGTCGAAACATACGGTTGCCACCTGGACCTGAGCGACGCCCTCGTCTACGGCGGAGTGGGACAAGGGCCGCAGGTGCGCGCCCTCCGACAGGGTGTGGACCTCCTCATCGCCTGCCCGGGACGCCTGCTCGACCTGATCGACCAGGGGCATGTCGATCTCTCGGGCATTGAATTCTTCGTCCTCGACGAAGTGGACCGCATGCTGGACATGGGATTCCTCCGGGACGTGACGCGGATCGTCTCGCTCCTGCCCGAACGACGCCAGTCGCTCTTTTTCTCCGCCACCCTGGCGCCGGCGATCGTCACGCTCGCCCGCAACATCCTGTGCGATCCCGCCACCGTGACGATCGCTCCGGAAGCCACCACCTGCGATCTCGTTGAGCAGCGGGTTTGTTTCGTGGAACGTGAGAACAAGCGCGGACTGCTCTTCGAACTGCTCAAGGACCGCGAAGCGGGTGAACTCACCATCGTGTTTTCGCGCACCAAGCACGGCTCCGACAAGCTGGCCCGCCACCTCCGGAAGGTTGGGATCGAGGCCGAGGCGATTCACGGCAACCGCTCCCAATCTCAGCGGGAGAGAACCCTGGCGCGCTTTCGCCGGGGCGCCGTTCCCGTGCTGGTCGCCACCGACGTGGCGGCGCGCGGGGTTGACGTGCGCGCTGTATCGCTGGTCGTGAATTTCGACCTGCCGAACGAACCGGAGGCCTACGTGCATCGCATTGGCCGCACCGGTCGTGCCGGGGCGGCCGGGCGCGCCGTGTCGTTCTGCGCACCGCACGAGATCACCGCCCTTCGCGACATCGAGAAACTCATCCGCACCTCGATCGAGGTCGACGGCAGCCACGATTGGCACGTGCCGTCGCTCACCAGCCACCCCCCGGGAAGACAGGTGAACACAAGGGCCAACCGGAAGGCCGGGGTCGGGCAGCGAGTCCCGAGAAGGCCCAGGCGCTCCCGGCGTCGCCGGGCAGCCTGACGACAAGTGAACCCTAATTCTGTCCCACCCAGCAGCGCACGAGACCATCCATCCCAACCGTCTTCGACTGGCGCATTTTTTTTGGATTCTTGCGCGGAACGTGTGTATACGATTGGGGTCAGCCAAGGCTTCAAGTCGTTGTTGATGGTATTGACGAGTTATCGTGCCGTCCTTCAGCGTGGTTCCCGGTCGTGTTTGGGGGCGCGGCGGACCAGTCCGGAGGTGCGGTTGGGGTCGCCCATGTGGGAATGGTTGCACATCAGAACCGAGGCGAAAAACTCGAAGATTCCGGGATCGAGTTCGTGGGGAAACGGTTGCGGAGTTCGGGGTGGGCCGGCCTACGGCGGGGGCCTGCGGACGGGCCGCAACCCGGTGTTGTAGGGGCTGAAGTCCGGCTCGCTGAAGCCGCGGCAGGCCACCCGGCAGCCGCGGGCGTAGCCGATCCAGCTGCCGCCCCGGCGGACGCGGCAGGAACCCGTCGCAGGGCCGGCCGGATCTGGCTGCGAAGCCTCCGGGGCGCCGTAGTAGCTGCTTGCATGCCAGTCATTGCACCATTCCCACACGTTGCCCGCCATGTCGTAGAGCCCATAGTCGTTGGGAGGGAAGCTCCCCACGGGCGACGTGTAGGGATAGTCTCCGTGGTCCCAGTCCGGCTGGTAACCCGGGGAGGGGTTCACATCATACGGGTAGTAGGGCGCTTCGCCACTCCAGTAGCTGTAGTAGTTCGCCTCGTCATGGCTGATCGTATCCCCCCACGGGAACCGCCTTGCGCTGCATCCTCCCCGGGCCGCCTTCTCCCGTTCGGCTTCGGTCGGCAGCCGGTAGCCGCCCGTCCCGAAGGCGCAGCTCCAATCCGAGAGGTTGTAAGCGGGGGTCAGCCCCTCCATCTCGCTGCGGTAGTTGCAGTAGGCGGCGCTCCCGTACCACGTCACCTCCACGCACGGATAGCCGCTGCCCTTCGCTTCCTTCAACGCGAACTTCTCCGTCGCGCCGTTCCATGTGATTCGGCAATCGGGGTCGTCGAGGTCAAGCAGTTCCTGGTTGTCCTCGAGGTTGCGGACCGAGGAGGAGGTTACGCTGAGCCTGCCGCCCTGATCGCAGGCCCACTGCAGGACGGTTGCCATCTGGTCGTTGGTTACCGCGGTGGCCTGCATGTAGAACCCGCTCACGGACACGCTGTGCACCGGCAATTCGTCGCCGTAGCCATCGCCGCCCGTCACGCTCCCCACCTTGTCCCCCATCAGGAAGCTGCCGCCGGGGATCCAGACGAAGCCCTCGGGCGGGTTTGGATCAAATGTGCGGTGCGTGGCGCCGGTCCCGGTGACGGGGACCTGCGCCCAGTCTTTCCAGTGCGCATCCTCCGATGGCGAGGATGCGGTCTGAACGGTGAATGTTGCGGTGGTCGTCGGGTTCGTCCATGTGATCCAGCCATCCGCGGTGACGCTGGTTATTTCGACAGGGACGGGTCCCTTGATGCGGAAGAAGCGGGGGTCCTCGGCCAGACCGGACGTAACGAGAGCGGCGACAGACGAGCCGCATACGAGGAAAGGATGAAATGACGCTGGTTTCATGGCGAGGCGCGGTTCGGTCCGGTCTCCACGTTGACCTCAGGCGATCTCCCTTATCGCATCGCAGGCCCTGTTCCGAAAACCATTACAGCGAGCCATGTCAGCCAGAGAAGGAGGGCAGCGGCCAACACGGCAGGCAGGACCGCGGCGAGGCGGCGTGATACCCACAGACGCCTGATCGCAACGAAACAACCCGCCAGGATTGCGACGACTGCAACGGCCATGACTGCCTCCCATTGTGTTCTCCTTCTCAAGATGATAGCGGAGGCGGCGTCGCCGTGCAACCGCTGACCTGCCCTCCCGGGGGGGTAGCGGGTGGTCTTCCGCCGGGCAGGGGCCCGGGGGTCGGGGGGGGGATTTCTCAGTTGACCGGGGTTGGTTCGGCGGTAGGTTGATGGAGCGGGCGGAAGGTGGAAATGGAGACCGCCGCTCGCGGCTTGATCCCAACCTTTTTCTTCCATGTGCGGATATTGCGGATGTTCTGACAGCGGTGAGGCCACCGGGCACGGGCATGCGAACGCCCGTCACCACCACCACACGCATCACCACGGCCACGGGCACGGCCACGGGTCGGGGCATCACCACCATGATCATCATGAAGGGGAAGGGACGCAGGTGATCGAGCTGAGCCGCGCGATTCTGGACAAGAACGCGCGATTGGCGGAGCGGGCGCGGGGGTTGTTCCTTGGGCGGGAGGTGGCGGTGATGAACCTTGTTTCGTCGCCGGGGTCGGGGAAGACGACCCTGCTGCAGCGGACCATCACGGGTCTGGGCGAGCGGATGCGTTGCGCGGTGATCGTGGGGGACTGCGCCACGGACAACGACGCGCGCTGCCTGCGGGGGACGGGGGCGCCGGCGGTGCAGGTGACGACCGGCACGGTCTGTCATCTGGACGCGCACATGGTGTTGCACGCGGTGGAAGATCTGAACCTTGCGGAGACCGACCTGCTTTTCATCGAGAACGTGGGCAATCTTGTTTGTCCGGCGGCGTTCGACCTTGGCGAAGACCGGCGGGTCGTTCTGACCTCCGTGACGGAGGGCGAGGACAAGCCGAAGAAGTATCCGGCGATCTTCCACCGGGCCGACGCGGTGGTGTTGACCAAGACGGACCTGATCGAGGCGGTGGAGTTTGACCGCGAGGCGGCGCTGGGTCACATTCGCGAGGTGGCGCCGGCGGCGCGGGTGTTCGAAGTCTCGGCCAAGACCGGGGCCGGCATGGAGGGATGGGGTGCCTACCTCGAAGAGTGCGTGGCGGGGAAATCCGGCGTGCCGGCGTGAGGGCCGCCAAAGAGGATCAGAAGGTCCAACCGACGAACCATCGCAGGTCGACGGCGTGGGTGTCGGTGCGTTTCATGCGGTCGGGGAACTGACGGTCGCCGTAGCCGGCCTTGAAGGACGTGGAGAGGCGGTCGTTGAAACTGTATTTCACGACGCCGTCGATTTCCTGGCAAAGGCTGTCATCTTCGTGGTCGGAGATGACGTAGAGGGCGTAGAAGAGCCACTTGTCGTATTTGTAGACAGCCTTGAGGAAGCCGGAGGTGGTGTCGCCCTCGAACTGCATGGTGTACCAGAGCAACTCGGTGTCGATGGAGAAGGAGGTCCGGAAAGGGGTCTGGAAATCGTCGCCGCGGATGAGGACGGTTCCGGTGCCGAGGTTGAGGCCGCGGAGGGAGTAATCGACGGCGAGTTCGAGGATGTTGGAGTCGATGGCGCCGAGGCCGTCGCGTTCCATGCGCCCGACATCCTGCTGGTTGGCGTAGTGGGTGCGGAAGGTGAGGGCGCCGGCGTCGGGGCCGAGGTCCCAAGTGTAAGCGGCCTTCGCGCCGAAGACGTTGAACATGTCGTCGCCGTAGAAGTCGTAGAGCGCGAACGACCACGGTTTCCAGCCGTCGCAGACGGCGGAGGCGAAGAAGAAGCCGGAAGTGTCGTATGGGACGCCGACGCGGTCTTCGACCCCGATGAAGTCGGCGCGCCATGTGGACGGACCGCCGCTGCGGGAGGCCCAGCTGCTGAAGCGGTTGAAGTAGCCGAAATCGAGCGAGAATCCCTCGCAGGGGGCGGTCTTGAGGACGACGGCCTGGTAGGACTGGTCCTTCTGGCGGATGTTATAGGCGGGCGCGAAATCGTAGTTGAGGATCTGGCGGCCGATCTTGAGTTCGGTGTCGGGCACCCCCATGGCGCCGAGGTCGAAGGCGAGGTAGGCCTCGTTGAGGACGCTGAACTCGTCGTTGGAAAGGAAATAGGCCGGGCACGCGATGTCGTTGCAGCCCGACTCGAAGAGGAGTCCGCTGTAGATGTACTGGGCGCCGAGATGGAAGCCGCCGAGGTCGGGGGTGCGGTAGTTCAGGGTGGCGGCGAGAGTCCCGCTGGTGGCGTGCCCGATGTCGCTGTAGTCGCGATGCATGAAGAGGCTCTGCAGCTTGCCGGAGAATCTCCCGTAGCCTTCCGCTTCCCATGTGTCGAAGAGTCGCGTCGGCTGCTGGATGGAGGCAGCGGGCGGTCCTCCGAAGGAACTTCCCGCGGCGAAGACGAAGGCCACGAGGGCTGACAAGGAGGTGGGAGAGGGGACGGGAAGCGGATTGTCGGGGGGACTCATCGGGAGAGTTCGAGCGGGGTTGGTCTGGGTGCGCGGATACCGCGGCGGGGGACCGGGAGCAATATCTCGCAGGCGGGTGAGACTTGAGGCGCGAACTTCGGCAAACAGTGCACAAAAGAGTGCCGGAGAGGCCGTGGGGAATTTCAAAAACCCCTCTCCCAATCAGATTCGTATACATGTACGCCCTGATGGCAATAGTGTGGGTGTTGGGCGGCGGGGGCAACATCCGGATTGCAATCCGGGTGCGGATCTGTCCTATTGCGGCGCGATGTCGAACAACACGAATGTTTTGGCGCAGGGGATCGAGATCACGGGGACGGTCAAGTTCCAGAATGACATGATCATCGACGGGAAGATCGAGGGGGAGATTCTGTCGGACTCCGGGAAGGTGACGATCGGGGAGAACGCCCGGATCAAGGGGGATGTGAAGGCCGGGGAGGTGAAGATGTTCGGGATGGTGGAGGGGACGATCACCTCGGAGCGCTGCGAATTGCGGCAGAATTCGGAGCTGCGGGGGGACATCACGACCAAGAGTCTGAAGATGGAGGAGGGGGCTTTGTTGTCGGGGAAGATGCAGACGGGTTGATGAGGCCAGTCCGGCGGGGACGGGGCGGAGGGTGGCCGTTTTCGGTTTTCGGCTTTCGAGCGGTTGGCGGTTTTCGGGCGCGGTTTTCGGTTGTCGGTTGTCAGAAGGTGTGGACGAAGAGGCCGGAGCGGAGTTTGGGTTCGAACCAGGTGCTTTTTGGGGGCATGACGGCGTTGGCGTCGGCGATTGTGATGAGTTGCTCGACGGTGGCGGGGAACATGGAGAACGCGACGGCGTCGTGACGCTGGTTGACGCGGGTTTCGAGTTCGCCGGTTCCACGGATGCCGCCGATGAACTCGATGCGGTCGCTGGTTCGGGGGTCGCCGATGTCGAGGAGGGGATCGAGGACACGGTCCTGGAGGAGGGCGACGTCGAGGCGGGCGACGGGATCGGCGGCAGGGGGAGTGGGAAAGGCCAGGCCGTACCAGCGGCCGGCCATGAACATTGAGACGTGGCCCGGGCCGGGAGGGGAGGGGTCGGCGCCGGGGGTGACGCGCGCCAGCTCGCGGAGAGCGGCGAGGAACGATTCGGGGCTGTGGCGGTTGAGATCCGTGACGAGGCGGTTGTAGGGGAGGATCTGGAGCTGGCTGGCGGGGAAGTGCACGGCGAGGAACCAGTTGTAGTCTTCGCGGCCGGTGTGGGCGGGGTTGGCGGCGCGGCATTCGGCGCCGACGCGGGCGGCGCTGGCGCTGCGGTGGTGGCCGTCGGCGACGTATGTGAAGGGGATTCTCGAGAAGGCTTCGATGAAGGGAGAGGGCTGTGCGACCCGCCAGACGGTGTGGCGCACTTCGTCGGAGGCGGTGAAGTCGATGAGAGGCGCGTCGGAGGCGGCGGATTCCAGCAGGGGTTGGACGGGCGGGGCGTCGCGGTAGGTGAGAAAGACGGGCCCGGGGTGGGCGCGGAGAGTGCGATTGAGGGTGGTGCGGTCGTCTTCCTTTTGGGGGCGGGTCTTTTCGTGTTTTCGGATGAGGTTGTTTTCGTAGTCCTCGATGTGGCAGAGGCAGACGAGTCCCCGCTGGACGTGCCGGTCCATTTGCAGCTGGTAGACGTACATGCACGGGTATTCTTCGCGGACGAGGGCGCCCTCGGTTTCGAGGCGCCGGAGGTTGCGGCGGGCGGTGTCGTAGACTTCGGGGGCGTAGGGGCCGGCGCCTTCGGGCAGGTCGATCTCGGCGCGGACGACATGCAGGAAGCTGAGGGGGTTTCCGGCCGCGATGCGGCGGGCCTCGGAGGTGGTGACGACGTCGTAGGGCAGGGAGGCCACCTGCGCGGCGCGTTCGGGGACGGGCCGCAATCCTTGGAACGTTCGGATGCGCATCGAGGCGAAGGGATGAGGGGAGAGGGAAGGTGTGGCAAGAGAAATGGGCGGGGGCGGAGAGTTGGAGGCGTGGGGGGCCGTCGATCAGGTGAGCCGTTCTTCGGGAGCCACGGCTGGGCACGGATTGTGTTGGTGCAACGGGGATGGAGGCGGGTTGGGGGTGTGGGAGGGGCGCGCGACCTTGACTGACGGGCGGGGCTTCATAGTGTCCTGCTCTTCGAGATATCCGCTTATGGCGCCGACGACGACAGCTTATGGGACGTGGAGCGGGGGGCGCTTCATGCATTTCGGGGAGATGCTGGACGAGGAGAGGTACCTGGCGTCCTTGAGGCTGGCCTATGAAAGCGGGGTGCGGACGTTCGTGACGGCCGACGTGTACGGCGCCGGGCAGGCGGACGCGGCGTTGGGGGAGGCGCTGGCGGGTTATCCCCGGGAGAGCTACGCGCTGGTGGGGATGATCGGGCACGACGTCCATAAGGGGCGCCGCGCCGGAAGCGCCGGGTATCAGCGGTTCACGGATCCGGCCCTGCGGCCGCCGGGGGAATTCGGGAGCTACTTGCGCATGGCGTGCGAGAAGTCGCTGGAGCGCTGCCGGGTTGATCAATTTGACCTTTTGCTCCTGCACAACCCGGACGAGACGGGCTACACGTCGGAGGCGGTCTGGGAAGGGATGGCGGCGTTGAGGGCAGAGGGGTTGTCGCGGCGGCTGGGGGTGGCGCCGGGGCCGGCCAACGGGTTCACGCTCGACCTGATCCGGTGTTTCGAGGAGTTTGAAGAGGTGGTGGACTGGGCGATGATCATCCTGAACCCGCTGGAGCCATGGCCGGGGCGGCACGTGCTTCCGGCGGCGGCGAAGCACGGGGTGAGGATCCTGACGCGGGTGGTTGACTACGGGGGGCTGTTTCACGGGGAGATCCGGCCCGGGCACGAGTTCCGGCCGGGTGACCACCGCGCCTATCGTCCGGCGGGGTGGATTGAGCACGGCTGTGAGAGGATCGAAAGGATGCGGCCGCTCATGGCGGAGCGGGGGCTGAGTCCGCTGCATTTCGCGGCGGTATGGAATCTTTCCCAGCGCCCGGTGGTGAGCGTGGCGCCGACCTTCATCCAGGAAGCGGGGCCCGCGGCGGTTCCGATCGAGGACCACATTCGGGCGTATGGCGAATTTCCGGCGCTGCGATTGACGGATCGGGAGGTCGAGGAGGTTCGGGCGATCGGGGACAACACGGGCTGCATGCCGCTGAAGGGGGCGAGCGGGCGCCACGCCACGAGCGAGCGGCCGGACGAGTGGCCGATGCGGGAGGATCTGACGCAGGTCGCGGAACGCTACGGACTGGGCACGGGTTGGTGATGCGAAACAAATATTCAGGAGTGCAAGAATGTCAGGACCTTTGACGTATTGGGGGAGATGGGTTATGGTCGGGCGGTGGTCATGAAGTGTCCTCGTTGCGTGCAGCGGGTTCACCGCTCGGCGATGCAGTGTCCGCACTGCGGGTTCTCGATTGCGAAAGTCGATGAGATCTTCGGCGAGCAGGAGCTTCGGGTGAGTTGTCTGACGGATGCGGCGGGGGTGTTGCGGAGGAAAGAGCGGGAAGGGGCGCGGCGGCTGTTGGAGGGGTTTCAGAGGCGGTTTCCGCAGCTTTTCTTCGCGGTGTATTTCGGGACCTTTCGTGAGATTCCGAGCCTGAGGCAATTCGGGTTCTGGCTGTTGAACCGGGGCGTTTTTGAAGACGCGGCGCCTTTGCGTTCGAATGAAGCGGGCATCCTGTTGAGCGTGGACGTGAGCGGGAAGGCGGCGGGGATCACCTTTGGGTATCTGCTGGAGCCGTATCTGGACGAGGAAGCGACGTTTCGGGCTCTTTCGGCGGCGCACCCCCATTTGTTGCAGGAGCAGTATCTCCGGGCGATGGAGACCGTGATCAGGCGGTTGCAAAGGGTTCTGGTGAGGGAGGCGCGGCGGGCGCGGCGGGCGCGGCGGAGACCGGAAGGGTTCGGGCCGGCGCCGGCGGTAACGAGCCGGGAAGCCGGCGCATTGCTGGAGCGCATTCGGGCCGGTCACGGGATGCGTGGCGCGAAATTGTGAAGGGTTTTCTGGTCAGATTGGGGTGTGTGATCGTGATGGCGTCCGGCGCCGCCGGGAAGGGAATGCCGCCGTTGCCGAAGTGGACGCCGGAGGACTTCGAGAAGCTGCAGGGGGGCGAGATCGTGGTGGGGGAGGAATTCTTTGCGATGCCTCCGGAAGGCGCGGGCGGGGAGCAGGGCGGGGTGGAGGTTCTGACCGCGGCCCCGCCGGAGGCCGCGCCGGAGGCCGCGCCGGACAACGGCCTGCCGCCGCCGATGGGTCCCCCCGTTCCGCCGGAACTGGAGAGCGAGTTCCCGACGCTCATCGAGGCGCGATTCGTGAAGGGTTATCTTGAGGCGCGTCCGGGAAGCTACATGATCGATCCGCAGGAATTGCTGTCGCGGCAGGAGTTTCGGGATCGGGAGAGCTTCCTTCGGTATCATGCCGGCGAGTCGAGGGTGGATCTTTACGTGATGCTGTTTGACGCGAAGCAGGAGCTGCCGGAGGAGCTGGCGATCGGAAAGGTGTTCGAGGAGCGGTTTGCGGGGGGCGGCCCGACGGCGCTGGTTTACTACCACCTCGGGATGCCGGAGCGGGCGGGAATCCGTCTGAGCGAAGAGGTTTGCGCGGTGGCTTCGGAGGAGGAACGGATCCGCGCCTTGCAGACATCGGTGGGGGAGGCGTTCGCGAAGAGCGACCCGGCGGACCAGCTCGACAGCTTCCTTGTGGAGTTCTCGATTCGCCTCTACTGGATCGAGAAAGCCATGGGGGCGGAGGAGACCCTGGTGCTCGCACTGGCCGGGGAGGCCGTGCCGCTCGAGGATGCGGGGAGGCGGGCAGCGCAGCGGGAAGGGCTGGCGAAGCCGGTGCGGCGTGCGTTGACGGTCTGCCTTCTGGCGGGAGTGGCGGTGGGATTGGGATGGATCGGCCGCTTGCTGGCGGTCCGCCGGGCGCGATACCACCTTCCGGAGACGGACTGCCCGCGATTGCTTGGGGCCCCGCATGCGGCCGGGGTGGGTGCGGTGCTGTGTTACCGGAGCGCGGAGCTGCCGCCGTCGAAGCAACGGGATCAGGTGCCGGACTACCTGCGGAGGAGCTGACGCGGGCGGCCGGGGAGCACAAAAGACACCGCCCCGGCGCTTTGTGCTTGCCAACGGCGGGGGGATCTGTGCTGATGGCGGCCCCCTTGAGGGTTTAAAGACAGCTCAACTGACGACGGTTTTCGGGTTAGGGGGTTTCCCGTTGCCAAGGCGTCATTGAGCTGTCTTTTTTTTGTATTGTCCATTGATGGGGCTGGGATTGGCACGTATTCTGAACCGGTTACTGAAATGGAGAGTGTTCCTGAAACTTTCGAGGACCGAAGGTTGCCGCGAATGGGTTTCCTGCTGCGGGATGCGGGATGTGCGGCACGCGGGGGCGAGAGCAGTTCCATGGGTTCTACCCGCTGCATCCGCGCCCTGCATGTTGGATCCCGCAGCCCGGCCGCCTGGTTCAAGGCCTGCCTCGCGAGCTGTGGTGGCGGGGGTTGTGTTGCGGGGTTGCTGATGGGGTTGGCCGTGGCAGGAGGGCCGTCCGGTTCGCCGGCAGCGGTGGAAGGCGGGGGGACGGGACCGCCGAG
>Ga0180429_10003868_pt1 | contig 12093 bp, 6 predicted proteins | sample SS_ome_FD_132428 | JGI IMG/M metagenome (GOLD analysis project Ga0180429, IMG submission 132428) | Hypersaline lake sediment archaeal communities from the Salton Sea, California, USA - SS_1_S_1 metaG | ecosystem: Environmental > Aquatic > Non-marine Saline and Alkaline > Hypersaline > Sediment ... | reverse complement strand
TACGGCGGCGGTTCCCGAACCGTTGTCGTCTGCGCCGGGGCAGTTGTTCACAGAGTCGTGGTGGGCGCAGACGATGTAGATCTCGTCGCTCGATCCGCCGGTCGGGTGGAGGGTGGCTTCCACGTTCCGGTCCGCCATGCCGTAGTAATTCCAGTAATGAAAACGCACATCGAGCCCCATGCCGGCAAACTCGTCGTAAATGTATTGGCTCGCGTCGCGGCAGGCGTTCGATTCGGTCACCCGCGAAGGGAAGGCCACGATGTCCTCGAGATAGCCGGTCACCAGCGCCTCGTCGAGTTGGTCGATCAGTGCCTCGATATTCGGATTGCGGCTCTGTACCAGGAGCCCTTCGGTCGTGGGCGCCGCGGCGAGGCGGTCCGCGCCGGCGCTCTGCGAGCGGGACGGTTCATGATCGACAAAATCCTGGCCGCCTGCCCGGGGAATCATCGCCCCCAGGGCGAAAAGACAAAGAAGAGCGGTCAACGACGTGCGGATTTTCATGATTCCCTGCATGAGAAAGTTCCTCCTCGATGAATCAGGTTTCGCGGCTCGGACTCAGGCTGAGTGGGGTGCTGGCATGAACGAACAGCCTACATCAATATTTTACAGAAATACGCGGCGATTGCAGCGGCAAATCCCCGGCTCGAGGCGCAATGCGTTCAATCGGTCTCGGTGGTGGGCTGTTCGAGAATCTCCAGGATTGCGGTGAGAAAGTCGGGATCGGCCAGGCTGCGGCGGCAGAGGTCGGTGTAGCGCTCGATGTCCGGTTTCACCGTTGACGGACGCTGTTCGTTCTGGGAGGCGCTCACGGGATTTGGCTCCTCATCACGGTTCACCACATCGATCCTGTTCTTTTCAGCCCCCACCATTGAAAGGAGGCCCTTTCTCCGCCGGACTTTGTCGAGTGTCCCTATCGAGTGTCCCTCGATGCGGTGGTAATTATCCGCCGCCACGTCTTCTGTAACCGCAGGAATTGTGTGAATGAGTGTAAAAGTATGTAAACAGACGGGCGACGCCGTCGGTGCAATCAGTCGCCGATGGCGCAGTCAGTCGCCGATGGCGCAGTCAGTCGCCAGTGGCGCAGTCAGTCGCCAGTGGCGCAGTCAGTCGCCAGTGGCGCAGTCAGTCGCCGATGGCGCGGGCGGCAGCGGCGCGGACCTTGACGTGGGGATCGCATTCGCTCAACCGGGACAGGGTGGCGCGCGCCTCCCCATCTTCAACCCCGGCGAGAAGGTTGCAGAGTGCGACGCGCACCGAGGCGCAGGGCTCACGATCGACTCGCGCAACGAGCGCACCGAGGACCAGTTCGCGCACGAAGCCGAGTGCGCGCGCCGCGTCGACGCGCTCCGCCTCGCCACAGGCGACAAGACGGGCGAGCAGAATGCGGCGCACCTCGGACGTCGTTCCCGTACGCGCCAGCGCGATGGCGGCGGCGGCGCGCACCGCCCGGTGGGGCGACCAGTGGAGCGCGTAAAGGACCGGTTCGTGGCTCCGCCCCGTGGGCCACGCTTCGAGAGCCAGAAGGGCAAGTTCGGCATCGACATACTGGCGGACCAGCGCTTCGTGGAGTGACAACGAATAGTCATCGCCGCGCGCGCCGAGGGCATCGACGAGGGCGGCCCGCCCCGTGCGCGGCGTGGTCCCGTCGAAAAGAAGCTCTTCGAGCCGCTCCCGCGCCGGCCGGCCCGGCGTGTCGAGAAGAAGGGCGGCCGATTCGAGACGGCTCGGGACATCAGTTCCGGCGATCTGCCTCGTAAGGAGGTCGAGAAACCTGTCCGGCCGGGGTTCGCCTGATTTTTCGCGCAGACCTTCGAAGAGGGCGTTGAAGTCGTACTCCAGCCCCGCCTCCGGTTCGAACCGCTCTCCCTCGGGGGTGAAGAAGTAGAGCCCCTCCTCGGGATTGGCCGACTCGGCCTCACGGCGCAATTCGGGCCACGAGGCAAGAAATTCCTCGGCAGCCCGAATGTGATCGCTGCAGGCCACCTTTCCGTAGCGCATCGACCAGACCGGCCGGCCGTCGCCGCGGCGATCGACGTAGGTGTAGCGCTGCGTGTCTGCAATGACGCAGACCACGCCGTCGGCCAGATGGGCGAAACCCGGAATGGCGATGACGCGATCGAGATAGGCGACGGCATCGGCAAGCCCATCGGGCCTGTAGTAAACCATGAGCGGTCGATTTTCGCGCCGCGCCCGTTCGCGGCCGGCGAGAAAGGACGGTTCCCAGACGAGTTCCGTTCTCACCATCGACAACCTGCGGTAGTAGGAACGGCGTTGCGCCCGGCCGCGGCTATCGGCCGCGGCCTCGTCGGAGCTGTCGGCCGCCCGCACCAGACCGGCGGCAATCGTCTCACGGCTATAGGGATCGGCGCTCGGCGGCTTCTTGCCCGTGACTTCATCGAGCGCGGCGTGCACCGCCGGCCGCGGACCGCTGTTGGTGGTGATCGACGCCCTGTAATATTCGGCAGCCTTGTCAAAATCGTTGTCCACGTGCTGGGCGAGATAACCGAGATTCTGCCACGTGTCGCCCACGGCGAGGGCGAGGCTGTACCGTTCGGCCTCGTCGGGTGCGGCGCCGAGGGCGGCGAGCTGCTCCTCGCCGATCTCGATGGCGCGAAAGAGCATGGCGCGCGCACGGTCGAGCTCGGTGCGCAGGTGGTAGACCTGGATGAGGGCCGCATCGTTGACGATGCGCGCGTTGCGGGGAGCGAGAGCCACCGCCTCGAGGTAGGCGCGCCACGATTCCTCGAAAATCTCCTCGGCCGGATCGTCGGCCGCGGCACCCTCGTCGCCGGCCGCCTCGAGGGCGGCGCGCTGAACCTGGGTGGCGTGGTCGCGGAGCAGAAGGCCGAGGTTGTTGTAGAGCTGGGCGTCGGTCCCCACCACCTCGGCAATACGGCGCGCCAGATCGAGGGCGAGTTCGAGCCGCTGGTTGGCCACCGCTTCCGCCTCGAACCGACCTACCGCGTCGAGCAGGGATCGGCCGAGGCCGTCTTGCTCCTCGAGCAGATCGGGCGCGGCTTCGAGCGCCGCCAGAAAGAGCCCGCCTGCGCCCTCGAGATCGTTGCCGCGCAGGGCGCACCACCCCAGGCCGACGCGGGCGCGGAAGGTGTAGATCCGCGAGCTCTCGGCCCACCCCGGGCTGAGCAGAATCGCCTCGTCCATCGAAGAACTGCACGACTCGTAGTGGGCGCGCGCCTCGTCGAGACGCCGTTCTTTCCGGGCCAGATCGCCGGCAAGGAGTTCGGCGTAACCGCGGAACCAGGCCACCGCGGGATCGGCCGGATGTGCGGCGCTGAGGTCGGCGTAAAAAGCCGGAAGGCGATAGACGGTCTGAGGATAGTAGTGCAAGTCGATGAAGCGGCGGTGCAGGTCGACCTCGCCGGGCAGAGCGCGGAGTGCCTCGCCGAGGACGTCGACGGCAAGGGAATAGACACCCGCCCAGTGGAGAAGGTCGGCCTGGAGCCCCACGAAGTCGGCGCGCGGCCCGATGCGACCGGCGGCGTGATTCATGGCGTCGAGGGCGTGAGCGAAATCGGCGACAAACTCCGCCGTGGCGCCCGGATTCCGCTCCATGAGCAGTCTGGCCCGCGCGCCGGCGGCCGCTTCGATCAACCACGAGGGTACGGCGCGGTCTCGCAGATAGAGATGGCCCGACGTGTTCTCGGTCACCGCCACGATCGGCCCGAAGTCGCCGAGAAGGTCGCAGGCGTCGACATAGACCGCCAAGGTGTCAAGATCGTGGGGATCGAGTTCCAGTGATCGCTCGAGCGCCGCCCGGCTCTCTTGCAGAGGGACGAGCGGATCGGCATTGGCGGCGATGCACTCGGCCGCCACCTCGCGGTGCATCTTTCCGAGAAGCGTCCACGCCTCGTCGTCGCTCGGAATAGCCGCAACCCGCTCCTCGAGCAGGCGCAGTGCAAGTTCGGTCTCTCCCCTCTCGAATAGGAGACGGGCCTCGGCGATGCTGTCGGTTTCGTCCGACTGCGTTAGGGGAACGAAGAGCAACAGGGAGGCGATCAAGATTGAAAGCATGGCGGCAGGTTTCCACAAAGCGAGAAAGAATTGTCCAGATCGGTTTTAGCCTACATTAATAATCATTATCGTTGAAGACGTAACAGCCAGATCCTATACCGGTTGGGAATTCATTGAGAACGATTCCTTCTGCAACGGCCCTTCCGGTTCTGTCGAGGTTCGCACGATGATTCTTTTTCGCCGCGCCGCCGTCTCTGTTTTGCTTGCCCTCTGCTGTGCTCCGCTTCTGGCGCAAGGATCCCTGTCAGATTACGAGAGAGCCGCCAAGGTCTTCGGCGGCGAGAACGACTCGCTCGTCACCGGTGGTAAGGTCGACGCCCACTGGCTGCAGGGCGGCGATCGCTTCTGGTATCGCACGACCACGGGCGGGGGCAAGGAGTTCATCGTCGTCGACGCGATCGCGGGGACGCGCGCGGCGGCGTTCGACCATGATCGCTTGGCGGCGGCGCTCTCCGACGCCACGGGTAATGATTACGTAGGCCGAAACCTGCCCTTCGACAGGATCGTTTTTTCGATCAAGGGCGACTCGATCGACTTCGACGCGGCAGGAAAGAAGTGGTGCTGCACCTTCGACAATTACACCTGCTTTGCCGTGGGCGAGGTGCCCACGCCGGCCGAAAAAAAGAAGGCGGCCTGGAAGCGCCCCGAAGATCCTCCCGAGAAGGGGCTCTCGCCCGACGGTCTCTGGCAGTTTTTCACCAAGGACCACAACCTCCACGTCCGCCGGGTGCGCTCGAAGACGGAGTACCAGCTCACCACCGACGGCTGCGAAGGCCACAGCTACCTCTGGCCTGTCTGGTCTCCCGACTCGGAGCGGATCGTCGCCTACCGCACCGAATGGGGCGCCAACAGGAAGATGCACATGATCCGGTCGCGCGAAGACGATCAGCATCTGCGTCCCCGTGTGGAGAGCCATGTCTACGCCCTTCCGGGCGACGTGGTCGACAGGAGCGAGATCTGGATTTTCGACCTCTCCCGGAAACCGGAGCCGCCAAAACCCGACGATTTCGAGAACGGAAAGCGGCGCTTTCCCAAGTGCCCGGCGGTCAGAGCCGACATCGACCGCATCGACTGGGGCGGGGCGCCCGTGCTCCACTGGTCGGCCGACGGAAGCCGGTTTATCTTCGTCAAGACCGATCGCGGCTACCAGCGCGTGCGCGTCGTCGACGTCGACGCCGCCTCGGGCCGGACGCGCACGATCATCGACGAAAGGAGCGAGACCTTTGTCGACCCCCACAAGAGGGTCTTTCACATCCTCGCCGACACGGGCGCGATCCTCTGGGCGTCGGAACGGGACGGGTGGAATCACCTCTATCTCATCGACAGCGCATCGGGAGCGGTGAGAGGGCAGATCACGCGCGGTGCCTGGGCGGTGCGCTCCGTGGAGCGTGTCGACGAGGCACGGAGGGAGATCTGGTTCACCGCCGGCGGCCGCGAGCCCGGCCAGAGCCCCTACCACGTTCACCACTATGTGGTCGATTTCGACGGTGAGAAACTCGTCCCTCTCACCGAGGCGGACGGCACGCACACGATCGCCTGGTCGCCCGACCGCCGGTACATCATCGACACCTATTCGCGGGTCGACCTCGCGCCGGTCGTCGAGCTGCGCCGCGCGGCAGACGGCGCGCTGATCGGCGTGCTCGAGCGGGCCGACACGAGCCGCCTCGTCGCGGCGGGGTGGACGGCGCCCCTTCCCTTTTGCGCCAAGGGGCGCGATGGGGAGACGGACATCTTCGGCGCCCTCTTTTTCCCCTCCCACCTCGACCGGACGGCCAAGTATCCCCTCATCGAGGAGGTCTATGCCGGGCCGCAGGGGGCGTTCGGGCCAACGAAGTTCAGCGTGCGGCGGCGCGCCCAGGCGCTGGCCGAGCTCGGATTCGTCGTGGTCCAGGTCGACGGCATGGGCACGTCCTATCGATCCAAGGCGTTTCACGACGTCTGCTACAAGAATCTTGCCGACGGCGGTTTTGCCGACCGTATCGCGTGGATCCGGGCCGCCGCCGCGCGGTGTCCGTTTGTCGACCTCGACAGAGTGGGGATCTACGGATTCTCGGCGGGCGGATACAACGCGGCGCGGGCCCTCATCGCGCACAACGATTTTTACAGCGCCGCCATCGCCCTGGCCGGCAACCACGACCACCGCACCGACAAGGTCTGGTGGAACGAGCTCTGGATGGGTTATCCCCTTGGCGATCACTACGCGGCGCAGTCGAACACGCTCAACGCGACGCGGCTCGACGGCGCTCTTCTTCTCGTGCACGGCGAGGTGGACCGCAACGTCAACATGTCGGCGTCGACCATGCAGTTTGTCGACGCCCTGGTGAAGGCGGACAAGGATTTCGAGATGCTCATCCTTCCCGGCCACGGACACAATCTCGGGGGCGCCTACCCCACGCGGCAGTGCTGGAATTTTTTCGTGCGCCATCTCATGGGCAAGGAGCCGCCCCCTTTCGGCCTCGGCAGATCAGCCAAAGAGGGACCGCGGGACAAGAAGTGATCGGCGGCGCGCACCGCCCAAAAAACCGCCGCAGCGCACATTTCGGAATCAATCGACGATCGAGATTCCCGCCGGGATCGAAGCGAAATCCCAGGGGTTGGCCGTGGCAAAGGCAAAGTGCATCATCGAGCCCGACCACTGGGGCCCGAGGGGGCCGACGTCGAGGGTGACTGTCGCTTGGCCTTGAGCGTCGAGCACTCCCCAGAATCCGGCGAAGACCGGCCACGAAAGGCGTGCGAGGATAAAATCGGTGAACCAGTCGCGATTCAGCGGGATCGTCGCCAAGCCGCCGGGAAGGAGCGTTCCCGGATCGGTGCCGCTCATCGTTCCGCAGAGAAGATAGTTGCGCCCCCCGTGGGCCGGACCGGCACGGAGTGAAAAATCGATCGCGCCGCCTGTGGCGGCCGAGAGCTCGAAGGCGTCGGCGACGAGTGTGTTCTCCGTGCGGAAGACCTTGATGTTCGTGCCGTCGCCCGCCATGGCGAGCTCACCATGATCGCCGAGGGCGGGGCCGCTGTAGTAGTTGTAGTTGAAGGTTTCGCTCCAGACCACGTCGAGATCGGGAGTGAGGCAGTAGACGCTGCCCGCCACCGTTCCGGTGCTCACATAGAGCAGTCCGTTCGACGCGATGGTGATCCGCGGATGAATTTCCGTGGCCAGCGCGGCCGACGTGTCGAGCAGGGCGCCCGTTTCACGATCGAGACGCTGGAGCGAGTCGCCCACGCTGTCGACGAAGTAGAGCGTGCCGTCGATTCCCGCGCCGAACTGCGCCCACGTGCCCATGCCCGAGGCGCCCGTTGCGGTGGGCGCCGTCCAGACCTCGCTGAAAGCGCTGCCGCTGTCGTCGAAGGCGCGAATCAAACCGGTTCCGTCGCGGATCACATAGATGCGGCCGCCCGGATCGACCATGATCGGGCATTCCTGGTCGCCGTGCCCCGGCAGATCGGCCGACTCGTAGAGCTTGACGCCCGAGGCGAGATCGTAGGCGACGAGCTTCTTGCCCGTGTTGATGAATCCCTCGAAACCGTAGATCCGATCGCCGTAGACGCAGAGGCTCTCGGCCATGGTGTTGGGAATGTTCCGGCTGGTCTGCCACCGGACCGACCCGTCGGTACAGTCGACGCGCGCAATGTAGTCCATGGTGGGAACGAGGAGATCGCCGTTGTCGGCATAGGTCAGGGCATGGACGATGCTGAACCGCACCATGGCGGGCGCCACCCAGAGCGTCGAGCCGTCGGCGGGATCGAGAGCGTAGAGATCGTCGCCGCCCGCGTTCTCCTGGTAGTTGACGGCGTAGATCCTGTTGTCGCGGAAGCCGAGCGGCATGGAGCGGCTCTTCTGCCCCGGGAAATCGAGCGACCAGAGCTCCTGCCCCGTCTCCACGTCGTAGCAGACGATGGGCGACACGTCGATTCCCTGGAAGCGCATGGTCACCATGCGCGTGCCGCTGATATAGCACTGGCAGCCGAACCATGTCGATTCGGTCGTGCCCTGCCAGGCGATGTCGGGCGCGAGCGGCCCCGAGACGTCGCCCTGGCCGTTGTGCTGCGAATTGGCGCCGATCGTCTGCCAACCCTCGCCATGGGCCAGCCCTCCCTCGCCACAAAAGAAACCGAGGGTGAATAGAAGCACGCAAGCGGTGGTAAGCAAGCTTTTCATGGTTGTCGTTCCTTCTCGACAGGATCCCGTTGGCGGCCGTGTGCGAACCGATTTTTTATACCATACGGAGGGCACACAAGTCAACTTTGCTTGATGTTTCGATTCCCGCGCGGCGGGCGATCGGGCAGGAGGCTTCCTGATTGCGAAGACGATCTGTATAGTATGCGGGATCGTTTTCCAACGGACCGTATAGTCGATAAAAAACTCTCCGGAACGCCATGAACAAAACCACGGACAGAGCGCCCAGAAAAAAACTGATGGTGCGTTTCCTCGACGGTGTGGAAAAATACGGCAACAAGCTTCCCCACCCCTTCTGGCTCTTCTCCATTCTCATCCTTTTCATCCTCGCCATGTCGGCAACCCTGGCCGGGCTCGGGATCGGCGCCGTGGCACCCGAGACGCAACTTCTCAAGACAACAGAGAGTGGCCGCATGGTCGACGGCCAGCGGATCGAGGTCGACGCCGGTTTTGTGCCGATCGAGATCAACATGGAGAAGGCGTCGCACAACTCGCGGCTCAACAATCTTTTTGTCGAGATCTACGATGACGGCGGCAAGATCCACGAGGAGTCGATCCACCGGACGGCGCTCAAGAACCTGACCGTCTCGGCCGAAAGATTCGCCTGCCTCGACAAACGGGGTACGTACCGCGTTCATGTCGTCAATCGCGCGCGCGAAGTGCCGGTCCGGAATCTTTTGTCCAAGGAAGGGCTCAACTGGTTCGTGCTGAACATGGTGGCCAACTTCTCCCACTTCGAACCGCTCGGCATGGTGCTCGTCATGCTCATGGGTGTGGCGATCGCCGAGGGCGCGGGGCTGATCCCGGCTCTCATGCGCGGTGTGGCCAATGTGGTGCCCGCCCTGCTCATCACGCCGACGCTCTTCATTCTCGCCGCCTGCGGCAATGTGGGGTCCGACGCCGGGGTTGTGGTGATCCCGCCGCTGGCGGCGGTGATCTTCAAGCAACTCGGCAAGAATCCGATCATCGGGCTGCTCGTCGGCTACGTGGGCGCCACGGCCGGTTTCACCGCCAATTTCTTCCCCGCCGGCACCGACGTGCTCGCCATGTCGCTCACCAACGCGGCGACGGGGAACAATCCAGAGATCAATGTCTTTTCCAACTGGTACTTCATGAGCGTCTCGGTCTTCTTTCTCGCGATCGTGGGGACCTTCGTGACCAAGTGGTACATCGAACCCCGCTTCGAGAAGACTGCGGCGAAGGGAACCAAGAAAGTGGAGCCGCTCACATCCCTCGAGAAGAAGGGGCTCATTTTCGCCACCGTCGGGATCGCCGTCGTGATCGGCCTGTGGCTCTTCACCATCCTTCCCGAGAAGGGCTGGCTGCGCAATCCCGATCCCGATCCCGACCTGATCTGGCGGTCCAACTTCTTCAAGGGGCTGATCCCGATCCTCTTCACCGTCTTCGCCGCCGGCGGCATCGTGTACGGGAAGGTGACCGGCTCGATCAAGAAGGCCGACGACATCATCGGCTTCATGGTCAACGCCATGAAGCGCATGGGCACGTACATCGTGCTCATCCTGGTGATCGCCCAGTTCATCGCCATGTTCCAGTTCGCAAATCTCGACTCGCTCATCGCGATCAAGGGCGCTGATCTCCTGCGAGCGGTCGGAATGGAGAGCTATCCCATACCATTCTTCATCGCCTTCGTGGCGATCATCGCGGCGGCCAACCTCTTTATGGGCAGCTCGTCGGCCAAGTGGGCGATCTTCGCGCCGATCTTCGTGCCCATGTTCCTGTCGCTCGGCTTTCACCCGGCCTTCACGCAGCTTCTCTACCGGCTCGGAGACTCGATCACGAACTGCGTGAGCCCGCTCTATCCCTACTTCCCCATCCTGCTCGGCTGGATCGCCGAGCACGACAAGGCAAAGAGCAAGGTGGGCACCGTGCTCTCCTACCTGATTCCCTACGCCAACTTCCTGCTCATCGGGTGGATCTTGATGCTCATCGTCTGGTATCTGCTCGGATTCTCCGTCGGTCCCGATAGTCCGATAACGCTTTAGAGCGAGGGGAAAAAGAAAAAGCCCCCTTCCCTGAGGAAGGAGGCTTTTTCTTTTTGGGAAGACCGTTCCGATCGCACCGCGGTGCGGCGCAATCAACGTGTCCGATTAGTACTCAGCGCGCACGGTCCAGAAGCCGTAGGGCGACTCGGCCGGCACATACTCGTTGACATAGAGGTTGACCGGATCGAAGCCGTTCAGCGTGGTGGTACCGCAGTAGAACGCAGCGCCATACACATAAGGCTCGCCGCCACAGATCGAGAGGCAGTACTCGTACGGTCCGTGGTGCAGGTTGTAGGCGACCCAGAAGTTCGGGGTGGTGATGGTGCAGGGGCACGCATCCCAGTAGTGAACGTCGGTGTCGACATTGCCCACAACGCCGGTGCCCTGGGTGAGCAGGGTGGCGGTGGCGGGATCACCAAAGTTGGTGGCTTCCCAGACGTAGAAATCGGTGGCGGTGCCGTTACCCGGAGCATAGTTCGCGTAAAGCACCGAACCGAAGATCGTGCCGATATTGACAATGTTCTCGCCACCAGGAATGGTGTCGAAGCAGTGCATACCGACCATGTCGCCGCCACTGACCCAGCAAAGGAGGTTGTCAGTGTAGCCACCATCCCACTTGTATTCCGTGGGAGGAACGATGACGGTGAAGTCAACCACATCGTACTTATAGATCATGGGCAGGTTGAGCTGACCGTTGACGGTCATCTCGAGAGCGCCATAGACCTCGTAGGAGCCGACGGGCAGAGGCTGGTCGAGAACGGTTTCGGCGAAGTCCATGAGGCCGCCGCCATAGAAGAAGTTGCAGACACCGGGCAGCCAGATCGCGGCCGGATACTCACCATAGGTGAAGATTCCGCCGGTGGTCATGTCGAGGCCCAGGACCCAAACTTCAGCCGGGAAACCAGCGAAGTCGCGAGCAGCGATGTCGAGGGTCACGGTGCAGTTGGCGCCGTCGAAGACTTCGAGGCCACCATCGGAACCATTGCACTTGACATCGATCGTGGGATTGGCGGCACCAGAGGTGTTGTAGTAGAAGGTACCATTCCACTCACGAGGATAAAAGGAACTGGAGAAGGGCACATCGGTCAGACCGTGATGGGTTTCCAGCTCTTCAATGTCAGCGTTCGCATAGATGTGCGTGCCATTGGTGTAGCCGAGGAAACCGTAAAGAGCCATGTAGTTGCTGACGTGCACAGCGCAACCCATCTCACCAATGAACTGAACGCCGTTGCCGGCCAGGTCAATGTAGGTGGGAAGGTCGGGGCCAGCAGCGGTGGCGCTGTTGGAGCCGAGAAGGGTCCACGCACCCGGATCGCCTTCGTAGCCATAGGCGGTTCCGACTTTGTAGTACATGTCAACGTCGATGACCTCACCAGCCGAAGTCCAGTTGACGTCAACGCCGTCACAAAAGAAATCCGCATAGCCAGTGATGTCAAAAGTGTTGCCGGCATAGCCGTTGTTCCAGGCGAAGAGCGTGGTGATCGAACCCTGAGCCCTCGGCCCCTCATAGACGGGCGTGGTCTGGGTCTTCTCAAACACGCGGTCGCTGTCCTGGGCGAAGCCGACGGTGCAGAGACATAATGCAACAGCAAAAACGACGAGAGCTTTCTTCATAACAGTCCTCCCTAAACAAAGAAAAACGGTACTGAAAAGAAAAAATGGATGGCCAAGGCCAAAGAACAATCTATGTCATGAGGGAAACAATCCGCCGAAGGGCGAACAAAATATCCCTCGTCCATACATATCTTGGAAAACTGATTTGTTTAACGGTGCACAATCCAGGTGCTGCATCGGTCCTCAGTTTTTAGGCTTTCCCAAAGGCGTCTTGTCCCGAAAAAGGACTGTTGAAACGCTAATATTAAAGGGATCCGGCCCCACTCTGTC
>Ga0180429_10003867_pt1 | contig 12094 bp, 7 predicted proteins | sample SS_ome_FD_132428 | JGI IMG/M metagenome (GOLD analysis project Ga0180429, IMG submission 132428) | Hypersaline lake sediment archaeal communities from the Salton Sea, California, USA - SS_1_S_1 metaG | ecosystem: Environmental > Aquatic > Non-marine Saline and Alkaline > Hypersaline > Sediment ... | reverse complement strand
TTGCCAATGGCCCGTCCGAAAAAGGGGACAGGCACCGTCGGCAAACGCCTCAACCACTTCAAAACCAGGCTCTCGACGGAGCCAGTCCCCATTTTCGGACTCCCGTCTTTTCAGTTTGAGTTAAGATGAAGCCTGCTGAGAATCCTCGAAAAGCCGCGCCTTCGCCCTGTAATAAGGAGAGCCTCTTGGATGCCGGTCCCCTGCCTCCCGTCGAGCAGATGATCGTCGCAGCCCGCGAGAGCTCGGAGAAGCTGGGAGAGTTGCTCGAGCGGTGCCAGCCGTTCTTGACCCTCAACGCCCGGTATGGACTGCCCGAGGAGATGGCTCGGTGCCTCGGTGCCTCGGACCTGGTCCAGGAGACGATGATGGACGCCGTACGGGGGTTCGGCAAGTTCAAGGGACGCACGGAGCCGGAATTCTCCAAGTGGATCAAGGTGATCCAGGCCCACAACCTGCTCGATTTGGTCCGCAAGCACAGGCGTCAAGTAGCGCGCGAGCGGCCCCTGTGGGAGGCCGAGGCCTCGGCCTCGTTGTCGTGGCGGGAGCCGGTGGCGGAGCAGTCGTCGCCCAGCCAGCGCGTGATCCGCGGCGAGAACGCCCTGCGTCTGTGGCCCGATTGGAGTCCGAGGGGATTGCGGCCGTCCACGACGCGGGCCAATGCGAAGACGGTGTCCCGTACATCGTCTCCCAGTTCATCGAAGGATGTTTTCTCAAGGACCTGCTGAAACGCGAACGCCCCGAGCCGCAGCGGACGCCCGGAAGAGATCAAGGCCCTGGCCTCGGGCACGCGGGGCCCGAAGGACCTGAGCACGACGGTCAAGCTCCCCGGCGGCGGCGCGAAAGCTCCGCCGGCGAATACAGCCCCCACCAGGCTCTGGGCCGGGTTCATCCTTTCCGGCCCGGGGAACTGATTGAGGCGGAACGACTGGCAACTTTCAGCCTTACTCAGGTCTGGCCGGACGTGCTCGACGTTGGTTCTCTCCACCTGGCCCGGGGCGGCGACCTGCACCGCGCGGTTGCCCGGCACCGCGGCGCTCGAATTGCTCGGCCATCTTCTCCGCCTCGGCTTTGTCGATGGCCCCGTCTTTGTTGGTGTCGGCACGATCGAGCATGCGTTGCATACGCTCGGGCAGTTCGTCCTTGCCGACTTTGCCGTCGCCGTTTTTGTCGAGGCCCATCAGCCGTTCGACGAAGTTCCCGCCGCCGGGCCTTTCTTGGCCGCGGCCGCCAGCCGCGGGATCCCCTTGGCCGGGACCGCGGAAATCGCCCTGACCACCGGGTCGGCCGAACTGCGGGCGAAGTTCATCGCGGGTCAATTTGCCGTCGTCGTTGGTGTCGAGCTTCTTCAGTGCGGCGGTGGCGTTTTCGATCTCCTCTGTCGAGAGTTCGCCGTCTCCGTCGGCATCGAGGGCACGCATCAGCGGCATCATTGGGGGACGAAAGCCCTGGTCGGGGCCACGCCCGGCGGGTCCGCCGGCTTGTCGTCCGCCGGCCGGCCTTGCATCGGGACCGCCCGGTCGCTGCCCCGGCCGTGGGCCGCGTCCGTCCGGAGGTTGGGCCGTCAGGGTGTCGGCCGTCAGGGCCAATGCGATCGCGCCGATCAAGACCATAGTCAAACGTTTCATCGGATTTTCCCTTCGCTGTGAGGAATAGTGTGCCACCACGAAATTCGGAGATCGCTTTTCAGCAGCCCCCAAGGTTTCCGTGTCTTCTCTGTAACGTTTTAACGAAGATCCGCGGGGTTTATTGCGGCGCCGCCGGACTTTTTGTGTCGGGGCGAAATTCTGCACCCTGCTAATGGTCCCGGCGCCGCCAGACACGCGGTTGGCGGGCCGTTTGTCACCAACCCACCAGGAGACTCTGCGTGACTCATACTGGTGTCACCGTGTTCCGAAGTCCTTTGCCGGGAACAAGTTCGCTCGAATGACACGAGCTACCGCTGAGACACTGACGTTCTCCATGTGGGCGGCCTGACGCCTGCCAGCGACGCCCGGAACTGGAGAATGCCCAGTGCGTTTGGCGCGACTTCGAGAGCAGCACGCGAGATTCACGCACGGGGCCTTTGCCCCACCGGCGACCGTCTGCTATGCTGCTGAAGTGATTGTTCCATGCCACGGTGTTCGGTGGCGAATCGTTTTCAAGATAGGAGAAAGACTGTGTACGATGTCATTACTCGACGAGCCGTGCTGTTGCTGGCCGCTTGCCTGGCCACCACGATGGGAAGCGTTGTCCTGGCGGAGAGCCCTGCCGGCGTCGACCTTCTGGTCGCAAAGGATTCGCCGCTGAAGAAGGGCGAGGCGATCGCCTTCTTCGGCGATTCGATTACTCAGGGTGGTGCGGGAGCGGGCGGATACTGCCGGCTGATCGACGAGGCGATTGCGGAGAACCGGCCCGAACTGGGCGTGAAGATCATCTACGCCGGCATCAGCGGACACAAGGTGCCCGACTTGCAGGGGCGGCTGGAACGCGACGTCCTCTCGAAGAAACCAACCGTGGTGTTCATCTACATCGGCATCAACGACGTCTGGCACAGCACGCGCGGCCGCGGCACGCCGAAGGACAAGTTCGAAGCGGGGCTGCGAGATCTGATCAAGAAGATCACCGAAGCCAGCGCCGTCGTCGTGCTCGCCACGCCCAGCACGATCGGTGAAGTACCCGACGGCAGCAACCCGCTCGACCCGATGCTCGAAGAATACTCGGCCATCAGCCGCAAGGTTGCCAAGGAAACCGGTATGCATCTTTGTGATCTGCGCAAGGCATTCATCGAGCATCTCAAGAAACACAACTCGAAGAAGGAGTACCGCGGTGTGCTCACCCGTGACGGCGTGCACCTGAATGCCGACGGCAACCAGTTCGTCGCCGACCAAGCGGCTGCCGCCATCGCCGCGGCATTGAAGCAGCGAAAGTAGTACGGGACGTTGGCGTCTATCCAAATAACGATCTTGATGAACTCCTCGCGGGTAAGATTTGCCTTGCAAGGGTTCTTGCGAATTTGATCGGACAGCTTGCTCGGCAGCGAACCGTGCGTCAGCGGGGGCACGGCCCGTACACCGGCCCTGCCGCAACGACAATCCCGAAAACTGACCAAGGCGTTGCCGATGAGGTTCTCGCCTCCTCACCAGAATTCGTGGGTGAATTCTGGCTCGGGGAGGTCTCTGGGTTGGTGATACAGGGCGGTTTCAATGGCTTTCGCTGTCCGAAAACCCCACGGGATGCACTTCTTTCTCTTTCACGCCGAATTGCTATACTGGATACTCACGAATTCTGGCGAACAGCCTAATAATTAAGTATACTGTCCCAAATTCTCGGAACTCCGGCCATTGACTTTTCCGCACGGACAATTAGCCTTCAGGGCGCTGCGTTCGGGCGAGTCTTAAGGCGTGCGCCGGAGCTTGAAGGATGACGTCAATCTCTCGGCCATACGTGTCGGCACCGGAGAGGTCTTCCGCGCAGCCCGCAGACGTCCGGACAAACTCCAGGAAAGCCTCGAAGACTCAAACCGAGAAGGCCTGTTATGAGAACCCCCGTCACTTCGGCAGCAGTTCTTTGTGCCTTCCTGCTTCCCATGGGCACCGCACGCAGTGCAAATCCGATCCCGAGCAAAGCACAACCAACGCCGAGTGAGGCGTCGGAACTCGACGATCTGGAGGTAATCAAGCAACTTGCGGCGCGCCTGGGCGACCCGCGGAGAAACAGGGTCCACTTTCGCGGGGGCTCAGATCCGGTTTACCTGAAATTGGTAACGTACGGAAAGCTCGCCGTGCCGACGCTACGGGACGTCTACCGGCAGGGCAATCGCGCGGCGAAGAAGGAAGCCCTCTACGCCTTGGGACACATGAACGACCCCGACCTGTGTGATTTCTTCTTGAAAGCCGCCGACGACCAGGACCGGGAGTTGAGGCGAATCGCCCATTGGGCGTTGATCTACTTGAAGCAACGGAAATTGATCCCCTTCTTTCTGGCAACACTGAAGGACAAGAGCGACCCGACCGTCCGCGGATGCGCCGCGCTGGCGTTGGGGAAGTTCCAGGACAAGTCGTTGATCGAACCGCTTTGCGAGGCGTTGCAGATCAAGGATTCGGCAAGACGTGAGGCGGCCCTTGCCTTGCAGCAGATCGGCAGCAAGCAGGCCGTGCCCGAGTTGATTCGGGCCTACGAGGACGATCCAAGCTTCATGCCGGTGCCCGTTGTGGTCCAGGTTGTGGGTGAGTTGGACGCCGGGAGCAACCTGGAGTTCTTCAGGGCGTGCCTCCGCAACAAGAATCCTGCGGTCGTTCGCGAGGCGCTGGAGGTGCTGGTCCGCCAGGTCGACAAATCGGCGATTCCCCTCATCCACGGCCTGATCGATGCCGAGTCTCCGCATCCCCACGTTGTCGCCCATGCGGGTGCCGCGTTGTACAGGCTGGGTGACAGGGCAGGACTCGACGTGCTCCTGGCGGGACTGAAGCGCAAGGACATGTCGAGAAACAACTTCGCCTACGAATTGACCCAGTTGCAGGACCCAACAGCCACACGGCATCTTGTCGAGGCGTTGTCGTTTGAAGACAGCGATCGGGAGAACTTCAAGTACGGGATTCTCCTGCGGCTTGGCGACACCGGCGATAAATCCGTCTTGAAGGTGCTCGTTGCGGTGCTCGGCGAGAACCGGTCCGACAACTACGCGGCCATCCAGTCGATTGAAAAGCTCACCGGGGTCAAGTTCGATTACCCGTGCGTGGCAGATGATCTCGAGCACCAGCAAGGCCTTCAGCGCGTGCGGAACTGGTGGCAGGAATACCAGCCGCAGGCTGAGCAAACATTGTAATTACGCTTCCGGCACGCGGAGCGCGAACATCATCCCGCTGGTTCTGGGCATCGCGGCGGCGAATGAACAACTCCGGGCCACGTACGATAATGAGGAGGGTAAAGAGATGATCCAGCCCATGGTTGCTTTGACTATTCTCGAAGTCATACTGCTGACCGCGGCGGTGGATTCCGCTGAGCCGGTCGAGCGGCAAGCAAGGCTGACGGCGACGGAACTGACGTGCGAGTATGCGGTCAATCCGCTGGGTATCGACGCGGCCCGACCGCGGTTTGGCTGGGTTCTGCAGTCGAATCAGCGAGGGCAGATGCAGTCGGCGTATCAGATCCTGGTGGCCGGCAGTCAAGAGAAGCTCCAGGGGAATGTCGGCGACAAATGGGACAGCGGGAAGGTCGATTCCGACCGGTCGGTGAACGTCGAGTATCTGGGGAAGGCACTGGCCAGTCGGGAGGAGTGCTGCTGGAAGGTGCGGGTCTGGGACAAGCAGGGTCGGCAGTCGGCGTGGAGCAAGCCGGGCAGTTTCGAAATGGGACTCTTGAAACAGAGCGACTGGAAGGGTCAGTGGATCGGGCTCGGGCCCGGCAGCCTGACTTTTGTCGCCGGCAAGCTGGCCGGGGCGGTCCGACTCGACGGAAAGGGAGAGACGATCAAGATCGCGCATGATCCGAAGCTGAAGCCTACGGCACAGATCACCATCAGCGTCTGGATCAAGCCGGCCGAATGCACGGACGCGTGGCGCGAGATCTACCGCAAGGAGGACGGCGACGCCCGGCACTTGCTGGCCATCGGCAAGACGGACGGCCTCTGGGGCCTTTGGTGCGGATTGGGCATTGACGGCTCGTACGTCGAGCGTGGTGCGCCGTTGGATAAGAACGTTCTTGGCGACGGCCGCTGGCACCTGGTTGCCGCGACCTACGACGGTACGTCGATCAGGCTCTTCGCCGACGGCCGGCAAGTCGGCAGCGAGTCGGTCAGCGGGCCGCTGGACACGGCCGGATCGAGCCCGGCCTATATCGGTTCGTGGTCGGCTTCCTCGGAGTTCTTTCCCGGCGGCATCGACGACGTGCGCATTCACAACCGGGCCCTCTCGCCCGAGCAGATCCGCGCGCTGGCCAAAGGCGGAGATCCACAGCCCGGGCCGGATCATCTGGCCGGCTGGTGGAAGCTTGACGGCAACCTGGCCAACAGCGCCGGCGGCAACGACGCCGTGGCCATCGGTGCCTCGCCTTCCGCCTCGCCGCTGCTGCGCAACGAGTTCACCGTGACCAAGGACGTCCGGCGGGCTCGCGTCTACATCTCGGGCATCGGGTGGAGCGAGCTTTATCTGAACGGCCGGAAGGTGAGCGACCACGTGCTCGATCCGGCCGCGACCGACTACGACCAGCGGGTCCTGTACGTAACGCACGACGTGACCGGCCGGCTGAAGAAGGGCCGCAACGCGCTGGGTGTAATGTTGGGTAACGGATGGTACTGTGAACCGGGGCGCCTGCGATATGGCGACTCGCCTCGTTTGTTGCTGCAGATGCGAATCGAGTATGCCGACGGCGGCACGGCCCGTGTGACCAGCGATCCCACCTGGAAGACCATCGACGGTCCCATCCGGCAAAACGACTTCTGGAACGGGGAAGTCTATGACGCCCGCTTGGAGAGGCCCGGCTGGACCATGCCGGGCTACGATGATTCGACGTGGGCGGCCGCGGCCGTCAAAGAAGGTCCCGGCGGGTTCTTGCAGTCGCAGTTGATGCCGGCCATCAAGGTCAACCAGACGCTGCGGCCCGTGAAACTGACGAATCCGAAACCGGGCGTCTACGTCTACGACCTGGGGCAGTTCTTCGGCGGTTGGGCGCGACTGCGGATGCGCGGTCCGGCCGGCACCGCCGTCGCGATCAAGTACTCGGCCCATTTGCAGGCCGAAGGCGGCCTGATCGATCAGGGCCGCTATCGAAGCGGCGGCGCGACGGACCATTACACGTTCAAAGGCGACGGCGAAGAGATCTACGAGCCAAGGTTCACCTACCATCCGGTACGCTACGTCCAGATCGAAGGCTATCCGGGCGAACTGACGATCGACGACTTGCAGGGGCGCGTGACCTATTCGGACGTCGATCTGTCGAGTCGCTTCGACTGCTCCAATCCCGTGCTCAATCGGATCCATCAGAACGTGCGCTGGACGCTGACCAACGGCCTGTTCGGTATGCCGTTGGACTGCCTCTATCGCGAGCATTGGGCGTGGACCGACCCGGCCACGATCACCGGATCGCTGTATCCGCGAAAGCACATGCCGCTGTTCTGGACCAAGTGGCTCGAGGACATCGCCCACGCGCAGCAGCCCGACGGCAACGTCCCGACGATTTGCCCGTCCTACATGTCCGCTCCGCACTTCGACCCGGCATGGGGTGGGAACTACCCGATGCTGGTTTGGTATCTCTACCAGTACCTCGACGACGAGCGAATGCTCCGGCGGCACTACACCGGCATGCGGCGGTGCCTCGATTACCATACGTCCATTGCCGAGGGCCACATTGTCACGCGCGGACGCTACGGCGACCATCTGCTGCCGGGCAAGTTTCCCGGCGACGAGCAGTTTATCTCGAAGGAGACGCCGCCCCCGCTGGTCTGGAGCGGCTATTACTATCGCGGCGCGCTGGCCGTCTCCCAGGCGGCCCGCCTGCTGGGAAAAACCGAGGATGCAAAGCACTACGCCGAATTGGCCGAGCAAATCAAACGCGCCTTCAACCGCAAGTGGCTAAATCGCGAAACTCACCAGTACGCCACTGGATCCCAGACGGCCAACCTCCTTCCGCTGGCGATTCGGATCGTCCCGCAGGACCAGCGCTCAGGCGTGCTGGAAAACGTCGTTGACAGTATTGCCAGGCAGTACGATGGGCACCTGCACACCGGCAACACGGGCACGACGTGCATGATCGACACGCTTGCCGCCGAAGGTCACGGGAACCTGATGGTTCGCGTGGCCACCGCGAAGACCTATCCCGGCTGGGGGTACATGGTTGACCAGGACGCGACGACGATCTGGGAAACGTGGGGGGGGTACGCGATGGCCCACGGATATCCCGGGGCCGAAAGCATGATCATGTGGGCAACCATCGACGAGTTCTTCTACAACGACCTGGCCGGTATCCGGGGACCGGAGTACTACGGGCCCGGTCAAATGGTGCCCGGCTTTCGCCAGATCGAAATCCGTCCGCGCGTGGTGGGAGATCTGACCCACGCCCGAGCTTCCGTCCGCACGGTCCGAGGCGTCATTCGCTCCGGCTGGAAGAAGGACGGACACTCGCTGACCCTTGACGTGACTATCCCGGCGGGCTCCCGGGCCAAGGTGAGCGTTCCCACCATGGGACTGAACGGCGCCGCCGTCGCCGAGAGCGGCAAGACGGTTTTCAGAAACGGTGCCTACGTGGCCGGCGTGGCCGGGATCAACGGCGCGAGCCGGAGCACCGGCTACGTAACTTTCGACGTGGGGTCCGGGGTTTACTCCTTTCGTCTGACGGGGAAGTAGGGCCATGCTGCCTTTTGATGGCACAAAGGCACAGACGCGGTGCCGCATGTGCCCCGAATCTACCGTCATTGTCACGGGAATTGATGTGTAAGCGGGGGCCGCGGCCTGAACGGCTACCAATCAACAAGGAGGAGACAAGCAATGAAGAATCTACCGACGTGTGTTCTTTTCGGGTTTCTGTGTATCGGGTTGAGCGGATCAGCATCGGCCGACCAAGAAGGTGTTGTTTTCCGCAAGGACGTATTCGTGCGACACGGGGATGGATATCACACTTACCGTATCCCGGTAATGGTGGCCACGTCGAAGGGAACCCTTCTTCTGTTCTGTGAAGGCCGAAAGCACAGCCGGAGAGACGGCGGAGATATTGATATGCTTCTGAAGCGCAGCGAGGACGGCGGCAGGACATGGTCGAAACAAATGGTTCTCCTGGACGAGGGCCCCGGCCGAGTCGGCAATCCGTGCGCCATCGTTGAGCGGGACGGCAAAACCGTTCATCTGCTCTTCACGCGTGGCGGCGGCGAATGCTTCTTTTATACGAAGAGCACCGATGACGGAAAGACGTGGTCTCCAATCGTTGCGAGCTCAGATGTGCCGGAACAAAAGGAATACAAGGAAACGAATTTTCTCAAAGACTTCGGCGGCTCGCCGGTGCGGATTGGAGCCGGACCCGTCCACGGAATCCAACTCGCCAGTGGACGGCTTATCGCTCCTTCATACGTCGGCAGGACCGTAGACGGGAAACGCGTCGGAAACTGTACCACCATCTATTCCGATGACGGCGGCAAGACGTGGGTGCCCGGAGGGCTTGTGCCCAATAATCTTGCCGGCGGTGAATGCACGGTGGTTGTCAGGAGCGACGGCTCTTTCTTGATGAACATGAGAGCCGGATCCGGGTACCGAGCGATTTCCACTAGTTCCGATGGTGGTGCCACGTGGTCGAAGGCCGTCTTGGATGAGAATCTGCCCGAACCGTCCTGTCAGGCGAGTATCATCCGCCTGAACGAAAAAGAAATCCTGTTTTTGAATCCGGCCGTACACTGGAAGGGCGGTTTTGCCATCTGGAGCCGACGGAATCTGACCCTGCGCTTGAGTCAAGACGACGGACGCACCTGGCCGCACGCCCGTGTTCTCAACAAGATCCTGGCGGGCTATTCCGACATCGCCATAGCGAAGGACGGCAAGGTCTTTTGTGTCTTCGAAAACGGCGTACAAGACTATTGCGAGAAAATATCCGTAGTAGAGGTCGATCGAGAATGGCTCCTCGCCGGTGAGGTTGCACAACAAGAGAAAACACCTGCAACCGCGTCGTACTGCGGCGACTCTTACACCCTCAGCGCCCTGAACGACAAGGATGAGCCGAAGAGTTCCGGCGATCAAGGCGTCCCGCGGTTTTCATGGTGGGGTCACCTCGGCACGAAGGAATGGGTGCAATACACGTTTGAAGCGCCGCAAAAAGTCTCGGCGGTCGAAGTCTATTGGTACGTGAACCGTGGATGCCAAACGCCGCAGTCGTGGGGACTACTTTTCCGTGGCGGTGAAACGTGGAAAGAGGTGCCCGACGCGACAGCCTTCGGGACCGAGATCGATAAATACAACCGAGTGACTTTCAAGCCGGTCGAAACCACGGCCCTGCGAATCGAAGTACAACTGAAACCGAATCTCAGCAGTGGTATTCTGGAATGGAAAGTAGAAACGGCGAAGCAACAGTGAACCTACCCATAGTCGTGGTTCGCGGAGCGAACCACGACTATCTCGAACACTCCTTCGGTTGCGGCCGTGCCGCGCTGAGGGTTCTCCGGGGGAACTTATGACCAGACGAGGGGAAATCACGGTGCGGGCGGCCCGGTGGGCGGCCTGCCTGATCATGGCGTTGGCCTCCTTCGCGCCCGCCAGGGCGGCCGAGGGCGGCAACGCCTTTACCGTTGCCGACGACGAGTTCGGCCCGGTCTATCGCGTAGACATGGGTAAGGTCGAGGCGGCGGCGGATCTCATGGCCGTTCCGGGGGTGAAGATCGCCTGGGACCTCCACGGCAGTGAACCCAGCGGATGGCTGGCCAACGCCCGTGACATCGACGGCGACGGGAGGATCGACCTGATCATTGCGGCCGAGACAAACGGCAGCCGCCGCATTGTCCGCTACGACCAGGACGGGCGGCGGGTCTGGAGCAGCGAGCCGGTCAACCAAGGGCTGGGACACGAGAGCGGCCTGGCCATTGAGGACCTGGACGGCGATGGGCGATATGAAGCTGTCTTTAACGCCTACCGCCAACTCTGGTGCCTGGATGCGGACACGGGCAAGGCGGAGTGGAAAATCGACTTGCCCGAGTGCCGCGACAATCACCAGGCCTCGGTGGTGGGGCACTTCCTCGATTGCAAGCAATTCGCCGTCGTATGCCGGGTCTACCACGAGGTCACCTGCTACGACCCGCTCGGCAGAAAGGCCTGGACTTACCGCATCGACAACAAGAACTTCTACGGGCACGAGATGGCCCATTACGACGCGGACGGCGACGGACTGGACGAGGCGTACGTGTCGCTTGACGGCAAGCTCCTGGCCCTCGGCGGCGACGGCAACCTGCGCTGGGCCGACACGAGCTGCCACAACCACAGCGACTTCATCCTCTGTGGCGACGTGGATGACGACGGCGATCGCGAGATCGTCTACGACCGCGACGGTTGCTCGGCCATGCGCGGGCCGATCGCGTGCGTGGACGGGCGGACGGGCAAACTGGTGCGCCAGTGGACCTACGGCCGGCCGGGCAAGGACCACCTTCAGAGGGCCACGTTGGGCGACTTCGACCCGCTGCGGCCGGGGATGGAACTGGCGGCCGTCGGCAAGCGACAAGGCATGGGAGGACTGATACTGTGGAGCGGCGCGGGCAAACCTGCCTGGATCGCGGATATCTGCACCGGCTGGGTGACCAGCGGTGACTGGGACGGCGACGGAAAGCCCGAGATCCTGCTCAGCGGCGGCACCGACGGCGGCGACGGCTGGGAGGTCTGGAGCGGCGCGGGCAAGCGCGTCTACGCCATCGCCGGGATTGGCACGATGCCGATGGGCGTCGAGTCCGCGGGCTGGAAGCGGCCCGACCTCGACGGCAACGGAAAGGCCGATGTCCTCCTGGCGCCCCACGGCGGCTACATTGTGCTCATGGAGGCGATGTGAGAGAACGCCTTTGACAACGAGGACGATTCAACACCCAAACGAGTACACGAAGAAAACGGTAAGCGCAGACATGTCTCGAAGAGCTCTTTGCGGGGCGATGGTGCTGAAGGGCCGGTGCGTGTCGGTATCGCGGAGTTGGATCAGGATGGAATTGCCCATCGTCTTATCGTCGGGGGTTTCCCATGGCTTGACAGTACCCGCTCAATAGACTGACAGAAAATCACTTCAGTCGGAACGAGGGTTAACGCCTTTTTAGTGTTACTCCCACGCCGGCCGGTCGAAAGGTTACAGCGAGGACGCCGGAAGGTATACTAGGATCATGGGCATCGGCTCAGGAGAACACGTTTTCTTCCGTCAATCACGGTGAGCACTTCATCGCATGGATCACGAACCAACAGCTTACGAAGGGCGACTGTTCTCGTTGCCTGGCTTGTTTCCGCTGGGAAGAAGCTGAATCCGCAAGCACCCGACCTTGGTGCTATACAACCCCATCCACGTCCACAGAAGGAGTTGACCATGACCCGTCACACCCGTCGAGTTTTTCTCAAGAGTGCCGCCGCCGCGGGACTCGCCACCAGTTTCACCATCGCCGGCACCAAGGCTTCCGGAA
>Ga0180429_10003863_pt1 | contig 12096 bp, 9 predicted proteins | sample SS_ome_FD_132428 | JGI IMG/M metagenome (GOLD analysis project Ga0180429, IMG submission 132428) | Hypersaline lake sediment archaeal communities from the Salton Sea, California, USA - SS_1_S_1 metaG | ecosystem: Environmental > Aquatic > Non-marine Saline and Alkaline > Hypersaline > Sediment ... | reverse complement strand
AGCCGCTTGCGGGGAAGTTCTTCGGGCTCCAGCGGCTCCAGCGGGCGAATCCAGATCGAGCGAAACTCGACCGGGCTGCGGTGATCCTGAAGCGAGAGCGGCAGGGCGTCGGGATGCCGGGAGTAGCGGGGCGGGTCGCGCCAGCTGGTGGGCCCGAGAATCTCGGTGGACGCATGGATCACCAGGCCGTTGTGCAGCACGCTCACCCGGCCGGGCCGCTCGAGCGAGCCGTCGGCGGCAAACCGGGGCCGCAGGAAGGTGATGTCGAAGGACTGCCATTCCCCCGGCGGCCGGCAGGCGTTGACCAGCGGCGGCTGCTGTTTGTAGAGGGCCCCGCACTGGCCGTCGTGGTAGGTCTGCGGGGCGTCGGTGCCGTCCTGGTAGGAGTCGAGCAGCTGGATCTCGTAGAGCCCCATCAGGAATACGCCCGAGTTGCCCCGGCCCTGCCCCTTGCCCTTGGGGGGCGAGGGCGTGCGGAACTCGACATGCACCTGGCAGTCGCCGAAAGCCTGCTTTGAGCGGATCGAGCCGCCCCGCACCGTCGCCACGCCGTCGGCGACAGTCCACTTCCCCCCCTCCCAGGCATCGAGATTCGTGCCGTCGAAGAGCACGACCGCGTCGGATGGCACCGCGTGGGGGTTCTCGGGAGCCGGCCCGGGGTCGACCACCGGCGGGGCCGGCCAGTCAATTGCCATCTTCCACTCTGGCGTGCCGAAATGCCCGCCCCGCAGCTGCAGCCGCCGCGTGCGGAGTGAGCGGGTGATCGCCGCGGCCTTCGCCTCCGCCTCGGCCAGGGGCAGCCCCGCCGCCACGCCCGGGCGGCTGTGGCCCGCGGCAGCGAGGGTCGCGTCCCGCAGCAGCCGCATCCGCTCGGTGACCTCCGGCAGGAAGGGGGCCAGGGCTGCCGGGGTGAAGGATTCGGGAGCCGCATCGAGGCCGGCGAGCACCGCCTCGGCGATCACGCGGTGGCCGGCATCATCCGGATGCACGCCGTCGGGCTGGAAGCTGAAGCCGGGATCGGCCTTCCGCCGCTTGGCCACCGCCGCCTGCATCGGTCCGTGGACGTCGATTACCAGCCAGCCGTCGGCCCGCTTCGAGAGCAGCCAGTCGGAATAGGCATCGAGCACCGCGGCGTAGCCGGCCGAGGCCGAACTGCCGCGGCGGTGTTCGTCGTAGATCGGGGGCGTGAGGTGGATGATCTTCGCCCCTGCCCGTTCGCAGGCCTCGTGGAGCCGCTCGATCCCACGCCGGAAGGCGGCGGTGCGATCCGCGTCGAGCGGCTGGTAGATGCCGCAGTTCATGCCGTAGCAGGCGATCACCAGGTCGGGCCGCACCAGACGCAGCACCCGCTCGAGCCGCTCATGGAGATCGGGCCGGGGAAAGCGGCCCCCCGCATGGCCCTCCTCGGAGAGGCCGGAGACCGTTTCGCTGGCGAGCGCCGCGTTGACCAGCGAGGCGGTCAGCCCCTGCTCCTCCATCCAGGCGGCCAGCTCGGCCACCCAGCCGCCGGAGTAGGTGATGCTGTCGCCGAGCACGAGCACGCGGCGGGCCTGCCGCAAGGCCTCGCCGGGCGTCGGCTCGGCCGCCGCGGTGCCGCCGGCCAGGATTGCCGCTGCCATTGCCAGAAGCCATCCCAGCCTGATACCCCGCATCGGTTCATTCCTTTTCGGATTCGGCCGCTACCGGCTCGGCCCCCTCGCGGATCGCGAAGAGATGGCTGCGGTTGGCGATGTAGAGCGTGTCGCCCACGGCGATCGGAGTGGAATACACGCTGTTGCCCATGTTGATCTCACCGATGAGCTTCATCTCCGGTGAGACCTCGAAGATCGCGATATCGCCATCCTCGTCGCCGATATACACCTTGCCGTCGGCGATCAGGGGTGAGCCCCAGTTCGCCGCCAGCATGTCGTAGGTCCAGTGGGGCCGGCCGGTTTCCAGGTCGAGGCAGTGGAACAGCCCGCTGAAGTCGGCCACGAAGAGCAGCCCGTCCTGGATCGCGACGGTACCGCAGGTGCGGTGCATCGTCTCCTCGAAGGAGAGCTCACCATCGCCGTCGGCATCGAAGCCGGGATAGTGCCACCGCGCTCCCGAGGCGGGGTTGGGCCGGGCGACCTCGCCATCCTCCTCGATCACCGCCTGCATCCGCCGGCGGGGCAGGGGGGTCTGGGGGTCGTCGAGGCTGACCGCCAGTTCACTCGAAATGTCGCCTCGTTTTGTCGGGTCGATGCACCACAGGTGGCCCACGCCCTCGCCATGCTCGGGATCCTCGCCCACGCCAATGTAGACGAGCCCATCGTGGACCACCGGCGTGCCGATGATGTGGTTGCGGTCGGCCCGGCCGCCAAGGGAGTACTTCGAGGTCTTGGGGTTGCAGTCAAACTCCCAGAGGAGCTTGCTTTTGCCGTCTTCGCCGCGGGCATCGAAGCCGTAGATCCAGCCGTCGCCGCCGCCGAAGATCGCCTGGGGCACCCCTTCGATCTCGGCATAGGCCGGGCTCGACCACTGCCCGTGGAGCACGTTGGTGCCGGGAGTGGCGTCGGCCCAGAGCACGCGGCCGTCCCGCTTGTCGACGCAGATGAAGCTCGGCGCGGTCGGGCTGGGCAGGTTGATGTGGCCCTCGTCGACGCCGTTGCTGGTAATCACAAAAAGCCTGTCGCCGGCGGCCGTCACGCTGCAGGAGCACATGTTGTGCTGGGAGACGCCGAGTTCCTTCATCATGTCGAGCACCCAGACCACGTCGGCCTCCCGCTCGCCGGTGAAGGCCTCGTCGGTGAAGGGGCCGTCGTTCTCGCCGTCGCGGAAGCCCTCGGTGTCGAGGCACTTCACCTCGCCGCGGCTGGTGACGTACCACAGCCGGTCCCCCTCGACCAACGGGGCGCAGCAGATGCCCTGCAGCGGCCAGTCGTGCACCCGCCCGGTGGGCAGTTTTTCGCTCGAGTCCTGCCAGAGGAAGGAGCCGTCGGCCAGGTCGAGGGCCACCAGGCAGCCGAGGTCGACCGTCGGCGGATACCGCTCGAGGTAGCCGTGGCCGTTGTTGGTGCCCACGAAGACTTTGCCGCCGGCGACCACCGGGTTGCCGTAGCTCTGGCTGCCCAGCGGGGCGACCCAGAGGATGTTCTTGCTGGTCTCCGGCTGCCAGTCGCCGCTCTCGTAGTCAAACTCGCCGGGGGCCCACTCGGCCGGCAGGCTGCCGGTGGCCGGCGTGTTGTTGCGACCCGGCGAGCCTCCCCACTGAGTCCAGCCTGCAGACGGCCCGGCGGCGGGCTTGTCGGCCTGCAGCGGTCCGCTCACAGCCGCGGCCAGCAGGCAGCCGAGAAACACCGTGCGTCGGATCATGATCCACCTCCCTTGGTCTCGACGGGTTCCACCGTCACGTTGTCGATCGCGATCTCCGATTCCTTGGCGTTGCCGAAGAAGCCCGGGCTGCCCTCGAGATTGCCCCGCTGGTGGATGCCCTGAATCGTCCAGTCCTCCGGCTCGGCCTCGCCCCGCGGCCAGACCTTGCCCCGCAGCACCGCATCCTCGCCGCGGGTGGCCGCCTCCAGCCGCATCCGATACCACCGCCCCGGCTCCCAGGCGAAGGGCGCGGTCACCGAGAAGTGGGTGGCCACCTGCGGGGGCCAGGTTCGCAGCTGCAGTTGCTGGCTGGCGCCCATCAGATCGAGGGTGTACCGCTGGGCGATGAGGCCCATGTCGGGCATCCTCGCGATCCGCAAATCGGCTGTGGTCGCCTTCGACCGCCCGCCGCCGTCGTCGCCCACGCCCTGCTCCTCGGCACGCAGATCCGCGGCGATCGCGTAGTCGTGCAGCGTGGCGGGGCCGATCCAGCCCTGGCTGCGGGTGCCCTTGGGGATCGTGGTGACCTTGACGAGGCAGTTCGAGCCGTCGACTTCGCGGACGACATGCCGATACCGCATCCCGACCCAGGGCAGGGGCGGGCTGCCCACCGGCAGGCCCCCTTTGGGACCGACCGCCAGCGGGATTCCCTCGAAGTCGAAGCTCCAGGGCAAGGGCGGCATCGAGCGGACCCTCGCGGTGCCGACAAGCCCGCCGACCTCCGCTGTGATCACCGCCCCGGCATGCTCATCGGCGGGCGCGGTGTAGGTGCCATCGGGGCTGACCGCGCCGGCCGGCCGGCCGTTGACCTGGCAGGAAAACTCGGCCGACCCGGCGGGCAACTCCCGCACGAACCGGCCCGCCTCGTCGTAGAGCCGGATCCGGAATGTGACCTGCTCACCGGCGGACAGGAGCGACTCCGCCGGCACCAGCTGCACCACCGCCGGCTCACCGGCCGGCCCACGAGTCGCCGCGGACACCTCCGCGGCCCGGCTGGCAGCCACACTTTCGCGGGCCTCGGCCGCCGGGTTCTCGCCGAGGCAATAGAGCCGTGCGGCGGTTGTCAAATAGAGCCGGCCGGACCAGGCGATCGGCGAGGCGGTCACCTCGTCTTCCTCGTCGAGCCGGGAGCGGTGCACGAACCGCACGCCCCGCTCGGTCGGCTCGAGCACGTGGAAGCCGCTGGTCGAGCAGATGAACAGCCGGCCGTCGGCCACCAGCGGGCTGGCCCGCACGATCGTGCCGAGCAGTCGTTGGGGCCGGCCCACCGGCCGGCCGGTGGCCTTCTCGAAGGCGAAGAGCCTCGCCCCGTTGTCGGTAAAATAGACGCGGTCGCCGAGGGTCACCGGCATCGCCCGGCCGTCGAGCACCTCCTTGACCTGCCAGAGCCCGGCGGTGTCGGTGATGTCGCCGGAGCCGGCGGCACGGAAGGCGGTGGCTGAGCCCATCGAAGTGCGGTCGAGATTTTCCTCGGCCTGGCAGGCGTAGACGACGCCATCGTCGACCAGCGGCGAGGCGTTGATTCCCCGCGGCGAGAGCCGGTAGTTCCAGACCGGCCGGCCGGTCCGCGGCTGAAGGTTCCAGATGCTGCCGTCGCTCGAGCCGAACACGATTCCCGCAACCCCGTCGAAGTCGGCGATCGCGGGGGTGCTGTAGGTGGTGTCGGCGGGCAGCTCGCGGGTGCCGCTCATCCAGCGGACCTCGCCGCTGGCCACGTCCATGCCCAGGAAGCGGTGGGCCGGCTTGGCCGTGCGGCCCCAGCCGGTGACCACGGCGCTGGCGATCACGGTGTCTTCGAAGACGATCGGCACGTTCGTCCGCCCGCCGTAGGTGGAGAGAAATCCAAACTCCTCGTGCAGGCTTCGCCGCCAGCGGGTCTGGCCGGTTTTCGCGTCGATGCAGGAGAAGACGCCGCACACGCCGTGGGCGAAGACCGCCCCGCTTGCCGGGTCGGCCACCACGCAGCTCCAGCCGACCCGCTCGGCAGGCACGTCGGAGAGGTAGACGTTGAACACGTTTTCCCAGAGCTTCTTGCCGCTGATCGCGTCGAGGCAGACCACCTTCTCAGCCTCCTCCGGCGTGCCGGGGGCGTGGCGGGTGAGGGTGTAGAGCCGGCCGTCCATGATCACCGGCGTGGAGATGCCGCGGGCCTCCTCGCTCGTCCAAAGGACATTGCTGCCCCGTCGGGCGTCGAAGGAGGTGACGAGATTCATGTCGCCGGCATGACGGTCGAGCATCGGGCCCCGCCAGTCGGGCCAGTCGGCAGCCGGGGCGGCGGCGGCGAGCAAGAGCAGGAGGCCCGCTGCGAGCCTGCTGGCCCGCCGCAGAACGGGGAGAGTCGGCAGGCGGGTCATTCGATCAGCCCCTCGGCCTTCAGCTCCGCGGGCAGCTCGGGGTCGACAATGCCCAGGGCCCCGCGGCCCTGCGAGACACGGTCGGCCACGTCGTAGCGGATGCTCTCGATATCGGCCTCCCACCACCGCTTCTGCTCGGCTTCGTCGGGCGGATCGAGCGGACGCACCAGACGCATCCCCACGCCCAGGGCCGGCTCCTCGGTGTACCACCAGGGGCTCTTGGGGAGGTTGGGATCGACATCTTTCCAGGCCTCGTCCTCCGAGCCGCGGCGGGCGGCGCTGCGGCAGCGGTCGGCGTCGTCGTAGTAGGCCCCGCCGCGGACGATTCGGCCTTCGAGCTCGGTCGGCCAGGCAATCGCGGCCGCCTCGGGCACCGGCTGGGCCAGGGCTGCCTGGCGGGCATAGCCATCGGCCGAGAGCTGGTCGACAACCCACTCCGCCGCGTTGCCGTGCATGTCGTAGAGGCCCCAGGCGTTGGGCTCGAGGCTGCCGACGGGGTGGGTCGTGTCGTCGGAGGTGTCGGCAAACCAGGCGGCCGCGGCGAGCGCTTCGGGATCATCGCCGGTGTTCCAGGGAGTCGAGCTGCCGGCCCGGCAGGCGTATTCCCATTCTGCTTCAGAGGGAATCCTGTAGAAGCGGCCGGTCAGCCGGGAGAGCCAGCAGGTGTATTGACGGGCGGCGAACTGCGTCATCGTGACCGCCGGCAGCTCCGGCTCTTCGCCGTTGATGTAGGTCGTGGTCGGGTCGTAGAGCTCCGAGGGGGCGGTCACCGCGTCGGCCTCGTTCTCGGAGTTCACCTCGCGAATCTTCGCCATCGCCATTGCGTTGAAGAGGTTGTAGGCGGCCATATACCGCTTGTACTCGGCCCAGCTGACCTCCTTGGCCGACATCCAGAACGGCTCGAGCGTGACCTCGAAGCAGGGGCCCTCGACGGACTCGCGATCGGCCTCGCTCTCGGGGCTGCCCATCCGGAAGCTGCCCCCGGGGATCGGCACCATGCGGAAGCTCGTATCGGTGCCGGGAATTGTCTCCTCGTAAGGCACCATCCAGCCGCCGGCGACCTCGACCACCGGCCCATCGATCCCCTCCGGTCGCTCGCCGGCCACAAACCCAGGCCGCGACGGCGGGGCGATCTCGCCGCCATCGCCCGGTTGGGCAAAGAGCCCGCAGGCGATACCGAGGATGGTGAGCAGGCCGGCCCGCGGCGGGGCCAGCCGACGGCGATGGGTGGCGGTGGTGTGCATGCGGGATCCTGAGAGGGCTGTCGGGCGGGCTGGAAAGCGTCGCGGGACTTCAGGACTCGAAATCCAAGGCTCGCCCGCGGGTGGATTGACCGGACGGTCAGAGCACCCGATAGATTGTACTCGGCCGCTGAGGCCGATCCATCGGAGGGTCAGCCCGGTCTGCGACTGGAAAACGGCCGTGTCGAGCTGCACGGGAGGTCCCTGCAATCGCCCGCAAGCCAAAGCCTACCAGCCCGGCGAAGTCCGGCAGGCCCACGTCGAAGTCGGGCAGCCGTGAGAGCCCCGCGGAGCGGGTGGTGTCGGAAAACCGCCGCGGCCGCCACGACTACGAGATCCTTGACACGCTCGAATGCGGCATCGCCCTGCTTGGCAGCGAGGTCAAGAGCCTGCGAGCCGGGAAGATCTCGATCGACGAGGCCTACGGCCGCGTCGAGAAGGGGGAAGTCTGGCTGCTTGGCTGCGACATTCCCGAGTACGACAAGGCCAATCAGCTCAATCACAAGCCCCGGCGTCGCCGCAAGCTGCTGCTGCACCGTCGCGAGATCGCGAAATTTGCCGGCCACGCCTTCGACAAGGGGCTCACGCTGGTGCCGCTGAAACTCTATTTCTCCCGGGGGCGGGTGAAGCTGCTGTTGGGGATCGGCCGCGGCCGTAAGCGGCACGACAAGCGGGAGAAACTCAAGGCCGACACGGCTCGGCGTGAGATCGATGCGGCACTCAAGGCCCGCTCGCGTGACTGACTCGCGGCCCGAGCCGCCGCGCGGCGGGGCGGAAAATGGCGAAGGCCCGGCTGATTCCAGCCGGGCCTTCCCGTGAACACGTCTTCCGCCTCGAGGGCGGTGTTTTCGCCGGGACTACTTGCCGGCTCCGGCAAGCAGGGCCTCGGCGGCGGCCTGCGAGTCGGTCGAGTCTTCCGGATGCCACAGCGGCAGACCCCGCTCGATCCGTCCTGCAAGGATCTCGAGCTTTTCTCGCGACCCAGCCGGGGCATGAGTGGGCGAGAAATCGTCCGTGGTGTGCGGCTCGAAATTCTCGTCGTGACCGTACAACTCGATAATTTCAAAAACGTTACGAATACGACCCATCGATCGAAACAACTCCTGCACTTGACAAAGGTATCCTTCACCCGGCGGGACACCGGACCATTCCGATGCCTTCGGGCTTTCGCTTCCACTTCGTTCGGACATGCCGGCGCAGGGGTCGCGGGTGGAGGCATCCCGCCCCGGCTTGCCCGCCGTGGCGAGCATTCCTGGGACGGAAAACCGACCGGAGGCCGGACGTCCTGCTGGCGTTCCCGCAGGGGGCGATGCGGGGCATCGCAGCGGGGAGATGAGCCGAATGGAACCTTCACATTATGGAGCGGGTCGAGCGGCAGTCAAACGACGGGCAGGATTTTTTTGCCGCGGGAAAACGGCCGGAAAAGCAGATCGCTCAACACCGCATCGCAAGATAGAAGGATTGTCGGGGTCGCCGGGGCCGAATTACGATTGGTGCCTCGCCGAGTGCGTCAGTGGGCCGATCCGGCTCCGCCACCGGCGTTCCCGGGAGTGCCGGCCCTGTCCGGAACCTGATTATCGCGATGCCGCAGCAGTTCGCCGGCAGCCTCGTCGGCTATCCAGCCCGAGTCTCATTCACCGCCTACTGTACCGCGATCCTCGTGGGCGGTTTCTTGCTGACCCTCCCGGCGGCCCGGGCTCCCGATCGGCCGCCGATCGACCTGGTCGACGCCTTTTTCACCGCCACGAGCGCCTGCTGCGTGACCGGCCTGGTCGTCCGCAGCACGCTGCATGATTTCTCGCCCTTCGGGCAGGGCGTGATCCTGCTTCTGATGCAGCTTGGCGGCCTGGGCATCATGACGATCACCACGCTGGTGGCTTTCCAGCTCGGCGGCCCGACCTCGATGCGGCAACGGGCGGTGCTCTCGGAAACCCTCGGCATCCGTCCGGGCGGCGAACTGCGGTGGGTGGCGGTGGCGGTGGCGGTGACGGTACTCGTCGCGGAGGCCCTCGGCTTTCTCCTGCTCACGGTGGCCACCTGGGGCACTGCCGAGCCGACGGTGGTCGTTTGGCGGGCGGGCTTCCATGCCGTCTCGGCCTTCTGCAACGCCGGCTTCGCCCTCTCCGACACGAGCTTCATGGCCGACGCCGGCAACCTGCCGGTGAACGCCATCCTCTGCGGCCTGGTGATCATCGGCGGCCTGGGATTTCCCGTGATCTTCGATGTCGGCTCGAGGCTCTGGAATCGCGAGCCGCTGTGGGAACGGCTGAGCACCCATTCGAAGCTGATGTTCCTGGGCACCGGCGGCCTGCTGGTTTTCGGGGCGGTCAGCTTCTGGCTGCTGGAATGGGAGCAGTCGCTCGCCGGGCAGCCGCTGGGCACCCGGATCCTGATGGGGCTGTTCCACAGCACCATCTGCCGCACCGCCGGGTTCAACACCGTGGCCTACGCCTCGCTTGCGGATGCCACGCTCTTTCTCTCGATCATTCTGATGGCGATCGGGGCCGGCCCCTGCTCGACTGCCGGCGGCTTCAAGGTGAGCACCTTCATGACGCTCCTGGTCCGTGGCTGGACCAGCTTTCGCGGCCGCGAGCATGCCAACTTCTTCAAGCGGACCATCCCGCCGCAGGCGGTCGAACGGGCGGCGGTCACGGCCCTGCTCTTCGCGGTGCTGGCAATCGCCGCTTTGGTGGCGATTCTCGTGGTCGAGCATCGCCACGGGATCAGCGACCGGCCACGCTGGTTTCTCGACTGCTTCTTCGAGACGATTTCGGCGTTGGGAACCGTCGGCCTCTCGACGGGCATCACGCCGTTATTGTCCAATCCGGGAAAACTGATTCTGGTGGTGCTGATGCTTTTGGGCAGGCTGGGGCCGATCACGGTGGCCCTGGCCCTCTCGTACGAGCAGCGGCCCCGGCAGACGACCTACCTCGAGGAGGGGCCGTTGTTCGGCTGACCTGTCATGGCACGCTCGGAAAACCGCATTTTCATCATGCTCGGCATGGGCAGCTTCGGGTCGGCATTGGCCTCCAGGCTGGCCGAGAACGGCTGCCGGGTGATCGGGGTCGACCAGAAGAAGGACCGCATGGAACTGGTCAAGAACCAGATCTACGAGGCGGTGATCGGCGACTCCACCGACCGTGAGGTGCTCGAGGGCCTGCCGATCAAGGACGCCTTCGCCGTCTTCATCTCGCTCGGCGAGAGCATCGCCCGCTCGTTGCTGGCGACCCTGCATGTCAAGGAACTCGGTGCCAAGCAGATCATCGTCAAGGGCGTGACGAAGGAGCACGGCAAGATCCTCAGCCACATCGGGGCTTCGCGGGTGATCTTTCCCGAGGAGGAGGTGGCACGCCAGCTGGCCGACAAAATGACCTGGCCCAACGTCCTCGACTACCTGCCGATCGACCCGGAGTACAGCGTGGCGGAGGTGACGATGCCCTCTTCGCTCTCGGGTAAGACGCTCGCCGAGGCCAACCTCCGCAACCGGCTCGGCGTGCACGTGATGGGCATCAAGGACGTGCTCCACGACAAGCTGGAGATGTTTCCCGACGGCCGCACGATGCTCCTCGACGACCAGATGCTGCTGGTGGTCGGCAGAGAGAAGGAAATGGCCGCCCTGCGGGAACTGAAGTGAGCCAGGTCTCGTCGAGGGATGTGAAGGCGAGCAGCCGGATGTCGCCGCCACATGCCGGGCACGAGCGGAAACTCCTCGCCGACTCGGGCCAGCAGTTTCGCCCATGCTTGTCCGGGAGGTGTCGTGCGAGCGGGGCTTCGCCGGAGTGTCGCAGCAGTCTTCCGTAGGTTGTCCGGCGGCCGTTGGGCGTGCGGAGCGAATGGCCGAACCTGCGGCCCTCCTTGCCGCCGCAATCGACCTGCGTCAGGGCCCAGCCACGGTGAAACGAGCTGGTCGATGTGGATCGGGTAACATGCGGCAATCATGAAGTCCGAAGTATCGTCCGCGTTGCCCCCGGGCTTTTCGGCCCTTCTCTGGGATGTCGATCCGGCTGGGATCGATGTCGATGCCGACCAGGCTTTTCTGATCGGTCGGATCCTCTCGGCAGGCACCCTCGAGTCGATCCGCTGGGCCCGGCAGCGGTATGGCGATGACGCGATTCGGGAATGGATCGTGCGGCACGAAGGCCGTCAGCTCTCCGGGCCGCAGATTCGGTTTTGGGAAACGGTGATCGGCCTGCCGGCGGACCGCGTGGCCCGCTGGCTCGCCGCACCCGAACGGCAGATCTGGGAGCACAGGGCCGGCTCATGATCCACCCCGAGGTGCTGCCCCAGGAGCAGATGAGTTGCCTCCGCGACCTGGCGCCGGCCGCGACCGATCTCGGCTTCTACCTTGGGGGTGGCACGGCGGTAGCACTCCATTGCGGCCACCGGCGGTCGATCGACTTCGACTGGTTTGCTAGCCGGTTTCCCGGGAAGCCGGTTGATCTTCAGGAATCGCTTGCCGGGCGTGGCATCGCGATTGAGCCCGCAGCCCTGGCCGAGGGAACCGTGCACGGCAGGATCGCGGGCGTGAAAGTGAGTTTTCTCGAGTTTCGGCCCGCCTTGCTCGAGCCGCTTGTCGAGTGGCCCACAATCGGCTGTCGGCTGGCGTCCTGCCCGGACCTCACCGCCATGAAGCTTCTCGCCGTGGCCCAGCGTGGGACGAAGAAGGACTTCATCGACGTGCATGAACTGGCTCGGCAAATGCCGCTTGCCGACATGCTCGCCTGCTACCAGCGGCGATTCGGGGTGACCGACACGAGCCGGCTGCTCGCCAGCCTCTGCTTTTTCGATGACGCCGAAGACGAGCCGATGCCCGTCATGCGCCGTCCGCTGGGCTGGGAAACCGTCAAGCAGGACCTGCAGGCGATGGTTCGGCAGGTCGCCGGCGCGGAGCCGGCGTGACGCAAGGAGGACCTGCGTTCACAGTGGTCCCGGGGGACGATCACTTCGAAGCGGCGAAGACCAGCCGCGGGGGAGCGGGCCCGACGGCCCGCTCCCCCGCGCGAAAACATCACTCGTGAAGGCTCGGCTTACGCCCGCCTCCACCGGCGGCGGAGCGCGGCGAGGCCGCCGAGCCCGGCGACGGCCCCCAGGGCGACCGTCGAGGGCTCGGGCACGGCGACGGTCAGCAGCATCACCTGGCCGTTCACGTTCCCCGAGCCGAAGTT
>Ga0180429_10003862_pt1 | contig 12096 bp, 8 predicted proteins | sample SS_ome_FD_132428 | JGI IMG/M metagenome (GOLD analysis project Ga0180429, IMG submission 132428) | Hypersaline lake sediment archaeal communities from the Salton Sea, California, USA - SS_1_S_1 metaG | ecosystem: Environmental > Aquatic > Non-marine Saline and Alkaline > Hypersaline > Sediment ... | reverse complement strand
GCCAGGTGCATGAGGCGCTGACCGGACGGCGGGATCTGGCGTACACGACCGTCATGACCGTGCTGCAACGCCTCGCCCGCAAGAACCTGGTCGTCCAGATCCGTGCCGACCGAGCCCACCAGTACGCCCCGACGCACGGCCCCGACGAGTTGGTCGCGGGCCTGATGGTCGATGCTCTTGCCCAGGCCGCCGACTCCGGGGACCGGCAGGCTGCGCTGGTGCATTTCGTCGAACGGGTCGGAGCCGACGAGGCCGATGCGCTGCGGCGCGCGCTGGCCGACCTGGAGGCCCGACACTCCCCCGATCGCTCTTCGGGCTAAGACGGACGGGAACAGCGACAGACGGAATAGCGACGAAAGTCGCGATCCGCTGGCGCCCGCACCACCCGCTGAGGAACACTGTCAGGCGTGTCAGCGCTGGCCTTCACGCTTCTCGCGCTCGCCCTCGTAGGCCCGGTCCCCGCACTGTTGGCCAGGGCGTCCTGGCCGATGCGCGCCCCCCGTGCCGCGGTGGTGCTCTGGCAGTCGATCGCTGTGGCCGCGGTGCTTTCGGCGTTCAGCGCAGGGTTGGCCCTTGCGGCGCGGCTCTTCGTCCCGGGTCCCGACGGTCGCCCGACCGCCGATGTCGCCATGGAGATCGCCGCTCTCGGCTGGCCGCTTTGGGCGTGCTCGGTGCTGGTGTTCGCTGTGACGCTGATCATCGGCTTTCGGCTGATCAAGGCGGTAGCGGAAGTGGCGATCAGCACCCGCCGGCGCCGGGCGCGCCACCGCACGATCGTTGACCTCCTCGGCGAGCACCGTCGGGAACTCGGCGAGGTTCGGGTACTCGATGTGGCCGCGCCGCTGGCTTACTGCCTGCCCGGTATGCGCAGCCGGGTGGTGCTCAGCCGCGGGACGCTGTCGGCGCTCGACAGCGACGAACTCGCCGCGATCCTGCAGCACGAACGGGCCCACCTTCGCGCCCGGCACGACCTGGTGCTCGAGGCTTTCACCGCGGTGCACACCGCGTTTCCCCGATTCGTCCGAAGTGGTAGCGCACTCACCGCGGTGCGCCTGCTTGTCGAGCTACTCGCCGATGATGCGGCGGTGCGCACGGCCGGCCCCCGCCCACTGGCCCGTGCGCTGGTGACATGTGCCTGCAGCCCGACGCCGGCCGGCGCCCTGGCCGCGGGAGGTCCCACGACGGTGGTCCGGGTGCGCCGGCTTTCCGGGCCGCCCAACAGCCTGGCCTGTTCGGTGGCCGCCTACTGCGCGGCCGCGGCGATCCTGGTGATCCCGACCCTCGCGGTCGCCATTCCGTGGTTGACCGAACTCCAGCGGCTCTTCAAGGTCTAAGGCGGCCGAAGAACCCTCTCGACCAGTAGATCTCCCGTAGCCCAACACCGAAAGAGCCCGACAAGAGCCCGAAAGAGCCCCACACCGAAAGGCGATCTCATGAGCTCGTCGCATGACCCCACCGCGCAGATCGGCGTCACCGGATTGGCCGTGATGGGCTCCAATATCGCCCGCAACTTCGCCCGCCACGGGTACACCGTTGCCCTACACAACCGGTCGGTGGCCAAAACCGACGCCCTACTCGCCCAGCACGGATCGGACGGGAACTTCGTTCGGTCCGAGACCATCGAGGACTTCCTCGCCGCACTGCAGCGTCCACGGCGGGTGCTGATCATGGTCAAGGCGGGGGCAGCCACCGATGCCGTGATCAACGAACTCGCCGACGCCATGGAGCCGGGAGACATCATCATCGACGGCGGCAACGCCCTCTTCACCGACACGATCCGTCGGGAAAAGGCGATGGCCGAACGGGGCTTGCACTTCGTCGGCGCCGGGATATCGGGCGGGGAGGAGGGCGCCCTCAACGGGCCGTCGATCATGCCCGGCGGACCCACGGAGTCCTATGCCTCCCTCGGCCCACTGCTGGAGGAGATTTCGGCCCACGTCGATGGAACGCCGTGCTGCGCCCACATCGGCCCGGACGGCGCGGGGCACTTCGTGAAGATGGTGCATAACGGCATCGAGTACTCCGATATGCAGCTGATCGGCGAGGCCTACCAACTGCTGCGCGACGGGCTGGGCTACCGGGCACCGCAAATCGCCGATGTGTTCAGCGAGTGGAACTCCGGTGACCTGGACAGCTTCCTGGTCGAGATCACCGCCGAAGTGTTGCGGCAGGTCGACGTCAAAACCGGCACGCCACTGGTCGACGTCATCGTCGACCAGGCCGAACAGAAAGGCACCGGACGCTGGACGGTGAAATCCGCCCTGGATCTCGGGGTACCGGTCATCGGGATCGCCGAGGCGGTGTTCGCCCGGGCGCTGTCCGGTTCGGTGCCGCAACGGCGTGCCGCTGCCGGGTTGGCACCCGGGCACCTGGGCCAACGGCCCACCGACACACAGCAATTCGTCGACGACGTCCGCCAGGCGCTGTACGCCTCGAAGATCATCGCCTACGCCCAGGGCTTCAACCAGATCCAGACCGGCTCGCAGGAGTACGGCTGGGGTATCACTCCGGGGGTGCTGGCCACCATCTGGCGCGGTGGCTGCATCATCCGCGCCAAATTCCTCAACCGCATCAAGGAGGCCTACGACGCCGAACCCGACCTGCCGACCCTCATCTCGGCGCCGTATTTCCGCAGCGCGATCGAGGCCGCGGTGGACGGCTGGCGCCGGGTGGTCGTGACCGCCACCGAACTCGGCATCCCGATCCCGGGCTTTTCCTCGGCACTGTCCTACTACGACGGACTGCGCACCGAACGGCTGCCGGCGGCGTTGATTCAGGGACAGCGCGACTTCTTCGGCGCCCACACCTACGGGCGCACCGACGCTGATCCGAACGCCCGATTCCACACCCGGTGGAGCGGGGACCACAGCGAGGTCGCCCTCTAGCCCGGTTTCCGGCGCGAGCAGCCACAAAAGTCCCCCAGTCCCCGGCGTGTCGGGGACTTTTCTGTCTGCTCGCCCGAGGGAACCGGGGCATTAGGCTCTAGCCCGTGCGCTTCCTCGACGGTCACCGGCCCGCCTACGACCTGACCTACGACGACGTCTTCATCGTCCCCGGCGCCTCGGATGTCGCCTCCAGGTTCGACGTCGACCTGTCCACCGCCGACGGGTCCGGCACCACCATTCCGGTGGTGGTGGCCAATATGACCGCGGTCGCCGGGCGGCGGATGGCCGAGACCGTCGCCCGCCGCGGCGGAATCGTGGTGCTGCCGCAGGATTTGCCGATCGAGGCCGTCCGACAGACGGTGGACTTCGTCAAGAGCCGCCACCTGGTAGCCGACACCCCGGTGACCCTGGACGCGGACGATTCGGTCTCCGACGCCGTCGCCCTGATTCACAAACGCGCGCACGGCGCCGCGGTCGTGATCGACCGGGACCTGCCCGGCGGCCGGCCCATCGGGCTGGTGACCGAAGCCGCCACCATCGGGGTGGACCGATTCGCCCGGGTACGTGATAACGCCGTGCGGGACTTCGTCACGGCGCCCCTGCACACCGAACCCCGGCGGGTGTTCGAACTGCTTGACCACGCCCCGATCGACGTCGCGGTACTGACCGCGCCGGACGGCTCGCTGGGCGGTGTGCTGACCCGTACCGGGACGGTGCGCGCCGGCCTTTATTCACCCGCGGTCGATGCGGCGGGCCGACTGCGGATCGCCGCCGCCGTTGGGATCAACGGGGATGTGGCGGCGAAGGCCACGGCCCTGGTGGAGAGCGGTGTCGACGTTCTGGTCATCGACACCGCCCACGGCCACCAGTCCAGAATGCTCGACGCGGTCAAGGCGCTGGCCGCGCTCGATCTGGGCGTCCCCCTGGTTGCCGGCAATGTCGTCTCCGCCGCGGGCACCCGAGATCTGATCGGCGCCGGCGCCGCCATCGTGAAGGTCGGCGTCGGCCCCGGCGCCATGTGCACCACCCGGATGATGACCGGCGTCGGCCGGCCGCAGTTCTCCGCCGTGCTGGACTGCGCCGCCGCGGCAAAGGATCTGGGCGCCCACGTCTGGGCGGATGGGGGAGTTCGCCATCCCCGGGACGTCGCGCTGGCCCTGGCCGCCGGAGCGTCGAATGTGATGATCGGCTCCTGGTTCGCGGGCACCTACGAGTCGCCGGGTGACCTGATGTTCGACCGCGACGGCCGACCCTACAAGGAGAGCTACGGAATGGCGTCCAAGCGCGCCGTCGCCGCCCGCACCGCGGCCGACAGCCCGTTCGACCGGTCACGCAAGGCGCTGTTCGAGGAGGGCATCTCGACGTCCCGGATGGCGCTCGACCCCGACCGCGGCGGGGTGGAGGACCTGCTGGACCACATCACCTCCGGAGTGCGCAGCACCTGCACCTACGTCGGTGCGGCCGGCATCGCCGAGTTACATGACCGGGCGGTACTCGGTGTGCAGTCAGGGGCCGGATTCGCCGAGGGCCATCCGCTGCCGACCGGCTGGTGAGCCGCGTGGTCCTGGGCGCTACCGCTAGCATGTGTTTTCGTCCACGTTCGACCGAGTGAAGGGGACCACGTGCCGCAGGTGCCCGTCGGGGCTCCGGACGCTTCAGCGGCCTGCCAGCGGGAGGGGATGATCCCGGGGTCTGACCCCGAACCCTGCCCTGGTCGGCCGGGCCCGCAGCCCGGCAGCCCATCCTCGGCGGCGAGATGAGCGTCCTCTACGTAATCCTCAGCCTTCTGTCGATCGTCGCGCTGACCCTGGGAACCGCCGTCTTCGTCGCCGCCGAGTTCTCCCTGACCGCGCTGGAACGCTCCACCGTCGACTCCAACGCGCGGACCGGTGGGCGCCGGGACCGCTTGGTCCAACGGGCCCACCGAACGCTGTCCTTCCAGCTGTCCGGCGCCCAGCTCGGCATTTCGATCACCACGCTGGCCACCGGCTTCCTGGCCGAGCCGGTGCTCGCCAGACTCTTGAGTCCGGTACTGGATCTGGTCGGCATACCCGCCCGCGCGGTTCCCGGTGTGGCGCTGGCGCTGGCCATCCTGTTGGCGACCTCGGTTTCGATGGTGTTCGGCGAACTGGTGCCCAAGAACCTGGCGGTCTCCCGGCCGATCTCCACCGCCCGTGCCAGTGCGGGACCGCAGCTGGCCTTCTCCTGGCTTTTCACCCCGGCGATCAAACTCACCAACGGGGCGGCCAACCGGATCCTGCGGCGTCTCGGGATCGAACCGGCCGAGGAACTCCGGTCGGCCCGATCGGTCCAGGAACTCGGCTCGCTCGTGCGGAGTTCGGCGGAGCGGGGCGCGATCGACGCGGGCACCGCGGAATTAGTCGACCGGTCGCTGCAGTTCGGCGCCCGGATCGCCGAGGAGTTCATGACCCCGCGTACCGAGATCGAGATGTTGCAAATCCGCGACACCGTCGCCGATCTGCAGCGCGCCGCGATCGCGACGGGCTTCTCCCGGTTCCCGGTCGTCGACGGGGACCTCGACGAGACCGTCGGCATCGTGCACGTGAAACAGATCTTCGAGGTGCCGCCGGCCGAGCGGTCGGGCGTCCGGCTCAACCGCCTCGCCATCCCGGTGCCCCGGGTGCCGTCCACTCTGGACGGCGACGAACTGATGAGCCGGGTCCGGGCGAGCGGGCTTCAGACCGCACTGGTCGTTGATGAATATGGCGGTACTGCGGGCATCGTCACCGTTGAAGATCTCATCGAGGAGATCGTCGGCGATGTTCGTGACGAACATGATGACGCCACACCGGACGTCCGGCGATCCGGCGACGACTGGGAAGTGGCCGGCCTTCTTCGGATCGACGAGGTGGCTGCCGCAACCGGCTTCCGCGGTCCCGATGGCGAGTACGAAACCATCGGCGGGCTGGTCCTCGAGCGTCTCGGCCACATTCCGGCGCTGGGAGAGTCGGTGGACCTCGGGTCGCCAGACACCGATGGTTCCGCCGCGGATCCGGTGCTCTGGCGGGCGACGGTGGTTGCCATGGACGGCCGTCGCATCGATCGGCTCACCCTGACCCGCGAGCGTCGGGCCGAGCACGCAGAGGAGCGTGACGGCTGATGGAGGCGGACATCTTCGGTGTGCTGCTGACCGTGTTCCTGTTGGGTGCAAACGCCTTCTTCGTCGGCTCCGAGTTCGCGTTGATCTCGGCACGCCGCGATCGTCTCGAAGCACTGGCCGAGCAGGGCAAGAAACGGGCTGTCACGGTGATCAGGGCCGGCGAACAGCTCTCGCTGATGCTGGCCGGCGCCCAACTGGGCATCACCATCTGCTCGATTCTGCTTGGCCGGGTCGGTGAGCCGGCGATCGCTCACCTGCTGGAGAAACCGTTCGACGTCCTCGGGGTTCCGGACGCGCTACTGCATACAGTGTCCTTCGTGGTGGCCCTGGCCGTCGTGGTGACCCTGCATGTGCTGCTCGGCGAGATGGTCCCGAAGAACATCGCCATCGCGGGCCCGGAGTCCACCGCCATGTTGGTGGTCCCCCTGTACCTGATTTATGTGCGCATCGCGCGGCCGCTCATCGCCCTCTACAACGTGATCGCCAATGCCGTCCTGCGGCTGTTCGGGGTGGAGGCCAAGGACGAACTCGAGGTCACGGTGTCGACGGTGGAGTTGGCCGAGATGATCGCCGAGTCCCGGTCGGAGGGTCTGTTGGATCCCGAGGAGCACATGCGGCTCTCCCGAGCCCTGCAGATCCGCAACCGGGTCGCCGGGGACGTCTCGGTCCCGCTCGCGCAGATACACACCGTGGCAGCGGCGGCCGCCGGTTCGGGCCCCAGCGTGGCGGCCATCGAGCAGGCACTGGCCGCGACCGGCTACTCCCGTTTCCCGGTGGTAGACGATACCGGGGGCTTCATCGGCTTCGTCCACATCAAGGACATGCTCGACCTCGTGGACGACCCCGGGGCGGTGGTCGGCCCGGCAGCGGTGCGTTTCCTGCCGCGGCTGCCCGCCACCATGCCACTGCCCGATGCACTGTCCCGGATGCGCCAGAGCAACAGCCACCTGGCTCTTATGCTCGGCGCCGACGGCACGGTCTGCGGGATGGTGACCCTGGAAGACCTCGTCGAGGACCTGGTCGGGACGGTTCGCGACGGTACGCACCGTGCCTGAGCTGCTCTTGGCCCCATCGCAATGGGGGCCGCGGGCGGATGCACACGCCGCTCGGGTGGATACCTTCACCGCCGCGCACCGGGCACGGGCCCGCCGCGGCGAGACCCATCCGGTATGGGACTTCCTGTTCAGCTACTACAGCCTGCGCCCACGACAATTGCGGATATGGCACCCCGGTCACGGCACCGTTCTGACCGGACCCGCCGCGGACCGCTACCTGGGCCGCCCTGGCTACGTCGCGGCAGCCGGGGGCGTGACGGTCGGGGCCGCCTATCTGAGGGCGCGCACCCCGGCGGTGCGCTTCGTCGCCGGCCTGCTGCGGTCGACGGCCGGGCGGGCGCCGCGGTTCGGCTGTTTCGGGATGCACGAATGGGCCATGGTCTACCGCGCCGGCGTACTGCGCCATCCCGCAGTGCCGTTGCGGCTCGGCGCCGCCGGCACCGACGCCGTCGTGGAGTCGATGCCGCTGCGCTGCAGCCACCACGACGCCTACCGGTTCTTCACACCGGCGGCCGCAGCCCGCAATGAGGGCCGACCCGCCCGGGCCGATCAAAACGAATGGGAGCAACCGGGCTGCCTGCACGCCAACATGGATCTGTACAAATTCGGCTACAAGCTGGGACCGCTGGTGCAGTCGGAGCTGCTGATGGGCTGTCTTGAATTGGCCGCCCAGGCGCGCGAGCTGGATATGCGTGCCAGTCCCTATGACCTGCGAGAATACGGTTTCGACCCGATCCTCATCGAGGAATCCTCCGGCCGCGCCGAGTATGTCCGCGATCAGATCACGGTCGCGGAGCGGGCCGCACCGTTGCGCGCGGACCTGCTGGGACAGTGCGAACGACTGTTGGCCGAAACCGGTCCGGGCCACCGTCCGCCGACGGTGGCGGACGGTAGCCGGCAGTGCCCGGCGGGGCCCGGCGGATAGGATCAAACTTCCTTCAGGGAGGAACCATGACGAAAACCGGCACCGATCGGGTGGTGGTCGGCAATCTGCGGGTGGCGCAGAGCCTGTACGACTTCATCTCCGACGAGGCGCTGCCCGGTACCGGGATCGAACCCGATAGCTTCTGGGCAGGCGCGGAAAAGGTCATCGCCGACCTCACCCCCCGCAACCGGGAATTGCTGGTGCGCCGCGACGAACTTCAGACCCAGATAGATCGCTGGCACCGCCAGCGGATCATCGGCGGTACGGACCCGGACGAATACACCAGGTTCCTGACCGACATCGGCTATCTCCGGCCGGCTCCGGAAGACTTCACCATCAGCCCCACCGGGGTCGACCCGGAGATCACCTCGATGGCCGGCCCGCAACTCGTCGTGCCAATCCTCAACGCCCGATTCGCCCTGAACGCCGCCAACGCACGCTGGGGCTCGCTCTACGACGCCCTCTACGGCACTGACGTCATCAGCGAAGATGGCGGCGCCGAGAAGGGCCCCGGCTACAACCGCGTTCGCGGCGACAAGGTGATCGCCTACGCGCGGCGGTTCCTCGACGACGTCGTTCCGCTCAGTTCCGGCAGCTACACCGCCATCACCCGGTTCGTCATCGCCGACGGCGAACTCGAGGTGGCACTGAATGACGACGGAGTGACCGGTCTGGCCGACCCGGCTCAATTCATCGGTTACACCGGTGACCCCTCGGATCCGGACGCGCTGTTGCTGGTCCACCACGGTCTGCACATCGAGATCCTGATCGACCGCGAATCCCCGATCGGGTCCGCTGATCCCGCCGGGATCAAGGATGTCGTTCTGGAGTCCGCGATCACGACGATCATGGACTTCGAGGATTCGGTGGCCGCGGTGGACGCCGACGACAAGGTTCTGGGCTACCGCAACTGGCTGGGACTGAACACCGGCGAGCTCACCGAGGAGGTCAACAAGGGCGACACCACCTTCACCCGGGTACTCAACGGGGACCGCAGCTACACCGCCGCGCGGCCGGATATCGGCGAGGGGTCCGATCCCGACGGATCGGAGATCGTCCTGCCCGGCAGAAGCCTGCTGTTCGTCCGCAACGTCGGCCACCTGATGACCAATGACGCCATCGTCGACGCGGACGGTAACGAGGTTTACGAGGGCATTCAGGACGCGCTGTTCACCGGCCTGATCGCGCTGCACGGGCTCAATGGTCAGAACAGCCGCACCGGTTCGATCTACATCGTCAAACCCAAGATGCACGGTCCGGACGAGGTGGCGTTCACCTGCGAGTTGTTCGGCCGGGTCGAAGACGTCCTCGGGTTGCCGCCGAACACCATCAAAGTCGGCATCATGGACGAGGAGCGTCGAACCACGCTGAACCTCAAGGCCTGCGTCAAGACAGCCGCCGACCGGGTGGTGTTCATCAACACCGGTTTCCTGGATCGCACCGGCGACGAGATCCACACCTCGATGGAGGCGGGCCCGATGATTCGCAAGGGCGCCATGAAGACCCAACCGTGGATCCTGGCCTACGAGGACCAGAACGTCGATGTCGGACTGGCGGCCGGGTTCTCCGGACGAGCCCAGATCGGCAAGGGCATGTGGGCGATGACCGACCTGATGGCCGATATGGTCGAGCAGAAGATCGGTCAGCCGCGGGCCGGTGCCACCACAGCCTGGGTGCCATCACCGACCGCCGCCACGCTGCATGCGATGCACTACCACTACGTGGATGTGTACGAGGTGCACCGCGAATTGGCCGGCGGGAGTCGCACCAGCACCGAGGAGCTGCTCACCATCCCGCTTGCCGGTGAGCTGGCATGGTCGCCGGACGAGATCCACGAGGAGGTCGACAACAACTGTCAGTCGATCCTCGGCTACGTGGTGCGCTGGATCGACTCCGGGGTGGGGTGCTCCAAGGTGCCCGATATCCACGATGTCGCGTTGATGGAGGACCGCGCGACCCTGCGCATCTCCAGCCAGCTGCTGGCCAACTGGTTGCACCACGGGGTTATCACCGAGGACGACGTCAAGGCGAGCCTGCGCCGGATGGCGGCCGTGGTGGACAGCCAGAACGCCGCCGACCCCGGCTACCAGCCGATGGCGCCGGATCCCGAGGGCAGTATCGCTTTCCAGGCCGCCGAGGAACTCATCCTGTCCGGGGCCGGCCAGCCGAGCGGCTACACCGAGCCGATCCTGCACCGGCGGCGGCGCGAGTACAAGGCCAGCCTGGGGCTCTGAGGTATGGGCAGGCACAGCATCCCCGATTCCGGAGAACCTTCCGGAGCAACTTCCGCCGACGCCACCGAGCCGGGCGTGGACGGCCGTCCGGGGCGCCGCCGACGGGTCAACGGCCCGCGCCGCGGCATCAGTATCGGAGTGATCACCGCCCTGGTCACCATCGTCGCCGTGGTCGGCGTGGTGATCCTCTGGCAGTTCCTCGGCGATGTGCTGTCCCGGCGGTCCTCGGATGCCGCGCGTGGCTGCCTGGACGGAACCGCCATCGTCGCCGTCGTCGCGGACCCATCGATCGCCGGCAGCATCACGTCGTTCGCCGAGGAGTTCAACCGTGAAGCGACCCCGGTGGGAGATACCTGCGTCAGCGTCACCGTGACACAGGCCGACTCGGATGTTGTGCTGGACGGTCTGACCGCAGACTGGCCGGCCGATCTCGGGGAACTCCCGGCGCTGTGGATCCCGGCCAGTTCGGTCCAGTCGGCCCGGCTGCAATCCTCGGCCGGCAAACAGTCGATCAGCGACGACCGTTCCCTGGTGAGCACACCAGTGGTGCTGGCGGTTCGTCCCCAACTCAAAAACGCTCTCGCCCAGGATGGTTGGCCGGCGCTGCCCGCACTGCAGACCGACCAGACCGCGTTGGATACTCGCGACCTACCCGGGTGGGGTGGACTGCGGCTGGCATTGCCGACGGTGGGAGACGCCGACGCCGCCTACCTCGCCGCGGAGGCCGTCGCGACCACCTCCGCTCCCCCGGACACTCCGCCCACCGACGGGCTCGGGGCGGTCAGAACTCTGCTGGCCGGCCAGCCGAGGCTTGCCGATAACACGGCCGACGAAGCATGGAACGCCCTCATCAGTCCCGGCGACGATGCCGCTGCGCCGGTGCACGGGGTGGTCATGACCGAACAGCAACTCTTCGCCCGTTCCGGTGAGCTGCCCGAAGAAGCCGGCGCCGTCGTCTCCTGGATGCCGTCCGGGCCCGTCGCCCTCGCGGACTACCCCACCGCCCTGCTGTCGGGGCCCTGGCTTGTCGATGAGCAGGTCGCGGCGGCCAGCGAGTTCGCAAGGTTCATCCGCAAGCCCGAGCAGATCGGCGACCTCGTCGAACTGGGTTTCCGTGCCGACGGCTCGACTGCCGAGAGCAACGACGTCGTCGGCTTCCCGGAACTGAGCGAGCCGTTGCCCGTAGGCGACGACGCGGTGCGCACCGCAATCTCGGGCGCGATCGCCCCGGCGGCCGGCACGGCCACCACGGTGATGCTCAACCGGAACCTGACCGGTGTGCCCGCCGCGCTCCGCAACCGGATAGGGGCACTACCGCCCAATGCGGTGGTTGGTCTGTGGATTTTCGATGGAGTCGAGGGCAGCGAGCCGGTGTCGACCGGTCCGCTCGGCGGTCAACTTGCCGACCAGCCCCGCTCAACCGCGCTGGCCGGTGTGCTCGATGGGCTCACACCGGCCGGCAGTGGAGCGGTGTCGTTCACCACACTCCGCCTGGTATACGACGACGCTGTCGCCAATTATCTTCCAGAACAGCCCAATTCGGTGCTCGTCATCACATCCGGCCCGCATACCGATCGGACCCTCGACGGGCCGGGCCTGCAGGAGTTCATCACCTCGACATTCGACCCCGAGCGGCCGGTGGCAATCAACGTCATCGATATCGGAGCGGACCCGGACGGGCCCACCTGGGAGGCGGTGGCCCAGTCCACCGGGGGTAGCTACCAGAGCCTGCCGGACACGGACTCCCCCGATCTGATCGCCTCCGTCGCCCGACTGCTGGGCTAACTACGGAGGAATCGGACCCCAGCATCCGCGGCTCCGAGTCGGTTGGCCAACACCGTGGGCAGGTCGATATCGCGGGTAATGGTCATCGCGT
>Ga0180429_10003861_pt1 | contig 12100 bp, 17 predicted proteins | sample SS_ome_FD_132428 | JGI IMG/M metagenome (GOLD analysis project Ga0180429, IMG submission 132428) | Hypersaline lake sediment archaeal communities from the Salton Sea, California, USA - SS_1_S_1 metaG | ecosystem: Environmental > Aquatic > Non-marine Saline and Alkaline > Hypersaline > Sediment ... | reverse complement strand
GCGCCTCCGGGCAGGCTCCAGTCGCCGGACGGGTTACGGTTCATGGCGGACCTCCTTCCGTGTGTGCCGAACAACCCGCGAGCTGCAGCTCCCCCTGTTCGAGAGGGAGCTGGTACCGTTGCGTTTTGTACCCCTTGACCTTCCAGCTTCTGATCGGCCAACCCTTCGCCTTCAGACGAGAGACCGCGTTCCGGCCCGTGTACTGGTCGAGGTACGGCCAGTCGTCGATGGTGTGAACGCGACCGTCGAAGAGCACACCGAGGATGCGCGCCTCCTGCGTACCGGCTCTCGGCTGTACAGGATTCACTCTTCGTCCTCCTCGAACTGCCGGCGATAGTCCTCCATGCCGGGCTGCGCGAGCTCCGTGTAGTGCTTCGCGGCGCAGATCGCGCAGACGTACTCGTGACCGATCCACCAGCGTCCGTGCTTGAGCGAGTTCCCGCAGCGGCAGGTCTCGGTCGCTGATGTCGTTGGCTCACTCATTCCTGCTCCTCCGGCGGGCACACGTAGTACCCGGATTGACAGTAGGTGCAGATGTCGAGCGGGATGCCGAGCTGCTTCCGGAGGTCGAACACCGCCCGCCAGTCGTCCCACTTCTCGAACTCGACACACTCGGAATCGGGCGCGGAGACGCTTTGCTGCGGCCAGATGCAGTGCTCACCATTCCTGCGCTCGACGACAAGCACTACCTCCCCGTCGAGGTCGTACCCGGCCATCACGTGGTTCTGCGAGAGCTGGCAGCAGCCGGTGAGGAGTACAGTAGCCACGAGTAGCACTGCGATCACGATTCGCACGTCTCCTCCTTGTCGTTAGACGAGTGCGATTATCCCTTCAACGGGCACGTACTCTCCCTGTTCGTCTTTCAGTGGGACGTCGCCATCGGGATCGCTGGAGAGGTACGGCGTCTCTTCCTGCCAGCCGAGCTGGAGATACCCCACCGCCTCCACGGGCAGGACTTCGCCGTTGAGGGCGGCGGTCAGAACGGCGTTCACGATATTGTCTATGGCGTAGCAGTCACACACGTTCGCATCCCGATAGGACTCACCGCCCATGCACCGCGCCGTAGCATCCTTCGCCGCCTCAATCCGCTCCTTCGGGATTGCGTAGCAGGTGCCGTCGAGTAGCGTTAACGGGCCGTCAGGCCATACCGCTGCAAGCGCGGTCATCATCTCTCGCATGAGGCTGGCACAGGCCAACATCCACGTCGCCATGCCGCGCCCGCCTTCATCCTTCACACAGCGGACGTAGCGCTCGCAGACTTCGCACAGCACGTCAATGCCCTCGCCAACCGTCTTAGGGTCGCTCATTCCTCCCGCTCCTTCCTGCCGCCGATGGGCTGGGAGACGCCCTCGGCATATGCGCGAATCGCCACGAACTCCGGGCCGCCGTACTTGTTCGGGCACTTGTCGTTGCGCCCCGTGCGTTGCATGAGCCATGTGCAGACGCCGCAGGTGTTGCCCCACCGCGCCTGACACACCGTCCGCGCCCAGTGGATGCAGTTCCCGCACACGCGCTCACTCATGTTGCCTCCTGCGGGCTGCCCGGCGCCCGCCCAGGTCGGTGGGAGACTCCCGTGCGCCACTCACGGGATGGGGTGTGCCTCACGACCCTTGCGGTTGGAACGGGCGCCGGTGATCCCCACCCGCTACCACATCGCACGCGAAGGCGAGTGGACCAGGTGCCACCCGAACTCCGCGAAGAAGTCCTCAATTCGCTTTCTCATGCCGTCTCCGATCCAAACACCAGCTCCGCCTGGGCGTTCTCCAGCCAGTACGTCACGCCTCCGCACTTCTCCGGGCGCTTGTTCCCCGTCATCAGGAGCACGATCGTCTCGTAGTCCGACTTCCACGCCTGGAGCGCCGCGCCTAGAAGCCCGCGGTTCGCAGCGTCCAGCATGTCCAGGTTGTCGATCAGGAGGAACCGGAGGCCCGACAGATGTGCGAGCGCGTCCTGGAGCACGATGCCGACGCGCAGCCGCTCGGAGGTCGAAAGCCCCTTCATCGGGATCCACTCATCCCCGGTGCCTGGCGTGCTCACCTTCAGCTCGAAGCCGCCCGCGGTCTCCATCCTGATCGCGTAGCCCCGCGTGTACTGCAACAGCCGCTCGTTGATGCGTACCTGCAGGTCCTGGAGCGGCTGCTCTACGGCCTTAAGCTTCGCCTCGCCGGGTCCCAGCGCCTTCACCAGGCGCTCCCAGGATTCGACGTGGGCCTCGAGCTCACCGTGCGTGGTGCGGCGGCGCTCGTATTCCATCTTGGCCTTCAGGTACTGCTCAACGACGCGGATACGCTCGCGGCCGAGGTCGATCCGTTCGGTCAGGTTCTCGATGTCGTCCCCGGACGCCTTCTTCGCTTCAGACTTGAGCTTCTTCAGATACTCGCGGGAGTCCGCGAGCTCTGCCTCGATGCCTTCGAGCCCCCGGCGCGGTCGAGAGTCCACCACGGCCTCGAACTTCGCCATGATCTCGCCGGTCTCCGCGACCTCCTCCTCGAGGCCCTTCACCGACTTCTTCAGCTTCGTGCGCTCCGCCCGGAGCGACTTCAGGAGCTGCTTCTGGTCGTCCTTGGACATCGGGCACGGCGCGTCGGTGAGCGGGCACTTCGGGGTCCCGCTGGAGAACGACTCGATCGCCGACTCGGTCGTCTCGAGCTGCAACTGGAGGCTCTGAAGCGACCGGCGGCGGTCCTCCGCGAGCCCCTTGTGTTTCTGGAAGACGTCGTCGAACTCGGTCCCTTCGCCTGCCAGCTTCTCGGCCGCGCGTTCCCACTGCTTCACCTGCTTGGCCTCGGCCTTGAGTGTCTCGATCGTCTCCTCGACGGCGGCGATCTCCTTCGGCAGCGAATCCGACCGGCCTTTCTCCTCGATCAGTCGGTCGCGCTCGTCCTGGAGGTCCTTGAGCTTCGGCCGGTTTCTGTCGAGCCACCTGTCCTCGAGCTTCGCGAGCTTCGGCGTGTCCCGCTCGAGATGGGCCACCTGCTCACCCGCCTGCTCGAGCTCGTCCTGGGCGCTTCGGAGGTCACGCTTGGTCTGCCGGCGCTTCTCGTAGGCGTACTTGTGCGCCTCGTCGAAGACCTCCGGCCCGTAGCTCTCGCGCGGAGGCGCCGCCAGGAACGTGTTGTCGCGCCCGCCGTAGAGCAGCTGCGCATCACCTTCCACGCAACCGCAGCTCTGGAGCAGCTCGCAGATGCGCCCGTCGGTGAAGTCGAGCCCGAGCGTCCCGAAGATGAGAGCCTCCTGCTCGTCGGGCTTCATGCTCGGGAGCTGCCCCGCATGGAGGCAGGCGCGTATCAGGCCCGCCTCAGCACCGAGGACCTGGTAGAGCGCCTTCTGCTTCTGCGGGATCGGGCCCTCCCAAGTCCGCCACTTCTCCTCGGACTGCTCGCTGATCTCGAGTACGCGGTCGCCGGCACGGCTCTTTGTGCGGGAGATGACGAGGCTATGCCTGGCTTCCCCGCCATCTCCCGCGGCGCAGTCGCCAGCCGCAGCGACTTCCGCTCTTAGGTCGAAGTGCCCGGCGCCGGTGCGGATCACGTCCGCGGCCTCACGCCCGGCCTTATCGGTTGTCCTCGCGGTGCCAGTGAGCACCATCTCGATCGCGTCCTTGACCGCTGACTTCCCGGCGTTGTTCGGGCCGACGATCACCGTGAGGTCTCCGAACTCGATGGTGGTATCGCGGTGGTTCAGGAAATCGCGAAGGGTGAGCCTCTGGAGTTTCACGTCGTGGCCTCCTCTCCCGCTCTCTTGGCGACGAACTTCGAGAAAGCCCGCGTCTCCGTTACTGCCTCGATCTCTTGCACGAGAGCCGGCGAGCCCTTCTGCAGCACGATCTTGTCTAGCGCCTCGTTGTCGAACTTGAGCCCTGCCTCGAAGGGGTCGATCCCCGCATTAACCAAGAGCTTCGCCGTCCTCTTCGCATCGCGCGTGCGGTAGCGCACATCCTGGTAGCCGTAGACCATGTCGCCCGCCGTGACTGGCCCGTTCGGGGTGGTCCACGTCTTCAGAGCGTCGTTGATGTCAGTCAGCCGTCGCTCCAGGACCGTGCGCTCACCCGCATACGTCCGGGCGTCCTCGTCGCTCACGATGCGAATCTGGCCAGGCTCCATCGCCTTCCGCATCCGCGGGCACTGCTCCGGATTCGCGTAGTCGCAGAGCGAGCAGTAGCTGGTCTCGATGAAAGGGAACTCCGTTCTGGCCTCGAGCTGGTTGACAAGAGCGAGGATGTCGGCCTCGATCTTCCCCGCTTCCTCACGGTCGATCTCGGTCCAGACCTCAACGCCCTGCCGGCAGTGGAAGAACCCCACTCTCGTCGTCTCGACTTCTGGGTTCTCCTTGAACACCGCCAGCGCGTAGCCTTTGAGTTGCAGGCTTCTGTCGACCTGCCACTGCGGGGTGATCGCGTGTGGCGTCTTCCAGTCGATGACGTGCGCGAAGGGGCCATCGACGATGAGAAGGTCGATGAGACCGCGATACATGAACTCCCCGCCCAGCTTCCAGGCAGGCTTGCCCTTGGGAAAGAAGCGCTCCGCGCCAGCGACATGCATCCAGTCCAACTCGAAGTTGACTGCTGTCGTCTCCGCGATCTCCAGTACCTCGTCCATGTAGTCGTTCGGGAGGTCCGTCTGCGCCGCGAACGCAGCGCGCGCGAGGTCCAACATGAGGGGCACGTCTTGGCTCCGCATGTGGGAAACCAGCTCGTCGACGTACTGCTTGTTGATCCTGTGAACCAGGGATCCACGGTCTCGGATCGCGGACCTGCGCTGCGGAACCTTGTCGATGTACCTGAGCTTCAAAGCCCCCGGGCAGTGCCCGTCCAGGTCGAGCTTCGTGTACGAGTGCTGGTACTTCGGCATACATCCCTCCCGCTAGATGTCGGCAAGGCCGAGGACGTCCACGCTTTCCTTCACGGCGTCGGTTTGCCCGTCCTGGACGCCAGCCTCCGGTGTCTCCTCCGGCTCCTCGTCAACCGTCTCAGCCTCTTCCACGTCATCGATGTCGAGGCTGCGCACGTTCGCCTGGAACGAGGCTTCGTCGCCCGCGGCCTTCATGTCCGCGAGCCCGTTCAAGTAGCTGTACAGGTTCCTCCTGTTCTGCTCACGGAGCTCCGTCTCGCCTGGTTCCAGGTACCGCAGCACGAGGTTCCGGACCTGCCGCTTCGTGAGTCCGATCGCGCGCATGCCTTCGGCGATGTCGTCGGGGAGGTTCGCCAGGACCGGGTCGGCCTCCTCGTCGCTCTCGCCCTCTTCTGTCAGCTCGATCCGCTCCTGGACGGGATCAGCTCCATCAACCTGCGAGCGCATGTAGAGCCCGTCAGGAGCACTGCCTTCGTCGATCGCCGGCGCAGCGAGTTGGCCTCCGGCCGCCAGCCGCCCGAGCCAGGCGAGCATCGGGCCCTGCTGCATGAGCCGGTTCGTGTCGAGGTCCAGGTCCATCACGTAGACCGTCTGCTTGCGCTTCTTGCCCTCGGGACGGACCTGCACCGGGTTCAACGACAGGACCAAGGGCACACCCGCGATCGAGTCCTTCCCGATCGACCGCGCGAGCTCGCGAAGCTGGTCGAGCCTGGAGTTCAGGTTCTCGATCGAGATCTTCGAGGTCGTGTCGATCTGCCACGTGCGGAGACCAGGATGGTCAGAGAGGATGAAGCCGCAAAGCGAGGCCAGGCGCTTACACCGGCCGCTCTTGTAGTCCTCGCAGTTGTCGGGATCGCAGGGGTACTCGTCGCTGATCGTGACCTCGCCGGTCTCTTCGTCGACCGCGGTGACCCGCATGAGTACCGGCTTGGGCTTCCCGTTCTCGTCCTTGCCGCCAGTGCCCTTGCAGAGCAGCCCGCTCGTCCCGTACTTCTTCAGGTACTGCGGGAATATCTCCTCGCGGTCGCTCGAGACGAACATCACCGGCAGCCGCTTCGGCTTCTCGCCGAACTGCTTGTGGAGCGTAGGTAGGAGCGACTCGTCGTCCGGGTCCATCCTGAAGTAGTCGAGCTTCTGCGGATACTCCTTGCCCTTCGCGCTCTTGCCCTTCTTGCCGAGCCTGATCTTTCCCATCCGTGACGTGGACCGCCGATCAGACAAGCCCTCGTGCTCTATCGGCATCTCACTCTCCCGCGTTGTCCTCGGGCTCCTCGCGCATCAGACCGACCGCCAGCCGGCCCGTCTCGCCGAGGATGCGCCCGAGGTAGTCCCCTGCCTTCAGCAAGAACTTCCCTGACACCCGTGTGCGCTTCCCGCTCCGTACCTGCCCCACGTAGCCCTTCGAGACGCCCGCCGCATCCGCGAGCTGTTGATTGCTCACTCCCGCGAGGTCCATCAGCTTCCGGAACGTGTCGACCGAAACCGGCACAGAAGCACCGCTCAGACGAGCGGAACCCCGGTTATTTTCGGTTACCAACGTCTCTTCGGGCTTCGGGGCAAACACGGGCCTGACTCCTCTCAGGCGGCCTCTGTGGCGCTCAGATGGGCCCTCGGATGTGTCCGTCCGTGGACCTTCATCAGCCGCTCTGTGGTCGTGTGCGTGTAGATCTGCGTCGTGGACAGATCCTCGTGGCCCAGCATCGCCTGGATGTCACGGATGTTTGCGCCGGCGTTCAGGAGGTGCGTGGCGAAGCTATGCCTGAGCACGTGCGGGCTCACGCCCCCAAGGCTCTTGAGCGCTCTGGCGACGATGTGCTGAATGGCGCGTGGCGTCAGGCGGTCACCGTCGCGGCTCACGAAGAGCGGGTCCTCCCGCGTGACACCGGGTCGCCCCTCCAGATATGTGAGGACCGCGATCGCGGCGCGAGCTCCGGCCGGCACCAGCCGCTCTTTGCTCCCCTTGCCGATTACGTCGACCAGGAGCTGCCTCCCGGTCGGTCCGTCGGACACGTCGTAGATGTCGCCGGCGTTCAGGCTCACGAGCTCCGAGACCCTGACCCCGGAGCCGTAGAGCACCTCGATGATCGCTAGGTTGCGCCGCTCCATCTGTGTTCCGCGCGGGAGTTGGTCGAGGCAGGTCTCGAGCTCCTCCTCGGAGAGGACCTGCGGGACCCGCCTTCTCACCTTCGGGGAGTGAACGGGCGCCGCCGGGTTCTTCTGGAGGTAGCGGGTCTCGACGAGCCAGCTGCCGAAGGAACTCACGACCGCGAGCCTGCGCTGGATGGTCGATGAGGCGCGCCCGGCACGCGCGAGCTCCGCGACGTAGCGTTCGATGGCGTCTGTTGTCAAGTCCTCCAGGTTGACGATGCCCGTCGTGTCACAGAGGGCCCGGAGGTCGCGCTCGTAAGCGTCCAGCGTATGCGGCGAGTAGCGCCTGGCGCGCAGATCGTCCAGGAACTCGCCTCTCAGGTCTTCAAGTGTCGTCTTCATCGTGGCGCTCCCATCTCGTGGCTGGCTGCCGCGGCGGCGCTGTCAAGGATCGCCGAGAGCTTGCGCTGCGCCCGGGTGAACCCGTCGCGGGAGGTCAGCTCCTTCTCGAGCCGGGCCCTCACGGCGAGCTCGATCGCGTGGCGTCTGCGGGCCTCCTCAAGATCCGCGAGGAGTTCGTCCATGCGGTCCTGTAACACGCAGACCCTGGAGGCTTGCGATCTGCCACGCTCGGTCGCCTGCTCCGCGAAGGCGTCGTCGACGGCGTGGGAGAACGTCCTCCCGAAGAGCCAGAGCCTGTGCTCTGTGCCGACGAAGTGGCACGGCCTACCGCCGGTCAGGACCTGTATGAGCGCGTGGTCGTATTCGGCGAAGATCACCCTCGTCTCCGGATTGCGGGTGATGATGAACTCGATGGGGTCGTGTAGCTGTCCCATGGTGAGCCCCCTTCAACTGCGAAAGCCCGCCCCGCAGTTGGAAGCTGCGGAACGGGCCTTCAAGCCCGACTCCCCCCGGACTCCTGTATATCTTGGAGTCTAGCAAGGGATGGTTGGGCGATTCAAGGGAGGGGGTGACGACCGGGTCTAGGCAGGGCGCCGCATACTATCAATTATGCGACGTAGCGCGGGCAAAAAGAAGAAGTGCCCTGCGGGGACCCCGGCCGCCACGTTCCGCAGCAGCCAGCTGTCAAAGAGCGGTGTGAGGAGGGGTACCGGTGGCCTCACAAGAGAAACCCGACCTCAGCCTCTCCCGGGTACAGCCCGTGTCGGGGCCGTAACGCCGAACCTCAGTCGGGTTCCAGATGCAACTATCATGCCGGGAGAGATTATCGGCGTCGTCATGTTTGAATCCTCCGAGGACGAGAGTACGCGAACCCGGGGATTCGTGTCAAGGGGAATCTGTACTGACGATCAGAACCAGCACTGTAACGCCAACCCGGGCTTGGCCGAGAGCGGCGTCGACGCCAGCGCAAGTGATAGTCGGGTCTCACGGTCAGCGCGGTCCTCCCGGTTGCCGACCTCGATCGCGACGCCCGCGGCGACACAACCAGCGCCCACGGCCATCAGCACGAAATTCGCGGTGGTGTAGGTCTCATCGCTGTACTCTGTCCCGTGTGGCGTCACCTTGAGTTCCGGCCCCCCGAACTTCTTTATCGCTGAGAAGCCGCCGACGATCAGCCCGAACACGGCCAGAAGAGTACCATTGACCTCATCCGTCCGTTCCAGGGACACTCGAGAAGCAGCATCTGTCGTCTGCGGAGCGTCTGCGAGAGCGGGGACAACGGGGCAGGCGTTCAGGATCAGGAGCACCGCCAAGAGCAACGTCAGGGTTCGCATGGCTGCAACCTCCTTGAAGGGCGTAGCCAGTATACGCGAACCAATGACCGCCGGTCAATCCTCAAGTGCGAGGTCAGCGTTGATCGCGGGTGATCTAGGTCGCCCACTTGCGCCAGGGCAGCCAGCCCCAGATTCGGACGGAGCCGTAGAGAAGCAGACGCCTCGCGAGCGGGCAGCCGAGAGCCTTCATCCCGTAGAGAAACTCCCGGTCTGCCCGCCTGCGATCACACCACTCAGGCTGCGTGGCATAGAGGTAGTCGTGGACGACGGCAGCCTTGCCCCACTGGTCGCTGTATGGCGGGTAGAGCCACGACAGCACACGGGGGATACTGGCGAAGTCCGTCTTGAACCCCGCTGGGACGCAGACCTCATGGGCCTTGTCCTCCGTGTAGTAGCAGAACGCCGTGAGAAGCTTCCAGTATTTCCCCCCGGCGGGGGTGACCTCGAGTGGTGTGGTGAAGGTGCTCATGTAGGACTACTCCTGCTCTCGCTGGAGCGTGCCGTTCCCATCGTCGAAGTCAGCACCGACGAATGAGAGCAGCACCCCTCCGTCCACACGTTCCTCGACGAAGTCGTAGCTGACGTAGGGCCCCGCATTGAAGTCAACGTACTTGGCCCAGTCGAACTTGACGCCTAGCTTCTTCAGGTTGCCGAAGTGGAACGTGCAGGCGAGAAGCCCCTGCGTGAGACCCACGGCTTCAGTACCAGGGTCGATGTCGAATGCGCCACCGATCTCGAACGTGGCCTTCTTGTAGCCCAGCGTCGGAACGGTGACGTAAGGGACCGCGTCGTTCGTGCGAAGGCTCAGGAGATACCCCGCCCGGCCCTGGAGCTGGCCGTACCAGTCGTCATGGCCCACGTCGTCTTCTGCAAGCGCCGGGACCACCATGAGACTGAGCGTTAGCAGGACTGCGAACAGAACACGCATCTCACACCTCCCTATTCCGGGGCTTCGTCGCCCCAATGGGACAGACCACAGTGCCTCTCCAGCCTCGACAGTCGCGTCCGCGTGGAGTTCTTGAAGTGCAGAAACCGTGCTGCCAGCTCCCCTAGCTTGGTAGTCAGGTCGAGTATCTGGACCCGGTGCTTGCTGACGTTGAGCTTCATCTCGCGGAGTTCCTTGTCCCTCAACCGCCCCCCCCCGCGCCAAGCGGCGCCGTGATATCCGGGTGTGTAAAGAGGTCGACGAAGCCCGCTAGCTCGTGCGACCAGCCTCGCCCGAAGATCGGGCGCACCTTCACGAAGGCGTTCGTCTCGATCGCGGTCTCGACGGTCTTGACGTTGCGCCCCCCTCCCCTGGCGCCGATCGCGTAGTGCTGATCCAGGCATACCTCGACGTGGATGATGTGATCGTCGCCTGCGCGTCGCCAGAACGCGAGAGCGCCGCGCACGGGGTCGGGCAGGTAGTAGCGCGTGAACATCTGATATAGCCCGTGGGCCGTCGTGTCGAACGGGATGTCTGGTAGGATGCCGACGGATTGCAGTCCCTCGATGGCAAGCCCCGAGCAGTCGAACGACGACGGGTCGTCGCCGCCCCAGCGGTACCATGTGCCGTGGTACTCCCACACGACCTTCAGAAACAGCTCCCGCTGCGCGATGAGTGCGCTATCCTCCGGCACCGTTGCCTCCGTTCCTAGCCCAGCGCGTAAGGAACTTCAGGTCCGACTTGACCTCGCCCATGTCGGTCGCGACGCTGTCGATCTTCTTGTTCTGCTCCTGCTGTAGGCGGTCCAGGCCGTCCAGGCGTGTCAGCACGACCTTCGAGGTCCCCTCACACTTGAGCTCCTGGTCCCGTAGGCGCCCTTCGATCTCCTCGTCCCTCTTCGTTCGCTGCTTCCAGAGATACGCCAGCACGCCGATCAGAATGGCAGCGCTACTGCCGGTTGGGATCACGAGGTCTAGCAGCTGTTCTGCCATCGGGGCCTCCTACGTATCGTCGGCCGCGGACACCCAGTCGGACGGCGTCGCCGGCTCGATCGCCTGCACTGCGAACACCCTGTACTGAGAGATCTCGTCTCTTGTCTCGCTACGTGCGACATTGGCCACGTACCAGCTGTAGTCATCCCAGTTGTTCGACGTCGCGTAGGGATCGCACGGTGGGAGCCCATTGATGAGCTCGTCGCCCAGTCCAATCACGTTCCCCACGGAGAGGTCGCAGGCGTGCCGGCCACAGAGGAACTCGATCCAGAGCCGTGTGCGGCAGAGGTTGTCGAAGCAGAAGTTCCTGATCGCCTTCGCCTCTCCCTGGTTCACGATGTCGTAGCACTTCAGCCGGAACTCACCCTCGCACCTGTAGATGCTGTCGGCGTAGCCAGCCTGGTCTTCTCTCTCCCCCGTACCGTTCTCGTCCCTGGTCCCGAACCCGTTGTCGGAGCCGTCCGCCGTCACCCACGCGGTCTTCCTGAACTTGTCGGTCTGGGGTGACCAGTCGAACTCAACGAAGACGCGACTGAAGACGTCCTCCGTGGGCGTGCGCCCGAACTTGAAGCTCTCCCGGAGGAAGTGCTTGCCCGCGTACCACTTGAACCCGGAGTTGTAGTCAGCCGAGGGGGTGGGATCTATCACGACGATCCCGAGCTTGCCGTCGGAGCGAAAGATCGGGATCGCACGGCTCTGCCTGCAGAGCCGGATCAGCACATCCCATGAGGACTGCGCCTCCCCGAGGTACATCGCCACGTCGTGATAGGAGCCGAGCTCCGTCCTGGCGTCGATGAAGTTGCCCAGGCCGCTACTGCCGGAGACGTAGTCGTCGGAGGTGAGCCCGGAGTACGTGGTGATGAAGTGGTGCGCGACGTCGGCCGCGTTCTCGATCATCGCGTCAGGCGTCCCAGTGTAGGTGCCACTCCCATCGTCCTCCATTCCCTCGACATAGGCGACCATCGAGGGGCCGTTCCCTCCTAGCTTTGCCTTCATGTTGAGGCCGAAGATGTACTTGAGCCAGTCCTCCTTGCCACCGCCTGGCCACAAGACTCCCCCGGTCGTGTTCGGCCTCGCGAACACAGCTCTCCGGTTCGGGACGTACTGGACACGAAGAGACAGCGCAACTATCTCCGCCTCGGACGACGGCTGGACCGAGACCACCACGTTGTACTTGTACCAGTCCCACGTCTGCAGTGGCTCGCCGTCGACTTCCACCTCGTGGTAGATGTACTTGTCTGTCCCCGAAGCCCACGAGCAGTTCCAGCTCGAATACTCCGTATCGCCGACCCAGACGTTGTCGTCATCCTTCAAGCCGATACGAAGCGAGCCTGAGCCAGTGTTCTTGATCCACGCCTGCACCAGCACTCCACGGACATACCCAAGAACGGGCATTTGCTGGAGCTTGCCGTGCAGCTGCTTGGTCGAACCCGAGGCAGTGACCGTGACAGTGGTTGTAGCATCCAGGTCCCACGCCTTCTCCTGATCTGAATCTGCGGAATCGTCGGG
>Ga0180429_10003860_pt1 | contig 12101 bp, 8 predicted proteins | sample SS_ome_FD_132428 | JGI IMG/M metagenome (GOLD analysis project Ga0180429, IMG submission 132428) | Hypersaline lake sediment archaeal communities from the Salton Sea, California, USA - SS_1_S_1 metaG | ecosystem: Environmental > Aquatic > Non-marine Saline and Alkaline > Hypersaline > Sediment ... | reverse complement strand
TCGCCTCCTACAACACGCAGATTGTGGCCGTGTCTGCTATAGTCACCTGGCTCGACGCGTGTCCAGCCTGCTATTACAATAGTCGTATAAGGTTTGTTGGAAGGGCAGGTTGCCTGGAGTGGAATTGCTGACGATGGCGTCAAGAAAACACGCCGAATGCCGAAAGGGCCTCGAATGAACGCGAAGTCTGTGGGCGTGGAGCCCGTGCCTATCAGACTGCGGATCAGATCCGGTCCCTCGCAGCACGACCGTTTACCGCTGAAGGATAGGTGCAGAACCCACCTGACCATTCTGGCAAGTACCGCGTTCTGTCTCTTCGGGGCGTGCTGCTGCCGAGCGGCGGGAGCCGACTCTGCGGAGCAGCCGTCCCGCATCGAAGTGCTGTTGAAGACGCTCGATCCGTTCTACAAGCAGCGCGTTGTGGCCGACGGGCTGCTGATCGTCAGCTCGGAGAAGGTTTCTCAACACGCGTTGCGCGAGGTGGCGTACCTGGCGCAAAAGATGCTTGCCAACCGGCCCGACGTAATGGAATGGTTCGGCGAAAAAAGAAACATGTACGTATGCGTGTTGGCTTACAACGAAATGCAGAGCGGCCTGCCCGAGTGCCGGGGTCAAGGCCCCTGGGCGGACTATCGCTGTCGGGGCCAGGGCGGCCGGCCGATCAGTTGCGCTGAAGAAAACCTGCTTTGCTTCAAGGGAGACCCCTGGCAAGGTGAGAACATCTTCGTTCACGAGTTTGCCCACGGAATTCACGGCGTGCTGGGCGGCATGGACGAACGGTTCAACGCGCGTCTCAAGGCGTTGTACGACAAAGCCACGCAAAGCGGCCGTTTCCGTGGCTACGCGATAGACGGCGGCCCCGGGGAGTTCTGGGCCGAGGGCGTTCAGGCGTGGTTTGACTGTAATGGCACGATCCGGCCAAATCGCCCACCTTTCGTTGGCGCCCCGGCGTCAGCGAGGCCTATAAACGCTTCGAGGCTGAACAGGCGAGAGAGCGAAAACAGCAAGAGGAAAGGGCAGCTAAGGCGCCGGGTAGAAATAACTTCACGGTTTCCGAGGGGGACAGTCCCCAACTTGTTTTTCCCTTGCCCCTAAGAAGTAGTCTGGCGATTTCCGCAAAAACCAGCCAAGCTGAATTCGCAAGCCACCAGGAGACTCATCTATGATACGCTGGACCGGATTGCCGCTTGTGTTGCTGCTTGTTTGCGCCGCGTCACTTCCGGCGGCCGAATTGAACGAGCAACTTTCCGCATGGCTACAACGCGAGATCACCGGGCCGGTGCTGCCCGAGGCCGAAGCGCAGCGTTATTGCGAAGCGCGGGTGCCGCGAATGCCCAAGATCGAATCAGCCGCCTGGTGGAAAGCGGAGGCCGCCCGCTTGCGCGGCGAAGTGCTCAAGAAGATCGTCTATCGCGGTGAGGCGGCCAGGTGGCGCGACGCCGAGACGAAGGTCGAGTGGCTCGAAACCATCGAAGGCGGCCCCGGCTACCACATCCGAAAGCTGCGTTACGAGGCCCTGCCCGGAATGTGGATCCCGGCCTTGCTCTACGAACCGGAGGAACTCTCCGGCAAAGTTCCGGCGATCATCAATCTCCACGGCCATTCACGGGAAGGAAACGCCTACCAACCGAAGCAGATTCGCTGCATCAACCAGGCCAAGCGGGGAATGCTGGCGATGAGCCTCGGATGGGTCGGCATGGGCCAGCTTCGCACCGAGGGCTTTTCCCACGGGCGGATGAACCAACTCGACCTGTGCGGCACCAGCGGTCTGGCGCCCTTCTATCTTAATATGAAACGCGGCCTGGACGTGTTGCTGTGCCACAAGAACGCCGATCCGGCACGCGTGGCCGTCACCGGGCTTTCCGGCGGCGGATGGCAAACGATCGTGCTCAGCTCGCTCGACCTGCGGGTGCAACTGTGCAACCCGGTTGCCGGCTATTCCAGTTTGCTCACCCGCATTGGGCACTACAAAGACATGGGTGACTCGGAACAGGTGCCCAACGATCTGGCCACACTGGCCGACTACACGCACCTGACCGCGATGATGGCCCCCCGGCCCACGCTGTTGACCTACAACGCCAAGGACAAATGCTGCTTCGAATCGGGCTACGCCCTGAAGCCGTTGTTGGACGCCGGCGCACCGCTCTATCGGCTGCTGGGTTCGGAAAAGTCGCTTCGCTGGCACGTTAACCACGATCCCGGCACACACAACTACGAGCGGGACAACCGCGAGGCGTTCTACCGCATGGTGGGTGACTTCTTCTTCCCCGGCTCGAAGCAGTACGACCCGAAGGAGATCCCGTCTGCCGATGAGATCAACAGCGCGAAAGAACTCTTCGTCGAGTTGCCGGCCAAAAACCAGAACTTTCATTCCTTGGCAATGGCGCTGAGCAACAGACTACCCCGCCGGCCGCAGTTGCCCGAGGAAAAGGCCGCCGCCGAAGAATGGCGGCGATCCCGGCGGGCCGAGTTGCGAGGGCTGACCAGGGCGAAAAACTACCGGGTGTCGGCAGTCAAGTCCGGCCGCGAAGAAAAAGCGGCGGCCGCGGCCACGTTCTGGCGGCTTCGGCTGGGTGGAGACTGGACGGTCCCGGCGGTTGAACTCCTTCGCGGCAAGCCGCAAGAGACCGCCGTACTCGTGGCCGACGGCGGCCGAAAAAGGGCCGCTGCCGATGCCGACAAGCTGCTGGCCGCCGGATATCGGGTCCTCGCCGTCGATCTTGCCGGCTTGGGCGAGTGCGGCAGCGCGGGCAAGTACCACACGATGATCGCCTGCGTGGGCGAGCGGTTCCTCGGCGTGCAGGCCGGCCAACTGGCCGCCATCGCCCGGTGGTCGGCGGGCGTGCATCGCGGCGGTCCGGTGACAGTGGTAGCCGTCGGGCCGCGGGTGAGCAACATCGCGCTGGTGGCCGCCGGACTGGAAGAAGAGGCCATCGGTCGGCTCCAGTTGCACGGCTCGCTGGGGAGTCTCAAAGAGGTCATCGAACAGAACTTGCACGTCAATCAGCAGCCCGAGGCGTTCTGCTTCGGATTGCTGGAGGTCTTCGACATCAAACACTTAGCGGCCCTGGTGGCGCCGAGGCCGGTCATTTTTGTCCGCCCCGGCACCCGTGCAAAGACCGAGTTGGCCGAGTTGGCCGCCTGGTACCGTTTACTCGGCAGCGAGTGCCAGCCGTTGCGGTAATCCGCGAAGCACGCCGGCGACGAGCGATACCTATTGTGAGATGCGTCACGCAGTAAACCATAAATCAGATACGAGTCGGGTATGTGAGGGGGACAGTCCCCGAGTCATTCTTCGGCTGTCCCATAGCCGGGAATCAAACGACGTGAGGTGATCAATGAGATTCGTTATTCTAATCGCGGCCCTTTCTGCTGTTATGCTCGAACCCTTCACCGCTCGTTGCGGGCAACAGGCGGACGATGACGACAGAATGAAGGCTACAGACGCCATCCCGTTCGAGGTGTTCGCGGGTTTCAAGAGGATCGAGAAGGGCAACCCGATCCTTGCCCTCGACCCGCCGCTGTGGGCGGCGGCGACCCACGCCATCGTCCTTGACGACACGGTGCATTACATCTGGTGCAAGCGCGATCGCGGACGCCGCTGGCTGCTGATGCACGCTACGGCCCCGGTGGGCAACCTCACCGACATCAAGCAGGACGCCCGAAACCCCATCCTCGTGCCCTCGCAAAAAGGTTTCGACGACGAGGCGGTCGAGTATCCCTTTCCTTTCCTGAACCCTGCCGACGGCAAATACTACATGTACTATCGGGGCAAGGGAAAGGGGACGGCCGAGCAGACCGGCCTGCTTGTCAGCGACGGGGACATGGGGAAGTGGACACGCGTCCGGCCGACCCCTGTGATTGCGGCGGATGCCAAGCACGAGCGGGACGGCTCGACCCATCCCTCGGTCGCCATAGCGGGCGACGTGATTCATATCGTCTACACGGGCAAGGCGACGCGGTCCTATTCGGACGGACTGACCATGTGTCATGCGACCGCGCCGACGAGCGACCCGGCATCGGTCACAAAGGATCCGGCTAATCCCGTCTTCAAAGGCAGCGGGCAGGCATGGGACAGCCGGGCCGTCCGCGAGACGGAATTGTTCAAGGGGCCGCAGTACTTCCATATCCTGTACGGCGGCTACGACGGCAAGGTCTGGCGGATTGGGCACGTCCGCACCCGCGACTTCCGCACGTTTGAACCGAACCCGCAGAATCCCATATTCACGCCGTCGGCCGACCGCGACGCGTTCGACTGCGACGGCGTGCTGACGCCGCAGGTCATCAAGATCGGCGACACCTACTACATGGTCTATGCCGGCAAGAAAGGCAAGGAGTGGCAGACCGGCCTGGCCAAAGTTCGGAAGCCCTAAGGGCAGCCGAAGAATAACTCGGGGACTGTCCCCCTCACAAACCGGATAGTTATTTGTCGGCCGCCCCTTAACGGGTAGGTGTAGCATGGACAAGGGGGACACGCAGGCCAGCCATCGAGCTGTGAAATCATTCCTTTCGCGTGCCGACCTTGTACTGTCATGGGGAAGGCGAACAACGGCGCCGCTGAAGCGCCCGCGGAATCGGCCGAGGAAAGGGACTCAAGGCGGCAGCCGCATGAGGTAATGCTTCACGTACGGATCTGCGCGAGGGGTCGCCGTCTTCGAGTGTCCAGACGACCAGATGGAAATGGTTCGGCATCAGGCAGTAGGCCAAAAGCCGCATCGGCATCCGCTCGGTTGCCCGGGCGAGCAGTTTCAGGAAGGCCACGTAGTCGTCGTGCCCCCTTTTTCTTCAAAGGCCAACGGGCAGTCGGAGGCGGGGTCGGCGACGCGGATGGAGATTTTTCCGGAGAGGAGGTCGTCGAACAACCGGCCGACGAATTCCGCCCGCCAACCTTGCGCCAGTTTTGCACTGCGGGGCGGTGCGGCGTCGGCGGCGGTGCGGCAGGCGATCAGTTCGCGGATGTCGTTGGGTGTGCCGACCAGGTTTGCGGCCAGTCGGGACTGCCGGCACATGCTGCCCAGGGCGGCGAAGAGGAACTGTCCAAGGACCGAAAGTTTGGGCGTCCGCCCGCGGCGGACCGGGTGGGGACATTCTTCGTCGGGCAAGTCCAGCCCGCGGCGCACGGCGGCGGCGATTTCGTCGAGCCGGCGCCGCAAATCGCCGCGTTCCAGCCCGCGAACCGCGCGGATACGTTTCACGTCGGCCGTTTGTCGGCGGGCAAGTTCGACGAGCAGATCGTCGCGTAGCACGCGCCGCGCCGGCTTGTTGCGGCGTTGCGCCTCGCCTTCGCGCCAGTGGAACAGTTCGCGGGCAACGGCCAGCGATCGGCCGTCGAGCCCGGCAATACCGGCTACCCGACGCCACCGGTGGCGCGACTGGGCATGTTCAACTTCGTTCTGGAAGTGGCTGATTTCCTGGGCAAACCAGTCCAGGCGTCCGAGTTCTTCGAGCCGTTTGTAGAGCACGTCGCGCAGAGTGTGCAGGTAGCGGACATCGTCGAGTGCGTAGAGGATTTGCCGCTTGGAGAGCGGGCGGCGGCGCCAATCGGTTCGCGTCTCGTGCTTGTGCGGTTGCCGTCCCAGCAGGCGCTCGATCAACGAGGAATATCGGGCCGGATACTCCTCGCCGACCAGCCCGGCGGCAAGCTGCACGTCGAACAACCCGGCCGGGCGCCGGCCGATGGCTTGCAGGCAGAACTCCATTTCGCTGCGACCGGCGTGTACGATCGTCTCGCGGCCGGAGGCAATCGTTTGCCAGAAGGGTTCCAAGTGTTCCACCGCCAGGGCGTCGATCAGCGCCGGCGGGCCTTCGGTGGCCACCTGTATCAGGCACAGCTCGGGCCGGTAGGTGTGCTCGGAGACGAACTCGGTATCGAAAGCGATCCAGCGGCAGTTTTCAAGCTGCCGGCAGAATTGCCGCAACTGTTTCTCGGCGGTGATGTGCTGGTAGTCCACGTTGGCAATCAGAGAAAGATAATTGTGGTAAGGATCAACAGCGGCAGCAGTACGCAGCAACTGTAGAGCATATATCCGAAGAAGCTGGGCATTCGGATGCCGGACTTTTCGGCAATCGCCTTGACCATGAAATTCGGCCCGTTGCCGATGTAGGTCATCGCACCCATAAACACGGCGCCGAGACTGATTGCGATCAACAGCGGTTCGGCCACGCCGGCGACCAGGTTCTGCCCGCCGAGCGTCTTGGCCGTCTCGAAAAAGACGACGTAGGTCGGGGCGTTGTCTAACACGGAAGAGAGGCTGCCGGTGAGCCAGAAGAAATGCATCGGGCTGGCAAGGGGCAGATCGGGACCCCTGATGTGGAGGATTTGCAGCGGCGGCTGCATACAGATGAAGATACCGAAGAACAAGGCCGCCACCTCGAGAATGGCGTGGTAATTAAACCCGTTGACCCGACGCACCTCCCGGCTGCCGAGAATCAGCGACAAGGCTACCAGGCCGAGTTGGGCAATCTCGCGCAGATACGGCCAGGGATGCCAGTCGGTACCCGGCAGAACCTTGCTGGGATCCAATATGGCCACCGAGAACACCACGCCGAGCAGCAGCAGCGCGTTGGGCCAAAGGCCGGAGAACCTTAGACCCCGCACGCGGGTTTCGTCGCGGACGATGTCGAGCGGTTGTTCGTGCGGGTAGCACCAGAAATGGTCCCAGAGGTAATAGATGGCGATCAAGCATCCGTTGACGAACAGCCAGGCCGGCCAGAGCCGGAACGTCCAGAGGAAACCCACCCCGCGCAGGTAGCCCAGGAACAGCGGCGGATCGCCGATCGGCAGCAGGCAGCCGCCGCAGTTGCAGACCACAAAGATAAAGAAGATCACCGTATGCTTGACGTGCTTGCGTTCCTTGTTGGTTTCCAGCAGCGGCCGGATAAGCAGCATGGCCGCGCCGGTAGTGCCGATGAAACTGGCCAGCGCCCCTCCGGCGGCGATGAATGCCGAGTTGGTCAGCGGATGGGCGCGCAGGTCGCCCTCGATACGGATCCCGCCGCTGATCGTGTACAGGCTGAACAGCAGCATGATGAACGGAATGTACTCGTGCAGAATTCCGTTTTCGAAAACCGTCCAGGCGAGCATGTGATTCAAACCCGTCGCCGACGGATGCACGACGTGGTGCCCCAGCCAATGACCCTCGATCGGATGCTCGTGCAAGACCAGGTAATACGAGAGCGTCGCCGCCGAGAGCACGACCGCCACGATAAACCGGTTCAGGTTGCTTTCCCACCAGTGCTCGGTGGCGGGCACCAGCGGCAGCATGGCAATCGCGCCGAGCAACAGCACGAACGGCAAGACCATCCACAAATCGGGATGCTTGTCCACTTTCACGTGAGCGGGGGACTCCGCTTCGGCTTCGCCCGAAAAACCCTGGCCAAGGTCGCCGGCTTGCTGAGCATCGTGCGAACTGGCCTCGTGCCGATCAGCGCCTGCGGCGGCGCGCGCGGCCTCTTCTCGCCGCGCGGGGACGACGGCAAAGATCATCACGAGGATGTACGCCACGAGCACAACGGCGATGCCAGTCAACAGGGGTGTGTCGGAACTACTCGGCGTGTGTTCATGTTCCATGCTGTGCTCGCAGAGTTTCACAATTCTGGATGCTGGTGTTCTTGGGATCGAGCCGCCAATCGGTGGGTAATTCCGTAGCAGACCGGATTAGTGCGCGAAAATCAAGGCCCGGGTCAGTTGCTGCGTGCCGGCGAAGCGTCAGAAAAGTATGGATCACCGACAACTGGGGCCAGCGATCACCGCCAGGTTGTCGGCCCTTGTGCGTCGCGGGGCCACAACGGGAAGAGGGGCTAAGGGGCGGCCGAAGAATAACTCGGGGACTGTCCCGATTTTCCCGCAGGGAAAATGGGACTGTCCCCCTCACAAACCGGAAAGTTATTTATTGGCCGCCCCTAAATTGCACAGGCCCCAAAAGCTATCGCATTTCCTGCACCCCCCGCTGCTTTGCTATCTTGCTTGGCGTAGAGATAAAATGGATAACCAAATCCCCTCACGCGAACGGCATTCGCCCACGCCCACCCGATAATCCCGCCTCGTCGTCAAAAGTCTGCTTGACATTTTTCGCGAAAAACTATCTACTTTAATCTGCGTGGGACGCTAGCGCTCCGTCAGAATTGAATTGATGGGCCAGGTGCCACCGGCGTTTCGGCAGTGGCCGGACCGAATCATGGTCGAGATGCCCGGGGCACTCTTCAGAGCAATGTTGGCGGGCCACTAGCGAGGGAGGCGATGTCGGGGCAGTCTGGTTCGCCCGTTTCATGGGTACTGCGTCTGCGGAAGCAGTGGGAATTCTAAGTAGATCGGGAAGGAGCGTTACTGTGCCGAAGTCCGTATTGGAGGCGATCAAATTGGGTTTTTGGGACTTCGAACCGCCGGAGATTGATTGCAGCAGGTTCGATCCGGCAGATGCCATGCCGGGGACCAAGGACAAACTAAAGATCCTGGCCCAGCGGGTTGCAGACGGACTGCCCCTGTGGCACGAAGCAGACCGTAACGACGTGGAAAGCCCGGAACCGAAAAGAAAACCTCGCTAGCGCACCGCCGTCTTCCCCCGCCCGCCGCGGCGGTTGTATCCCCGCAGCGGCTATCATTCGGCTTTCTCGCTACAGTCCCGCTTCTGGGTTGAGGCCTTAGCCCCGCGCCAGGATCATTTGCGCGTCCGGCCGGGCGGCAGTCTGGCCTTTGCCCCACCGCCGGGCAGCCCGGGCAGATTGACATCGGCCGCGGGAGTTGTCACCATGGTGGCGGTTATTCAATTTCTGCCGGGAGGTTGTCTTGATGCAAATTGCCGCACTTGTGCTCGGATGTTCCCTGTTAGGTCAATCTCCGCCCGCCACGCTCCGCCCGGCGGCGGCCCCGCCCCACGAGCCGGTTGCCCAATTGCAGCAGGTCCAGACGCCAGAGTCCCGGTTGCCAGAGGCCGAGTCGCCCAAGTTGGCTGAGGCCAAGGAGCCGAGTCGATACCGCTTGACGCCGCCGGAAATGGTGGCCGAGGCGATGGTCCTTCCGTTGGGCGAGCAAATCACCGGCCGGCCGCTGACCCTGCAGACGGCCCTGTCGGCAGCCGGTGATCGAAAGCGGCAACTCGAAGTAATACACGCCTATTGGCGGTTGGCCGAAGCGGTAAGCGTTTATCACTTCAGTTCAAACCATGATCGGCAACTCGGGCAGTTGAGCAAGTTTGAAGGGATCGCTGCGCAAGAGGCGTCGTTGTTGCGCACTGCGCAGGCTTCCTCGGCGGCGCTTCTGCGAGAAGTGGAGGTTGCGGTGGTTCAGGCCCAGCACGAGTTGGCCGGCCTGGCAATGCTCCCGGCCGATGCCCCCCTGCCCTTGCCGGCCGACCGGCCGCACGTCGGTCCGTACGTGACACACTTCAACGAGTTGTTCTCGCGGCGTTCGGCGCCTCCGGCCGCCAGGCTGATCGACCGCACCTTGCCCATCCGCCGGCGAGCGATCGACAGCCGCGCCTCGGCGGTGCTGGCTGCCGCAGATGCCCTGACGGCCAGTGCAGACGCCTATCGACAAGGCGAGGGCGAGTTTTCGGGTGTGTTGATCTGCGCCCGCCAGCACCTCAGACAACAGCAGGCGCTAATCCAGTCGGTCTGCCTGTACAACCACGACATCGCCGAGTACGCCTTCGAAGCGGTCCCGCCGGGCACCAACGGCCATGGCCTGGTCGGGATGCTGATCAAGCCGGCCGGCGAATCGATCCGGCCGTTGGCCAACGAAGACACTTCCGCCCGTCCAGCTTTGCCCGAAGCCGACCCGAAGGTCGAAGCGGCCGGACACGACCAGCAACTCCCCACACCGGCCGTCCGGCAGACTCGCCCGGCGACGACTCCCCCGGCGGAACCAGACGACACTGTATCGCCGCTACAGGTCCCCAAGCGGGCCATCGTACCGGTCGAGCCATTGCCGTTGAAGCCTGCGTTAAGGCAGGCGGACAAACCGGTGGTCGAGGCAGATTCCGCCGCGGCGATCAATGCCGCTGCCACGGTCCCGCCCTTGTACCCTGCGTTGCTCGACGCGGCGCCCGGCGTGCGCGCCAGACAGTTGGCCCTCGTGTTGCACTGGGACCGCTCGTTACCGCAGACGGCCGGCCCGCCGATCGGCCTGAAGACCTGTTTGGAAAGCTGTTCAAGTGCCGAACGGTTATCGATGATCGAGGCCTACTGGCAGGCCCGCCAGCGAGCGGCGGAGTACCAGGTGGTTGTGTCTCAGGCCGAATTGCTCGACGATCTGAAGGGTCTGGTTTCGCGGGGGGATCTCGCCTGCTCGGCCCGCTTGCACTCGGCCGAGTTGACCACCGCCGCAGCGGTTCGCGCGGCACACGTGGCGCTGCTCGAGGCCCAATTCGCACTCGCCCGGCAAATCGGTCGTCTCTCGGACAGCCCCTGGCCGATCCCGAGTACGGTGCCGCATTCGGGCCCGTACCTGCTGAAGATCGAATCGCAACCCAAGGAGCTGATCCAGTCGTGGCCGCTGCGGCGGCTCGCGTCGACGATACCCGCCCTGGCCGAGTGCATGCGCGATCGCGCCGAAGCGGTTGTCCGCTCCGACGGCGCCAGGGCCGCCGCCGTGGCCGGCTACCGCAACGGCACGCGGTCGATCGAGCAAGCCCTCTCGGCCGTCAGCCGGCAGACCGACGAAACGCTCGCCTTCCTGCAAACGCTTAGCGACTACAACCGTGCGATCGCCGAGTACGCCCTGGCGATCCTGCCCGACGCCGCCGCCGCCGGGCGCGTGGCGGCCGCGCTGGTCGTGCTGTGAACTACTCGGTTTACGTCATTCACGCCAAGCCGTTGTGAACGAGGAAGCAACGATTGACAGATAGTCCGTCGCCAAAGCCGCTTCAGATCGGCTCCCTGTTGGTCGACCCGCCGTTGCTGCAAGCGCCAATGGCCGGGTTCACCAACCACGCTTATCGGCAGATAATCCGCCGGTTCGGCGGCGTGGGGCTGCCGGCGTCCGAAATGGTCAGCGCGCGGGGATTTCTCGAACTCGATCGGCGCAGCGGCGCACTGCCGGTGCGGCTTTGGGGCGTGGAGCACGAGCCGCGGCCGCTTGCCGTGCAAATCTGGGACAACGACCCGGCCAAGCTGGCGGCGGTCGGCCGGCGCCTGGCCGAGCAGTTCCGCGTCAGCGTAATCGACATCAACTTCGGCTGCCCGGTCCGCGCCGTCTCGGAAAAGGCCCAAAGCGGCTCCTACCTGTTGCGGTATCCCGATCGCGTCGGCGAGATCGTCGCCCGGGTGGTCAAGGCCTGCGCTCCGACGCCGGTGACCGCCAAGATCCGGCTGGGTGTCGATCGCGATGCGATCACCGCAATCGCAGTCGCCCGTGCAGTGGAAGCTGCCGGCGGCGCGGCGCTGACCGTCCACGGACGCACGGCACAGCAGAAGTTCCGCGGAACGGCCGACTGGGACGCGATCGCCGCGATCAAGCCGCACCTGAAACGCATACCACTGATCGGCAACGGCGACCTGAGGACCCCGCAGTCGGTTGTCGAGGCGTTTTCGCGTTACCGCGTCGACGGCGCGATGATCGGCCGCGCGGCGCTGGGCCGGCCGTGGCTGTTTAGCCGCGCGGCGGCCGCTTTGTCCGGCGGGCCGATCCCGCCCGAACCGGCCCTCGACCGGCAGCGGCAAGTGCTGCTGGATCACTACCGGCTGGTCGTCGAGCAATTCGGCCCGACGAAGGGCACTATCCTGATGCGTCGCTATGCCTGCCGCTACGCCGAAGGCCGCCACGCCGCGCGGACGTTTCGCGCTCACGTCTGCCGCGCCTCCACGCCACAGGAGTTCGCCGCAGTGGTGGGGCAGTATTTTCCGAGGAGGTTATCGCCGAACTCGGCGGCAAGCTCCAGCCCTTCGCCAAGGATCCGCGGCTGAAACACCTGCGGCAGACGCTCACCTTGGTCGACGGCTCCGTGCTGAAGGTCTTGCCATGGCTTTCTCAGGCCATGCTGCAGAAGCCAACCGACGAACACAAGCTGCGGCTGCATGCGCACTTCGAGGTCGAGCGGCACGTGCCCGTCCGCATCGACGTCACCGGCGGCACGCCCCGCGGCGAGGACGACGAACGGGCCGTG
>Ga0180429_10003859_pt1 | contig 12101 bp, 9 predicted proteins | sample SS_ome_FD_132428 | JGI IMG/M metagenome (GOLD analysis project Ga0180429, IMG submission 132428) | Hypersaline lake sediment archaeal communities from the Salton Sea, California, USA - SS_1_S_1 metaG | ecosystem: Environmental > Aquatic > Non-marine Saline and Alkaline > Hypersaline > Sediment ... | reverse complement strand
GGAACCTTTTTCAAGAACCTCGCCGCCCATACGGTCAACGTGCGCGGCGGCCGGGCCGCGGCGCTCGAGGTGACGCCTTCACCCCTGCGGAAGCGCGACTTCGTGCCCGGCTCGTGGACCCTGGCCGTTCTTCCCGACACGCAGCTCTACTCGCTCTATTTTCCGGGAGTCTTTTTTGCCCAGACCGCATGGATCGCCAAGAACCAGGACCGGCTCTCCATCGAATACGTGGTGCAACTGGGCGACACGGTCCACACCAACACCCATCGCGAGTGGCGCAACGCGCGCGACGCCATGAGCCTTCTCGACGGCACCGTTCCCTACGCCATCGCTCCGGGCAACCACGATTACGGACCGGGTGGCAGCGCGTCGACGCGCGACACCCTTTTCAACAGATACTTTTCCTTTGACGAGGTGGCGGCCTGGCCCACCTTTGGCGGCGCCATGATCGATGGCCGTCTCGACAACACGTACCACCTCTTCCATGCCGGGGGGAGGGAGTGGATCATCATTGCGCTCGAGTGGGCGCCGCGCGACGAGACCGTAGCCTGGGCCAACGCGGTGATGGAGAACCACCCGGACCACACGGGCATCCTGATCACCCACGCCTACATGAACAACAACGACCTGCGCTACGACCACAACGACACCGTCAACCCGCAGCGCTACAACCCCCACCTCTACAAGACGCCGGGAACGAAGAACGACGGCACCGAGCTCTGGAACAAGCTCGTGCGCAAGCACAACTTCGCCTTCACGCTCAACGGTCACGTTCTGGGAGATGGGACGGGGTACATGGCCGACAGGAACGACGCGGGCAAGACGTGCCACCAGATTCTGGCCAATTTCCAGATGCGCGAGCTCGGCGGAGAGGCCTACATGCGGCTTCTCGAGTTCCATCCCGACGGCCGCACGGTCCAGGTGAAAACCTATTCACCCCTCTACGACCGCTACCTGCTCGAACCCGATCAGCAGTTCCAGCTCACGATTGACTGAGACGATCTTCAAACGGGCCGATCACGGATCGACGACGATCTCCACCGGATTGGAGGCCAGATCCCAGGGCGTCTTCACCGCCCAGGCGTAGTGCATGGTGCGTCCCACCCACGTCGGGATCGACGGCGCATTGAGCTGCGCAGACCCATTGCCCGCACCGTCGAGGGTGCCCGCAAACTGGGTGAAAACCGCCGTATTCAGCCGCGCCAGGATGTAGTTGGTGAACCAGTCCCTGTTGAGCGGAATGGTTGTCAGGCCTCCGGGCAGAAGCGTTCCGGGCGACGTGCCCGAGAGAGATCCCACGAGGAGGTAGTCCCGGTTGGCATTGGCCACCCCGCCGTTGATGGAGAAGTTGATCTGTCCGCCCGCACTCCCCGAGAAACTGAAGGCGTCAGTATCGAGAAGGCTGAACCCGGTCGTGTAGACAGCAGTGAGAAGGTCGGGAATCCCCCAGCCATAGTTGTTGTCCGGATTCGACGCCTGCGTGGCCGACTGGTGGAGCACTTCCTTGACATCGGCCGGCGTCCAGTCGGGGTGAGCGTCGAGCAGAAGCGCCACCGCCCCGCCGAGGAGCGGCGTCGACAGGCTGGTGCCGTGCACGTAGGCATAGTCCGACGTCCCCGACGCGTAGGCGCAGAAGGTGTAGACGCCCATGGCGCACACGTCGGGTTTGATGCGGCCGTCGTAGGTGGGGCCGCTCGACGAGAAGGAGGCGAGATAACCGTTCGAGTCGACAGCGCCGCACGAGATGGCGCCGTCGCTGTCAGCCGGCGCGCCGATGGCGCCCGCGTACTGGCCGTTGTTGCCCATGGCGTTGACCACGATCACGCCCTTGCTCGTCGCCCAGTTGGCGGCGATGGTGGTCACGCAGGTCTGGCCGTCCATGTCGCTGTAGGAGTACCAGTCCGAGTAGATGAGCGAACTCGACGCCACATCGGCGCCGAGGCCCTCGGCCCACTCGATCCCCGCCGTCCACCAGTCCTCCTCGATCGGCACTTCCTGCGTCGTGTCTTCCGTCTTGGCGAGGAGGAAGCTCGCACCGTAGGCGGGCCCGTAGATGGTGCCGTCCTTCTTGCCGCCCAGCGCCGACCAGGTGTAGGTGCCGTGGTAGTGCTGGTACCAGTCGTCGCCCCCCTCGTTCTGCGTGTTGCCGTCGTTGTTGATGAAGTCCCACTCGGCGATCACGTCGAGCCCGGCGAAGCACTCGTGGTCCTTGTAGTAGCCGGTATCCATCATGCAGACGATGACCCCTTCGCCGTTGAAGCCGAGATCGTGCACGGGGGGCACATTGATCTGATCGAGCTGGGTCCACGAATCGCCGTAATTCAGCGCCCGCGAGCCCTCGTTGCCCTGCCTCACCGTGGGCGGCGGGGCGACGGGCACGGGGCTGTTCCGATAGAAGGCGACGACGAGGTCGACGCGCGTCACGCAGTCGAGCGCCGCGATGGCGTCGAGGTTGGCGATCGGCGCCTCGACACTGACGGCGTTGAGCAGGCGGCTGTCGGCCCGGTGGCGCACGCAGAGCGGAAGGACGGCGTTTTTGTAGGCTGCACAAACAGCCAGGTCGCGCGCGTCGACGAGCGGACCGTCGGAGACCTTGGCGCGGCGCCAGAGAGCGCGTTCGGTCAGCTCTGTCTTCCGCAGGGCGAGCGCCGCGTCGAGAGCCTCGGCGTCGGCGATTCCCTTGTCGCAAAAATAGACCCACACCTTGGCCGTCGCCGCATCGGGGTAGGTATCGAGCCACCGCTTGAGCTTGGCCGTCACCTTGTCCGAATCGGGACGATCGGCGGCGGACACACTCGGCGAGAGAAGAGCAAACACAAAGAGACAGGCTAAAATCATGGAGAGGTACTTCATGGGATCGACTCCTGGGGTTATCGGCTTACGTCGCCCATGATAGCATAAAAGACGTTTGATCCTATTGGTCCAGTGAAATATTCATGAACCGGATCAGGCTCCGGCGGGGACTGAATAACCGGAAAGCGCGTCTCCTTTATTTGTCGTGACCCGCAATAGCCGGACGGGTAGTCTCTCCACGAGAGAATCGATTCTCATGAAGAACCTGGAAGAACTCCTCAACCACGCCGATTTCGTGAACCGCCTCGCGCGCCGTCTCGTTCTCAACGCACACGATGCGGCCGACGTGGAGCAGGAGACGTGGCTCGCCGGCATGCGCAATCCGCCCGCGTCGAAAGACTCGATCCGTGCCTGGCTCTCCCACGTGATCCGTAACGTGGCGAGCAAGGTGCGCCGCACCGACGCGCGGAGGCTCAAGAGGGAACAGCTCGTTTCGAAACCGGACAGGGCCCCCTCGTCGGCCGAGGTCGTGGAGCGGGCCGAGATCCGTCATCGCGTGGTGGCCGCCCTTCTCTCTCTCGACGAACCGTACCGGTCGACGATCCTGCTCCGCTTCTACGAGGACCTCACGCCGCGCGCGATCGCCGAGAGCGAAGGCATTCCGGTGGAAACGGTCCGCACCCGGCTCAAGAGGGGTGTGGCCCTCCTGCGCGAGAGGCTCGACGCGCTCCACGACGGCCGCCGCGACACCTGGTGCCTCGCCCTCGGACCGATCGTGGGGATCGGTTCGGCCGCCGCAAAGGCCGCAAGCGGGATTCCCATACTTTCAGGAGGACTGATCATGGCCGGAAAGATCAAAATCGCCGTCGCCCTTCTTCTCGTTGCCGTCGCCGCCGTGGTGGTGTGGCACCTTTCCGACGACGGCGCAGAAAGACCTTCGCCCTTGGTCGGTGCCGATGAGGGCGGACTCGAATTTCCGATTGAGGCGGATGAGGGCGAGACCGAGGCGGCCACAGGTGCAGATCCCGCCGCCGGCGGAACAGAAGCCGCACTCGAGAAGGTGGCGATCAAACCGGAGGGGATCACGATTTCGGGCCGCGTCGTCGACGCGGTCACGCGGCAACCGATCCCCGCCTTCGACCTCCAGCTCAAACGCCCGGCGCCCGAAAACGATCCGCCCTGGGCCGACGTGGTCCACGAAACGGTGAGGAACGAAAAGGGCCTCTTTTCATACACCACCGGGTCGGCCGGCCGCCACAGATTCTGGGTGAGCGCGTCGACCCACATCGAAAAGAGGGCGTCGCTTGACATCGATCCCGGGCAGCGGCTCGCCCATATCGAGATCGCCCTCGATCCGGGCGCCGCATTGAGGGGCCGCGTGATCGATGGCCGGACCGGCCTCCCCGTCCCGGGCGCGCTCGTGGGTACCACCAAATATCCCGGAGGGGGCGATCTGAGCTGGGTGCTTTTTCTCGGCCACGGCGAGCACGATGTCCATGCCGCCACCGACGGGCAGGGCGGGTTCACGCTCCGCGGGCTCGAGAAGGGCACGCAGACTATCGCGGCCCTTCACCCCGCCTTTGCCGAGGGATTCGTCGAGGCCGATCCCGGCGCCGGCGAGGAGATCGAGATCCGGCTCGAGCAGGGGTATCGGCTACGGGGCACGGTGCGCGACGACGACGGCAAACCGGTCGAAGGCGTCCTGGTCAAGGCGTGGGGCAGAAACCTGCCTTTCGCGCGCGTGGCGCAGAGCGATCGGGCCGGCCGCTACGAGACCGGCCCGGCGCTCCCGGGCTGGATTCACATGGAGGCGGTACCGCCGCCGGGCGGGACGCGCACCGTTGCGAACTTCACGATCGAGTCGAAAAATATCGAGCTCGTCGATCGCGATGCGACCGTCGACTTCGGACCCGATCCGGGGCATGTGACGTGGAGGGGAATATTCTACGACTATGATGGCAGCACGCTGAAGGGCGCCAAGATCAACGTCAAGCGGCGACACGATCAGGAATACCCGCGCTACGAACGGCTGCACGAAGCGAAGACCGACGCCGAGGGGCGGTTCGTTATCAAGAAGCTGCTGCTCAAACAGTACGCGGTCGAGATCTGGTATCCCGGCCGCCTTGCCAAGATCGATTGGGACGACATCTCCTTCGATCGTCCCGGCCTGGTGGAGAAGGACATCGTCGTTTCGGGCGGGATCGTGCGCGGTGTTGTGGTCGACGAGATCACGGGAGAGAGGGTCGTCAATGACGAGGCGATCCTTCTGGCCATGACGTCGACCTTTCCCTACAAGACGTTCATGTCACGCCTCGACGCCGAGGGGGAGTTCCTTTTCAGAGGGCTGCCCCCCGAGCGTTATTCGATCTCCTGCTCCATCCCCAACTGCCCCCACCCGAGGATCGATCCGGTCACCATCACCGGCGCCGATGTTGACGTGGAGCTGCGCATCGCGATCGCTCTCGGCGGTACGTTGCGAATGAAGTTTGATGGGTTCGACGGCACGCGCCAGCGGCGATTTTCTCTCTTGCTCGTCGGCGGCGGCAGGGAGGAAGCGGCGCGCTGGTCGAAAGATCTCAACGTGACCGGCAGCGGGACGGAGATCGTTCGCGTTGAACCCGGCGTCTACGAGGCGACGCTCACCAGCGACGGTCTCCAGCCTCTGACGCGCTCGTGCAGGGTGACGCGCGGCGAGACGACGGAGCTCTTCTTCGACGCCGGAGACTTCGCAAAGGACGCGTCCCTCGTCGAGGTGTCGGGAACGGTCTCCTTCGAGGACCGATCGGTTGCGGCGGGCGCGTGGATCTTTTTGAGCGGCCCCGGATATCACTCGACGACGACCGATTCGGAAGGGGGATTCCGATTCGGGGCGCTCAAACCGGGACGCTGGTCGGTCAAGGTCGAGCTCTCCGACGGCGCCGAGTGCGACAGGCTCGATTTTGTTGTGCCCGAGGGTGCGGCCGATCCCCACCCGGTTCCGCTCGTCTTGCCCCTGGGGCGCGTGTGGGGGACGCTGTGCGATTCGACCGTTGATCAGCCCCTCGGCACGGACAGCGCGCGCTGGTTTCTAACCCTCGTCGACAGCGCCACCAAGGAGGCGTGCGGCACGGTGGGCAACCGGAGGGGTTCGCGATTCGGTTTCGCCGGGATTCCCGACGGACGCTACCATCTCTCGATTTCGGCGCGCGGTTTTGCCCCGCGCGAGACGGAACCCTTCTACCTTCTTGCGGGCGAAAGCATCGATCTCGGCAAGATCGTGCTCGATCGGTCGGGTGTGGTCGACATCGAGGTCGTCGACGCGCGGGGCGCGGCGATCGCCTCTTTCGCCGTCGCCTGGGGGGAGCGCACGGTGCGGTTCTGGGAGCGCCAGGCACTGTCGCCCGGAAAGTGCCGCTGTTTTTCTCTTCCTCTGGGAGAGGTGGAGATCACGGTCAGCGCCGAGGGATTCGCCGCCCGATCGGCAAAGATCGTTCTCGAGCCTGGCCGGATCGGTGTATTACGCGTCGCGCTGGAAGAGGAATAGGTTTTTGCATTTTCGCGGACATGGTTTGTGTTCCCCGATCGGGTTGATTAGTCTATAGCGCGCAGGCAAAGCGGGACCTTTGCCGTCAGAATAGACTCAAAAGGAATCGCCATGTCCGTCGATCGCCCCATGTTCATCCTCGGTCCGCCGCGGTGCGGCACCACGCTCCTCTACCGCTGCATCGGAAGCCACCCCGACGTGGGTTACTTCAACCGCGCCAACCGCAAGTTCATGCGCTCGCCGCGGCTCGCGCAGGCGCTGACGCGCCTCGGTGTCTACGCCGACCACCCGCGCGAATCGCGCTTGATCTGGGATCGTTTTCACCAGGGGATGGACAACGCCGTTCTCGGCGCAGGCGATGTGGCGCCGGGCGAGTCCGAGTGGTACCACACGATGATCGAGCGCGTTCTGGCCGCGCGGGGCGCCAGCCGTTTCGTGGCCAAGCTTCCGTCGCACTCGGTGCGCGTGCCGTGGCTCGAAGCGCTCTTTCCCGACGCCATCTACGTGCAGGCCGTGCGCGACTGGCGCGCCGTGGTGAGCTCCACCATGGTCAAGCGGGCCAAGGATTTCGGCGGCAAGTGGTTCGGCGTGCAGGCGCCCGGCTGGCAGAAGGCGGCCACGCTTCCGCCCGAGATGGGCGCGGCGTGGCAGTACAGGATGTGCCACGAGATTCTCGAGGAGCAGGCGGCGCTCTACCCGGGCCGTTACTTCCAGGTCTGGTACGAGGATCTCTGCCTCGATCCCGTTCCGGTCATGAAGAAATTGGCCCACCACTGCGGCCTGCGCTGGACGCCCGAGATCGAGGCGTCGCTCCCGCCCGATGTGCGGCCGCCGTCGGACAAGTGGAAGAGCGTGGTCCTTCCCGAGATGATCGAATCGATTTTGGCCGAGCACGGCGACGTTCTCAGCCGTTACGAATGGAATGGGCAGTCCTCAAAAATTGCAGAAAGAGTTTAGGACTGTTTTTCAATCTTGGTGAGCCGGCCACCTCCCCACTCCCGCCGGAGCAGGGCGTAAAGATACTCGTCGCCCCACTTTCCCTTGAACCAGACGTTCTCCACAAAATGCGCCTCGCGCCGCAGGCCGAGCCGTTCGAGGAGCGCGATGCACCGTCTGTTTTTGCAGTCAGTGACCGCCACCACCCGGTGAAGGTCGAAGAGGACGAAGGCGCGGTCGAGCAAAGCGATCACCGCCTCCGTGGCGAAACCGTGCCCCTGGTGGGCGCGCGCGAAGGTGAAACCGATCTCCCCCTGGCGCGTTGAGTCGCGATCAAGGCGGAATGCGAGATCGCCGATGAGCTCTCCCGTCCGCTTCAGTTCGACGGCATAAGCCCCCCAATGTCCCGGCAGGTCGAAGGGCTTGAGCTTGTACGTGGCGATGAAGGCGCGCCCCTCGGCTTCGGTCATTCCTTCCCAGGTTTGATAACGCGCCACCTCAGGGTCGTTGTGGTAGGCAACAAGGGCGTCCCTGTCGGCGTCGCGCAAGCGGCGCACCAAGAGGCGTGGCGATTCGATGGGAACCATCTTTTCTGCGTCCATGGCCAAGGCCTTCTTTCTCTCTTCCGATCAGAACTGATTCTCGGCCCCGTCGCGCGGCCGCGTGTCGTAGAGAACGTCGCCCCAGAGATAGAGCTGGCCCGGTTCGATGACGTGGGGCAGGCGGTCGGTGTCCCTTTGATAGTCCTCGTAGACGTGAACGACGAGCTCGCTGCAGTAGAAGCGTCCGGGACAGTTGATCCCGAAGATTCCGGAAAGGTCGTAGCCGCTCCCCAGCAGGCTTCGCGCCTTGGACACGGCTCGGGAGCCCCGCTTCTCGGTCGACCAGATCGGCCTGATCAGGATGAGCCGATGGGTGTTGTGCACGAATGTCCAGAGGTCGGTGCGGTGAACGCCATCGGACTCCGCCTCGACCACCTCCCAGCGGGTGTGGTCGAGGAGCGCCGCGTGGCTGAGCGGCATGGTGGTGGCGCCGGCCACAAACGCATCGCCCGCCTTGTAGCCGCGTGTGACGAGCCAGTCGCCGTCGCGGCCCTCGTCGACGATGCGCGTCACGAAGAGCTCGGTCTGCAGCGAGCGGAGCGGTTCGTCAGGGGGGCTCACCGCCACCTGGCTCAGGCAGGAGGTGAGGATGAAAAAACCGAGGGCAATCAACCTTTTCATGGTGTCATCCCGCTGGTTACTTTCCGTTGTTTCCATTCTTTGAGCCCGGCGCCGGCGAGAACGACGAGAGTGATCAGAAAGGCGCAGCCCAGGCTCAGCCGCCAATCGACGAGGAGCCCGAAGGCGCCCAGAATACCGAGAGCGAGCGCCCAGAAGAGGGTGGGGCGGAAGTGGACGCACCTCTGCGTGAGCCGCGACGCGGTCTGCCAGATGCCGACACCGACGGCAATCACGGGGAAAGCGACGAGCCACCCCTGGTGGATCGAATAGGCCCGCATGGAGAGGGTGACCGCAACGGCCAGGATCAAACAGAGCGCCACGGTGAAGGCCTTGATCGTCTGTTCGAGCTGAACGAGCTCGGGATTCCGATTCCAGTATTTCCTGCGCTGTGAGGGCAGGTTGAGAAAACCGCACGCCGCGCAGGTCGTCTCGTTGGATGGGAGCGGCGCGAAACATTTGAGACAGTAGGGTTTCATTTTTCCAGCCTCCCTGTCTGGAGCGGCCTCACCCATTATAGGGCGTTCCGTACCTGTTGAGGTGAATTTTCTCGCGCTGCAGCGTGTCGGCGCCGTGGGACGATTTGGGGCGTGCCGCATAGCCGATGGCGATCAGTGCGAGCACTTCTTTATCGGCCGGAACGCCCACGGCGCGCGCCACCGACCCGGCCGCACTGGTCGTGTCATCGTGCATGCGCCTGCGGATCTGGATCCAGCAGCTCCCGAGGCCGATCGATTCCGCCGCGAGCTGGATGAAGGTCGACGCGATGGCGCAATCCTCGACCCACACGTCGGAGCGCGCCCCGTCGGCGCAGACAACGACACCGAGCGGCGCGCCGGCGATGAAGGTGGCGCCCGTCGGTTTCGATCGGGCGAGCCGCTCCAGGACGCCGCGGTCGGTGACAAAAACGAATTCCCAGGGATTGTGCCCGTGCGACGACGGCGCACGGAGCGCGGCTTCGATGAGGGCGTCGATCTTTTCCGCCTCGATCGGCCGATCGGCGTACTTCCTGATACTGCGCCGCTTGCGGATGAGGGACAGGAACATGAATCTGGCCTCCAAAGAGGTGGGCGGCTGACCGTCTTACTCCACCTTCAGCGTGTACACAGTCTCGCCGTCGATGTTGACGATCTCGAAGACCGCCTCGGGCGCGTCCTTTGTCGTGTCGAAGGTGAGCAGTCCAAAGGAGCATTTTTCATTGTACCCGAAGAGCGCGCCCGGGATCAGCTTGTGGGTGTGCAGATTGGTGAGGCGCGAACTCATCAGGTCGTAGAGCGTCCGCCCCCCGTCCCTCTCGATCTTGCGCACATCGGTCCGATGGCGGTCGGCGGAGAGGAGCACGATCCCGTCGATCTTCGCCTTCTCGATGAAGGAAAAAATCTCCTCCCGCTCCTCGGCGAAACCGTCCCACGTGTCGAGGCTTCCCGGTTTGGTCCCCTTCGCCCAGGGTACGGACGAGGCGATGACCTTGAAGGAGGCCTTCGACTGGCGCAGTCCGTGCAAGAGCCAGTTGAGCTGGGCCTGGCCGAGCATGGAGGGATTGTCGATCTTCTTGGGATTCTGCCTGTAAAAGCGGCAGTCGAGCATGAAGAAGTCGACGTCGCCCATGGAGAACTCGAACCAGCAGCCGGGCGCCGCACTGCCGCGGCCGTAGCCGGGATTGACCCAGTTTTGGCGGAAAACCTCGAGGACCGGTTTTTTCCACGCCGGCCGGTCGATGTCGAGAAAACTCGTGCAATCGTTGGTTCCGAAATCGTGGTCGTCCCAGATCGCGTAGATCGGCGTCGACGCCACGAAGGCGCGGAACTCGGGCCGCGACTGGCGTCGGTAGTAGCAGTAGCGCTGCGTGTGGGCAACCTCCGGCGTATCGATGTAGACATTGTCGCCGAGAAAGAGAAACGCCCGCGGCGCGCGGGAGAGGATCGTGGTCCACATCCGCTCCTTCTCGGGCGTGTAGCCCGCGCCGCCGCCGAAGGCGATGGTGAAGGCGCTCTTGGCGCCACGCTCGGGCGCCGTGCGAAAGGAGGGCGGACGATCGAGGGCGACCTCCTTTTCGCCGAGCATGAGATCGTAAAAGTAAAGGGTATCGGGCGCGAGACCGCTGACCTCGACAACCACCGTGTAGTCGGCTGCCTGAAGCGTGCGCACCGGGCGCGACAGCAGAGCGCCGTCCATGGAGGGCGACGTGGCGACGCGCACGGCCACATCGACCTCGGACGCGGTACGCACCCAGAAACGCGCCCCCCAGGGCTGAATCGTTCCCACCATCGGCCCGTGGACGAGCTCCACCGCTTGCGCCCGCGCAAAGGCTTTGAAGGCGTCCGTTTCGTGGAGCGGCGCCAGGAGCGCGCGCGGACCGGCAATAAATCGGCCAAAGGGCATTCCGCCTTCCACGGCGGCTTTTAACCTCTCGAGGGCGTCGGCGGTCCGGCCGAGCTGTGACAGGGCGAGGACCTCGATAAAAAGCGCCTCCACGTTGCGGGGATCTTCGTCTGAGTATCGGCGGGCGGCGTCGAGCACCGTTTCGGCCCGGCCTTGGGCCAGGTCGGTGACCATCTTTCTGTGTGTTTTTTTGCTGACCGTGGGCGGCGTTTGTTTTTCCGTCCGTCGATTCTCTGTCTGGCCGAAGGCCGCTCCACAGACTAGGAGGATCAAGGCGAAAAAAGGGACGGTCAATGGTCGGGGTCGTCTCGGAAGGGGCACGTCGTTCTCCATCCTCGCTGTCGATTGGGGCCCGATCGCGATTGGCTCTCAATCCGCTTCGACCTGCCCCATCAATGCGTCCACGTCGAGATCCCTTATATACTCGATCAGGCCCTGCCAGATCGAGTGGTAACCGAAACCGCCCTCGGTCATCTCGGCGATCGCCTCCTCCTTCGACCAGCCCTCGACGGCGATCCTGTAGACGGCCACCATCAGTCCGGTGCGGTCGGCGCCGTGCTGGCAATGGACAAAAACGGGGAGCCCTGTCTCGTCGGCAAGTGTTTTGAGAAAGTCGACCACCTCCTCCTCCTCGGCTTCCCAGGCCTGGGCGGAGATCTTGACGTAGCGGAGACCATGTTTTGCGCAGAACGACCTGTCCGAGTGGAGGGAGCGGAGATTGACCACCGTCTTGATGCCCAGTTCCTTGAGCGAGCCGAAACCGGCCGCCTCGGGCTGGGCGCCGCGGTAGAGGGTGTCGCTGACCTTGTGAAGGTTGGGCAGGCCGGCGAGATCGTCGATCGGCTCGGCCCATTGAGGGGGGCGGCCTTTACCGTCGATCTCCTCGGGAGCGGGAGTGTCTGTGGTTTCTGCGCAGGCGAGCAGAAATAGCACGCCGAGGGCCAGCATGCAGGGGACGCCCGGCCGTCTCACTGTTTGCCTCCGAGCAGTTCGTGGAGGATACGGCCGAGTTCGTTGATCCGATAAGGTTTCTCGAGCCTGGCGTTGAAACCGCTCTTTTCGAAATCGGCCATGACGCGATCGTTGGAATAGCCGCTCGACACCACCGCTTTGATATGGGGATCGATGGCGCGCAGTCGCTTCAGCGCTTTTTCGCCGCCCATCTCGCCGGGTACGGTGAGATCGAGAATGGCGGCGTCAAAGGGTTCGCCCACTTGGGCCGCCTCTTTCCAGAGGTCGATCGCCTC
>Ga0180429_10003858_pt1 | contig 12104 bp, 9 predicted proteins | sample SS_ome_FD_132428 | JGI IMG/M metagenome (GOLD analysis project Ga0180429, IMG submission 132428) | Hypersaline lake sediment archaeal communities from the Salton Sea, California, USA - SS_1_S_1 metaG | ecosystem: Environmental > Aquatic > Non-marine Saline and Alkaline > Hypersaline > Sediment ... | reverse complement strand
TCACTCCTTTGACTTACTCGGCATACCTGTCTACACTAACATTTACGCCATGTTTCAAACGTCGGCATGGTGGAGCAATACCCATTAAAGATGTGTAGTACAACGAGGGCTCACGCCCCCGGCTAAGATCTTAGCGGCCCGTCGGGCCTGAAGCGAAAGGTGACTGCCGAGAGACAACCACTAGCTTAATCCAAACGGCTCCGCTGTAGCCGGGGTCCGGCTCCGGACAGGCGCCAACGAAAGGTGTTTCCATGCATTCCACGACAGTTCGCATAGCTCTTTTAGGGTTGGCTTTGGCGGCGTTTTGCGGGATCCCGGATGCGGCCCGGGCCGCCAGACCCGCGGCAGAGCCTTATAGTCCAAAGGTGATTTCAACGCCGGTGAGCGCCGAGAAGCTGGGCTTCGACGAGATCATCTTCGTCAAGCGCAAGCCGTACTCTTCGGATCACTACTACACCGACATAAACAACGGAACCAGCGGCGATCGGTTCCTGCCGGAAAACGGAATCCATGTCTACAATCTCCGCACGAAGACCGAGCGGGCGGTTGTGACAGCCTCCGGGCTCCCCGGCGGCAAGGGGTTCATCGGCACGATCAGCCTGTCGTTCGACGCCCGCAAAGTGCTGTTCGACTTCCGCGAAAATCCAGCCGCGGGCTTCCGCATCTGGGAAGTCGGCGTCGACGGAAAAGGACTTCGCCAGGTGTCCAAACCGCCGGCGGATGAGGCCGCCAAGGTCGCCCGTTGGGGAAGGCCCTGGCACACTGACGACATCCACCCGTGCTACCTGCCGGGCGGTAAGATAATGTTCTCATCCACGCGGAGCGAACGCACCGTCCTGTGCGGCGGGTCGGCGCACCTGGTGTCCCCGACGCTGTACAGCATGGCCGCCGACGGCGGCGGCGTCGAGCAGTTGACCAGCAGCCCGGTCAGCGAGTTCTGCCCCGTTGTCCTCGACGACGGGCGCATCATGTACCATCGCTGGGAGTACGTCGACAAGGGCTCGCGCGTCGGCAAGACGATCTGGACGATGCACCCCGACGGGTCCATGCCCCAGGAGGTCTACGGCGGGGCCGACGACACCACCACGGTCTACATGTACCACCGACCGATGGGCGGCAAGGATCTCCGCGTGGTTTGCGCCGGCACCAGCCACTATCCCCAGGGCGGATGCGTCGGGCCGATCATGATCATCGACCCCAGTCGAAAGAACCGCGCCCGCGGCCCCGACCCCGACGAGCAGGGATACAAGCGGTCCGACTCTCGCTACGCGGTTACGAACATCACCCCGCACGTGTTCATAGAACGCCGCACCTGGTCGGGCTGGCACTTCCGCACGAAAGACCGGCGGTACGTTCACGATCCGTCCGGGCGGCGCGGGCATCTCTACACCCACCCGTTCCCCGTCAGCGAGACCGAATTCCTCGTGTCGTACAAGGCCCGCGCCGCCGATCACTACAGAAACGCCGCCAACGCGTACGAACTGTACCTGATCGACGTCAAGGGCGTCCACAGACCGATCCACAAGGACCCGGTCGGGAAACTGTCCTGCTGGCATCCGACGCCGATCATCGCGCGGAAAGTTCCGCCGGAGATCCGCCCGATCCGAGATCCGGCGCTGGCCAAACGCGGCAAGGCCCTCTGCGTGGTGACCGACATCAACAAGGGCATGTCCGGGGTAAAGCCCGGCGAGGTCAAGTGGCTGCGAATAAATGAAGTGCTCCCGCGATACTGGTCGACCGGGCGGCGCTGGTCCGGCGGTCTGAGCAGCGCCGCCTGGAAAGCGGCGCTCTGGCCGCGCGTGCAGTGGGGCGTTGTACCTGTCGAGAAGGACGGTTCGGCCAGCTTCGAAGTCCCCGCCGATCGCAACATATTCCTCCAGGCTCTCGATAAGGACTTCCGGGAGATCCAGCGAGAGCGGACCTACGTTAACTACAAACCCGGCGAAGTACGAGCCTGCGCCGGCTGCCACGGAGGATCGGGCAACAAAGTCGCGCCGGTCACCGCGGCCAAGCCGCTTGCTCTGCGACGCTCTCCGAGCAAGCCCGGGCCTCAGCCGTGCGATATGAAAGCCAATGGCGGCGACGGTCTGGCCCAGCAGGTAATCCACTATCCCGCCGACATCCAGCCGATATTCGACGCCAAGTGCATTTCCTGCCACGGCAAGAAGAAGGAGATCGCCGGGAAGCTCAGGCTGACCGGTGAGTTGACCAGGCATTACAGCACGTCGTACCGGGAACTGGCGTCCAAACAGCTCGCCGGACCGATCATTCCGGAGTTCACGTCGTTCAATCTCGGCGACAAGGGCAACTACAACGGCGCCGCACTGCCGCCGAAGTCCCTGGGCTGCTGCAAGTCGGTGTTGATCGATGTCCTGACGAAAAAGGCGCATCCGAAGAACGCCAAAGACGATCACACCAAGATGCTCAACGCCAGTGAGCTGATGATCCTGTCGCGATGGGTCGACTCGAACTACCAGTTCTACGGCAGCTACTACGGACGACGCAACGCCGCATGGGCCAAGCCCGACCCCAGGAAACCGCAGTACAATCCCAAGACAGATTTCCGCCGCAAAGCCACGGCGGCCGAAGCGCTGAGCAATGTAGCGCCGAAGTGGCATAGATAGAAACGGCTGGCAATTGGCAACTGGCAATTGGCCAACGGCACGACGACTAACTACTCGTGGGAACTGTTGCTATGAGAAGCGTTCTGAGATCGCTGGCTGTTCTGTTCGTTTGTACTGCTTCGGCTTGGGCCGAGGTTTCGTATCCGCCCCAGTTGCCCGGCGGCAAGGCTGTCGCTACCGAAACTTCCCAAGCCTTTCTCAAGGCGCCCGAATCGATGAAGTCCGTCGCCGTCGCCGCCGCGGCCCCAACGGTCGACTTCCTTTACTACCCGGGCCAGACCTACAAGGGCAATCCATGGTCCAACTGGGGCGACGGTGCGGCGGTCGGTGAGAAGTACTACTCGGCTATCGGCGATCATCTCGGACCGGCGGGCAATGCGTTTGTCTACGAGTACGACGCAAAGACAAAGAAGATCCGCCAACTGGTTGACCTCCGCAAAGTGCTGAAGATGCCCGAGGGGCATTACACTCCCGGCAAGATCCACAGCCGCATCGACCTCGGCTCAGACGGCTGGCTCTACTACTCCACGCACCGAGGATCGACGCGAGTCACCGTTGACAAATACCACTACAGGGGCGACTGGATCCTGCGGACGCATCCGCAAAGCGGCAAGACCGAGATCGTCGCACACGGCCCCGTCGGCAAGCAGTGCATCCCGTGCAGCGTGCTGGACCCCGAGCGGATGATATTCTACGGCAGCACCTCCGCCGGCGATCGCGGCGACAAACGCCAGACGTTTTTCGCCTACGACACCAAGGCCGGGAAGCTGCTCTATCGCGGTTACGAAGGCCCGAGCCGATACATGATATTCGCAAAGTCGACAGGCATGCTTTACTACACGCCGAAGCTCGCCGGCAAGCTCATGCGATACGATCCGAAGGCCGGAAGGGCGCCGGTTCAACTCGACGCCGAGATCGGGCTGCGCGCCGCGACCCAGGAGACGCCGGACGGATATGTCTACACCGTTTCAAATCGTCCCGAGGCGGCTGTTTACCGCTTCAACACGCGAACCGAGAAGGTCGACAAGCTCGGCCCCGCCGTCGTGGGGAAGATGAACTACATCACCACGATCGACGCCGACCCGACGGGTCGGTATCTATACTACGTGCCGGGCGCACACGGCGGAACGCACCTCGACGGCGGGGCGGTCGTGCAGTTCGACGTCAAGACGCGAAAGAAGAAGGTCGTCGCGTACCTGTATCCGTTCCTGAAGGACAAGTACGGCTACACGCCGATCGGGACGTTCAGCACCGCCGTTTCGGCCAAGGGCGACAAGCTCTACATTACCTGGCACGGATCGCTGGCCAAAGAGATCGGACGCAAGCTGTCGTGGGATGCATGCGCGATGACGGTGGTGCACATCCCCGCCTCGGAGCGGAAACCCTAGCTGCATGGAGACGAACTGATGATGCGAAGATCCCTGGTCTGGATGCTGGTTCTCGCGTGCCTGCCGGTTTCGGCGGCCCGGGCGGCGAAGCCGGAGCTGGTTTTCAAAGATGAGACCTCCTCGGCGGGCTTGAGCGTTCCGCTGAAGGGCATGATGTCCCACGCGGCGGCCTGCGGGGATGTCGACGGCGACGGCGATCTGGACCTGTACATAGGCGCCTTCTGCGATCGGTCGCCGGAGAAATACAAAGGCGCCGCCGGCCCCGTGCCCAACGTGCTGCTGATCAACAACAACGGGCGATTCGCAGACTCAAAGCAGGCTCCCGTCGCCTTCAAGGCCCGGACCAGCGGGGCGGTCTTCGCCGACCTCGACAATGACGGCGACCTGGACCTGTACGTCTCGAACAACTCCAAACGCAGGGGCCTGCGGGTGGCCAACAGGCTTTACGAGAACGTAAAAGGGCGATTCCGCGACGTATCCGAAGACAACGGGGCCTGCCCGATATTCGGCGGCAGGAGCGTCGGCGTGCTGGACTTTGACGGCGACGGGCTCCTCGATCTGCTCGTCGGCGGCGATCAGTGGACCGGCGGCGAAACTCGCCTGTTTCGCAACAAGGGCAAACTCGCGTTTGAAGACGCCACCGCCAAAGCCGGGCTGCCGGAGAAGCTGCCGGGGCTGGGTGTGCTGACCTGCGATTTCAACAATGACGGTTTCCCGGACATATTCATATCGCAGGCCAACCGGATGTTCCTGTCCAACCGCGACGGTACGTACGCCGAATCGAAGGCGGCGTCGAAATCGCTGCAGTACAAGCCGCTGGGCCGGGAGGATACGCCCTGCGGGGCGGCCGTAGGCGACTTGAACCGCGACGGACGCCTGGACATCGTCATAGTGGATCACAACCAGCCGGCCCGTCAGCATCTGTTCATCCGCGCCGGTAAAGATGACAAAGAAATCCTTTTCCGCGAGGCCACGAAAGACGCCGGCCTTGCGTATATCTTCCCGCAATGGACGCCCGACAAGCTGCACCTCAAGCACGCTCACGTTGACATCGCCGATTTCGACAACGACGGCTGGCCCGACATCGCCGTAGCCGTCACCTGGAGCAGCGGAGCCGGCGAGCAGCCGTTTGTCTGCCGCAACCTCACCAAACCCGGCGAAAAGTTGCGGTTCAATGTCCCGCCGATCGACAAGGCCACCGGCTATTTCCCCGCCGGCCCTGTCGCCGACTTCGACCGCGACGGGCGCATGGATGTCATGCTGGCCAGTTGGTTCCCCCAGATCCCGTCGCGGCTGATGCTCAACCGCACCAAGGCCGGTCACTGGCTCAGTGTCCGGGTTGTCGGCAAGACGATTAATCGCATGGGGATAGGATCGAAAGTGAAGATCCACCAGCACGGCAAACTCGGCAGGCCCGAAGCCCTGCTGGGCTGTCAGGAGATCCACATAAGCAACGGTTTCTGCACCGGCCGAGCCGCCGCGGCGCACTTCGGCCTCGGCGACGTCGAAACGTGCGACGTGGAAATAACGCTGCCGTTCGGCAAAGGCGTAATACGCAGGACCGGCGTGAAAGTCGGTCAACTGCTTACTGTAACCGAGAAGTGATCGGGGACACCGAGTCGTTGCCGCAATTCGGGCTGTGCATTTGCGGCCGGTAGGTCCGATATCTACTAATGTTATGGTCCGCCGCTAATTGCGGCGCCTATAATGGAATGGTCAAGCGCCCGTGGTCGCGACGCCGGACCGCGGAACGAATTTTCGATAACGACGTCATTTCAAGGATTATGGGAGCTGGCATGATGTTGTCGCATTCGAATAATCGAAAGATTCTCTGTTACGTGAGCCTGTTTTCCGCAATTGGCGCCGTCCTGTGTCTCAGGGCGGGCAATTGGGCGATCATGGGCGTCTGCCTGGCGATCAGCGGTTCGAGTCTCGCCGCGGCATGGCTTCTGGCCAAGCACGATCACACGCGCCTGCACATGAAGTAGGCTGCCTGCAGTGTCCAGTGCGGCCGGTCGTTACTGGCGAAACTCCAGTCCGTCCTTCAATTCCTCAAACATTACGTACTCCAACGCCTCCATTCCCTGCGCCTTGTATGTCTCCTGCGCCCTGGTGTTGTCGCGGTGAGCGTAGAGCCTGAATCCGCAGACTCCCGGATCGTCCCGGCCCATCTGTCTAACCGTTTGGTACAACATGCGGTAGATCCCGCGTCTGCGGTATTCCGGGCGCACGTAAACGCTCTGCACCCACCAGAAGTCACCGGCCCTCCAGTCGCTCCATTCAGTGGTGATCATAAGCGACCCGACTACTTGTCCGTCGCATTCGGCGACGAGATAAAAGCCCAGGTGCGGATTCTGCAACGGTTCGAGAACGCCGCGCGAAGACGTCTCGTCCAGCAGCACGATCCCTTCGGCCTCCAGCGCCATTGTTCGATTGAATTCGGCGATAACTTCGGCGTCGCCTATCTCGGCTCGCCGGACTGTAATTTCGTCGGACATGGCAGTTTCTTCTTCCAAATACGGTTCAAATGCGTATTGTCGCAGTGAACACTTGTGATGCGAAAGGGAAAACATGAAAAGACGCGATTTTCTCAGTTATGCGGGGCTCGCCGCCGCAGGAGCCGCGATAGGGTGTCGAGAAGGCGGGATTGGCCTTAACCGCGCCGCGGCATCCGGCAGGCGGCCCAATGTCGTGCTCATACTGACCGACGATCAGCGGTGGGATACGATGAGCTGCGCGGGCCACCCGTTCCTGAAAACCCCGGGTCTCGATCGCGTAGCGGCCGAGGGGGCGACGTTCGAAAACATGTTCGTGACCACTTCGCTCTGCTCGCCGAGCCGGGCGTCGTTCCTCTCGGGGCTATACGCTCACACGCACGGAGTGGTCAACAACTTCACCGACTACCCCAGCGAGATGACCAGCTTCCCGATGCGACTGCAGCAGGAAGGCTACGAGACGGCGTATATCGGCAAGTGGCACATGGGCGAGAAAGACGATTCGGCCCGTCCGGGATTCGACTACTGGGTCAGCCACAAGGGGCAGGGCAAGTACTTCGACAACACGTTCAACATAAACGGCAAACGCGAGGTCAGGAAGGGCTATTACACCACGCGCGTGACCGACATGGCCGTCGACTGGATCAGGCGGGAGCACGAAAAGCCGTTCGTGATGATCCTGGGACACAAGGCCGCACACACGCCGTTCACGCCGGAGCCAAAATACGCGAAGATCTTCGATCAGGTTGAAGTGAAGTACCCCGACTCGGCGTTCGCGCTGGAAGGCAAACCCAAGTGGGTCAGCGATCGGATCGACACCTGGCACGGCATTTACGGCCCGATATACGGCTTCCGCAAGAAGTTCCCCGACACGCGTCCCCAAAGCGTCAAGGAGTTCGCGCATTTCGTCCGTTCGTACATCGCGACGATAAAGAGCATCGACGACAGCGTCTCGCGGGTCTACGCGGCACTGAAGGAGACCGGGCTCCTGGACAACACCGTGCTGGTTTTCGCCGGCGACAACGGGATGTTCCTCGGCGAGCACGGGATGACCGACAAGCGCACGATGCACGAGGAGTCGATCCGCGTACCGATGCTGGTGCGATACCCCGGGACGATCGCCCCGGGAACGAAAGTTCCGCAAATGGTGCTGAACATCGACCTGGCCCCGAGCGTGCTGGAGATATGCGGGGCGGCTCCGCTGAAGAACATTCACGGCATGAGCTGGGCGGGATTAGTGTCCGGCAAGTCGTCGACCTGGCGCGATGCGTGGTACTACGAGTACAACTACGAAAAGCAGTTTCCCTACACGCCGAACGTTCGCGGCGTTCGCACCGATCGCTGGAAATACATGCACTATCCCCATGGCGACGGCGGCGCCGACCGGCACAAGGCTGAACTGTACGACCTGAAAAACGATCCGGGCGAATTGAAGAACCTCATCGACGACCCGGCCCGGGCCGCGACGATTGCGGATCTCAGGAAGCAGTTGCAGTTGCTGATGAAGCAGACCGGCGCGCTGCTGGACAAGATGCCGCTGGACGAAGGCGTCAAGAAGGAGCTGCCCGAGGAATCGATCCGCTGAGGCTAGGCCTTCGTCGCCACGCAGGCGACGTATTCGTGATCGACGCGGAACCGGCCGGAATTCCGCTCGGTCAGGAGCGATACGAATTCGTCGGTCAGGGCTGTTCGCCTGGCGGGGTCTATCGCGTCGTGGAACGCCGTTCCCGCGCCGGATTTCAGCAGGTGCTCCAGCACGCCTTCGGCGCTGTCGTACGAGAACCGCGCCGCGCCTTCCCACGGGTCGATATCGGCGAATCCGGCCTGGGCAAGCTGGCGGCGGATCTGCTCGATGTCGCGTGGGAAATCGAACGCCGCCTGCCTGGTGAGGACCGAGGGATCTTTCGCGACCAGTTCGGCGAACAGTTCGGATGCCTCTGGCGGCGAGTTTTCCTTGTGAACGCCGCACGCCGGGGGGTCAGCCCCATGCCGGTCGTGCCGACTATCACGCACGAGCGGTCGTCGAACGATGCTGCGATCTGCTCCAGGTCGTCCCTCAGCAGCGGTTCGCCGCCGGTCAGCGTGATCATGACCGCGCCCTTTGACTGCAGATCGCCAGCCAGTTTGCCCAATGCCTCCAACGGCAGATCGATCTGGCTGCGTCCGGCGTTGTAGCAGTGCCAGCAGTTCAGCCCGCACCGATTCGTCACCGCCAGCGTGATCGAATAGAGCTTCCTGTCTTCAACGTCGCCGAGTTGGGTGAACTGATCGACAAGTCCGTCGAACGCTCCGCTGGGAAAGGGCGGCAGGTTCGTGTTGACCACGCACCGCTCGCCGAACTGCACGACCTTCTGGTTGGCGAGATAGTCCTTGAAGAATCCCGCCGCCGCCGGATGCATGCTCGTGAAAGGCGGACGCTTCGATACCTCTGCGAAAAACTCATCACCCTTCATGTTTCGGATCTCCGGCGGGGCGTCCTCCGCGCTTTCTTTCGGGTCTGCATTAAGTGCTCTTACTTTGCCGACGTTTTCGTCTTCCGCGACAGTGCATCAAGAGCCTTCTTGGCCTTGACGACTACGTTGGTGTGATCGCGGTTCTGTATCGTCTTGAGAATGGCATCGAGTTTCGCCAGAGCGGCCGGGCCCTGTTTGGTCAGCGCCTGGCGAAGGAGCCGGATCTTCTCGTAATCCTGTATCCCCTCGCGCAGCCTCTCGAACCGTATCGAACTCCGCGGGCCGGGATAGATCAGGAAGCAGTCGCCGGTGGGCCATCTGCGGCGGGGGTAGTCGGTGGTCTTCAGCGGGTCGATGTTGTAGCTGCACAGCGCCCACCGCAGGAGGGCGGTGTACCGCTGAGCGGCGGCGTTCCAACCCAGCCATGTGCTCTCGGCGGGGGGGCTGAACGGGAACGTGTTGGGGCGCCTCGGCGCACAGCACACGTAGAACGTCGTCTGGCGTCCCTGTGCGGCCCGCTTGAGGTTCAACTCGGGTTTGGCTCTGAACCGTATCGCAAAGCAGTAGTCGTGGATCCGGTCGATGATCGATTCGAGGTTCTTGTTGGCCGCCAGCGTGATCTTCATGCCGGGAGCGACCTTGTCGACAAGGGCGATCATGTTCTTCATGTCCTCGAGATGCCGCTCGTCCATCGCGATCGTGGTCTTTTCGAACCACCCCTTGGCCTTGAGATGCTTCGCGAAGTCCTTCAGCAGCGGAGACCAGTAATCGGCGTAGGCCTTCGATCCGGGCTTGGCGGTGATCTTGGCGTACTTTCCGGACGCGGCGTCCTGGTAGTAGAGATTGTTGCCCCATGGCACCATCGAGTAGCAGTTGATCTGCCTGTCGATCCCGCAGGACAGTCCGAACTCGACCCACTTGTCGAAGACCGAGTAATCGTAGGTCCAGGTTCCGTCGGCGTTGCGGGTCGGGGCGATCATCGATCCGAATGCGTCCTGGGTCTGCCTGCCCCAGGGCATGTCGACAATGCTGGCGGTAAGGCATTTCTGCCCGGCCTGAGCGGCGAGCGTCAGCACTTGCTTGAGCTTGGCCCAGTGCTCCGGCGACCATTGCTTGTGTCCGTGGATGCGGGAGACCGCCCAGGGATTCTGCCACAGGTCCAGGTGGAAGGACCAGTGTTTCGGCTCGGGCAGCACGTTTTCGAGCACGTCGACCGAGAGCTTGAATTTCACTGAACGCCCGGCGGCGTCCTTGACCAGGAGCGTGCCGCTGTAGACGCCCGGCGAGGCGGTCTGCGGAACGTTCACGCTGACCCAGATCGGGCGCGTCGAGTTCTTCGGCAGGTCGATCGGCCTGGCCGGCTCGAGTATGTCGCCCAGCAGTTGACCGGCGCCCACCGTGTAGCGAACGAAGAACGGAACAACGCTCGCCGCGGGAATCGTCTTGCCGCCGGGACCTGTCATGTCCGACGTTGTCAGCGTTACGTCCTTCAGGTTGGCTCCGGTCCAGACGGCGAACTGCCCGTGAACACGCTCGCCGCGCCAGGCGACGGCGGACCATTCCCTGGAGTCGGGCAGTTGAGGGCGGACGCTTCTGCCGTATCGCTCGTTGACCGAGCCGGTCGCCCCGGACAGCGCCTCGGCGCCTGTCGGCTCTTTGGGCCTGGCCGCAGGATCGATCATGTACCCTTCGATCTCAACGATGTGCCCGCCGGCGTCGTCGTTGAAGGAGTTCTTCGTGAACGTGGTGCGGATGTACCGCGCGGTGACCGGTTCGAACTTGAACACCCGCCCGGCGGCCGTTGCCTTGGCCTTGTTCTTACGCTGATCGACCACCTGCTTCCAGGTCTTCCCGTCAGTCGATGCCTCCACGAAGTACTGGTAGCCGCGCCGTCCGTCGAAGTACGTTATCATGCGGATCGTGTTGAACTTCTTCGGCGTCTTGAGGTCGACGGTGTGTTTGGCGGGGATCGGAGGGCCGGCCCAGTGATCGGCGGCTTTCCTGTTGCCGTTGACCGCCAGATCGGGCGTACGATTCGACCAGACCTTGTCGGCGCTGCACGCGGCCTTGAGGAAGAGGTTCCGGGCGCCTGGCGGTATCGCGCCGCCAGCCGAGGAGTTCGGGTCGACCGGCTCGTCCAGCGGCGCCGCCGACGCGGCGGCCGAAAGAAGCAGAGTTGTCGCCAGTGAAAACAGTGCGGCTGTCTTGATTATGCGCATTATGCTGTCGCCTCATCAGTGTTCGGATATGAGTCAGATTGGTCTCTACTATACCTTCGATGCGTATTCGTAGCCAATAAACATCCCGGTTAGGCACGACTCGACCGGGAACTGCGATGGCTTGAGTTGCGCCAGGCGAATCCCGTCTACGGTGTGTTGTCGCGTCCGTGGAGTCCGCCGGAGGCGGATGACTTGACCGTAGCCCAGGGCGACCCGAAAGGGGGAGCCCTGGGAATTGGGGCGCCTTCAACCCCCGAGCCCTCTGGAGGAGGGTGACTTGAAACTCCCCGACAACAATTCAGATCGAAGCCCCGCGCGAATCCATTCCGTGAGCGTCCAACAATCGGGCGAATTCCTCTTCAAAGGTCATCTCCCGATGATGCTCAGGCTGCCTGGCAATATACGCGACAACCTGCTCGGTTCGCGAGCGGCTGACGCTGAACGCCGAATATCCCGCCTGCCAACCGAAATCCGAGGCGTCTGGAATCGTTTTCCTTACCCAGGCGGTTGACATGCTCTTCCATCGCTCCATGACCTTGCTGACTGAGATGTCGGGCTTAATCGAGAGCAGGGCGTGGATATGGTTTTCCGTTCCGCCGATCATCCTGGCGACTCCGAAATCATCCTTCACCATCCCGCCCATGTACGCCCAGAGTCGCTCTCTGAACGAGTCGCATATGAGCGGCTCGCGTTTGCGGGCGGCGAATACGACGTGAATCAGCAGGTTCGTGAATGTATGCGACATTTTCGTCCCCTGTTTCAAGTCACCCTCCTCCGGAGGGCTCCGTGCGTTCATACGATCCTTTCCCAGGGCTCACCCCTTCGGGGTCGCCCTGGGCTACGGTCAAGTCACCCTCCTCCGGAGGGCTCTGCGCGTTCATACGATCCTTTCCCAGGGCTCACCCCTTCGGGGTCGCCCTGGGCT
>Ga0180429_10003857_pt1 | contig 12107 bp, 13 predicted proteins | sample SS_ome_FD_132428 | JGI IMG/M metagenome (GOLD analysis project Ga0180429, IMG submission 132428) | Hypersaline lake sediment archaeal communities from the Salton Sea, California, USA - SS_1_S_1 metaG | ecosystem: Environmental > Aquatic > Non-marine Saline and Alkaline > Hypersaline > Sediment ... | reverse complement strand
GATGGGCTTGCCGCTCACCAACACGATCTCATCGCTGTCGAGGATCTCATCGAAATCCCCATTGGTGGGGTCGACGGTCCGATACTTCTCGTGGCCCTTCTCCGTCTTGACCTTGACGCGCACCGCGTCAATGGGGATGAGAGCCAGAATTTCGTCTCGAGTCTGCTTTGCCGTATCTGCCATACGAACCTCCTAGTTAGGGCGCCACCCCATTGGGGGTCCCCGCCGGAAGGATCGTGGGTGGATCGATCGGGCTTGCCGGCTGCACGAACCCGAGCACGCCATCCTGTTGTGGATAGGTGAAGTCGAAGTTCAACGCACCACCTCGGTACGCCGCATTGAAGCGAAGACCCGCCTGGCCTAGAGGACCGGTGACGCTTACGATGGGACCAGCGACCCCAGCGACGTACCCCGGCAGGGCATTGATTGCCGTGGCAATGTTGGTCGCGGTCGCGGCCAGACCCCCGCCCGTCACGAAGTCACGGTTCGAAACGAGCTCAAAAGGCCCGACGAAAAGGCTCGCGGACTGCCCCACAAAGGTGTCATCTACCACCTCAACATCCGCTGCCGGCGCTCCGTTGGGAGGGAACGGCTGCAAGACTCCGAGCTTCGTGTCAGTCACCAAGGAGCGCGCCGGACCGTATGTCGAACGGACATGATCGGACGCAAACCCAAGGTTCTGGATATGCTGGAAGACGAACCCGGTCCGAGTCTTGGTCGGCGGCATGTTTTCCGTATCCGACCCGAAAATGAGGGACTGGGTCGGACGCGAAAAGTTCGCGACCAGAAGCTCGTACGGCGGAAGTGCGGTGGTGGCCATGGGTCTACTCCTTTGTCAGAGCGGCCCAGTCGTCGGCTGCCATTCGGGCAGACTCCTTGGACCGCAGCACCTGACGGAGCAGGTACTCGTTGGTCTCGTGCTCGCTCGCGAGCGACATCAGGAAATCATCCATGCCAAGGCTCAGCTCGCCCAGGGCCTTGAGCTTGTCGTAGACCCACTTAGCGAGTTTTTGGAAATCTTGCTCAGACAACAGAGCGCGCTTGTGAAGGCAATCCTTCACGACGCACCAACGGCAGATCCACTTCTCGGACATCTTGAGAAGCGTCTTGGGGTCCACAGACTCTTCACCAAAAGCGGCGACCATCTTTTCAGCAAGAGCATCGACTTCGCCCTGGATGCCGTCGTCGTCTTCGCCCTCGTTGTCGTCATCTCCCGCGTAGATACGCTGGAAGAGAAGATGGGTGCCGTAGGCATTTTCACCGCCTGCCACCCAGTGCGCGTTCTGGTAGGTCCAGTACTGCGCACGCAAGAGCGAGAGCAGCCACTGCAAGCACTCGACAGCGGCCTTCTTCTTGGCAACGGACTCAGGAGAATCCGGGCAGCCACCCTGCATAAAGGACCAGTGTTCCATCAGATCTCGAACCCTCCGAAGAAGATGCCATCGATGGTTTCGTGCTCCGGGGCTTCCGTCGCTACGTCATCGAGGGCGGCGTTGTGAAGGCCAAACTCGCTGGCCGCAGTCATGGCCTGCTCACCCACAGCGAACATCGCAGCAGTTTCCTCCTGCTCGCTCATGTGGTGTGCCGCCATGTTCATGCGCTGGAACTCGGACTTGATCTCGGGGCTGAGCTCGTCGATGAGCTGCTTGTTGTACTTCTGGCAAACACTGTCTGCGTTCTTGAAGACACAAGACGCACAGCGATCCATCGCCATCACGAACTTCAACCCGTTGCTGCGATGCCGAAGAGCACCCTTCTCGCAACCCGCCGTCCCCTCGGGGCTGGCGTAGGCCGCAGCCTCAACGTACAGGTGTCCAGAAACACCCTCGTGCTGATCGCGGACCTTGGCGATTTGATCACTGCCGGCCTTGACGACCTTGTGGTCCAGACGAAGCTGAATGAGTTGGTCGAGCTCGGGACCAGCGACACCTTCGGTCATCTGCTGCCGCACCCAACGAGCGGCCTTGCGAATCTCCTTGACGGGGACTTGCATCTCCGGGCTCGAGGCAACGTGCCGCGTGAACTTGGCGTCCTCGTACTGCTTGACTTCCGCAGCCTTCGGGTTGAGGGCGCTGGTCTTCTTGAGGATCGGCTTCAGCAGCGGCGAGGCCAGGAAAGCTTCCTCCTGAGACAAGGTCTCTCGGATGAAGTTGGCCAGGCGCTTGCCTTTCATGCCGCCGTTGATCTGCGCCTCGATAAGACGGACCTTCGACTTGATCTTGTCTTGAGCGATACGCTCACGAACCGCCTTGTGGCTCTCCTCCCACTTGGCCTCAGCCTTGCGGAGCTCGGACCACGCGGCCTCCTTCGAGATTGTTTCGCCCTTGACGACGGGAGCGCCACCACCGTAGCTGGCCTTCTTGACCGTCAGGGCGATCTTGGCAGCCGCCTTGAGGATGTCCTTCGGGGGCGCTTTGGAGTCGAGCAGGTTCTGAGCTTCCTCGGGGGTGATGAGGCGAGCCTTCACCATCACGCCGACGCGCTTGATGACCTTCTCGGTGTCCTTCTTGTTGTGCCGCTCCTGCATGTCGAGGACGACACGGTGCGGAACAGTGAACTCGACGAGCGCCTTCTTGGCCTCGGCAGCGGTGACCGTGTCCACCGGCATCGTGTGCCGGACTTTGGTCGTCTCGATGTCAAGACGAGGACTTTGGCTTGCCTGCAAGAACCATGTACGCAGGTACTCGCGCGGATCCTGCTTGCTGGCCTTTTTGGGTACCTTGCGTGTAGCCGCGAGACTGCTTGCGTACCGTTCGAGCTCGCTTGCCCATGGGATTTCGTTTGGATGGGCGACGAGTTTTAGACCCAAAGCAGTTGCACATGATTCGCAGTCCTCTCCCTGAGCAGCGACCAGGTACCGGCACCCCTTTGCAGCTCGCTTGAGCTCCTTGGCCCACTTCCCGTGCTCGAGACGGGGGTAGGCCGAGGCTCGCACGTAGACGTTCCCGGTGAGCCCGTGCTCGGCCTCGATGGCCTGGACGGGCTTGGCGATCTTGCGCGCGACCTTGGGACCGAGCGCGTTGATGAGCTCCTCCTTGACGTGCTGCATCGAGTGGCCCGCAGCCGAACGACGCATCGCCATCCGAACAAGCTTGGCCAGCTTGTCACGCTGAAGGGGGTCGTCATCCTCCTCGTGCTGCATCGCATCCTCGTAGGTCAGCGAAGAGCGATCGTAGAGGTCCACTCGAGTGATGCCGTCGGTTCGGTCTCCCCACGCCTCTTGGAGGTCAGGGATTCCGTTGTCTACCGGCTTGTCCGGTAGACGAGAAGGGTCCTGGTACGCATCAGAAAGCCACGTGTGGTCGATGATGCCCACATCGCTGCGGTCCACGTCCGGAGCGAGCTTGGCGACAATGCCAAGACCCTCGAGATCCATGGCACCTTCGTCGTCTTGGTGCTGCACGTCGAACTCAGGAGCGGCATCGTCTTCGATGCCCATAGCGACCATCAGACCATCCGGGAGTTGAGCCATGCCGGACGAGGCAGGCTGCGGTACGGGGTTCGCAGGAGGGTTCTCCTTGAGGCCATGCCCGTACTCCATGTCGTGCCAGAAGCCATCCATCATGTAGTTGGATCCCCAGTTCTCGTTGAGCTCGCTGGGGAGCTTGGATTCAGACTTCTTCGACATCAGTCTTGCCCTTCCTTCGTGGTGAGCCACGTATCGGCGATGCGGGAGGTCGCCAGCTTGAGACGCACGTCACGAACCGAAGCCTGCTTGTTCATGACCTCGGGCACCGTCACTTCGATCTCAGTGTCATCCCCCCAAGAGTCCCAGTCGTCCGGATCCACGAGTTCGAGCGTCTCCTTGGGCTTCTTGTTTTGGTCAAACTCTTCGCGCATCTCCTGCTCAGCCCACTGCTGCGGGTTCTCGCGGATCTGCTCAACGTCTCCGATGAGTTGCTTGACCTCAGCCTTCTCAGAATCCTCCTCCTGCCGAGACATCACCGACCAGTGCGGTGCGTGGATCTCGTCGTAGAGAGTGTCCGCTAGAGCCGACAACGCCTCGACGCAGTTCATGTACTGCTTGCGCATGTCGGCGATCTTCTGGATGTACCCACGGCCGCCCATGGCACCATCCGGACTCACTCGAGCCGACTTGATCTTCGCGAACCGGTTGTAGCCCGACAGCGTGTGACCGAGTGCGGCGAGCGTGGCGCGGAGGATCTTGGCGAGTGGCTTCTGGTGACGTGGGCTGTAGTTGAAGTCGTTCGGAATTTCACGTTTCGAGGGCGGGATGTTGTTGTACGCCCACGACCCAACGTCGTCGCCACGGTCCTTCTTGAAAACAACCTCACCGGCTGTCTTCGCGTGCCCGTTTCGGGCCATGTAGAGCGCCGCAACGCGCTTTGAGCTTGGGTTGGTCACAGTGAACTTCCTGCCAAAGGGAGGGCTATAAAGCGAAAAGCGCCAAGCGCCCTACGCGCTAGACCTTGAGAGGCGCTCCCGTATCGTCGAAAAGCCGAGAGATGACGTAATCGCCTTCCGGCGTTGTCTCGAAGCTCCACAGATCGCGCGTGGCCTTGTGGACGAGCTCGCCGTCGTCAGTCCCCCATCGGAGAAAACCTGAAAGATCTCCAAGGTTTGCGACGCGACGGGAGAAGCTCGAAGCCAGCTTCGTATTGGACGGTGCAGCGCGCAAGTACTCCGGATCGACCTGGAGGAACTGCCCGTTGTCGAATTTCACGAAGACCAAACCGTTGAGGCTCGTCTGATCTCCTTCGGCAGTACGCACCATGACGACGGTGCCTTGCGCCCCATCGGCAGGAGGGTCGGACCACTGAAGCACGCTACCGATGTTGGTGATGAACGCGACTCGAGCTCCAGGCTGCGCCGGAATCGGGAACGCATTAGCCGCTCGACCTTGATCGGTCAGCGAACGCAATCCGGTGTTGGAAAGCTGCTTCTCTCGGTCCTGCAAATAGAGGTCGAGCGAAGACGCTTGCTTGGCCCCGAGAGTGAGGCCACCGTACAGCTCGTCTTCTTCGTGTGCCATTTCAGATCTCCTAGATGTCGCGCATGACGACGAAATTGACTGTTGCATTGGCCTGAACCGCTCCGAACATGATGTCGAAGCCTGTCGCAAGCTTGGAGGCATTTGGAATCGCCGGGATATCCGTAATCGCTGCGGGAGGACCATCCAGCTCCAGAAGGACCGTGTAGCTCGTGTTGGGCTGCGGCGGATCGAACGGCACGTTGACCGTGTCCACCGCGACAAAGGAAGCCGAGCCAAACGCACGAGTCTCCTGCATCGTGCCCGTGCCGCCACCTGCTGTGAGTGCGCCACGAGTGCAGTTGCTGAGAGTGACCGTGGGCGCCAAACCACCAACGGTGAGCGGACCAAGAGAGCAACGACGAGCCGTGAAACTTTGTGCCGGTGCGCTTCCTGAATAGACCGTCGTACCGATGACCGTGCAATCAGTGAGCTCGAGGCTCCCGACACCGTTGTAGCCCGCTTCGAGCCCCGTGCCTCCGACATCGACGTTACTCATTTCGTAGGCGGAGGTGCCGATAACCGGGAGATCCGGGTTCGTGTTGTCGTAGTCCAGCACGACTCCTTGACACTCCACACCGATGAGACGGCACGACGCACAGTCCGTCACACTGAACCGCGTGCCTGTAGCAGCCTCGGTCCAGTTGCCGCCTTCGACATAGAGGTTGTTGACGGCGTTCGCACGGAGCGTGAAAGCGGCGGCTACGGAGGGTACGAGATCGCAGTTAAGTACCTGGATGAGATCGTTGCCGACCGTCGAACCGGGACCTGAAGCAGTACCGCCGGTGAGAGTGGGACCCGAAGGGACAATGACCAGAGGTACGGTGCTCGAGATGGTGATGGCGTTACCAGCCACGCCGTCTGCCAGAGCCCGGATAGTCACAACGGGGCCTACCGAACTCGCCACCACGACGCCCGTCAGAGCGTTCACGGGGTCACTGATGGCCGTCACCAGGTTGGCTGCGGTCTCATCCTCGGTCAATCCGAGCTCGAACTCACCGGGAGCAGGCACCGAACCGTTCGCGATGGCCATGAGGTTGACGCCACCAACCTCGGCGATGTCACCGACGTTCGGAACCGATGCGACGGTGAAGGTGCCGCTGGCGAAGGTCGCGCTCGAAATATCGATGCAAGCTTCGGCTGCGGTTGTGTTCTCGATGCGCATCGTCAAGAGCATGATGCGACGAGGGACCGTCGAAACTCCGGCACGGATGCGAACCGTGCTAACGGCTGAAGCGTTGCGCAGACGGCAAGTACCGAGCCCGTGCAGAGTTACGCCGTCCTTCACGAGGTACACGTCTTCGACATAGAGCCCAGGAGCCACGAAGACGGTCCAAGGGTTGTCCACGTCGGCACCGTCAGGGACGGCGTCCAAGCCACCCTGGATGGTCGTGATCGGGTCTCCGTTGTCGTCCTTGCTTGCACCGATACCGGTCTGCGAAACGACGATCGTATTGTTGAGCTGCTGAAGACCAGCAAGCTCGTGGAGGTTGATGCCAGCCGGGACGCGAGTGTCTGTGAACCGGAGCGAACCATCATTTTCGTCCGCACCGATGAGTCGAGGCCCAACGGGGGCGTCGGCGTTCTCGACTTCAAACTGGTCACTTCTGAATGGCGGCTGCGGCATGGCTTACTCCTAGACGAACACGTCGTACTGAACCGTTCCCGTGTAGGTGACGTTGAGCTCGATGTCGAAGCCCGTAGTCGTCTTGTTGACGATGCGCCAATCGATGAAGTCCTCGAGGGACACGTAGACGCGGTACTCCGTGTTCGCGAACGGCGTGGCAAAGACGATCGACTGGATCGTTTCGTCGGTGAAAGTGAGGGTTCCGTTGACTGCGCTCGTCTGTGCCAAGATGTTCTCCACCTCTGCCTTCGCGGCATTGATTTCGTCGAGCACTTCGCCCGGAAGTTGGAGCATCGAATCGCAGAGCAAGCCGTTGGGCGACTTGATGTCACGCACTCCACAAGTGCCGTCCTGGTTCACGACGATCGTGAACATCCACGATGGCGCGCACGGGTCGTTCGTACGCACCATGTAGATGAAGCAACTCTCGATTCGTGTTCGAACGGCGGACATTCAGTCACCAGATCCAGTTCGTCTCCAACCCTCTTTTCGAGAACCACTGTTCCAGGGTCTTGAGGGCCTCGCGGTCTGACGACCACACGTAGAAGCCTTCGAAATCCTCCTTCACGCCGAGGTCGGGAATCGGCTTGACGCCGCCACCGGCAAGTCGAAGCTTGCCGTCGCGGAAACCACGAAGCACCGAGGGGTAGTCTTTCGTAGCCGGGTTGAACACCCGGATGCGGTACTCAGGCTTCGCCTTCTTCAGCAGCCACTGACGGGCCACTGACTTGGTCATCACGACCCGGCGTGCGGAGGGTTTCTCGGACATGGTGTTACCTGACTGGGCCTACTCTTCGGCCTCGCACTCGCTGAGGTCGATGGTGACCGCAGGCACCGACAGCTTGCCGTCGGGCTCGGCGATCTCTTCGGCGATGGGACCCACCATCCCCTGCACGTAGTTGATGGCGCCAAGGGCAGCAGTGCCCTTCTTGCAGTTGCTGGTCTGAAGCTTCGCGGCGTAGTGGGCGACGGCCGCGAGGGTGATGCCGGCGATGGTCTCGACGAGCATGGCAGCGTCGGGGTTGCCCTTGAGGCTCGAGCTCTCCTCGGCCGGGGTCTCGTCACCTTCAGCGGGGACAGCTTCCTCAGCCGGAGCTTCCTCGCCCTCGGCCGGAGCAGCGTCGGCTTTGTCCTTGAGGGGCAGGCACTCGGACACATCGACATCGACCGCCGGGATGACGATCTTGTCCATGAGTCGGCCCGCCAGGACCTCATTGGAACTGCCGAAAGCTGAAATCAGCGCCTCTGACGCGACGCAGCCGGCGAAATTCTCAGCCTTGAGGGCCTCGTTCCGGCCGATCATGGCGGCCGTCTCACCGCCGGCCAGGGCCACCTGGATCAGCGGAAAGTAGTCTTCGGGGTTGGCGGTGCCCTTCGTGGGCTTACAGCCACCAAGGGCTAGAGGGAGCAGTAGAGCTGCGGAAACCGTGAATTTGCCGATGCGGGACATGGAACGCCTCCTACCCAGCGTGTCTGGATAGGACGAAAACCGGCCCCTAATCGATGACGTAGTGGATCTTCTCATCCCACTTGGGGCGGTCCACTTCGCGCAAAATGTTGAGGTTTTCGGCGATAGCCTGGAAGATTTGGGCGATTTTCGCCATCTCCGGGTTTTGCGATTCGAGCATCCGCCGGGTCGAGCGCATGAACCGGTGACGCACCTTGCCTTGGGTAACACCAAGGCGTTTGGCGACTGCACTTTGACAAGTCGTTTCGTACATGAGCATCATGATCTGCACGTCCTCGGGATCCGACAAAAAACCGATGAGTACGTTGCGTAGCTCATCGGTCGAAACATCGGGCAGCGAGAGGACGAAGCGAATCCGGGCCGTAGCGCGCTGCAAGCGGTAGCAGACGGTTGGTTGCGAGACCTTGAAGATCTCCGCAATGTCCGTCTGCGTTTTGTGGCTGAAGAAGTAGAGCTCCACGAAATCCGCCTCTCGAGGCGGAAGCTCCGTCATGATCTCCCGAACGCGCTCGAGGTTCCGGGTCGACTCTTCGCTCGGTTCCTCGGACAGGACTTGGGTGAGGAACTCCATGCTGTCGCCCACACTGACTCGGCTCTCGAGTTCAGAGGGATCGACGGTGCGGCAATCGGACCAGGTACTTCTCATCATGGGGTCACGCGGTCGTCTCCAAGAACACCTTCGGGATCTTGGAGATCACTTCGAGAGAACGCAGCTCAAAGCGGACAACCGCGTGGTCGCCCTCAACGTCCATTACTACACCTTCGAGTTTACTGTAAACACCGTCGGTGACGAGGACAGTCATACCAGGGACGATGTCCGCCGCAACTTCCTCAGAAAGCCGCCTGCGAAGATCGCTGACTTGCGAATCGTGAATAGTTTCAAGGCGTCGAATGCCGCGCGAGCCCCGCGACGACATGACCTGCTCAACGATTTTGGAGTTCTCGAGACGAAAATAGAAGACTTCGTCGAGACCAGTGGCTACGAACGCATAGCCCTCCATGAGATGAACGGTGATGCGCTTGCCGTTCTTCTCGTACACCCGCGCCGGGACGAACACAGGCCAATCCTCTTCGACATCGAGCGCCTTGCGGAGCTCATCGTCGAGGGTGCCCTCTTCAACCAGTTTTTCGCCGTGGCGCGTGAGCTCAAGAGCTACCCACGTCGTCCCGTCTCGCCGATCTGCCACTGATTGACTTCTCCTGTGTCAGCTCAATGACCCGGCGGTGCAGTACTTCGGTGAAAGAAGCGATCGACATGGAGCCGAACACGTCCTTGCTTTGTCGTGGGGAAGATCCTCGACTCATCTGCTGCGCCTGCGGTTCGATGTGGACCCCGACCTCGTTGACGTAGGGATCACCCGTCATACTACCGGCCTCAGAACGCGGCTTTGCGGCCTCCACGGGTTTTTCCGGTGTCGGCTTCGGTGATGGTTCGATAGGTGGAGAAGGCTCCACCTCAGCGACTGGAGGATCTGTTCGTGAAACTTCAGGTCCTGAAGGGGGCGGTGGCGCAGACACAGGCGCCGCTGGAACAGCCACAGGCGTCGCTACAGCCACCTCCTGGGCCGCTGCAACAACGACAATCCCGGAACGTTTCTGGTGAAGAGCCGAAACGTCGCAGGTCAGCATGGCCACAGAGGGGTGCGCAGGTCGCTCCGCAAAGCGTTGTGCGAATTCCACGAGGAATTCCCTGTGGAGATCTCCCACCTGCTTGAGGCGCCCTCGATCCCAGTACGAAGGGACGACCGCTTGTCCTACATGCGAAAGCCGGTAAGCCATCATGCAGATCTCAGCCATGCGCTCGTAAGTCGTCGCCGGAGAGATCTGCTCGTTGAGCTTGGTGAGCGTGTCGAGTGCTCGAGGCAGGTCCGTGCCGATGCTCTCGAGTAGATCAAGGAAAAGCACGTTCGCGTCGAGGTGGAGATAGCGCTCCACATTTTCACGATTGACGGCCCCCAACATCGAGACACCCTCGATCGCCTTGATGCTGTCGCGGATATGGCACTCCACCACCTCAGCGATGACTGGCAGCATCCCAGGGTCGTACTCGAACCCCTCTGACTTGCAGATGAACTCGAGCCTTGTCGCGATCTCCTCCGGCGTGTTGATCCGGATTTTGAAAGCTGGAGCGCACCGCGACTTGATGGCGCCGCGCATCTTGTTCGGCTCCGTCGTACAGAAGATGCAGACGAGCTGGCGCTCCTCGGTCCCTCGAATGTTGTCCTCGAGAGGTTTGAGCATCGCGTCCATGGCGGACTTGCTGAGCTCGTGGCAGTTGTGAGCTAGAACCGCATAGTCCGAGTCTCCTTCACGAGAGTACGCAAAAAAAGAATGAGTCTCGGCGACAGTAACGTCGTAGACCTTCTTCTTTTCCACAGGAGTGCTGCGAACAAGCCTAGCCATTTGCGCCTCCTACCTTGTACTCCATCGATTTGTGGACGAACGGTCGCACCGCTTCAACAAGCTGCTCGGCGTCTGGACGAGGAATGTAGAGGTACCAGTAGCCCTTACTCTTGGCCTTCGTGATTTGAGAATAGCCACGAGAACGAAACCACCCCACCATCAAATCGTGCTCGGCCTCAGTGAACCCCTCCGTGTGCAAGGCGGCTTGAATGACTCGGCCCTCGTCGAAGACCACAGAGCCGTCGTCCATCAACCAGTAAGCAAGTGAACGATCGTCAAGCTGCTCCAACCATGTCTGTGACACCGTCTTGCGCCCGCCATCCGGTCGCGTGAGATCATAAATCTCAGCCAAAGCTGGTGTGCAAGACGACGATCCTCGGATGCCTCGGTTGTCTGTGTAACCGCTAGTCTGAGCTTCCTGCCACCACCAACCAAGACGTTCCAACACCTCCATCTTGTGGAGGGCGTACCGTTTTTGGACCAACCCATGCGTGAAAGCAAGCCGGGGAGTCTTGTGCGGAATACTGATCGACACATCCCCAAGAAGAAGACCAAGAACGATGCTTCGCTCGCGCGAGCTCAAAGACTGCAAAGAAGCCCTTCGATGACCATGTCCTTGCAAGAACCTGGCGTCTGGCATTCGAGCTTCCATCTGTGCTGGAGTTCGATGCAAACGAACACCGCAACCACACGCACACTCTGGTGCTCGTGCGTTCCACTCAGCAGCTCGCTTTTGCCAGTCCACACGTTCAGGGGGTGTTGCCAGGCGTGCCGCATGTCGTTGGTTGACCACTTTTCGTGGACGCCCTCGATCACCCACAGCTTCGATCAGTTCCCCACACCCACAGGCACAAGAGATAAGCGGAACATGCCCAGGAAGAAACCTCGGGAGCCAAACGTTGCGCTGGTCTCCCCGCGCCCGGAGCCACTCCAAGGTCACCTGAATCGGCTCTCCACAACCACATCCACAGAGACGTTCTCGTCGGAGCAATCGCTCCAGACGCGCTTCCCAATACGCTTCCGAACCCTTTGGCGGAAGGTTGCGTGCCACCGCACCCACCGTATCACGAACTCTCCTTGGAAGCCAAGGATGCAATCCCCACCTCACAGATTTCGTCGTCCTCGGTCAAAGCGGACGCCACCACCCAGCCTCGGTTCTTCGTAAAAATCTCTTGATCGACAGTCACCGTCAGAACAACGCCATTGTCGAACTCAAGAGTCAAACACTCGCGCTCATCTTCGATGTCGTACCAATTTGTGACCGGTTTCCAGCAACGTTCTCCAGTTTCAGTGTCGTACGAGAGCACCAAACCCTCGTACTTCTGCTCAACAAGATCCCTGATGCTCCGCGATCCCTCGGGAGTGATCAGCATCGTATCTTCGGTAAAACACTCATCGAACAGGTAGATTTTGCGGCGCCCCGAAAAGGACCCGAACTGGGCCTCCTCGGTGATGCGACGAATGTGGTCCTTGCCTGAGTTCGTCGCGGCGTCCACCTCGATGAAGTTCTCGGAGGCGTCATTGAGGATCGACAAACACGAGTGGCACTTGTCGCAAGGCTCCCCATCTACGGGACTCTCACAGAGCATGGCTCGCGCCATGATGCGGCCACAGGTCGT
>Ga0180429_10003851_pt1 | contig 12119 bp, 11 predicted proteins | sample SS_ome_FD_132428 | JGI IMG/M metagenome (GOLD analysis project Ga0180429, IMG submission 132428) | Hypersaline lake sediment archaeal communities from the Salton Sea, California, USA - SS_1_S_1 metaG | ecosystem: Environmental > Aquatic > Non-marine Saline and Alkaline > Hypersaline > Sediment ... | reverse complement strand
GGCGCAGGCCGAGACCGCGCGACAGTTGACCGAGTTCACCGACTACCTCCAGGCGCTCTTCGAGGAGCGGCGGCGGCACCCGCGGGGCGACATGATCTCGGCGCTGGTCGCCGCCGACCAGGCGGGCGACCGGCTGAGCGAGGACGAGCTCTGCAGCACCGTGGTGCTGCTGATCGTGGCCGGCCACGAGACCACCGTCAACCTCATCGCCAACGCCGTCCTGGCGCTGTCGCGCCACCCGGACCGACGCGCCGCACTGGCGGCCGACCCGTCGCTCATGCCCGCCGCGGTCGAGGAGTTCCTGCGCTACGACGGCTCGGTGGAGCGGGCCCTCAACCGCTGGGCCGCCGAGGACGTCGAGTGGGGCGGGCAGCACATCCGCCGTGGCGACCCCGTCATCCTCATCCTGTCGAGCGCCAACCGCGATCCGGAGCGCTTCGAGCGGCCCGACGCGCTCGAGCTGGAGCGCTCGCCCAACCCGCACCTCGGCTTCGGGAAGGGGCTGCACTACTGCCTCGGTTCCCCGTTGGCGCGGCTGGAGACGGACGTCGCGTTGACCACGCTGCTGGCGCGCCTGCCGAACCTGCGGCTTGCGGTGCCCGAGGAGGAGCTTCGGTACCGCTTCCTGCCCGGCTTCCGCGGCCTCGAGGCGCTGCCGGTGCGCTGGGACGTCGCCTGACCCGTCGGCGCCGACCTGCGCGTCGCGCGCCCCGGCGCGACGGTTAGCCTGAAGCCGTGGCCCCGCCCCGCACGCTCCCCGTCGCCCGGCTGATCGGCATCGGCTTCGGCGGCCTGGCGTTGGCCGCGATCTGGGGCACCTACAACGTGTTCATGCCGCTGCTACTCGGTGACTTCGTGGCGAGCCGCGGCCTGCGTGGGGCGATCATGGGGCTCGACAACGTCGTCGCCATCCTCCTGATTCCCGTGGTGGGCGCCTGGTCGGACCGCGTCGACGGCCGCTGGGGGCGCCGGCTGCCGTTCCTGCTGGCCGGGGTGCCGCTCGCCGCGCTGACCTTCGCGGGCCTGCCGTGGGCGGCCACCGCGCTGTGGACGCTGCTGGCGCTCGACGTCGTCTTCCTGCTGGCCATCACGCTCTACCGCGCGCCGCTCGTCGCGTTGCTGCCGGACCACGTCGCACCCGACGACCGCGCGGCCGGCAACGGCATCATCACGCTGATGGGGGCGCTGGGCGGGGTGGTGGCGCTCGTCGTGATCGCGCCCACGTTCGACGCGGCCCGCTGGTGGCCGTTCGCCGCTGCGGCGCTGCTCGCCCTCGGTTCGCTGGCCGTGGTCACGCTCGCCGCCCAGCGCCATCCGCCGTTCGTGCGGCGCGGGGCCGTGCAGGACGACGCGCCCGTCCTGCGCGGGTTGCTGCGCGATCTGCGCGAGCTGGCCGGGCCCGCCCACCGCGGACCCGCGTGGCTGCTGCTCGGGTTGTTCTTCTGCTTCTTCGGCTTCGCCGCGGTCGAGGCGCAGTTCAGCGTCTTGGCGACCGAGAGCCTGGGCTACACGGGCGGCGGGGCCGGCCGGCTGCTCGGTGTCGCCAGCGCCGCCTTCGTGCTACTCGCGCTCCCCGCCGGCTTCGTGGGCCGCCGCTTCGGCGAGCTGCGGACGATGCGCGGCGGCGCGCTGCTCCTGGCCGCGGCGCTGCTGCTGGCCGCCGCGGTTCCGGCGGAGGCGGCCGGCGCCCTGCTCGGTTGCATGGCGTTGGCCGGTGTCGGGTGGGCGCTCGTGCTGGTCCCCGGTTATCCGCTGGTCGCGAATCAGGGGGGTCGCGATCGCGTCGGCTTCTTCACCGGGCTGTACTACCTCTTCGGCTCCGGTGCCGCCATCGTCGCCCCGGGGGCGGCCGGGGCCGTGATGGATGCCCTCGGGAACCGTGCGCTGTTCGGCGCGGCCGCCGCCGCGCTGGTGGTGGGCGCGGGGGTCCTGGCGCTGGCGGGGCGCCGCGGTGTCGCGGCCGGGCGGGGCGCGATCCAGCGCCCCTGAGCCTCGCTGCGCCGTGCGGGCGTCAGTCGCTGGCGCCGGCGCCGCGCTCGCTCTCGAACTCGAAGCGGATCGCGTCGAGGGTCGAGATCGTCTCGTGCACGGGGCAGTGCTCGGCCACGCGCTGGACGACCGTGCGCAGGCGATCGCTCGACATGTCGGCGTGCGGCACGGCGATGCGCACGAGGATCCGGCGGAGGCGCGCGGGCTCGCCGGTCTTCTCGAAGTCGACGTCGACGCGCAGGTCGCGTCCGTCGAGGTCGTGCGCGGCGCAGTAGGTCTGCACGATGGCGGCGACGCACGCGCCGAGCGAGACGACGAAAAGCTGCGCGGGCTCCGGGCCGCGGTCCTCGCCGCCCATCTCGGTGGGGACGTCGGTGACGATCCGGTGGCGGCCGAGCAACGACTCGAATGCACCGTTGCCGAGCGAGGTCGTGGTGATGGTGGGCATGCGTTCCTCCGGGGCCGCTCGCGGGTGCGTTGGTGGGGGTGCGCCGCGGGCGGATGCTCGTGAAGAAAAGCACGAGCGGTCACCAGGCTATCCGGGCGGTCCGGGCCCTTCCAGGGACAGTCGGTCGTGGGGGGCTTCGCGAGGCCGCGGCGCGTGGCGTAGGGTGCGGACCATGGTCGCGCACTTGACCCGTGCGTTGCGCTGCGGTGGACGAGCCGCGCTGGTCGTCCTGCTACTGCAGGCGACCGCGGCCGTCGCGCTGGCGGCCGCCCTGCCGGAGGTGGGTCACGTCCACCCCGCGGGTACGCCCGACCACGCGCACGGGTTGCTCGAGGTGGGGGGCGTCGGGGTGCCGGCGACCGTCGCGTCGCCCGTGCCGCGCCCCGTCGCCACGCCGGGGCGGCGTCGAGCAGGGCCCCGACCGAGCGCGCCGCGTCCGCGGCCAAGCCGCACGCGGCTGGGGCGCGACCCCCCCGCGCCGGACCGCGCGGCCGCCGGCGTCACGCCGGCCTGAACCCGTCCGAACCCGATTCCCAGGAAGCGAACGCGATGGCTCCGCGCCGTCGCGACCCGGCGCGCGCCGACCGCCGCCCAAGCACACCCAGAGGTGCTCATGTCCCCAGCCCGTCCACGAAACACGATGCCCGCCGCCGACGCCACCTTCGATCCGGAACGCCGCCGCGCCATCCAGCGCCTCGGCGTCCTCGCCGCCGGGGCGTTGGTCGCCGCCAGTGGCGCGACCGCCGCCGCCCAGGACCAGATGCAGCACGGCCATCAGCACGGTTCAGGCGCCGGACACGCCATGGGAATGGCGCCCGGCGGCGGCGCGACCCCGCCCCCGGCCGGCGCTGCGACGGGCCGACCGGACGCGCACCCGATCCCCTGGTCCGAGGGCCGCTGCGCCTTCTGCGACATGACGCTGGCGACGCCGCCGGCCGCGCCGCAGGGCGCTGGCTTCCGCGAGCGCACCTACGCCCAGTGGGCGTTCGACGGCGAGGCGCGCCACTTCGAGTCGATCGGCTGCGCGCTCGGCTGGGCCTACGCCCACGGCGTCGTCGACGGCGAGGGCGCCGCCCTGCACGTCGCGGCCTACGACCAGGCCGAGCCGCCATCGCCCGCCGAACTGTTGGCCGCCGCCGGCGCGACCTTCCTGTGGGCCGAGCGGCTGCCGGCCTCGATGATGGCCAAGGTCGGCGCCTTCGCGCGGCAGGCCGACGCCGCCGCGTTCGTGGCACCGCGCAGCGCCCAGCTCGGCCGCCGGCGTTACCTCGACCTCGCCTTGCTGGCCGATCTCGCCCCCCTGCCGATCGGCAACCTCGTGCCGCTGCTGCAGCGGCAACTCGGCTGAGGCCGCGGCGATGGGGCGCGACGGCCTGGCCCGGCAACCGATCCTGTCTCGGCGGGCGGCGCTGCGTTGGCTCACCGCGCTCGCGGGGCTCGTCGTGGTGGGCGGCCGCGCGGCCGCCCAGCCGACGGACCCGGAGCCGCACGCGGTGGCGATCGGCGACGACCGCTGCCCCGCCTGCGGCATGGCGGTAGTGGACGCTCGCTTCGCCGCGCAGGCACGCACCGAGGGTGGCCGAACGCTCGTCTACGACGCGATCGAGTGCCTCGCCGACCACCTCAACGGGCACGCCGGGCCGGTGCCGGTCGTCGTCGCCGCGTGGCTCGCGGACCGCGTGACCTCGACCCGCGAGGTCGCCAGCTGGTGGCCCGCCGAGGCGGCGACGCTGCTCCACCACCCGCGCCTGCGCACGCCCATGGGCGGCGGCCTGGCCGCCTTCGGCGACGAGCCGGAGGCGCTCGCGTTCGCCGAGGCGCAGCGCCTCGGCGAACCGAGCGTGCTCACCTGGGACGAGGTCCTCGAGCTGGGCATCCCGCGACCCTGGGTGCCGTTGGTGTGATCGCGCCGCGGCCGCTCTCGTTCGAGGCACTGCACCGCCGCGAGCTCGCCCGCGACCCGTGGGTGTGGGTCGTCGCGGTGATGCTCCCGCTGACGGCCTTCTCGTGGCGCACGCTGGCCCCCGAGGTCGGCGTGATGTCGGTGTTCGGCGTGGCGGCCCTGTTGCTGCCGCCCGCGGTGCTCGCGCTCCTGGCGCCGCGCCTGTCGCGGCGCACCACCTGGGCGTTCTGGGGCTCCCTGGCCCCGCGACCGGCGGGAGCGTACCGCGGTGCGGTGATCGGTGCCACGCTGGGTGCGTTGCTGCCGCTGTCTGCCGGCGCCGCCGCGGCGGCGGCGGTGGTGGGGGCGCCCCCGGTGCCAGCGGCCTCCCTCGTCGCCTCGGTGGCCGCGATCGTCGTCGCGTACGGCGCCCTGGCGGGCCTGGTCGCGGCCGCCACGCTCGAACCGGCCAGGGCCGTCGCGCTGGGGGCGGTCGTGTGGGGGCTGGGCGTGGTGGCGTACGAGCCGGCGTTGGTCGCGCTGGCGGTGGCGTTCGCCGAGCGGGCCTTCGAGCCGTACCTCGCGGCGCTCGTGCTCGCGCACCCGCTGGAGATCGCCCGGGTCGCGCTCCTGCGCGCGCTCGACACGCCGGTGTTCGTCGGACCGACGGGCCTACTGCTCGAGCGCTGGTGGGGCTGGGCGCCCTTGGGCGCGGCCTTCTGGGCCGGCGTGACCTCGCTGGTCGGCGCTGCCCTGCTCACGCTGATCGCCGGCGGGGTGCTGGCGCGGCGGGCACGCTAGTCGACGGTGGTGATCCCCTCCACCGCGCCCAGACCCCGACGGCTCGAGCCGGGACGTTCGTCCCGACTACGCCCTCCGTACGATGCCCGCAGCATGAAGCCACCCCCCACCGCCGCCGCTCTCCGCGCCGGGCTGGCGTGGCTCGCTCTGGCGGCCTGGGCGACGGCGGCTCCGGGCGCGCATGTGGACCCGATCACGCTCGCCCCGGGCGACCCGTGGCCGGCGCTGACGGCGGGCGCGGAGTTGCGCCTCCTGCCCGGCGTCCACGCGGGGCCGTGGACGATCGACGCGCCGGACGTGGTCCTGGACGCCGCGCCCGGGGCCGTCCTCGACGGCGGCGGCCGTGGGACGGTCCTGACCGTGACGGCGCCGGGGGTACGGATCGAGGGCCTGACCGTCACCGGCGTCGGGCCGGAGCCCGACCTCTACGCGCCGGATGCCGCGGTGGCGCTGTTCGGGGCTCATGGGGCGCGGGTGCGGGGGTTGCGTGCCCACGGTGTGACGACCGGGGTCCACGTCGAGGGCGCGGACGACGTGCGGTTGCTCGACCTCGATCTGCGCGGGGACGCGCGCGGGCCCGGCGTCACCAGCTACCTCACCCCCGGGTTGCACGTCGAGGGGGGACGCATCGAGGGGTTCCTCGACGGCGCCTACCTCGAGCGCGCCGATGGGGCGCTCGTCGCGGACGTGGAGGTCCACGGCAGCCGCCGCTACGGCCTGCACGTCATGTTCACCGCCGGCGTGACGCTGCGCGACAACGTGGTGGCCGGCGGCGGCGTGGGCTCCGCCGTCATGTACGGTCGCGACGCGGTCGTGACGGGCAACCTGCTCGAGGGGCACCGCGGCCCGATGGCGTTCGGACTGCTGCTGCAGGAGGAGCGCGACGCCGTGCTGACGGGCAACACCGCGCGCGGCAACACCGTCGGTCTCCTGCTGGTGGCGGCACCCGGCGCCCAGCTCGACGGCAACCGCCTCGAGGGCAACGGCGTCGGCGTCCTCCTCGACCGCGCGCCCGTGGGCAGCGTCGCCGATGCCAGCTCGGTGACGATCGCGGACCACGCCTTCGTGGCCAACGCGGCCGACCTGGCGGTCGCCGATGACGGTGCGGCGCTGACGCTGCGGGGCAACGCGTACGATCGCGCGCCGCCGCTCGACCTCGATGGTGACGGCGTGCTCGACCTGCCGTACGTGGCGACGTCGGCGTTCGCAGCCCGCGCGGCGCGCCAGCCGGATCTCATGCTGCTGGCCTACGGGCCCGGGATCGCCTTGTGGCAGCGCCTCGAGGCGAGCGTGCCGGGACTGCGCGGGGCGGCGTTCGCCGATCCGCTGCCGCGGTTGCCGGCGCCCGTGGCACGTCCCGGGGGCGCCGGCTGGGCCGCGATGCTGGCCGCAGTCGCGCTCGCGCTGGGCGCCGTCGCGAACGCACGGGGACGGGCATGAGCCACGCGTACCCGGACGCGCTTCCCGCGGCACCCGGCGCGGAGGTCGTCGTGCTGGACGGCGCTGGAGTCGACGGGCGGCTCGCGCCGCTCGACCTGCGCGTCGGGCCCGGGGTGCTGGCGCTGCTCGGCGCCAACGGGGCGGGCAAGAGCACGCTGCTGGCGCTGATGGCCGGGCGGCTGGTGCCGACGCGCGGCAGGGTGTGGGTCGTCGGCGCCCCGGCGCGTTCGCAGGCGGCCGCGCTCGCCCGTGCCGACGTGCCGCAGACCGTCGCCTTCCCCGGGCGCGCCCGGGTGGACGAGCTGCTGGGCGTCGCCCGCGCCAGCCGCGGTGTGGGCGACGGGGCCGTCGTCGACGCCATCGCGCGCATGGGTCTCGGGCCGCTGCTCGCTCGGCGGGTGTCGCGCCTGTCGGGCGGCGAGCGCCAGCGGCTGGCGTTGGCGTCGGCCCTGATGGGCGCGCCGCCCGTGTGGTTCCTCGACGAGCCCGCGGCCAGCCTCGACCGGGAAGGGCTGGCGCGGCTGGCGGCGTGGGTGCGGGCGCACGCGGCTGCCGGCGGCACGGTGGTGGTGGGCGCGCACCGCGATGAGGAGGTCGCCGCCTACGCGCCGCGTCGCCTGCTGCGCCTCGAGGCGGGCGTCGTGGTCGGCGACGAAACGGGCTCGCCGGCTTCGAGCGCGGCGGGTCCGCCGGCTTCGAGCGCGGCGGGTCCGCCGGCTTCCAGCGCGGCGGCGGCCTCTGATGCGGCGAGTCCCCCGGCCTCGGACGCGGCGGGACCGCAGGACCCGACGGCGGGCGTAGATTGATGCCCGTGGACTCGGACGCCCTGACCGTCTTCCTCATTCTCGCCGCCACGATCGTGCTGTTCGTCAGCGACCGCATCCGGCTCGACCTGGTGGCCCTCATGTCGGCCGCCGCGCTCGTGCTCACGGGCATCCTCACGCCCAACCAGGCGCTGGCCGGCTTCGGCGACCCGCTCGTCATCATGATCGCCTCGCTCTTCGTGGTCTCGGGCGGGATGTTCCGCACCGGGGTCGCCCAGCGCCTGGGGATGTGGCTGGGCCGCGTCGCAGGCGACGGGGAGGGGCGCCTGATCCTGCTGATCATGCTGCCCACCGCGCTGCTCTCCGGGATCATGAGCTCGACCGGGACGGTGGCCGTCATGCTGCCCGTGGTGGTGGCGCTCGCGTGGCGGGCGCGCATCAGCCCGTCGAAGCTGCTGATCCCGCTGTCGTTCGCCTCGCTGCTCGGCGGCATGCTCACGCTGATCGGCACCCCACCCAACGTCGTCGTGGCCGAGCTGCTCAGGGCCCAGGGGCGCGAGCCGTTCGGCTTCTTCGCGTTCACGCCCGTGGCCGTCGCCATCCTCTTCGTGGGCATCGGTTTCATGGTGCTCGTCGGGCGCCGCTGGCTGCCCAGCCGCGCGCCGGCGAACCCCGATTCGCGCGAGGAGCACGTCAGCCTCGGCGAGCTGGTCGACCGTTACGGCCTGCCCGCGCGCCTGTTCCGGCTCCACCTGCCCGCCGGCCACGACCTCGAGGGCGCGAGTCTCGGCGCCCTGCACTGGTCCGACCGGCACCAGGTCCAGGTGCTGGCCGTCGACGTCGAGCCCGACGCGCCGCGCGCCCTCCAGCGCGCCCGCGCGCGGGCGTCCAAACCCGTCGATGCCGACACGGTGATCGAGCACGGTGACCGCCTGCTGGTGCAGGGGCACCCGGACCACGTGCACGAGCTCGGGCGCGGGCTCGGTCTGCACGTCGAGGCGCTCGATCACTTCGACGACGACGTCATGCCCCGCGACCTCGGCGTCATCGAGGTGCTGCCGACCCCCCGCTCGCGGTGGCTCGAGCACACGCTGACCGAGCTCCACTTCCGGGAGCGCTACCGCGTCCAGGTGGTGGCCGTGCAGCGGGGCGGCGCGACCGTCACCGAGGGCCTGGGACAACTGCGCCTGCGCTTCGGTGACACGCTGCTGGTGCAGGGCCCCCGGGCTGCGATCGAGGCCCTGCGCCGCGAGCCGGCGGACGCCGTCGTGTTGGCCGAGCCCGAGGACACGGCGGTCTCGCGTGCCGCCGCCCGCAAAGCGCCGATCGCGATCGGCATCATGCTGGCGATGCTCGTCGTCATGACCCTCGGCTGGCTGCCGACCGTGATGGCCGCCGGCCTCGCGGCGATCGCGATGATCATCACGGGCTGCCTGTCGATGGAGGAGGCCTACCGCTCGATGAGCTGGCAGAGCGTCGTGCTCATCGCCGGCATCCTGCCGATGGCGACCGCGCTGGAGGTCACCGGGGGCATGCAGTTGGTGGTCGACGGCCTCGTCGCCGGCGTGGGCCCCTATGGGCCGCTGGCGATGATGGTCGGGCTGTTCGTGCTGACCTCGCTGGCGAGCCAGGTGATCTCGAACACCGCCACCGCGGTGTTGGTCGCGCCAATCGCGTTCCAGGCGGCGCTCACGCTGGGCGTGTCCCCCTACCCACTGCTGCTGACGGTGGCGCTGGCCGCTTCGACGGCGTTCGCCACCCCGGTGGCCTCGCCCGTCAACACGCTGGTGCTCGGCGTGGGTCAGTACCGCTTCGGCGACTTCCTGCGTGTCGGGGTGACGATGCAGTTGTTGGTGCTGGTCGTCACGGTGCTCATCGTGCCGCGGTTGTTTCCGTTCTAGTCGGGAGCAGCATGGGCGGTCGCAAGGCGCCCGACGCCGTTGGCGGCGTCAGCTCGTCCGCACGGTGGCCAACGCCCGCGCCAACATCGCGCCTACCTCGCCGGCCAGCGGCGCGAGTTGCGCGCGGGTCGCGGGGGCGGTCAGGGTGAAGGCCTGCTGCGGGTCGAGGATCTTGACCTCGGTGCCGCCGTCGATCTCGCGCAGGGTGACCGTGCACGGCAGCAGCAGGGCGATGTCGCGGTCCAGGTCGAGGGCGCGCTTGGCGATGACGGGGTTGCACACCCCGAGGATGCGGTGGCCCTCGTGCTCGGCGCCGAGCTTGGCCCGGAAGACTGCCTGCACGTCGACCTCGGTCAGGACGCCGAAGCCCTCGGTCTTGAGCGCGGCCTCGATCGCGGTGCGCGTGTCTGGGAGCGGCTTGGGAACGATGGCGTGGAGTTCGGACATGGGCGGGCCTCCGTCGGAATGGCGATGCTGCACAGGTTAGTCCCTGCGCGGTGTGACGAGCGCATCTTGCGCTTCGTCGCTCGAGCCGATAGGCTTGGCGCGACGTCGTTCGGTTCGCCGGTCGCGTCCCGGGCCACGGCCCGGATTCGCTCGTACCGCACGGCAAGGCGCCCACCGGGCGACCACCGGCGGTGAGAAAGATGGTCTTGGAATGGCTACCGGTAAGGTCAAGTGGTTCAACAACGAAAAGGGCTTCGGCTTCATCGAGGTCGAGGGTGGCGGCAAGGACGTCTTCTGCCACTTCTCGGCGATCACGGGTGATGGCTACAAGAGCCTCAACGAGGGCGACGAGGTCGAGTTCGACGTCGAGCAGGGCACCAAGGGCCCGCAGGCGAAGAACGTCACCGTGACGCACAGCGCCGGCCCGGCCGCTGGCTACCGCCAGCGCTACTGAAGCCGAGACACAGGTCAGCGACGGCGCCCGGGGCTCATGCCCCGGGCGCCGTGGTTTGCGTGCCGTCGACTGGTAGGCTTGCGCCACCCGCGCCGCGCCCTCCCTGGGTGGGGAGGACCCGCAGGAGGTGATCGTGGCCTGGCCGCCCCAACCCCTCGTTCTCGCCCTGTGGGCCATCGTCGCCGTGCTCGTGCTGCTGGCGGCCGTCGCCTGGGCGCGCCGCGCCGCCATCCGCGGCGCGCGCAGCTTCGCCTTCTTCGCCCTCGCCGGCGCCATGTGGGCGCTCGCCGAGGGCATGCAGTTCGCCGCGACCGATCCCGGGCTCCAGCTCCTCTGGATGCAGCTCAAGTACCTCGGCATCGCCACGCTGCCCGTCGCGTTCGTCGTCTTCGCCAACGACTACACCCGCCAGGGCGCGTGGCTCAACCGCTTCGTCGTCGCGCTGCTGCTGGTCCTGCCAGCCGTGACGGTCGGCCTCGCGTGGACCTACCCGGTGAACGACCTGCTGTGGCGCTCGGTGGAGAGCGTCGGCGGCCGACTGCTCGTCGCGCGCGGCGACTGGTTCTGGGTCCACACCCTGACGAGCTATGCGTGGCTGGCGCTGGGATCGTTCTATCTGCTGCGCGGCTACGTGGGCACCCCGCGGCGCTACCGCGCGCAGGTGACGCTGGTGCTCGTCGCAGTGGCGGTGCCCTGGGTCGCCAACGTCGCCGTGGTGCTCGGCGGCGTCGACCTGCCCGTCGACCTGACGCCGCTGACCTTCGCGGTCAGCGCCGCGGCGCTGGCGCAGAGCCTCTTCTCGCACCGCCTGCTCGACATCGTTCCCGTGGCTCGCGAGACCGTCATGCGCCACTTGGGCGACGCGATCGCCGTGTTCGACCTGCGCCGCGTGGCGCTGCAGCTCAACCCTGCGGCGGCCGAGCTGTTGGGGCTCGACGGCGCCGACGACGGCGTCGGCCGCACGGCAGACGACCTCTTCGCGGACCAGCCCGAGCTCCTGCGCCGGCTCGACGCGGACGCCGCCGGCGACGTGGATCTCGCGTGGCGCCGCAGCGAACCGACGCGCTGGTTCAACGCCCAGGTCGTGCCGCTCGCCGACCGCACCGGGCGCCGGACCGGGCACCTGGTGCGCCTGCAGGACGCGGGCAGGCAGGTGCTGGCCGAGCGCACGCTGCAGCAAGCGGAGCGCCGCCTGGCCGAGCAGGAGGCCTACCTGCGGGCGCTGCGCGAGGTGACCGACGGACTCGCGCGCCGCGCGCCGATCGGCGAGCTGCTCGATGCCGTCTTGCGGCACGCGAGCGAGGCGCTACGCGCCGAGCATGGCTTCGTCCACCTCATCGGGCAGGGCGGTGCGTCGCTCGAGCCGCACGGCGCGCTGGGACGCTTCGCGGAGCGGCCCGCGCTCGTCTTCCGGCGCGGCGAGGGCCTGGCGGGCCGCGTGTGGTCGGACGGCCGCCCGCTGCGCGTGGACGACTACGCGCGTTGGCCCGGGCGGCTGCGCGGCATCGACCTGTCGTTCGCTCGCTCGGCGATGGCGGCGCCCCTGGCGTCCGGCGCCGAGCCCTTGGGCGTCATCGCGCTGGCCCGCGACCGCACGGACGAGCTTCCCTTCCGGCCAGAGGAGGAGGAGTTGCTCACACGCTTCGCCCAACTCGGCGCCATCGCCCTCGACCAGATGCGCCTGATCGAGGAGATCGAGGCGCGACGCCGCGAGAGCGAGCAGCTCAACCGCATCTCCACCGCGATGCAGGAGCCGACCTCGGTGCAGGAGCGCATGGACCTGGTCCTGCAGGCGATCCAGGAGGTCGTCGGCTTCGAACGGGCGGTCGTGTGGCTGCCGACCGACGACGGCGGCGCCCTCGAGACCACCAGCTGGATCGGCTTCGACCAGGCCCTCGGCGCCTCCCACCGGGTGCCGCTCGACGGCAGCGTGCCGGTGCTCGAGGCGGTGTACCGCGACGCCAACGAGATCGTCTTCGACGGCAACGTCGCC
>Ga0180429_10003850_pt1 | contig 12119 bp, 11 predicted proteins | sample SS_ome_FD_132428 | JGI IMG/M metagenome (GOLD analysis project Ga0180429, IMG submission 132428) | Hypersaline lake sediment archaeal communities from the Salton Sea, California, USA - SS_1_S_1 metaG | ecosystem: Environmental > Aquatic > Non-marine Saline and Alkaline > Hypersaline > Sediment ... | reverse complement strand
GTTCATGCCCGAGAGGTGCTGCACGGCCCCCGAGACGGCCAGCGCGAAGTAGAGCTTCGGCGCGACGTTCTTGCCCGTCTGCCCCACCTGCTCGTCGTAGGGCCGCCAGCCGGCGTCCACGACGGCGCGGGTCGAGGCCACCCCGGCGCCGAGCTCGTCCGCGAGCCCGACCACGAGCCGCTCGAACGCTTCGGCGTCGCCCAGCCCGCGGCCGCCGCAAACGACGACGTCGGCCTCCTCCAGCGCCACGCGCCCGCGCGCGGCGCTCCGCCGCTCGCCGAGCCGGGCGGCGTGATCGCCCGCGGCGAAGGTCATCGAGCGTGAAGTGACGCTCCCGGGCGCGTCGGCCGGGGCCGCCGCCGGAAAGGCGCCCGGTTTGACGCTGACCACCACCGGCGCGGCCTCTGCCCGAACCGTCAGGTTGGCGCGCGAGAGGTACGCGAGGCGCTCGGCGACGATGGCCGAGCCGTCGCGGCGGACGGCGGTGACGTCCTCGAGGAGGGCGCCGCCGAGGCGCAGCGCCAGGCGCGGACCGACGGCCTGGCCGCTGCGGCCCGCTGCCAGCAGCACGACGCCGGCACCTAGGTCGGTGGCGACGCTCGCGAGCCCGGCGGTCCGCCGCTCGTGGCTGGCGTGGTCGAGGGCCGCGTCCTCGACGTGAACGACCGTCGGGACGAAGGCGGCGATTGCCTGCGCGACGGGGCCCGCCTCGGGCCCGCCGAGCACCACGGCCGCGACCTCGCCACCGAGGTCGCGGGCCGCGCTGACGAGTTCGAAGGCGCCGCGGCGCGGCGCGCCGTGGGCGTGGTCGACGGCGACGAGGATCACGGTCGGCACCTCACAGGACCTTCGCCTCGTCGCGCAGGCGGCGGGCGAGTTCGCTCGCGGCGGCGGCGGCGTCGCCCTCGAGCCGGAGCCCGCGGCGGGCACGCGAGGGCAGGGCGGCGGCGAGCGTGACCACGCGCGCGCTCCCCTCGAGCGGCTGCCGCTCGAGGGGCTTGCGCTTCGCCTTCATGATGTTCGGCAGCGTCGGGTAACGCGGCTCGTTGAGGCCCTGCTGCGTGGTCACGACGACCGGCAGCGGCGCGCGCCAGTCCTGGCTGCCGTCGTCCACGTCGTGGACGGCGGCCACCTCACGGCCGTCGAGATGCAGCTCGGTCGTCCAGTCGCACACGGGCCAACCCAAGGCCTCTGCGACCGAGGGGCCGAGGGCGGCGCTGTCCCAGTCCGCCTGCTTGCCGCCGACGAGCAGCAGCTCGGCGCCGCAGGCGCGCGTCGCCTCGGCGAGCGGCCCGGCCTGGGCGAGGGGGTCGAGGTCGTCGTCGGTCTCGAGCAGGACCGCCCGGTCGGCGCCGAGCGCGAGCGCGGTGCGCAGCGCGGCCTCGGTCCGTGCCGGGCCGATGGCCAGCGCCACGACCTCGTCGGCGAGCCCGGCCTCCTTGAGTCGGACGGCCGCCTCGACACCGTACTCGTCCATGCCGTCGAGCGCGTAGGCGTGGTCGTCCACTTCGATTCGGCCGCCGTCCGCGGTGAGCCGCGCTTCGGCGTCGGGAACGTGCTTGACGTAGGTCGCGATGATCATCGCGGCATTATCGCATGGGGCCCGTGGGTCAGCGCGCCGTCTCGCGGTGGATCTGCCGGGAGATGACCACCCGCTGGATCTCCGAGGTGCCCTCGTACAGCGTGGTCACGCGGGCGTCGCGCAGGTAGCGCTCGACCGGGTAGTCCGCCGAGTAACCGTAGCCGCCGAACACCTGAACCGCGGCGTCGCACACGAACACGGCCGCCTCGGAGGCGGCGAGTTTGGCCATGCTGACCTCCTTCGTCGCCCGCGTGCCGCGGTCGAGCAGCCAGGCAGCACGGTGCGTGAGGAGCCGCGCGGCCTCGATGCGCGTGGCCATGTCGGCCAGCTTGAAGCCGACCCCCTGGAACTCGCGGATCGGCCGGCCGAAGGCCTCCCGCTCCTCGGCGTGGCGCGCGGCGGCCGCGAACGCCGCCCGGGCGATCCCGAGCGCCTGGGCGGCGATCCCGACGCGGCCGCCGTCCAGCGCCGACATCGCCATGACGAACCCCTGTCCCTCCCCGCCAAGTCGCTGATCCTCGGGCACGACCGCCTCGTCGAGGCGCACGCTGGTGGTGATCGCCGCGTGCTGGCCGAGCTTTCGCTCGGGGGCGCCGAAGGTGAGTCCGGGCGTATCGCGTTCCAGCACGAAGGCGGTGATGCCGCGCACACCGGCTTCCGGGTCGGTCTTGGCGAGCACGAGGTAGACGTCGGCCTCGCCGCCGGAGGTGATCCATGCCTTGCTGCCGTCGAGACGGTAGCCGCCCGAGATCCTGCGCGCGCGCGTGCGCAACGCCGCCGCGTCGCTGCCGGCGTGCGGCTCGGTGAGGCAGAAGGCGCCGATCGCCTCGCCGCTGGCGAGGCGCGGCAGCCAGCGGTCGCGTTGGGCCGCGCTGCCGTGGGCGAGGATGAGCGACTGCGGCATGCCGTTGGTCACGCTGGCGATCGTGGCGTGGGCGGCGTCGGCGGCAGCGATCTCCTCGAGCAGGACGGCGTAGGCGAGGTACCCGAGGCCGAGCCCGCCGTAGGCCTCGGGCGTGAGGATGCCGAGCAGGCCCATCTCGCCCATCTTGCGCAGCGTGGTTCGTGGGAAACGCGGCTCGCGATCGAGCGCCGCGGCGACGGGTGCGATCTCCCGCTGGGCGAAGTCGCGCACGGCGCGCTGCAACGCGAGCAGGTCGTCGGGCAGGGCGAAGTCCATGCGGGCCTCCAGGGCGGGGAGGCTACCACGGCCCCCGCGCCGCCCTGCCCGCTCAGCCTGCCGGGTAGAAGCTCACCTCGTGGTCGACGAGGCGCCCGCCGCGGTAGTTGAACACGGCGCTGAAGGTGCCGACGCGGTCGAGCCACGGGAGGAACACGCGGTCGCCCTCCCACAGCGTCAGGTCGAGGAGCTCGGCGGTCGGCACCCAGCGCAGGCTCCCCTCGGTCGGGTCGGGGCCGAGGTCGCCCGAGGTGCGCGTCACCAGGTAGACGAAGGCGTACCAGTCGTGCTCGCCGTCGAAGTCCGGGAAGGTGAGGAAGCCCTTGAGCTCCGCCGCCTCGACCGTCAGGCCGGACTCCTCGAGCACCTCGCGGCGCATGCACTGCTCGGGGGACTCGCCGGGCTCGAACTTGCCGCCGAGGCCGTTCCACTTGCCGTAGTGGGTGTCGTTCGGGCGGGCATTGCGGTGGAGCATGAGCGTTCTGTCGCCGTCGCGCACGTAGACGAGCGTCGCGAGCCGCAGGCTGGGCGCCCGTCGCCGCGGTTCGGCGGTGGCCACCGATGGGCCGTCACCGCTCACCGGGTCGCCGATCCGTCCACCGCGGCATCGCGCCCGTCCGTCGCATCCCGTGCGTGCTCGGCGTCGTAGGCCGCGACCAACTCGCGGGCCAGCGCCGGCGCATCGACGAGTTGTCCCGCGTGCTCCGTTCGCACGCGCAGACGGCGAAGGTCCCGGATCTCGCCCCCGCGCGCCAGGAGGCGGCCAAGCCACCGCGCGGCCTCGCGCTGGTCGCTCGTGGGCGCGAGCTGGGTCGCCCGGGTACGACCGTCCGCGGGGTCGACCAGCACCAGACGCAGCTCCACGAGGCCCCCGCGGCGGCCGATGAAGACCTGTTCCAGCGCGTTCGGCCGCACCCTCAGGCGCTCTCGTCGCGTTCGAGCCCAAAGGCGGCGTGCACGGCGCGCAGGGCCTCGTGGGCCCGCGCCGCGGGGATGACGACCGAGACCCGGACCTCGCTCGTGGCGATCATCTCGATGTTGGCGCCAGTGGCGGCGACGGCTTCGAACATGCGGCCGGCGATGCCCGGTGCCGAGCCGATCGCGATGCCGACGATCGACAGCTTGGCGACACCGAGGTCGAGTTCGGCGCGCCCGCCGAGGCCGTCCACGAGCGGTGTCATCGCCTCCATGGCCTCTTCGGCGAGGTCGCGCGGGACGGTGAAGGCCATCTGCTGGCGGCCTTCGGCGACGCCACGGACGCCCTGGATGATCATGTCGGCGGACACGCCCGCGTCCCCGAGCGCGCCGAAGATGCGCGCAGCGATGCCGGGCTCGTCGGGAACGCCGAGCAGGTCGATGCGGGCGTGCTCCAGGTCGAGCGCCACGCCGGTGACGGGGCGATCGGTCTCCATGTGGGCCTCCTCTCGGGCCACCCTGCGGACGAGCGTGCCGGGCCGGAAGTCGAACGACGAGCGGACGTGCAGCGTGACGCCGTAGCGTCGTCCGTACCAGACGCTGCGGGGGTGCAGCACCTGGGCGCCGAGAGCGGCGAGCTCGAGCATCTCGTCGTAGTCAATGACCTCGAGTCGGCGGGCGCCGGGGATCAGGTGGGGATCGGTGGTGTACACGCCGTCGGTGTCCGTGAAGATCTCGCAGGTGTCGGCACCGAGGGCGGCGGCCACCGCTACCGCGGTGGTGTCGGAGCCCCCGCGCCCGAAGGTGGTGATCTGGCCGCCGTCGTCCACGCCCTGGAAGCCGGCGATGACGCACACGTCCACCTCCTCGAAGGCGCGCCGTAGCGGACCCGGGTCGACGCGCAGGATGCGGGCGGCGCCGTGCGCGCCGTCGGTGAGGAAACCCGCCTGGGCGCCGGTGAGCGAACGCGCGCGCAGGCCGAGGTGCTGCAGCGCCATCGTCAGCAGTGCGATCGACACCTGCTCGCCGGTGGCCATGAGCATGTCGAGTTCGCGCCGGCTCGGGCGCGGATGCAGCTCGCGCGCCGTGGCGATGAGCTCGTCGGTGGACCGACCCATGGCGCTGACGGTGACCGCCACCCGCTCACCCGCCTCGACCACCCGCTGGATGCGGGCCGCGACCTTGCGAATGAGATCGAGGTCGCCGACGCTGGTGCCGCCGTACTTCTGGACGCGCACGCGCAGGGCGGGCGCCTGGGCAACGGCGGTCGGCAAGGTAGTGGGAGCGGGGATGGCGGAGCCCATGCGCGCGCACGTTACCAGGAGGCGAGGCCGGGCGTCCCGCGAGCCACGTGGTAGAACCCGGTCATGGATCAACCGAAGGCTCTGCGCGTGGCCGTCGTGGGTGCCGGTCCGTCCGGCTTCTATGCGGCAGAGTCGCTGCTGAAGCAGCGGCCCGAGGCGGTGATCGACCTCTTCGATCGGCTGCCCGCCCCGTTCGGCCTCGTCCGCTACGGCGTCGCCCCCGACCACCAGAAGATCAAGTCGGTCACCAAGGTCTACGACCGCGTCATGTCGGACCCCCGGCTGCGCTTCCGTGGCAACGTCGAAGTCGGTCGCGACGTGACGGCGGACGACCTGCGGCGGCACTACCACGCCACCGTGTTCACCTACGGGGCGGCGCTCGATCGGCGGCTGGGCATCCCGGGCGAGGACCTCGACGGCAGCATGTCGGCGACGGATTTCGTCGCCTGGTACAACGGGCACCCCGACTTCGCCGACCTGAACCCGCGCCTGGACGGCCACACCGCACTGGTCGTCGGCGTCGGCAACGTCGCCGTGGACGTCACGCGGGTGCTGGCCAAGACCCGGGCGGAACTCGCCGTCTCCGACATCGCCGACGAGGCGCTGGCCGCCCTGGCCGAGAGCCAGGTGCGGGACGTGGTGGTCATCGGTCGACGCGGTCCCGCCGAGGCGAAGTGGAGCACCAAGGAGTTGCGCGACCTCGGCGAGCTCGACGACGCCGACCTGGTCATCGACCCGGCGGACCTGGCGATCTCGGACGAGAGCCGCGCGGCGATCGCCGACGACCCCGTGGCGCGCCGCAACCTCGAGGTGCTCGAGGAGCTCGCCGCGCGACCGCTCCGCGGCCTGAACCGCCGCATCCACCTGCGCTTCCTGCTCTCTCCCATCGCCATCGAGGCCGACGCCAGCGGCACCCGCGTGGGCGCCGTGGTTCTGGAGCGCAACCGCCTCGAGGCGCGCGCCGATGGCTCGCTGAGCGCCAAGGGCACCGGCGTCACCGAGCGCCTCGACGCGCAGTTGGTCTTCCGCTCCGTGGGGTACCGCGGCCAGGCGATGCCCGGCCTCCCCTTCGACGAGCGCTGGTCGGTCGTCCCCAACGACCGGGGTCGGGTGTTGACGGAGCGCGACGGCGAGCCCGTCGCCGGCTGGTACGTCGCCGGCTGGATCAAGCGCGGACCGACCGGCGTGATCGGCACCAACAAGGCCTGCGCGGTCGAGACGGTCACGACCCTCCTGGGCGACGATCTCCCCGCCATCGCCTCCACGGACGCGGTTCCGGCGGCCGTCGACGCGCTGCTGGCGCAGCGCGGCGTGCAGGTGGTCGACGCCGAAGGCTGGCGGCGCATCGATGCCGCGGAGACGACGGCGGGTGCGGCCGTCGGGCGTCCGAGGGTCAAGCTCTGCACGCGGGAGGCGCTGCTCACGGCCAGTCGCCACTGACGGTCGGTCGCCTGCGCCGCGCCCGTGCGCGCCTACGCACCTACGCGCCCACGCGCCAGACGGGGCCGGCGATGCATGAGCGCAGCGTGATAGGATCGGCCGGTCTCGCGGGACCCCCGCCGTCCGCGCGCCGTCGCGCGGTGGGGCACCGCCGCCGGGGAGGCCGCGCGTGGAGCGGATGACGGCCCAACACGTCGACGCGCGAACGGGGATCCCTGCGGACGCCCCGGAGCCGGCCTTGCTGCGGGTCGAGGGACTGACCAAGAGCTTCGGAGGCCTCCAGGCCGTCAACCACTGCTCCTTCGACGTGCGCGCCGGCAGCATCACGGCCCTCATCGGGCCCAACGGCGCCGGGAAGACCACGGTCTTCTCCCTGATCGCCGGGTTCCTGCGCCCCGACCGTGGGCGCGTCGAACTCGCTGGTGAGGACCTCACCGGCCTGGGGCCCCACCAGGTGTTCCGCCGCGGCCTCTGCCGCACCTTCCAGATCCCCCGCGAGCACGGCAGCATGACCGTCCTGGAGAACCTCATGCTGGTCCCACCGGACCAGCTCGGGGAGCGCTTCTGGAATCCGCTCCTCCGGCCCCGCGCGGTCCGGGCACAGGAGCGGGTCATCCGCGAGAAGGCGCTCGAGGTGCTCGATCTGCTGACCCTCACCCACCTGCGCGACGAGTACGCGGCCAACCTCTCCGGCGGGCAGAAGAAGCTGCTCGAGCTTGCGCGCACCCTCATGGCCGACCCGCGCATCGTCCTCCTCGACGAGCCCGCCGCGGGCGTCAACCCGAGCCTGATGGCGCGCATCCGCGAGAAGATCGTGCAGCTCAACGCCGAGCGCGGCATCACCTTCCTGCTCATCGAGCACGACATCCCGCTGGTCATGGGCCTGTGCGACCCGGTCATCGTCCTCAACCAGGGGACGAAGCTGGCGGAGGGTCCGCCGTCCATCGTCCGCGGCGACCCGCGGGTGCTCGAGGCGTACCTGGGGGGGCAGCATGGCGCTGTTGACGGTTGAGGGCCTGACCACCGGCTACGGCGAGATGGAGGTCCTGCGCTCGCTGTCGCTGCGGGTGGAGCCCGGGCGCATCGTGTCGATCATCGGGCCGAACGGCGCCGGCAAGTCCACCGCCATGAAGGCGGTGTTCGGCCTGCTCAAGCCCTGGCAGGGCTCGATCCGCTTCGGCGAACGCGAGATCGGCGGCCTCTCGCCGGACCGGATCGTGCGGCTCGGCATGTGCTACGTCCCGCAGACCGACAACGTGTTCCCGTCGCTGACGGTCGAGGAGAATCTGGAGATGGGCGCGTTCGTGCTGTCCGGTCCCACGAAGGAGCGCAAGGAGCGCGTGTACGAGCTGTTCCCGCGGCTGGCCGAGCGTCGGCGCCAGCGCGCCGGCAAGATGTCGGGCGGCGAGCGGCAGATGGTCGCGATGGGCCGCGCGCTCATGCTGGACCCCAAGCTCCTGCTGCTCGACGAGCCCTCGGCCGGCCTCGCACCGCTGCTGGTCGACCTCATCTTCGAGAAGGTGCGCGACATCAACGCGGCCGGCGTCGCCGTCCTGATGGTGGAGCAGAACGCCCGCAAGTCCCTCGAGCTGGCCGACCACGCCTACGTGCTGGTGGGCGGCAGCAACGCCATCGACGGCGCAGGCCGCGACCTCCTCGGCGACCCCGAGGTCGGCCGGCTGTACCTGGGAGGCTGACGGTATGGCGAGAGCCCTCGCGCGGCGGGCGGTCGGCCCGCGACCCAGTGCGCGCCTTCGGCGCGTCCTCGGCAGCCGGACCGCGCTCGTCGCGCTGCTGGCGCTGCTCCTGCTCACGCTGTGGTGGCTGGCGGCTTCCCAGGGCGTGACCGGCCAGCGGCTCCTGTCGCTCGCCGTCCGCGGCGCCCTGCTGGGCGGCATCCTGGCGCTCGGTGCGATCGGGCTGACGCTGATCTTCGGGGTCCTACGCATCCCCAATTTCGCCCATGGCGACCTCATGACCTGGGGTGCGTACCTGGCCCTCTTCGGGCTCACACTGCTGCCGGCCGGTCCGCCGCTGGCGCCGTTCTCCTTCGGCGCCGAGCTGCTCGTGCTCCTCGTGCTGGTCATGCCGCTGGTGGGCCTCACGGGGTACCTGCTCGACCGCCTCGTGTTCCGGCGACTGCGGGCGCGGCGGGCGCCCTCGGTGATCCTGGCCATGGCCGCCCTCGGCGGTGCCTTCTTGCTTCGCAGCGTGATCTACCTCGGCTGGGGCGCCGACTTCCGCAACTTCTACACCGGTCGGCCGCGCCCGGCCGTCGAGCTGTTCGCCGGCATCCGCGTGCGGCCCGACCAGCTCTTCATCCTGGGCCTGGCGCTGCTGCTGATCTTCCTCGTGTACCTGCTGCTGGAGCGCACCAAGATGGGCAAGGCCATGCGTGCCACGGCGGACAACGCGGATCTCGCGCGCATCAGCGGCATCGACACGGAGAGCGTGATTCGCTGGACCTGGCTCATCGGCGGCGGTCTGGCGGGCGCCGGCGGTGTCATGTTCGCCCTCGACACCCAGCTGCGGCCCGAGATGGGCTGGTGGCTCATGCTGCCGCTGTTCTCCTCGGTCATCCTCGGCACCATCGGCCACGCCTACGGAGCCCTGCTCGGCGCGCTGGTCATCGGCGTGGTGTGGCAGATGTCGACGGCCTTCCTCAACCCCGCGTACGGCCCGGGCGTGGCGTTCGTGGTGCTGATCCTGGTGCTGCTGTTCCGGCCGCAGGGGATCTTCGGCAAGCCGGGAGGGACCTGATGGGCGAAGCGAGCCTCGCCAAGAGCCTGCTGCTGGCGCTGCCCCTGTGGTTCCTGGTGGCCAGGGCCCTGCCCGCCCGCCTGCCTTGGCTCGCGCGCGCCGCGCTCGGGGCCGCGGCCGGCTGGGCCGCCGCGCTGGCGGTGACGCTGGTGGTGCCGTCGGGCCTCATGGCGTACCTGGTGTCCTTCGCGATCGTCGGCTCGATCTACGCCGTCCTGGCACTCGGCCTCAACGTGCAGTGGGGCTACACGGGGCTGTTCAACATCGGCATCGCCGCCTTCTTCGCGCTGGGGGCGTTCACCAGCGCGCTGGTCACGACGAGCATGCCGAGCGGCGCCGCCGCGGCCTTCAGCCAGCAGGCCTTCGGCCTCGGCGCCCCGTTCCTGGCGGGGGTCCTAGCGGCGGGCGCGGCGGCCGGCCTGCTGGCGCTGCTGGTGGGTGGCCCGACGCTGCGGCTGCGCGAGGACTACCTGGCGATCGCCACGATCGGTATCGCGGAGCTCGTGCGGCTCGTGTTCCAGAACGAGCGCTGGCTGGCCAACGGGCCGCAGCCCCTGCGGGGCATCCCCCAGCCGCTGGCGTGCCTCGTGCGCGACGCCGGCTGCGGCTGGTTGCCGGCACCACTCGCCGCCCTCTTCGACCCCCTCGCGCCGCGCGACTACCCCTACGTCTACCTCGCCATCGCCACCCTGTTCGTCATCGTCGTCTACCTGGTGCTCGAGCGCGCGATCCGCTCACCGTGGGGGCGCGTTCTGCGCGCCGTGCGCGAGGACGAGGCGGCCGCGGCCATGGTCGGCAAGAACGTGGCCCGCGTGCGGCTGCAGGCCTTCGTGGTCGGCGCGGTCATCATGGGCCTGGGGGGCGCGCTCTACGCGCACTACATGATCGCCATCGACTACACCCACTTCGACGCGCTGTACGCGACCTTCCTCGTGTGGGTCATGCTCATGTTGGGCGGCAGCGGCAACAACCGCGGTGCCATCCTGGGCGCATTCGCGCTGTGGGGCGTGTGGACGGGCGCGGCCTTCGTGGTCGACCTCGCCCGGCCCCTGCTGGCGGCGATCTCGAGCGACCTACCTGCGCGCGGCCCCTACCTGCGGCTGCTGCTCATCGCGCTGCTCATGCTCTTCATCCTGCTGTACCGCCCCAAGGGCCTGATCGGCGAAGAGCGTTTCGTCTCGCGCGATTCCCAGGGGCAAGACGGCTGACGGCGGCGCGCTGGGCCCGGAGCCGGTCGCTCGTCGCACGGTGTCCACCCGGGTCGCCCGCGCGCGACCCGGACGAGAAGAGGGGCCCCTCGAGCGGGGCCCCTCGAACGGCGCGGCACGCCGGCCGTGCCGCGAACGGTGCGGATCAGTCGTGCGGGATCTGGTCGGGGGTGCGGATCATGAGCCCCTCGATGGTGCCGCCGGCGTACTGCCAGATCTCGACCGCGGTGATGACGTCGCCGAACTCGTCGAACACCACGTCGCCGGCCGCACCGGTGTAGGCGACGTCGGTGCCGGATTGCAGCAGGCGGAAGGCGTTCTCGAAGCCGTTGACGCCCACGGTCTCGCCGGGCGGGTTGGCGACCATCCGCAGGTTGTCGCGCAGGACCGCACCCGTGACCTCGGCGCCGTCGACCTGCGCCTTGGCCACGGCCAGGCCGACGACCGCGACCGCGTCGTAGATGCTGTCCATGAAGGGCAGCGGCGGCCGCTGGCCGTAGGCCGCCTCGAAGGCCTCGACGAAGGCGACGAAGCCGCCCCAGCTCGGGTCAGCGCCGGGCGCCGTGCCGAGGCGGCCCTCGACGGCCTCGGCGCCCATCGCCTCGATGATCAACTCGGACTTGCTGCCGTCGACGTACTGGAAATCGGTGAAGCCGAAGAGGTCGCGCGCCTCGGTGAGGAACACGGTCGCCTGGCCCGGGTAGCTCATGACCAGGACGATCTCGGGGTCGCCCGCGAAGACCTCCTCGAGCATGGCGGCGTAGGTCGGCTGCGGCTCGTCGGGGTGCGGGACCTGGGCGGTCACCGTGCCGCCGCGGGCCTCGAAGGCCTCGGTGAAGGCGTTGCTGAGGCCCTGGCCGTACGGGTTGTTGACGTACATCGTCGCCGCGCGGGTGAAGGCGTAATCCGGGTAGATCTCGCCGCGCGCGAGCTGGGCGGCGACGACGCCCTGCAGGGCATCCGAGCCGATCGTGCGGAAGAGGAAGTCGTCGTCCTCCAGGATCGTCAGCAGCGGCGAGGTGGCCGACTGGGAAATCTGCAGCACGCCGGCGGGCGCCGTCACCGCCTCGGCCACCGCGACCGCCACGCCGCTGGCGAGGGGACCGACGATGGCGGGCACGCCGTCGACGTCGACGAGCTTGCGCGCCCGGTCGATGCCGACCGAGGCGCTGGTGGCCGCGTCCTCGAAGACCAGCTCGATGATGGGGCCGCCGAAGACCTCGGTCGCGGCGGCGTTGATGTGGGTCGCCGCCAGCTCGGCCGCGTCGCGGTGCGAAGGGCCGAACTCGGCGAGCGGGCCGGTGAAGTCGAGGAGCGCGCCGATGGGCACCGCGACGGGCTGGGCGAACGCGACGGAGGACGCAGCGCCGAGGGCCACCGCGACCCCGAGCGTGCGAACCGCCTTCGTCCAATGGGCGGACATCACGTCTTGCCTACTCATGCCGAACCTCCGATGTGCAGCGTGTGGGCTTCCGCGTCTCCGCCGCCCGCGGGCGCCGGAGCGTGCCATACGTTAGCGGCGGTCGCGGTGCCTGTCAACGCCGGCGGCGCCGCGCGGCGATCGCGAACCGGCCCGCGCGCCGTGCCGAGGCCGTTCTGCACGCAGGCCGCGTACAGGCCGGGCTCGATCTCCCGCATCACCGAGACCGCGTTCATGCTGAGGCAAAGATGCCCCGCCCAGGCGTGTTCCATCGCCATCCCCGCCAGCGCAGGGAAACGGCTGTCGAACT
>Ga0180429_10003847_pt1 | contig 12121 bp, 9 predicted proteins | sample SS_ome_FD_132428 | JGI IMG/M metagenome (GOLD analysis project Ga0180429, IMG submission 132428) | Hypersaline lake sediment archaeal communities from the Salton Sea, California, USA - SS_1_S_1 metaG | ecosystem: Environmental > Aquatic > Non-marine Saline and Alkaline > Hypersaline > Sediment ... | reverse complement strand
TGGGTTTCCGGCGGAGCCCACTTCTATGTCTGCGGGGACGCCCAATACATGGCTCCGGATGTCGATGCCGCCCTCCACGATCTCATCCGCGACCATGGGGGACTCTCGCAGGAGGAGGCCGCCGACTACGTCGCGCAGATGAAGAAGGACAAGCGCTACCAGCGCGACGTGTATTGACCGGCCCGAAGCCGGCCCCGGGCTCCCCGGCCAAGAATTCGATCACCCCAGTGACCCGGGCGGCTACGGAAGCGATCCCTGCGGGACTACAGGGCTTCCACGTAGATTCCCCGCGCTGACGCTCTCGCGACCCGCACCGGCTCCTCGCCCCGCGACCGGTAGAGCTCGAGAATACCGGCCGTTTCATCGCCCCGCGCGATGTGGATTTCCATCCCGATCGTGAGGCCGTTCGCCTGCATCCAGTCGAGCATGTGGGAGTCCTGATCGGAAACGCGTGCGATGCGGTAGCGCCCGTCCTCCGCCGCCGGCAGTGGTGCCAAGGTGCGGTCCTCCATCCTGCCCGACGCGTCCGGGATCGGATCACCGTGCGGATCGTGACGCGGGTGCCCGAGCATCTCATCGATCCGGGCGAGAAGGCGATCTGAAACGACGTGTTCCAGGATCTCCGCTTCCTCATGCACATCGGCCCAGTCGAGATGCATCACCTCGACGAGAAACGTTTCGACCAACCGGTGCCGCCGCAACACCTGCAGGGCCTGTGCCCGCCCCTTTTCGGAGAGTGCCACGCTCCTCCGCGGCACGTATTCGATCAGGGCGTCGTCCGCCAGGTGACGCATCATGGCCGAGACCGTCCCGGGAGTCACCGCGAGCGCTTCGGCGATCGCACCGACACTGATCGAGCACTCCGGGTCCTCGTCCAGCGACAGGATCGCCTTTAGGTAGTCCTCCACCGTGCTCGACGCCATCGGGATGAACTTTGCGACACCCAACCCGCCCTGTCCAGCAGACTGTCTGATCACTCGATATTTTTATCTTGATTACTCAAGTAAGAGCACCACAGTGCGAGCGATGAGTTCGAACTGCCGACCCACTCTCGCGTTTCGACGTCACCGGACACGCATTCTCGCCAGCCTCGCCGCGCTCAGCCTGGGAAGCGGCCTCGTCTCCTGCAGCGACAACGCCGAGTCCGCCACGTCCGCACCGGACATCCCCTTCCATGCCGTCGCCACGGTCGGAATGATCGCCGACGTCGTGGAGAATATCGCAGGCGAACGGGCGACCGTGACCGGGCTGATCGGCTCCGGAGTCGATCCTCACCTCTACAAGCCGTCCACGAGTGACATCAAGGCCCTACAGTCGGCCGACCTCGTGTTCTACAACGGTCTCATGCTGGAGGGCAAGATGGGTGATGTTCTCGTCCGGGTCGCTCGCACCGGCAAACCGGTCTTCGCCGTGACCGAGGAGATCCTGGAACAGGGTGACTATGTCATCACCGACGACGAGGATCACTATGATCCCCACGTCTGGATGGATGTGCAGGGGTGGATCCGCGCGGTCGATGTCGTCGCCCGGGCCCTGACCGCCTATGATGCCGCCGGTGCGGAACTCTACGCGGCCAATGCCGAAGCCTACCGGAACAAGCTCGAGGCACTCGACACCTACGCGAGAGATTCGATCGCCTCCATCCCCGAGGGACGCCGCGTGCTCGTGACCGCGCACGACGCCTTCGGCTACCTGGCACGCGCCTATGGCCTCGAGGTTCGCGGGATCCAGGGCATCAGCACCGAATCGGAGGCAGGAATCAAGGACATCGAGGACCTGGTCTCGTTGCTGGTCGAGAACGATATTCCCGCAATTTTCGTGGAAACCTCCGTTTCCGACCAGAACATCAAAGCCTTGGCGGAGGGCGCCGCTGCTCGTGGCCACGAGGTACGGATTGGAGGAGAACTGTTTTCCGATGCCATGGGCCCCTCCGGCTCCTACGAGGGAACCTACATCGGCATGATCGATCACAACGTCACCACGATCACGAGAGCACTCGGAGGCCAGGCTCCCGCGACCGGAATGAACGGCAGACTTTCCCCCTGACGCGATTGGCCTATCGTTGCGCATGAGCCAGGTGTTGCAAACCATGTCGCCTCCCGGCGACGCAACGGGAGAGGACCTTTCCTTCCATCCCGACAACGTCCCGCTCGCGGTGCACGACCTCACGGTCGCCTACCACCGCAAGCCAGTCCTGTGGGATGTCGACCTCGACGTCCCGGAGGGAAAACTGGTCGGTGTTCTCGGGCCGAACGGCGCCGGAAAGAGCACCCTGCTGAAAGCCTGCCTCGATCTCATCCCCCGCGCCTCGGGCGAGGTCGGGATCTACGGGAAACCCTACCGGCAACAACGCCACCTCGTCGGCTATGTACCGCAGCGGGAGAGTGTCGACTGGGATTTCCCGGTCAGCGTGCTCGACCTCGTCGCAATGGGCACCTACCGCAAGCTCGGCTGGTTCCGGCGGGTCGGCAAGGCGCAGCGACGGCAGGCGATGGAAGCCCTCGAACAGGTCGGGATCGGCCACCTCGCCCATCGCCAGATCAGCCAGCTTTCCGGCGGACAACAGCAGCGCACCTTCCTCGCCCGCGCCCTGACCCAGGAGGCGCGTGTCTATTTCATGGACGAGCCCTTTGCCGCCGTCGACGCGGCCACCGAGGAGGCCATCGTCCGGATCCTCCGCCGTCTCAATGAGGAGGGAAAGACCTGCCTCGTCGTCCACCACGATCTCGCGACGGTGGCGCGCTACTTCGACTGGGTCGTCCTCCTGAACATGCGCGTCGTCGCCTCCGGCCCGACGGACGAGGTGTTCACCAAGAAGAATCTCGAGCAGACCTACGGAGGCAGTCTCACCCTGTTGAACGACGCCGCCCACGCCCTCGCTCATGTCGTGCGATAGAGAGAGTTCGCCACCGAATGACGATCGACCCGGCCTTTCGACAGGGTTGCCCGTGCGATTCAACCCTGTCGGCCTCGAAGGGAAACAGGGTCGCTTCGCCCTCCCCACCCTATTCCTCATCGCGCTCGGTCTACTGTTCTGCCCGGGGACGGTCGTCGGTGCGAACGGGCCAACACCCCACGAGGTCGCCGACGTGCTTCTCCTTCGCAACTACAACACCCGGCTCGTCGTCCTTTCCACCTCGGCCCTGGGGGTGGCATCGGGCATCGTGGGTGCCTTCCTCCTCCTCCGCAAGCGATCCCTGATGGGGGATGCCCTCGCACACGCCACCCTGCCCGGAATCGCCGTCGCCTTCGGGGTGATGGTCGCCCTCGGAGGAGACGGGAAATCCCTGCCCGGACTGCTCGCCGGAGCCACGGTGGCTGGCGTGATCGGAATGCTGCTCATGCTCGCGATCCGGAACACGACCCGACTTCGCGAAGATGTCGCGATGGGATTCGTCCTCAGTGTCTTCTTCGGTCTCGGACTCGCCCTTCTCGGAGTGATCCAGACCCTGCCCCAGGCGAGCGCCGCCGGACTGGAATCGTTCATCTATGGCAAGGCCGCCTCGATGGTTTTCTCGGATTTCTATCTCATCGCCGGAGTCACCCTGTCGTCGGCCCTCCTCGGCGTGCTCTTCTTCAAGGAGTTCACCCTGCTCTGTTTCGACGAGAGTTTCGCCACCGCGGAAGGATTCTCCTCGCTCTGGCTCGACCTCGTGCTCCTCGGTCTCGTCACCGCGGTGACCGTGATCGGGCTCCAGTCCGTCGGCCTCATCCTCATCATCGCCTTTCTCATCACCCCGCCGGCGGCCGCACGTTTCTGGACCGAGAACCTGGGTAGAATGGTCACGCTCTCCGCCGCGATCGGCGCCGTCAGCGGATGGCTCGGCGCTTCGCTCAGCGCGCTGGTTCCCCGGCTTCCCGCCGGAGCGGTCATCGTCGTGGTCACTTCGACGGTGTTTCTCGGCAGCATGATCTTTGCGCCCCGGCGGGGGGTCTTCGCCCGAAACCTGCGCCAGCGCCGCCTGCGGAAAAAGGTGGAGCGACAGCACGTTCTTCGCGCCGCCTTCGAGATCTGCGAGTCGCGTTCACCCGACTCCTCGCATGTCGCCAACCTCCCCTTTGGCCGAGAGGAACTCCTCGCCAAGCGCACCTGGAAACCCCATCACCTCGATCACATCCTGCGGACCGAGATCGCCTTCGGGCATCTCGAGCGGGAGGAGGGAGGGAAGGTCAGGCTGTCGGAGTCCGGCTTCGGCGAAGCATCCCGCATCACGCGCAATCACCGACTCTGGGAAGTCTACCTCGTCACCCACGCGGACATCGCCCCGAGCCACGTCGATCGCGATGCCGACATGGTCGAGCACGTCCTCGAAGCGGACCTCGTCCGCCGGCTCGAGGATGAGCTGCGCAATCGCGGTGCCTGGATCGCGAGCCCGCACCGGATTCCGGCGGGCCAGCGGTGAACACCGAGGGAAGCGCCGCCCAGATCCGCTCGATCCGAACCCGGCCACCTCGTCACCGAGGCGGCTACGACCCAGCCCGGACGCGATCCGTCCCTTGACACGCTGCAGCAAGTGGCCACCCTTTTTCATAGTGATCTTCCTTCGCGTCAGCTGCATCGTCCTCCTGAGCTTCCTTCTGGTAGCCCCGCCCTGCCTGTGCCAGTTTCTCGCCGCGTTCGGCCTGGACTCGCACGATCACGAAGGGAATGCGTCTCTCGCGGAGGTGTGCATCGTCTCGCCGGGTCATCACGGTGGCGAACCTCCCTGCCACTGCGACGATCACGACGAGACTCCCGCTGTGATCGCGGCCGGCAGCGATCACCGTGTGACATCGCTCGCCTTCGTCGCGGTCCGGCTTTTCCGATCGAACCCCGTGGCGCCGGTGGAACGGCGGGCGGCCCGCCCCGCCCGTGGCCCGCCGAGCTCGATGCCTCCCCGGTTCGCGCCCGAGGTCTCGGGCGTCTTCCTGCTCTGATCTTCCCGCCCGGTCCCGCCCGGTCTGTCGCCAAACGTTCGGGCGACAACCGGCTGGACCGTGTCCCGTGTCGGGCTCTCTCCTCTCTTGCGGGGAAGCTGCGTCCCCGCCTCCCTCGCCGGCTCTCCTCGCCCGCCCCCTCTGCCTCTTTCCCTGTCACTCCGTTCCTTTCCATTCCCTGCAACATGAACCGCACCATTCTCACCGTCCTCTGCCTCTGCGCTCCCATCGCAGCAGCGGCGCAGGAGAGCATCACACTGGAGCAGGCCCTCGAGGTCGCCCTGGACCACAGCCCCGTGCTGCGGGCTCGCGCGGCCGACCCCGCGATCGCTCTGGCCGAAGCCCGAGACCGGCTCGCTCCGAAAAATCCCGAGGCGGATCTGGAGTTCCGCGATCTCCTCTTCGATGATCCCGAACTCGAGTTCGCCTTTTCGCAACCCATCCGGATCGGGTACCGGCAAATCCGTCACACCTACGCCCGTGCCTTCGAGGAAGCCGCCACCCTCGAGCAGAAGGCCGCCCGCGTCCAGGTGCTCAATGCGGTCAACGAAGCCTACTTCCGCGCGATCGTGACAGGCTGGCAGGAGCATGCCTATCGCCGCTCCCTCGAGACGGCGAGCCGGGCCGAGGAGGAACTCGCCGCCGCCCTCGAGACAGGCCAAGCGAGCGCCTCGGAAGCCGCGATCTTCCGGGCGCAACGGCATCGCTTCGAGGCGGAGATCGACGCCCTCCGCAACGAACGCGCCTCGCTCATGCTCGATCTCGCCCACCTGATCGGACTGCCCGGCAAGCGCCTCGGTCCGGTCGAGCCCGCGCTCGTTCCCATTCCCCGCGATGTCACTCCCCTCGTCGCGATGGCCCGCGAGCGAGCCCCCCTCCGCCGCCAGCTGCGGGCCAGGATCCTCCGCAACGAGCAGGAGCTCGTCCTCGCCCGCACCGACGCGAAACCCGAGATCACCCCCGGTCTGCTGATCGACCGAACCCCCAACCCCGAGGGCGACACCCGGGTCGGACTCGGGCTCTCGATGGAGCTTCCCTTCCGCAACAAGAACCGCGACGCGATCCGCGCCGCCGAGGAAAAGCTCACTGTCGCCGAATCTCTTCTCGCCTATGAGGAGGAGGCGATCGAGGACCGGGTGAGAGCGCGCCATGAGCAGGCCGTCGCCGCCGAGAGAGCCATGTATCGTTTTCGCCGCACCGTTCTTCCCGCCTACGAGGAGGCCTACGACAAGGCCGAGGAGGAACTCGCCGCCGGGCAGGCCAACATCCTCCAGCGCTGGCAACTCCAACGCGAAATCAACCAGCAACAGCAGCGCGCGGTCGAGTTCCAGATCGCCGCGATCGAGGCACGCATCCGACTCGAAAGGCTCGTCGGCGCACGCATCGAGGAACTGAATCTCGTCCGCGCCGAATGACCGCACTTTTCACCCTGACCTGATTTCCATGAAGAATCGAACCATTCTCCCCTTTCTCCCGATCCTGCTGGCCGCGCTGCCGCTCGGGGCCCACGATTATGAGGCGCCCGGCGCCGGAGGCAGCGTCGGGGGCCCCGTCGCCCTGAGCGAGGTTGCGATCGACAATCTCGGCATTGCGACGATCACGACGAAGATCGAGACGATCGCGAAGCCGCTTCTCCTCCCCGGCCAGCTCGATCTCGCTCCCGGCCAGCAGGCGCGCATCACCGCACCCTACAGCGGCCGCATCGACAGGGTCCACGTCTCGCCGGGACAGGGGGTGCGAAAGGGCGAAGTTCTCCTCGAGGTCGTACCCCTCACGATCGGCGCGAAACCGATGGAACTGAAGAGCCCGATCGACGGCTTCGTGCTCGGTCACGGCGCCATCGCCGGCGCGGCCTTCACCTCGGACGACGAGCTCCTCATGATCGGCAACGATTCCTTTCTCCACCTCCACGCCGCCGCGTTTCCGAGCCCCGAGGCGGCGCAGATCACGAGCGGGACCCGGGGCGTCCTCCTCACGGAGGCCTATCCCGGCGAGGAGTTTCCCGTCGAGGTGCTCGAGCGGGTCATCGAGCCCGACACCGGGATGCACTCCCACGGGCACTGGCAGATCCACTGCCGCGTCGAGAATCCGGACCGCAAGCTCACACCCGGCCTGCGCGGCACCCTGCACTTCACGCCGTCGGGAACCATCCACGGGATCAAGATTCCCCGCCGCGCCGTGCTCGGCGAGATGGGCAATCTCTACGTCTACCTGCGCGACGAGAACCATTTCGAGCCCCAGGCGGTGACCCTCGGCAAGCGTCTCGGACCCGAGGTCGAAATCCTGCGGGGACTCGTGCCGGGCGACCGGGTCGTCGTGCGGGGAAACTACCAGTTGCCCTATGCGGAGAATTCGCCCGGAGCGGAGGAGCATGACCACGATCATGACGAACACGAAGAGGAAGACCACGGCCACGAGGGAGAGGAGCATGAAGAGCACGGTGAGGAAGATCACGAGGACGGGGACGAGCACCACGACGAACACGACGAACACGATGAACACGACCACCACCATCACGGCCACGAGGCCGACGAGGAGGCGCTGAACTTCATGCGCGGGCTCTGGCTCGGCGCCGCCGCCGGCATCGCCTTCTTCCTCGTCGTGCACGTACTCGTCGGGTTCGTCTCCCTCCTCCGCCGTCCCGCCCGGAAGGCATCCTGAACCCCGTCCCCGCTTCACTTCATCATGTTCGACCGCATCATCCAGGCATCGCTCGCTTACCGGCCCCTCGTGCTCGTCATCGCGATCGTGCTCTTCATCTACGGCGCCGTCATCATCCCGAAGCAGCCTCTCGACGTCCTGCCCGACCTGAACAAGACGACGGTCACCATTTTCACCGAGGCGGGACGCTATTCACCCGAGGAGGTGGAAACTCTCGTCACCCGCCCGATCGAGCAGGCGGTGAACGGCGCCAACGGCGTCACCCGGGTCCGCAGCTACACCGGCCTGGGACTGTCCATCATCTGGGTGGAGTTCGCCTACGGGCAGGACGTCTACAAGGCGCGCCAGATCGTCGGCGAGAAACTGCAGCTCATCACCACGGAACTCCCCGCCGGACTCTCTCCCGTTCTCGGCCCGATCTCTTCGCTGATGGGCGAGATTCTCCTCGTCGGCGTGAGTTCCGACAACCCTGGGATCGGCGAACTCGAGCTGCGCGAGATGGCCGAGTGGGACATCCGGCGCCGCCTCCTCTCCGTGCCCGGGGTGGCCGTCGTCACCGCCATGGGCGGCAACGAGACCGAGTTCCAGGTGCTCGTCGATCCCGCCAAGCTGCGGCAGTACGATCTCACCCTGCAGGACCTGGAGGAAGCCCTCGAGGCAAGCAGCGCCAACGCCACCGGCGGCTTCGTCTTCGAGCCCTACCGCGAGAGCCTCGTGCGGATCAAGGGACGCGTGCAATCGATCGATGACATCGCCTCGTCGGTGATCCCCCACACCGGGGCGCCGGGCGAGGCCCCCATCTCTATCGGCGACGTGGCCGAGGTGAGAAAGAGCGGTGCGCTCGGCAAGCTCGGTGACGCCGGGGTCAACGGCGAGTCGGCCGTGCTCCTCTCGGTACAGAAGCAACCCGGCGGTGACACGCTCGGCATCACCGAGGCGGTCGTCGAGGAACTCGAGGCCATCCAGGAAACCCTGCCCGAGGGCGTCACGATCCATCCCGACATCTTCCGGCAGAGCGTCTTCATCGAGCGTGGCATTCACAACGTCGTCGAGGCCCTGCGCGACGGCGCCATCATGGTGGCGATCATCCTGGTGGTGTTTCTCTTCAACCTGCGCACCACCTTCATCACCCTCACCGCAATCCCGCTGTCTCTCGTCGTCACCGCGATCGTCTTCCAGATCGCGCGGGAGGGCTTCGGTTTCACCACCCTCACGATCAACACCATGACCCTCGGCGGTCTCGCCGTCGCGATCGGGGAACTGGTCGACGACGCCATCGTCGACGTCGAGAACGTCTTCCGACGCCTGCGGCAGAACCGCCAGAAGGATCAACCGAAACCCACCCTCGAGGTCGTCTTTCGCGCCTCGAAGGAGATCCGGAATTCCGTCGTCTACGCGACCGCGATCGTCGTGCTCGTCTTCGTTCCGCTCTTCGCCCTCGGTGGCGTCGAGGGCCGCATCTTCACTCCGCTCGGCATCGCCTACATCGTCTCGATCGTGGCCTCGCTCTTCATCTCGCTCACGGTGACCCCGGTGCTCTGCTCCTACCTGCTACCGCGGATGAAGGTGATGGCGTCGGAGAAGGACACGATCTTCGTGCGCGTGATCAAGGGCCTCGAGGCCGCGCTCCTGCGCTGGGCCCTGCCGCGTTCCTACGTCGTCATTGCCGCGACCGTGCTTCTCCTCGCCGTCGCGGTGGCCTGCCTGCCCTTCATGGGCCGGACCTTCCTCCCGGAGTTCAACGAGGGCAGTGCCACGATCAACGTGATCCTGCCTCCGGGCACCTCGCTCGCCGAGTCGAGCCGGATGGGCCGCCTCGCCGAAAAGCTGCTCCTCGAGGTGCCCGAGATCGAGAAGACCGGGCGCCGCGTCGGGCGCGCCGAACTGGACGACCACGTCATGGCGGTGAACTCCAACGAGATCGAGGTCGAATTCCAGGACCGGGGACGCTCGCGCGAGGAGGTCCTGCGAGACATCCGCGACCACCTCGACAAGATCCCCGGCGTCACGCTCGGCGTGGGCCAACCCATTTCCCACCGCATCGAGCACATTCTCTCCGGTGTCGAATCGCAGATGGCGATCAAGATCTTCGGCGACGACCTCATCCAGCTGCGCGAGACCGCCGAGACGATCGAGCATGCCATCGAGGACGTCGACGGTCTCGTCGATCTCAAGGTCGAGAACCAGGCGCTCATCCCGCAGATCCACGTCGAGATCGATCGTGACCGCGCCCTGCGCTACGGGGTCACCGTGGGCGATGCGTCGCGCTATGTCGAGCTGGCCCTGCAGGGACGCCCCGTCTCCGAGGTGCTCCTCGAGGGGCGCTCCTACCCGGTCGTCCTCCGCCTCACCGACGAGGACCGGAACAGCGCCGAATCGATCCGCAACCTGCCCCTGCCTTCGGCCGGCGGCAACCTCGTGCCGCTCCACTTCGTCGCCGACGTCGAGCCGGTCAAGGGCTTCGACCGAATCCAGCGGGAGAACGTGCAGCGGCGGATCCTCGTCCTCGCGAACTTCGAGGGGCGCGACCCGCACAGCATCATGACCGATGTGAAGGCCGCCGTCGACCGCGAGGTCGAGCTGCCCGATGGCTACTACCTCGCCTACGAGGGGCAGTTCGAGAGCCAGAGCAAGGCGACCCGCCAGATCCTTCTCCTCAGCATGCTTTCTCTCGTCGGCATGGCCCTTCTGCTTTACCTGCACTTCGGCAGCGTGGCGCTCACGATCCAGGTCATGCTCAACATCCCCTTCGCTCTCATCGGTGCCGTCGCCGTGCTCGTCTTCACCGACGGCATCTTCAGTGTCGCGACCATGATCGGATTCATCACCCTCACCGGCATCGCCTCGCGCAACGGCATCCTCATGATCGGCCACTACCTGCATCTCATGCGCGACGAGGGCATGAAATTCGACGAGGCCACCGTCATCCGCGGCACCCAGGAGCGGCTCGTGCCCGTGCTCATGACCGCGCTCACCGCCATCCTCGCCCTCTCGCCCATCGTGTGGGGCGGCGACAAGCCCGGGCGCGAGATCATCTACCCCGTGGCACTCGTCATCAGCAGCGGTCTCGTCTCGAGCACCCTGCTCGCCTTCTTCGTCACCCCGGCCGTCTTCTGGAAGTTCTCGCGCGGTGCGGTGCGGAACCTCGTGCCCGCAGCGCTGGAGAAAGAGTGAATCGCCACCCCGCCTTCCTACCCTGACACCACAAGAATCATGAAACCCAGCCCCATCCTGTTCCTCCTCGCCGCGGGCGCCGTGCTCGCATGGCCCGCCTTCGCCGACGAGGACCGCCCCGACGGCAAGTCTCACGACGAGGAGGAAGCTCACCACGAGGTCGACTACGCATCCACCGCCGAGGGACGCGAGGCGGTGAGCGATCTCATCGCCGAGATCGGGAGGAAGATCGAGGCGGAGCAATTCGATACGGTCGAGGAGTCCGAGGAGGAGCTGCACCACACGGTCGAGTTCCTTCTCGAGCGGGCCACCGCGGAGGTGAGCGACCCGGAACGGTTCATCCGGCTCGAGGGTGCGCTGCACACCGTCACCGACCTCGCTCACACCGTCCACACCGAGGCCGAGGAAGGCCACGCCGAGCACGTCGCCCACGCCTTCGAGCGGCTCAAGGCCTCGCTCGAACTGCTCGACGCGAAGTACCGCGACGCGGAAATGCCGAAGTAGTAGCCGCGGCGGTCACGCCGTGGCCCCCACGACCCGCGCCAACCCGGCCACCTCGTCACCGAGGCGGCTACCATTCCGCCCGGCCACCGTCCGGTTGCGCATCGCGTCTCCGGAGTGAATGGTTGGCCAGGCATTCCCCATGACCTGGACCTCTTTCGATACCTGGATCGTCGTGACCGGCGCCGTCACGGCCGTCGCCTGTGCTCTACCGGGATGTTTCCTGGTCCTGCGCAAGATGAGCATGATGGGCGACGCAATCAGCCATGCCGTCGTGCCGGGGATCGCGGTCGGCTTTCTCCTGAGCGGATCGCGCACCAGCGCTGCGCTGTTCGCCGGGGCGGTCGTCTCGGGGATCGTCACCGCCGTCTTCACCCAGTGGGTGACGCGCTTCGGCCGGGTCGACCGCGGAGCGGCGATGGGAATCGTCTTCACCACGCTCTTCGCGATCGGACTGATCCTGATCGTCCGGGCGGCCGACCACGTCGACCTCGATCCCGGTTGCGTGCTCTACGGAGCCATGGAACTGGCCCCCCTCGACACGACGAAGATTCTCGGCATCGACGTCCCCCGCGCCGTTCTCAGTATCGGAGGCGTCCTCCTCGTCAACCTTCTCGTCATCTGCGCCCTCTTCAAGGAACTCCGGATCAGCGCCTTCGACTCCAGCCTGTCCGACACGCTCGGATTCTCCTCGAATCTCCTGCACTACCTCCTCATGACTCTGGTCGCGGTGACAACCGTCGCGGCATTCGAGGCTGTCGGATCGATCATCGTCATCGCGATGTTGATCGTGCCGCCGGCCACCGCCCTGCTTCTCACACAACGCCTCGTTCCGATGCTCGTGATCGCGTCCGTTGTCGGGATCCTG
>Ga0180429_10003844_pt1 | contig 12126 bp, 7 predicted proteins | sample SS_ome_FD_132428 | JGI IMG/M metagenome (GOLD analysis project Ga0180429, IMG submission 132428) | Hypersaline lake sediment archaeal communities from the Salton Sea, California, USA - SS_1_S_1 metaG | ecosystem: Environmental > Aquatic > Non-marine Saline and Alkaline > Hypersaline > Sediment ... | reverse complement strand
GCGCAGATCTTTGGTCACCGCCCGCTGTTTTTCAAGTGTCATTTCCATGGCCTGCATCCGATCCCTCAGATGGGCCGCCTCTTCGAAAGCCAGCTTCTGAACGGCGGTTTCCATCTCGCTGCGGATTTTACGGATGAGCTCCGGTGTTCGGCCTTTGAGAAAAAGGATGACCTCGTCTACGATTTTTCGATAGAAAGATGGGTCGACATCGAGACAGCAGGGGCCGTAACAGGCGTCCATCTGGTAATGCAGACAGGGGCGGGTTCGCTGGGAAAACTCACGGTTTTTACATTTTCGCAAGCGAAAATGCTTGTTGATAAATTTGAGCGTTTCGCGAACCGCCAGCGCGGACGCAAAGGGGCCGAAATAAGCGGCGCCGTCTTTTCCAATTTTGCGGACGATGGACAGGTTGGGATAGGGGTGGTTGAGATCGATCCGCAGCACCGGGTAGCGCTTGTCATCTTTGAGAATGACATTGTAGCGCGGCCGGTGGCGTTTGATCAGATTGGACTCCAGCAGGAGGGCTTCTTTTTCGGAGCCGGTGACAATGGTGTCAAAAGCGATGACCCGCCGCAACAGGGTCTGTGTTTTGATGTCGGATGCGCCTGTTTTCAAGAAATAAGAAGCCAGACGACGTTTGAGGTTTTTCGCTTTGCCCACATAGAGAATGCGACCGGCCGCGTCTTTCATCAGGTACACCCCGGGGGCGGTCTCGGCCTGGCGCACCTTTTCTTTGAGATCAGGCCTGATATCGTCATAGGATGGTGTCATGCGTCTCCGGGTGAATTCCGAAATCGTCGTTGGTCTTTTTACCGACAACAAGTGAGATTAGATCTTGCCATCGAAAACAATGCGTTCTTTGAGGGCCTGGATACGATCGCGCAATTTCGCCGCGCGCTCAAATTCAAGGTCGCGCGCGGCTTGCAGCATGTCTTTTTCGAGTTTTTGGATCGATTGTTCCATATCCTCGATCGTCCGATAGGCCTCCCGCGGTTCGCTGACACGCTTGGGTTCCTTGTCGCCGGAGGATGACAAGGTGTCAAATATCGACACGATTTCTTTCTGGATGGTCTGCGGCGTGATGCCATGTTTTTTATTATAGGTCATCTGGATCGACCGTCGCCGTTCGGTTTCGGATATCGCCTGTTGCATGGAATGCGTTACGCGGTCCGCATACATGATAACCTTGCCACGCACGTTACGGGCCGCCCTTCCGCAAGTCTGAATCAACGAGCGGGTGGAACGCAGAAATCCCTCTTTGTCCGCATCCAGAATCGCCACCAGGGAGACTTCCGGAATGTCCAGGCCTTCCCGCAACAGGTTAATGCCGATCAGTACGTCAAATTCACCCCGCCGCAAATCCCGAATGATGTCAATGCGTTCGAGTGTAGAAATATCCGCGTGCAGATAGCGCACCCGAAGTCCCAGATCCGTATAGTATTCGGACAGATCTTCGGCCATGCGTTTCGTCAGGGTCGTCACCAGCACCCGTTCGCTGCGTTCGACGCGTCGGCGAATCTCATCCATGAGGTCGTCAACCTGGGCGCCGGCGGGGCGCACTTCGATTTCCGGGTCGACCAATCCTGTGGGACGCGCAATCAACTCCACCAGGTTGTTCTGCCCCAGCTCCCGCTCGTAATCGGCAGGTGTTGCCGAAACATAAATCCTGCGTTTGAATCGTGCCGTGGATTCTTCGAATTTCAAGGGGCGGTTATCCAGGGCGGATGGCAGTCGGAACCCGTATTGGACCAGTGTTTTTTTACGGCTGCGGTCCCCCTTGTACATACCGCCCAACTGAGGAACGGAAATATGGCTCTCATCGATAAACAACAGGAAATCATCCGGAAAATAGTCCAACAGGGTCGGTGGCGGTTCTCCGGGCGACCGGCCGGTCAGATGGCGTGAGTAGTTTTCGATGCCATTGCAGTAGCCCAGTTCATTCATCATTTCGAGGTCATACAGGGTCCGCTCTTCCAGTCGCTGTGCTTCCACCAGCCGATTTTCACGGCGAAGATGGTCTAACGTCTCTTTCAGTTCGGCCATGATGGTGGCGGTGGCGCGTTTCAATGTGCCGGCTTGGGTAACGTAGTGACTGGCAGGGAAAACAGATGCGCGCGCGACAGACCGTATGACCGTGCCACGCAACGGGTCGATTTCCGCCAGAGCATCGATTTCGTCGCCAAAGAATTCGACGCGCAGGGCAATATTTTCTTCGTAGGCCGGGAAAATTTCTACACGGTCGCCACGCACCCGAAAGGTGCCGCGGTGAAAATCGATGTCGTTGCGCTCATATTGCATCGAAACCAGGCGGCGCAGCAGCACGTCCCGTTCCAATTCGCTGTTTTTTTCGATGTCCACCCGCATGGCGAGGTAGTCTTCCGGGGCGCCTAGTCCATAGATGCAGGAGACACTTGCCACGACGATGACATCCCGGCGGGACAATACCGAACGGGTGGCGGAGTGCCGCAGCTTGTCGATCATTTCATTGATGGAGGAGTCCTTGGCGATATAGGTGTCACTGGCGGGAATATAGGCCTCCGGCTGATAATAGTCGTAATAGCTGACAAAATATTCGACCGCGTTATCAGGAAAAAAGGTCTTGAATTCATTGTAGAGCTGGGCGGCCAGGGTTTTGTTGGGCGCAACCACAAGGGTCGGAACGGACAACGCCGCAATGACATTGGCCATTGTGAATGTTTTACCCGATCCGGTGACACCCAGCAGGATATGATGCCGGGCCCCTTTTTTCAGGTTGCGAATCATGGTGCTGATGGCGCGGGGCTGATCCCCTTGCGGTGTCATGGTGGTGCAAAGCGTGAACAATGGTTTCATAAAAACAGTTTCACCCTGCGGCTACGATAGCGAATGGCGGTTGTGGCGATAGCGATCACATCAGGCCATTTTCCGTTCAAGAAGATGCCGCCGCGTTGCGCAACAGCACAATACACTGGGCGGCGATGCCCTCTCCCCTTCCGACCGCGCCAAGCCCTTCCAGCGTGGTGGCTTTGATATTGATTTGGACGGGGTTCAGCCGCAGCACGGCTGCCAGATGTGACACCATCGCTTCTCGAAAGGGGTTGATTTTCGGTGCCTCGGCCATTACGGTTGCATCGATATTGGCGATGATCCAATCCACACGGATCATTTCCCGGACCATGTCCAACAGCTTTAGGCTCTCGATGTCGGCCCAGGCCGGATCGGTATCCGGGAAATGGCAGCCGATATCGCCCAAACCCGCCGCTCCTAGAAGCGCGTCACAAATGGCGTGTGTTAAGACATCGGCATCGGAATGCCCTAAGAGCCCTTTTTCAAAAGGAATCTCGACACCTCCCAAAATCAAACGTCGCCCGGCAACCAGCCGGTGCACGTCATATCCCATCCCGATCCGCATGGACCCTCCTTTGATGCCAAATTAATACGGGTGCCAGCTACGCCTTACCCGTTTTACGCGGTTGCCAATTTAGGAATCATTTTTATTTAAGGATTTCCCATTTCGGACGATATGTACTATACACATCCATACAACAAAAATCATCTTGAAACCGCCGCGCCCGGCTGAATCTGGACGGCAACCTCTGCTCTCGCGACCCCATTGATTGACGGTTGATCAGCATCGAGGAAAAAGCCTGCGTTTATGACGCTTGTGACTGTTGAACAGGAACGACATGACCACTATACCGCAGCACCGCATTCAATTTAAAAAACCGGATCTTGAAAGTCTTTGCAACGATTTCACAGTCGTTGATATGCATTTTCACACCCAACATTCCGACGGCCACAACTCGGTTGCCGAGATCCGTGAATATGTTCGTCGGCTGGGTATCGGAATCGCCATCACCGACCACAACGCCATTGGCGGCGCGGTTGAACTCGCCGGTCACGATGATCTGTTGTGCATCCCCGGCATCGAAGTCACATCGGCCGAAGGCAGCCATGTGCTGGTCTATTTTTATGCTTCCGGCGATTTGGAACGGTTTTATGCGCACACCATTTTACCGGCCATGGGCGCCGAAATCATGAGTTCGACTTCCTTGGAGATGGAGGCGATCATTGAAGCCGCCCGCCGCTTTCCGACCGTCGTCGTTTTTCCGCACCCCTACAGTGCCGCCTATTCCGGGATCCATAACTCGTATTTTTCGGAAACACGGCTCCTGGCGCTATATGACATGGTGGACGGCATCGAAGTCATCAATGCTGAAAACATGAACAAATGGAATTTGCAGAGCACGGTGCTGGGCTTTAATGTCGGCAAGGGGATTACCGGTGGTAGTGACGGCCACCGCTTGTCGCAAATGGGCAAGGCCGTTACCTATGCGGATTGCCCGGCCGCTCGGGAAGCCTTTCTGGATGCCGTAAAGATGGGGCAAACCCACGTGGTCGGCAAGGAAATCGACCTCCTGCGCAAAGTGACCTCGAATACCATCAAGCTGAAGCATAACATCCGCAATTATCCGGACCTTATTGAAAAAAATATCCGCTACAGCTGCACGCTGTTCAACGCCAAACAACGTTCCCTGAGAGAAAACATGCGCCGCAATTTTCACGGCTTTGGACGCTGATCTTATGTGACGGTTTTGCTAAAACCTGCCGCCATCCCCCTCCAAAAACATAGCGCGCTATCCACTTGACCCCGGTGGACCGCAGCGCTATAAGCATTCCTTTCGTGTCATACCAATCCCCGATGCCATCAAAATGGGATACACAACGGATTTGCAGGTCAACCGGGCATAATCCGCCTTTACCAATGGAAATGACCGTGGATATAACGCGAACGATCCGGAACGCGCTCCAAAGACCCGGTGGCGCTTTAAACGAAAACGAAGCCAAAAAGGTATTGCGTCGCTGCGGCATTCCGGTCGTCGAAGAAACCGTGGCCTTGGATGTTGACGAGGCCCTGGCGGCGGCGGAGACCATGGGCTACCCGGTCGTACTCAAGGGGCTTGGACACCAGTTGCTGCACAAATCCGAGATGGGGCTGGTTCACGTCAATCTGCAGACGGCGGAACATCTCCAGCACGCGGCGAAGGATATTACGACCCGTGGAAACGGCCGCCTCGAGGGGCTTCTGGTCCAACCTCACATCAGCGCCCGGCGGGAATTGATGGCCGGTATGGTGAGGGATCCGCAATTTGGTCCTGTCGTCATGTTCGGTCTCGGCGGCGTGCTGGCCGAGGCGCTTTCCGACACGGCCTGTCGGCTCCTTCCCCTTTCCGCTGCAGAGGCCACCGAGATGATCACCGCCATCCGTGCGGCATCCCTATTGGACGCTTTTCGAGGGGAAAGCGCTGTCGATCGCGCAGCTATCACGGATTTGCTGCTCAAGCTATCCGAATTGGCGTCGACTTTTCCCGACATCGCTGAAATCGACCTCAACCCATTGATGATTGGATCGGATGGATCGATCCATGTCGTGGATGCCCTGATCACCTGCCGTGCCCAAAGCCGCCTACAGCGTTTTGTCGAAGCGGTTGCGCCCGGCGACATCCACAACCTGTTCTACCCCCGCCGGATCGCTTTTGTGGGGGCTTCCGCCCAGTTCGGCAAATGGGGCCACATGCTTTTCGCCAATACGGTCGGGGGCGGCTTTAAAGGCGATGTCTATCTGGTCAATCCGCGCGGCGGCAAAATCGCCGGACGCGACGTCTATCGCCGGGTTACCGAAATCCCGGAAGCTATCGACCTGGTGGTGGTGACCATTCCCGCCGCCCAGGTGCGGGGATTGCTTCCGGAATTGAAGCAAAAGGACATCCGGAACATGCTGCTGATCACCTCCGGGTTCGGTGAAACCGGCGGAGACGGCCTTGATTTGGAGCAACAATTGGTAAAAGAGGCCCGTGAAGCCGGCGTGCTCATCCTGGGGCCCAATACCATGGGCATCTGTAACCCGCATATTCACTTTTACTGCACGGGGTCGCCGGTCCGGCCCAAAGCCGGCCATACGGCGGTCGTGGCCCAATCGGGCAATATGGGAACCCAGCTTCTGGCCTTTGCCGAGCAGCAGGGGATCGGCATCCGGGGATTTGCCGGATCGGGCAACGAGGCCATGCTGACGATCGAGGACTTTCTGGAAGGCTTCGAACACGACCCGTTGACCCGCACCGTCATGCTCTATATTGAAAGCGTCAAACAGGGCCGCCGTTTTTTTGAAAGTGCCCGGCGGGTCAGCCGCCAGAAACCGATTGTGCTGCTGAAGGGCGGGCAGAGCCTGGCCGGGAACCGGGCGGCGGCCAGCCACACCGGTGCCATGGCTTCGGATACCGCGGTCTTCAACGCCATGTGCCACCAGGCCGGCATTGTCAAAGTGGATCGCCCCATGGAACTCCTCGACTTGTCCGCGGCCTTTTCTTCCCTGCCCTTACCCGCCGGAAACCGGGCCGCCATTATGACTTTGGGCGGTGGTTGGGGGGTCGTTACAGCCGATCTATGCGCCCAGAATGGTATCGACGTACCGCCGCTGGACGATGCCCTTGTCCACCGCATCAATACGATGCTGCCCCCCTACTGGAGCCGCACGAATCCGGTGGACCTGGTCGGAGAAAATGATCTGGATCTTCCTCTGGCGGTAATGGAGGAATTGCTGCGCTGGGAGGGATGCGATGGCGTGATCAATCTCGGGATCCTCGGTCGACGGATCTTCGTCAAACGGTTAACCGAGGCAACCGCCGCGGCCGATCCGGAGCTTGATCCCGAATTTCTGGAACTGGCACGAAACACCCTGCAATCGTTTGAAAAAACATATGTGCAACGCATCGCGATGCTATGTGCCAAATACGGCAAACCGGTTTTCGGGGTGAGCCTTCTGCGCGAAGACGGCGATCGAACCGTCTACACGGTTGACGGGTGCGATTTTAACGGGGTATTTTTTGAAACTCCGGAACGTGCCGTTCAGGCTTTCGCTAAAATGGTTGAGTACCGCCGATTTCTCGACCGGTCACCCTCAGAATGAAAAATGACGGCCCCAACATGCGATACCCCAAAATTCCCTCACATAAATACGCGTATACCTGCCGATTCGATTTCGATGTCGGCTATCTGGTCGAAAGCCCCTGCCGCTGTTGCGAAAAACAGGAGAATCTGCCGCAATGTGCCCACACCTGTCATCTTCTCGATCGTGTGCGCGGCATTTTGGCGGACACGATTTCATGTGCCTGCCGACGGTGATTGCCGCCGGCGGGCAGTGAAACAGGGTCATCCGGGAAACCGGTGGATATTGGCGCCCCAGGTGACGCCCGATCCCAATCCGAGAAAAAGCACCGTACTGCCCTTTCCGATCAGCCCCATTTCCAAAGCTTCGTCCAGGGCCAGCGGAATCGTGGCCGCCGTCGTATTGCCGTAGCGCTGGATGTTGTGAAAGACCTTTTCTTCCGGGAGCTTCATCATCTGCTGATAGAACTGGTTGATGCGCATGTTGGCCTGGTGCGGGATATAGAGATCGATATCCTCGGTTGTCAGCCCGGCCTGATCCAAGGCCTCTTTGGTCACCTCCGGCAGGCGGCGCAGCGCCTCTTTGAAAATCGCCTTGCCATCCATGTAGGGAAAGTGGCGCCGTTCTTCCATCATTTTAGCCGTCAAACGCGGCCATTCTCTTGATGCAGGGGCCTCTGTCTTGAGGCTTTCCGCCATCGATCCCTTGGTATGCAGGATCGACGCCAAAACACCTACATTCTGGTCGCTCTCAACGGCTTCGACACAAACAGCCGCCGCCCCGTCTCCAAAAATAACGCTGACATCCCGACCTTCGGTCGAAATATCGAGACCCGTGCTGTGAACCTCGGCGCCCACAAGGAGAATTTTTTCGGCCATACCACTGCGAATATAGGCATCCGCCGTGGCCAGTCCATAAATGAAACCGGTGCACTGCTGTCGGATATCCAGGGTCGGGGTCGTACTCAACCCGAGTTTGTTTTGGAGCAGGCAACCCGATCCCGGAAAAAACAGATCCGGGCTCAGCGTGGCGAAAATGATCAAATCAATATCTTCGGGAGACCATCCCGCCCGGTCCAGGGCAATTTTGCTGGCCTCCAGTCCGAGATCACTGGTGCCGACGGGTGCCGCTTCATCGATCCAATGCCGTTTTTCAATACCGGTGCGCTGGCGGATCCATTCATCGGAAGTCTCCATCCACTGACTGAGGTCATCATTGGTTACAACGCGCGGCGGCACGTAACGCCCGGTTCCCGTAATAACGGTTTTTTTTGTCATGATAAGACTCCTGCTCCAAGGTTGACGATTTGCAATTTCTGTCACACTGCCCGGGGTCAGACCCCTTTATTGGGCTCGCCCCAGAGGGCTACGGAAAGCCCGGAGGTTCTCTGGATCGTTCGGGACAGGGCCTGATCGATCGTGTTTTCCTGCGCCATCAGGATCAGCTGGTGGCGTGCCCGTGAACATCCCGTGTAGACCAATTCGCGGCTCAATACGGGTGTGTCCTGGTCCGGCAGTATCAGGAGGGTGCTGTCGAATTCCGACCCCTGGCTTTTATGGATGGTCATGGCAAACGCGCTCTGATGTTCGGGCAGGCGCTGCGGACTTATGGCACGCAATTCGCCACTTTCCGTTTGAAACCAAACGCTTAGCCGACCATCTGAATTCGGCCAGGTCAGGCCGATATCGCCGTTGAACAACCCGATGCGATAGCTGTTACGCGTCATCATGACCGGGCGTCCTTTGAACCAGGGGCGTGTCCGGTTAATCAGCCGCGCCTTTTGCAGCAGATCCGTCGCGGTTTGATTCAATTGGTCCACCCCGAAGGGACCTTTGACCAGCGCCCCCAAGATCATAAAGCGGCTGAAGTGCGCCAGGGCCTCCTCCGGTTCCCGGCTGGTAAGATACGATTCATAGCCTCTGAGGACGTGGGCTGCAAGTAATTTGTGAAATTCCGACCGACTGCGCCATTGCTCCCAACGGACGGTTGCCTTCGGATTATTATGGAAAAGCTGTTTGATCCGACCGCTGTCACCAAGATTGATGGCCTGGGTCAGGGCACCGATGCCGTCCTCCTGGTCGAATCGGTAATTTTTATGCAACACGACGGTGCCGTCCGCCAGTGGCAGCGCCGCGGGCGTATGTTGATCCGCAGAAGGCAGGGGCATCCCTGTCAGAGCGAAAATCGAATCCCGCATCGCGGCCGAGTAGCTTTTTTCCCGGGCACCGCGGCAGAGATCGCCGAATACAGCACCGGCCTCCACCGAGGCCAGCTGGTCTTTGTCCCCCAAAATAACCAAACGTGCGTCTTTCGGAACCGCTTGCACCAGACGGTCCATCAGGACAAGATCGACCATCGACGCTTCGTCCACCACGACGACATCGGTCGCCAATGGATTTTGGGCATTGAAAACAAATCCCCTTCCACCGGGCTGTGTCCTGAGCAGGCGGTGGATGGTGCTTGGTTCCAGCTTCGCCAGCGCTGCCGCGACCGATGGCGGGCAATCCATGGACAGACTGGCATCGGATAGCGACGCACCCAACCGGGCCGCAGCCTTGCCGGTTGGCGCGCAGAGGTGGATGCGCAGAGGCGTCTCCTGTGTCCATTCGATTAAGACCCCCAAGAATTTGGCAACGGTTGTTGTCTTGCCGGTGCCGGGCGCTCCGGATATGATGCAGAGTCGCTTGAGGAGCGTGATGGCGGCGGCGATTTTCTGCCAATCCGGCAAACCGTCCGAGGGCGAATTACAAAAATAGCGATTCAACAAAGGGCGCAGTTGTTCCATTTGGTCCGGCGACAACGTCTGACCAGCCGATGCCGCGCGCTGTCGAAGGCGTTGCGCCAATTGCTGCTCATGCTGGTAGAGCCGCTGAAGATAAACCCGGCCGTGACGGTCGCACACGAGCGGACAATGGCTATCAGCATCACCGACCATTGTTGATGACCGAAGTTGGTCGATCCATGAATCAACGTCGGGACATCGCCCTATGGGAGCTCTTTCGCTCGGTTCCTTAAACTCATGTCCGGCCCACTGGTGAAGATCGATACAGACATGCCCTTCGCCCGCAGCGCGGCTGACCAACAGTGCCGCCAATGGTACGGCAGGGGGATCGTTGGGCGCGAGCCGTGCCAGCAGACGGGCCAGAGCGATATCGATATCTCTAAATATTTTGTTGTTATAAAGAGTATTTAAAGATAATTTATTCATTTATTACTTGATGCTAAACGGCATGATGCACGTTGTTGATGGTGGTCGATGGGATGCCCAAGGTGCGCCGCAGATCCCGGATCAGTTCGGGCGCCGGCCGATCAAAGAAAACGCCGGTGGTCGATCCGGCGAAGGTCCGCATGCCGCGAATGAAGAGGTAGTATATGCCGCCAAAATCCCTCTGATAGGAATAGTCGGGGCAGCTGGATCGCAGATATTGATCCAGTGCCAGGGTGTAGAGGTGGTATTGCAAAAAATAGAAATCGGTTTCCATGACTTCCGCCAGGCGGGACAGACGGTAGTCCTCAAATATCTCCCCCAGCAGATTCGATTTCCAGTCGATGATGAAATAGCGATGATTGTGACGCAAAACAAGGTCGATGTACCCTTTGAGATAACCGCCCGAAAGCCTGAAATCCAGCTGGTTCATTAAAATGGGGAGTCTGTCCTGGAAAACCGGCAACCGGCACGCTGAAAAGGCCTGCCCGAGTGATGCGGCATCGACCGCACCCAGCGGCAGGTGGAAAGCCAGTTCATTCAACCGATGTTTGGGAGTAACCTGATGGAGGGCATAGCGTGCGCCGTCATGCCGATGAAGTGGCGTATGAATCACCCGTTGAAGCATCGCCATGATCGGTTCCCGCCAGTGGCGATCAAACCCGTAATGCCGCATGCGCTCATCGACCAGGCGCAGCCATTGTTCATCGGTTGAAGCTGTGGTGAAATCGATTTTTTCAAGCAGTTCGTGAAAAAAAAGTCCAGCCCGCGCACTGGCTTCAAATCTTCCGATATCACCGATGGATCGTGACGGGTCGCCTGTCTCGGTGACATGAACCCGGTCATGGCCCGTTTCTTCACGATCCAGGCGATCCTCCGGTATTTCCGGATCATCGTGACGATGGTGAACCAGGGATGAAAAGCTGGCGATTTTCCATGGGGGCTTTGCGGGGCGGCTGAAAATCCGGGGGCTTTCCACAGAAGTGAGCGGTTTCTTTTTGCGGGAAGGCTGATCTGCCGTTTGGGGCAGATCAACGACGGTAATCGTGCCGTTCGATTGGTTACCCAAGTCCAGAATTTCCCGTCGATGGGAGGCACTGTCCTGCTTTAAAAAAGTGCCGGCCATGGCCTGCAGCCGAGGCCACAAGGCGCTATTTGGTGGGCTGTCGTGACCGGCGTGCATCAGGTAGGCCATTGCCGATTTCTCCGCCGACGGCAGTTTTCCCCAGGTCAAATAGCAGCGGATCTTGGCCCGCGTGACTGCGACATACAGGAGACGAAGCGCTTCCGCCATCTGCTCTTCGGCCATCCGGGCCAGATGGCGTTCGATTTCGGTGGATCCCAGGTCCAACATACGACGGCCGTCCTGATCGGCATCATGGAACAGTGCCGGTGGGCGAGGCGACGACAGTCCCTCCCAGACGAAGGGACAAAAAACGATGGGGAATTCGAGTCCCTTGCTTTTGTGAATCGTCAGGATGGTGACGGCGTCATCATCACTTTCCAGGCGGGTTTGATGAGCGTCGGCGGTGTCGTGGGGCTCCAGGCGCTGCATGTTAAGCCACTGGATGAGTTCGCCCATTCCCAAACCGCGCTCGACCGACACCTGGTGCATCAATTCGGCCAGATGCAGAACATTGGTGACATAGCGTTCCCCGTCGGGACGTTTGAGCAAGCGCACCGCTATTTGTTCATTGACCATGAGGTGTCGGAACATGCGGATAAACCCGTTTTCGACCCACAGCGCACGATAGTGAAAAAATCGATCGAGCAGATTTTCCCACCAACGCGGCGTTTGGATGCTGAAATCCAGCGCATCGCCCTTCTGCCCGAAAAAAGGGGTCGTCAGGGCGGTGCGGACGGCTGTTTCCGACGCCGGGTCCGCCACGGCATCCAGAACCCATCGCAGGTCAAGCGCTTCCGGCCGATGAAATACGCTGCCCGCATTGTACACCACGGCCGGGATGCACGCGGCGGCAAAACAGCGTTTGATCTC
>Ga0180429_10003843_pt1 | contig 12127 bp, 10 predicted proteins | sample SS_ome_FD_132428 | JGI IMG/M metagenome (GOLD analysis project Ga0180429, IMG submission 132428) | Hypersaline lake sediment archaeal communities from the Salton Sea, California, USA - SS_1_S_1 metaG | ecosystem: Environmental > Aquatic > Non-marine Saline and Alkaline > Hypersaline > Sediment ... | reverse complement strand
GTGCCGGCCCCATAATCGGTCCCCAACGTGTACATTTCGCCACGGGTCAGGCGTTCGGTGAGATCCGGATTGTAAAGCGCGTCTCCGGCGTGATGGGATCCCAGGGAATTGGCGTAGTACTCAATCAGACCGTACCAGTTTTTATTCAGCCACATCCAGCTGTAGTCCAGGTTGACGACCAAGGACCAGAAGCCGTGGTCGGACCGCTCCTCTGCAAGAAAGGTATAGATGGCATCCGTGCGCCAGGCCGCTCCCCCCAGATAACCGGTGAACCCGGCGCCGACGATGGCGTCTTTATAATGGCGGGCGCCCATCAGATCGATTTCATAGCGGCCGAACCGGCCGTGATATTTGCCGGCAAAGGAGGCATGATCCGCTTCCACATCCGCATCCACGGGGTCTTTGCGCGCTACGGCCGCTGCCTGCAGTTCGTTGCCGCCGGGCGTCAGGAAGGTCGCCGTAGCCATGTCGTCGCCGATTTTGTAATCGCGCGCCACATCAGTGGGGGAAAAAGGATTGAAGACATCCATGGGGTTGAACACCATGCCGTTGCCCCAGGTGAGGGCCTGCCGCCCGATGCGCACCGTCGCCCACGGCGGTGTCAGCGCCAGCACCAGCCGGTCGATGCGCTGATACCAGCGTTCCCGATCGGTTTCATGTATAACCGCCGTCAGGTCCATCAAACGCCGGTCATCATCTACAGCCCCGTCGAAATAGGTGTTTACGGTCCCGCTGCCGTCGCCGTTTTCAAGTTCCGTCCGGACTTTCCTCAGGTCGCCGGCACTGTAAAGGGTTTCATAATGCACATCCAGCTGTGCGCTGTCGGCCGCATACGCGGTCCACATCAGCCGGCCCTCCAGGGCGGCGTCGTCATAAGGTCCGGGCGCCACCGCACGGTGCACCGCATCCGTCGGCGGAAACGAACGATAGCCGGATGCCTTGATGCGGCCGCTCCACGCGTGAGAAAGATGAATGCAAGCGTTATCCGCTGCAATTGCAGCCGAACAGGACGGATTGATGAAAGACACCGCGAGCCAGAAGACAGCGGCATACAGGCAATGTTTAAAGATTCGGTTTGCGTGCACCATCATTAATAACGGCAAATCATGAGTGCTTTTCTAATGCATGTGAATAGGTTATGACGCAATCTTTCCATCCTGGAGGACCACCAGCCGCCGGGCGTAATCCATGACCATTTTATCGTGGGTGGAAAAGATAAAGGTGACTTCTTTTTTGGCATTCATTTCGCGCATGATTTTCAGCAATCCCTCGCCGGTTTTGGAATCCAGGTTGGCTGTGGGTTCATCCGCCAGCACAAGGGAAGGGTTGGATACGATCGCCCGGGCGACAGCCACCCGCTGCTGCTGGCCGCCGGACAGTTCCGCCGGGCGGCGGTCGTATTTGTTTTCCAGGCCCACTTCATCCAGAATCGCACGCGACCGTTCGCGGCGTTCGGCGGCGTCGACGCCCTGCAGCAGCATGACATACTCCACGTTTTCCCGGGCGGACAGCACAGGGATCAGGTTATAGGCCTGAAATACGAATCCGATGTGGTTAAGTCGCAGTTCAGCCAGTTGAGAGGCACTGAGATCATGAAAGGAACGGCCGTTGACAACCACTTCGCCGGCATCCGGCCGATCCAGTCCGCCGATGAGATTGAGCAGGGTGGTTTTGCCGGAGCCGGACGGTCCGGCCAGGGCGACAAATTCACCCTTTACGATATCGAAATTGATGCCGTTGAGGGCCTTGACGCTGATGTCGCCCTGCCGGTAGGTTTTTCCTAAATTCCTGCAATGAACGATCGTTTCCATGTGGCTATACCCATTTTCCAACAGCAAATCGTAAAAGTGCTGCTAATTGTGAATCATCGCCTGAACAGGGGTGAAACGGGCCGCTTTGGATGCCGGGTACAGGCTGACCAGCGCCCCGAGAACAAACACCACCAGGTTGGATATCAGGATGTCTGCTGGCAGCAATTCCGGAAAAATCACTCTGGAGATGCCGGCGTATTCCGCACCCGCTGCCAGGCCGGAAAGATCAATGCCGGTGTTTTTCAGCACCAGGGCGCTGGCAATACCCAGGATGTTGCCCCCCAAAATACCGAAGCCGAGGATGATGGCACTTTCCAGCAGCACCTGGCGGATGATGCGCACAGGGCGCATTCCCAGGGCTTTAAGCAAACCAAATTCCCGCATCCGTTCGAACACCGCCATCAGCGTGGTGTTGGTCAGACCGAATCCCATGGCGATAAAAATAACAAGGTACCAGATAAAAATGAATCCACTGGACATTTCGAGATAGGCGCTGGTGACCGGCAGCAGATCCCGCCAGTGATGGACGTTGAGATGATCCCCGATGTCGGGATGACGGCGCAGGGTTTCTACAAGTGCCTTGCCCCCCTTGTGGTCCGGCAGGAGCACCGACACTTCGGACACGTGATGATCCATTTTCAGCATACGCTGTGCAGCGGATCTGTTGACGAATACGAACTTTTTTTCCGTGGCCTGCATTTCAGCCCTGAAGACGCCGCTGATGCGAAACGCCTCGGCGGTCATTTCACCGGTTGTGTCCTGCGCCATTATGATCAGCTTGTGGCCCGGTTCCGTCTCAAAGGTGTCCAGAAGCGCTTTTCCCATCAGGATGCCCCGTTCATTTTTGGGGGACAGATATTCACCCCGGGTGACGGCATCGCCGATGAAGGACACCTTGGCCTCGGCGGACGGATCAATCCCTACCAGGGTGACGCCGGCGGAGTGGCGGGCATTGTTGGCCACCGCATTGACACGCACTCGAAAGGCGCTGTGGGCCCCGTCCGGCAGCACCGCTGCCAGCGCCCGGCGCAGCTGCCGGGGGTTTTCGATGCTGTTTTCCACGGTGGGATCGCTGCGATAACCGCGCGAAAAAATTTTAAGGTCACCGGTCAGGGTGGAGATCCCGTTTTCGATCATGCCCACTTCGATTCCCCGCATGAAGGCGCCGATAAAAACCATGCTCCAGATGCCGATCACCACGGCGATGAGGATCACCGCGGTCCGTCGTGGATTGCGCCATATGTTGCGCCAGGCGATGGTGAAGTCCATGTTGGGGGCTCCATACTGGTTTCCGGTTCATGGGGTTTCAGTGTTCAGGTGTCAGACCCGCCGCCGACGGTTGAGCAGCCGGTTTGATCGATAACGCAAATTGGTTCATTCGTTGAATGGTTAAATGGGTAAAACGGCATTCGCCGTTCCCAATCAACCAATCGACCAACCCAACCAACCAACGCAAATGCACGCAAAATAAAATAATTATTCGCGTTCATCTGTGTCCATCCGCGGTTGAATTCAATATTAAAAATTCAAAATTCAAAATTGCTCCACCCGTGAACCCTTTTTTTCACACATGCGTCAGGGCCTCCAGGGGTGTCATTTTTCGTATTTTTAAAGCCGGGTAGAGGGCCGACAAAATGGTAATCATATAAACGATGGATGGTCCGGCAATGACGGTGAAAAAGGACAGCTGCGGGTGAATTTTGCCGGAGATGCCATACTGGCTCAGGATCTCGGATGAACCGGAAACATCAATGCCCCTGGCCTGGAAATACAGGGTGACGAGGATGCCGATGACCACACCGGCCATGCTGCCCAGAAAGGTCAGCATGGCGGATTCCGCCACCAGCACTCTGGTCAGGCGGGAGCGCTGGGTGCCCACGGCCATGAGTACGCCGAACTCATGCGTTCTTTCGAAAAGGGCCATCAGAAAAGTGTTGAGAATGCTGAAGGCCACCACGACCACCAGAATGAAATACATGATGACGCCCATGACCAGGTCCAGGGAAATGGCTTGTTTCAAACCCGGCACCAGGGTCTCCCAGTCCAGCACCACCAGATCGGCGTCGGGGAAGCGATCCTTCAATCGCGCAGCCGCGGCGGCTTTAATCTCGGGCACTTTTTTCAGCGACGAACCGATGATCACCACCGCGTGAACCGCCGTTCCCATGGCGTAGATGTCTTGAAAGGATTTTAAAGGGATCTGAACCGTACTGCGGTCGAACCCATCCAGGCCGGATTTGAAGATGCCGATCACCTGGGCCACTGTCGCCGCAACAGAGCCGTCGCGTCCCTGGCCCATGATGGTGAGCTCGTCGCCGACGGCGATACCCAGATTTTCCGCCAGCAGGCAGCCCACCAGAGCCGGGGTGAGATCCGAATGCTCCGGCTGTGCGGCCGCGGGGAAGTATCGGCCTTTTTGGATGGTTTTGTTCAGGGTCGAAACACGGGCTTCTTTTTCAGGGTCGATCCCCAGCACCAGCGCGCCGTCGGTGCGGTCAGCCGAGGACACCATCGAGAAAGCGTCGGCGCGGACCGTCCACGCATCCACCGCATCGATGGAGGCGATGACCGATGTCACCGCCTCCGGTTCGGGCACCACCATGCGCATGCGTTTTTTTTCATGGTAGCCGGCGGCCTGAATCTGCAGGTGGCCGGTATGAATTTTTACGGAAGCATTGATCATGGTGGCATAGCTGCCGAATTGCAGCGAAAGCATAAAGATCAGCAAAACGCTGGCAAAACAGATGGCGCAGGCGGTCAAAATCGTACGGCGGGTGTTGCGCCAGATGTTGCGCCAGGCCATTTTCAGTTCAATGGTGACCATGCCTTATCTTCTCGGGTTTTTCAGGTTGGACAGCGTAAAAATGCGATCGGGCAGCCCATCCATAAAGCGCAGTTGCTTATAGACCAGTTCGGTGTAGTGGCCTTGGGTCTCCGCCTTCTGCATGCGCCACTTCACCGGAAACAGCCGGTCGCCCATCATTTTGATATCGCCGCATTGCATGGATTTCACCAGGACCATGTCTTCATCGTAGAATTGCTGGGCGACGATGATGTCGTCTTCCCGGATCGCCAGCTTTTGCATTCCCCAAATCACCGGCGCATCCGGTTTGGGCATGGCCTTAATCCAGAAAAGCCGCATGCCGTCGCGCTCCGCCGTGCTGTCGATGGTGTGCCGGTAGTCATGCAGGATGCTGTCGCTTTTTGCCAGATCGTTGTTGGAAAAATCCGACCCCATCCAGGACTGGGACATCATGGAAGGAGGAAGCTTGATCACTCGATTGATCTTGGGATTGTAGAGCCACATGTCGCTGCCGATTTTCAATGTGCCGTTTCCCTTGTCTTTGGGCGGTGATTCGATACGGATCAGGCTGTCGGATTCCCCCCGCGTCCATGCGGACATGGTCAGGGTGCGTGCCCAGTCCGGCCGGTGAATCGTCATCTGCACCTCGGCTTTGGAGGCCTGACCGCGATAATGTTCGAATGCGGCCTGAACGAGGCGGCCGGCGTTCGGCTCTTCGGCGGCGGCTGTTTTTACTGAAAACATCATTGCCGCCAGGACGGCCAGAATCAGAATGGGTTTGTTCATGGTTACCTCACTGGTCCTGTTCGGGTGTTTTGCGAAGGCCATCCAGAATGATTTTCAAAAACGCCCTGGAATAGGCTTGCGGGTCGGCGACGGATTCAAACCACTTCTGCAGCAACAGTGCATCCCAGGTGCCCACGAGCGCGGCGGCGACGGCGTCGGGATCGGCATCGGCGCGAAACTCACCGGCCGCTATTCCTTCCCTGATGAGTCCGCTCACCAGTGCGGTGAACCGTGCATAGAGGCTCTTGAACGCCTCTTTGAAGCGTCGGCGCAGATTGGACGAGGCCGACGCCGACCAGAACTCCATCATCAGCGCGAAGTTGTCCATTTCCGCCGCCCACATGCGCATGACGGAGTCGTTCATGACCCGCAGCCGCTTTGCGGCGCTTCCCTGCAATGCCAGGATGTCCACCTTGACGGTGTCGGAGGTGCGGATGGAAAACCACTGGAAAACGGCGAAAAACAGATCTTCCTTGCTGGTGAAGTATTCGTAAATGGTGCCTTTGCCGATGCCGGCTTCCATGGCCACTTCCACCATACGGGCGGCGGCAAAGCCTTTGCGGCAGAACACGCTGGATGCCGCCTGGATGATGCGCTGCTTTTTATTCGTGGGTGTGAGTGCTTTCGTCATATACTGTTTTGATCGGCCTGTTGGTCGAAAACCAGCCATGTGAATGAAAATAATTGCTTGAAAACCAATCCGTTGCAAAAACCGACCGGTCAGTCAATTCAAACACTACGCCTTTCTTTTCGATCTGTCAAGCGAAAATTTCCGCCGTCCTGTTGCAGTTTAGGCACTACCGGCGCTGCGGGTGGGCGTTGATTTACGGCCGGTTGTTATATACAATCAATGTGCATCAAGACAGTGCAGGATGCAGGGCGGCGGATAAACGAATTATTTTAGAACGCCGGCGGCGTCATTCTGAGAACTGGAAATCCAGGCAGGCACTGCAAACGGCGGCACGATTCTAAAGGGCCTAACAAACGTCAACTGAACAAAGGTGGCTTGAAAAATGAATGATATCCAAAAACCCAGGGGCGCCGGCAAGAGCAGCTTTGAGTTGATTGATGCGCATCGACTGACAACGGCGCTGCCGCTTAAGGAGGGGGCGGTGGTATTGGATCTGGCCTGCGGCAGCGGGGCATATTCTCTACTGCTGTCCGCCATCGTCGGCGATGCGGGGCTGGTTTACGCCGCGGACATCTGGCGGCACGGACTGCTGCGTCTGGAAAAGCAGATTGAAACGCTGGACATTAAAAATGTCATGCCCCTCGTGGCCGATTTGACGCAACCCGTCGATATCGGCGACGGCAGCCTCGATTTGTGTCTGATGGCAACCGTCCTGCATGACTTTGAAGCGGAAGGACAGACAGCGGCCGTCCTGCAGCAGGTCAAACGCATGCTCAAACCGCAAGGATGGCTGGCGATTGTGGAATTCAAGAAAATCGAAGGGCCGCCGGGGCCGCCGCTGCGGATTCGGTTGTCCGAAGCCGAAGTCGAACGTCTTGTCACCGGCTGCGGATTTGAGAAACATGCGGCCGTCGACATCGGTGATTTCAACTACCTGATGATATTTCAATCGGCCCGCGTATGAATCCAAACGATGCCCCGCCGGATGCTGAAGCGGTTCTTTCGGCGCCGAAAATATGGCAGGAAAGATTTGATATCCGATCTTACGAGGTGGATGGGCGCAATCGACTTTCCCTGATTTCCATTTTCAATTTTTTACAGCATGCCGCCAGCAATCACGCTGCGGCTCTGGGTGTTTCGACCCGACGCCTGCTCCGTGGCCACCACACCTGGCTACTGTCCCGGCTGAAAATAAAAATCGAATGGCTTCCCGGCTGGAGGGATTCAATCAAGGTCCGCACCTGGCCGTCGGGAAGCCGGCGGCTCTTCGCCCTGCGCGACTTTCAAATGCAAGATCACCGCAACCGGGTTTTTGCCAAGGCGGTTTCGGCCTGGCTGGTCATGGATCTTCAGCGGCGACGTCCGGTCCGCGTGGAACCTTTTGTGGAAAAATTCGCCTTGCTTGCCGGTGGCCACTGCCTGCCGGATGGGCTGGAAAAGCTGCCGGCACCGGCCTCCTGCCCGGCCGAAAAAACATTTGCCGTCCGCTACCGGGATCTCGACCTCAATCAGCATGTGAACAACGTGAGCTTTGTGGAGTGGCTGGTGGAGAGCGTTCCGCTGAAAGTGCTGCAAAGGTCTCTGCCGGTGGAACTGGAGATCAACTTTCTGGCCGAAGCCTTTTACGAGGACCGCATCCTGGCCGCCTGCCGTCCGCTGGGTGCCGCCGATACATGCTTTGACCATATTCTCGCCCGGCAGCAGGACGGAAGGGAACTGCTGCGGGCCAGAAGCATGTGGCGGCCGGCATAGCAGAACGGGGGATCAAGGATTCAAGGGGTCGAGGGTTGTTGGGTTTATTGGGTTGATTGGGTTTGTTGAGTTCGTTGGGTTTGTTGAGATTGTTGGGTGATTGGTTGACTGGTCGATTGGTTGATTGGGAAGGGCGAATGCCGTTTTTCCCATTTAACCATTCAACGAATGAAACAATTTACTTTATGGATCAAACCGTCTGCCCCACCGCCTGCCGCGGCGCAGCGCGCAGAGCGCAGAGCGAAGCCCGGCCGGCGCAAGGGCTGACAGCTAACGGCTGATAAATGACAGCTGTCTACCGGCGGGCCCGGGATGAGGGTTTGCCTGCGGATTGCGGCTTGCGCCGCTGAAACGGCCGGCTTTTTCCACGGGGGCGTCGGCGCTGCCGATGACTGGCGCGCACGGGGGCCGGCTTTGTCAGCCATTCCGCGGGCGGCTGAAGGCATTTGAGCTCACGACCCATGAATTCCTCGATGGGTGCCATGTAGAAGCCGTCTTCCTCGTCGGCGAAACTGATGGAGGTGCCGGCTGCCCCGGCGCGGCCGGTGCGGCCGATGCGGTGCACGTAATCCTCCGGGTCGCGGGGCAGGGTGTAGTTGATGACATGGTCCATGCCTTCGATGTGAATGCCGCGGCCGGCCACATCTGTCGCCACCAATGCCCGGATGCGGCGGTTTTTGAAATCCTCCAGACGGCGAATGCGTTTACGCTGGGGAACGTCGGAGGAAAGCTCGCTGCAGTGAATGCCATGGCGCGTCAAAAGCGCTGACAGCCGCCGGACCTCATCGCGCCGGTTGCAGAAAATCAGAACCCGCTCCAGCTGTTGCTTTTCGATGATGTTGAACAAAAGCGCGAATTTTTCGCCGGTGGTCACGATGTAAACAATCTGTTCGACCGTGTCCACCGCTACCTGCTCCGGTTCAATTTCAATCGTTGCCGGGTTGCGGGTCCACTGGGCGGCCAGGCGGGTGACCTCCGGGGTGAGGGTGGCACTGAACAAAAGGGTCTGGCGTTGATTTTTTTGGGGGGTGCTGTGGATAATGCGCCGGACATCGGGAATAAATCCCATATCCAGCATCCGATCGGCTTCGTCGATAATCAGGATCTCGATGTTTTTCAGACGGATGTCCCCCCGACGCTGAAGGTCGAGCAGCCTTCCGGGGGTGGCCACGACCATTTCAACGGCGCTGCGCTGGAGCTGTTTTTTCTGCTTGTCATACGGCACGCCGCCGAAAACCGAAACGACTTCAAATGGGCAATACGCGGCCATCTGGTGGGCTTCCGCCGTTATTTGAAGCGCCAGCTCACGCGTGGGCGCCAGCACCAGCGCCCGGGGGGCGGCCGATGTCGGTTTTCCTGCAAGCGGATGGTTCAAAAAGCGGGTGATGACCGTAATCAAGAAGGCGGCGGTTTTACCGGTGCCGGTCTGGGCCCGGCCGCTGGCATCTCTGCCGGCCAGGGTGCTGGGAAGGATTTTCGCCTGGATGGGCGTGCAGTACTGAAACCCCAGATCGCAGATGGCGTGCATCAGCGGCAGCGGCAGATCCAGATCGTGAAACCGGGTTTGGTCTGCAGACGGCGGCACGGTGAAAAGGGAAATGTCCCAGTCGGCGCTGTCGGAACGGTTTGGACCCGGACGCCCGCCGCCGGTCGAATCGTCAGATTGCGTTGTTTTATCTTTCAAAATCATGCATTAATAGTGTGCACGCTAACCGCCTGTGTCAAGTTTTCCTTGGGTTCGATTTGGCTGCATCTGTGTTCCAGTGGCCAGGATCATTCCAACCAACGATCCCAACGTCTCAACCAGTTTCTATTATCGATCAAATCGGCGGTTCCACCGCCTGGCGCCGGCGGATGATGCCGTCCACATTTTTTCGGGCCGCGGCTTCATCGTCGGGCAGATACGCCAGGGGATCCGGCAGCTGTTCTTTAAGGCCCAAGACGCCCTCAAGGGTTGCGTGCAGGCAAAAGGGAGCATAGCTGACGGCGTATCCGCCTTCCTGTACCAAAAGGAGCCTGCCGTTGGAATGCCGGTCGGCCAGCCGGCGTACATGGGCCCCCATCTGCCGGAAACCCTGCATAGTGACCAGCTGACGCCCATCGGCGTCGAACTGGCTGGCGTCCTGGCCGCAGGCGACAACGAGCATGTCCGGTTCAAATGCATCTATCGCCGGGATGACCATTTTTTCAAAGGCGTATAAATAGCCGGCATCCCCGGTTCCCATGGGCAGCGGGATGTTCAGGTTGAATCCCCGGCCCGGACCCTGTCCCACTTCATCGACATCGCCGGTTTCCGGGTGGCTGGGACCCCAGGCGCCATGGTCCATGTGCAGGGATATGGTCAACACGTTGTTGCGCTCAAAAAAACCGGTCTGGGTGCCGTTGCCGTGGTGAACGTCCCAGTCTACCACCGCAATCCTGTCGACGCCGTTTTGCAGGACGTATTCGACGGCGACGGCGACGTTGTTGAAAAGGCAGTAGCCATCGGCCTGCGCCGGCGCGGCGTGGTGTCCCGGAGGACGCACCAGCGCATAGGCGATGCGGTTTTGGCCCTGCATGACAAAGGCCGCCGCCTCCAGGGCGGTTCCCGCCGCCGCCCGGCAGGCATCGTACGAACCCGGGGCTGCCAGCGTGGTGGCTGTCAATCGCCGCGCACCGCCGCGTTCGGCCGCGCATATTTGGGAGACATATGCCGGGGTGTGAAACAGCTGCAGCTCTTTTTCGGTGGCCTGCCGTCCCCAGTGCCACGTCAGATGCGACGAAAGGGGACCGCGTTTCAGTATCGACAGCATGTTGGAGATGCGGTCCGTTCCTTCGGGATGTTTTTCCCTGACGGTCAGAAGATCGGACCCGACCGCTTCAAAAACACCGGTGCCGGTGTCATGCAGGAGAACATCGGGGTGCCAGAACACATTCAGCTTCATAAGCCTTTTTCCTTCTTAAAAAGGCAGGAAAATTTATCCGATTGCCATGATGCCGTCGTGCGTCGTTGACAGGGTGCGGGCCCCGGATGTTTCCCATACGATGGTGTCAATCAGGGTCGTGTTGAAAAAGCTTTCAAAATTGGTGACCATGTGTTCTTCAAAAATGCGGTCCAGATCCTGCTCGTCGCGGATGTCAAAGAAAAACTCGCCTACCCAGTCCGGCGGAAAGCTCAGGCCGAGTTCGTAGCCCAGTGCCCAGCCGGCCGCATCCCACAGGCCCGCACTTTTGTAGTAGTCTTGCATAATGCGGCTGAATTCCCGCAGCGCAATGCCTGCCCTGGTTTTTTCCCGAATAACCGCGTAGGCCCCGGCGGCTTTCTGATAGCGCTCGATCAGCTGTTTAGGGGGATCGCCGATGTAATAGCCGCGGCAGACGTTGCCGTGATAGCCGTTGATGACGCCGCAGAGATCGGCCGCCAGGTGTTCGCCGGCCTTGATTTTTTTGCGGGTTGCCTGCAGGTGCCCGCCGCTGATGGCCACCCCGTCCACCACCGGAATGGAGGTGAAAATCGGTATCAGGGCCTGGTGCTCACTCCCCGCGGCCATCATGGCACACAGGACTTCGCCATACAGCTCCAATTCGGTCATGCCGTGGTGAAACACCTTTTGAATGGTCTGGTGACCGATGTCCGCCATTCTGACCGCTTCTTCGATGCAGGCGATTTCCCGGGGTGATTTCAACCGGCGCACCTCGCGCAGAATGCCGCTGCCGTCGACCACTTCACAGCCATGGGCGCAAAAGGCGTCGTCCAGCATTTTTCCCACGGCGCGGTTGGGGATGTAGCTCCAGAATTCCAGGCCGACTTTGCCCTTGAGCCATCCTTCGCTGCGCAGCTCGTCCATGATAAAGGCGAGATTCGGTTCGGCCTCGCGCGATGAAAAAAAACGGTTGTCCCTTGAAATGGATGTTTTGTAGAGGACGGGTTCTTCGGTGGGGTGGTCAAAGTGAATGAAGCGGTCGTGGTCGACATGGATGGCGGTCCCATAAAGCTGCGGGTAGCGCCTGGGGCTGTTGGCCTTGTACCAGCTGGTCATGTAGCCATGGATGTAGCAGATTTCTTCGGGCATGGTGACGTACAGAAGATCGATGTTTTCTCTGGCCATCATTTCCCGGATGCGGGTCAGGCGCCCGGCGTACTCCGCCTCGGAAAACGGACGAATCAGGTCGGTCATCGCCGCGGGGTCGAAATGGCCCATCGACACTTTTCGAGGGGACATGCGGTTACCTCCTTGTCTGAAACTACATTATTGAGGGTTCGAGGGGTCGAGGGTTTGTCGGGATCGAAATCGCTATCGGGATCGAAATCGATTCCCTCATCTCCGCAGGCCATTTCTCTTCGATCCCGATAGCGATCCCGAT
>Ga0180429_10003841_pt1 | contig 12131 bp, 7 predicted proteins | sample SS_ome_FD_132428 | JGI IMG/M metagenome (GOLD analysis project Ga0180429, IMG submission 132428) | Hypersaline lake sediment archaeal communities from the Salton Sea, California, USA - SS_1_S_1 metaG | ecosystem: Environmental > Aquatic > Non-marine Saline and Alkaline > Hypersaline > Sediment ... | reverse complement strand
CACTCGGGCGACTCGGCCTGCGTCATGCCGCCGCACAGCCTGGCGGAATCCGTTCTCGAAGAGATCCGTCAAGCCACCCGCGCCATGGCGGAAGAACTGAACGTCGTCGGCCTGATGAACGTTCAGTACGCTGTCAAGCAAGAGGACGGCCGGCAGAACGTCTACGTGATCGAGGTGAATCCCAGGGCAAGCCGCACGGTGCCGTTTGTATCGAAGGCCACCGGCATGCCGCTGGCCAAGGTGGCGGCCAAAGTGATGACGGGCGTCTCGCTTCACGAGCAGGGCTATCACAAGGCGCCGGTCCCCAGCCACGTCTCGATCAAGGAGGCCGTGTTCCCTTTCGCCAAGTTCGCCGGCGTCGACATCGTCCTGGGGCCGGAAATGAAATCGACCGGCGAAGTGATGGGTATCAGCGGTCAATTCCCGATCGCTTTCGCCAAGAGCCAGTTGTCCGCCGGCACCGTGTTACCCCGCGGCGGCAACGTCTTCGTCAGTGTTGCCGACCGGCACAAGGAAGCGGCCGTCGGCCTGGCCAGGCGGCTGGAGGAGTTGGACTATCACTTGATAGCGACCCGGGGCACGGCCGATCGACTTGAAGCGGCCGGCGTCAAGGTCGAACGGATCAAGAAGATCCAACTGGGGCACCCCAACCTGCTGGACCGCATGATCGACGGTCAACTGCAACTGGTGATGAACACTCCCAGCGGCAAGGGTGCCCGAACCGACGAGGGGCAAATCCGCGCCGCCGCCATTCTGCACGGCATCCCCTGCCTGACCACAATCCAAGCCGCCGAAGCCGCCGTACGCGCCATGGCCGCCATGCGCGAAGAGCAGATGACGGTCCAGGCCGTGCAGGATCGTTTTCCGGACTACGGGCAGACGGCGGCCGGTTGAGTGCTAGCACTTGGCCGAAAGATTTTCTTCGGATTGCGGAAAAACCGCTCTTGACGCGAAACGGGAAATTCCATATTCTCGCCGCCTCGTGAGTCAAATCAAGCATCGACCTAATGATTGGCTTGGCTCACCCGCAACAAGAAATCACAACAGTCCACGTGGTCGGGTCTGCACCTGGGAATTCCGCCGTCACCGGATTCCTGCGGACCACGGAGCGTTTGACCGCCCGCAAGGAAGTGGGCGGCGCGCTTCGTACACATGATGTTGACTCTTGCAATGGCCGATACCACGACGCCGTTGCGAAGCGTCCAATCGCTCCCGGAAACGAGTAGTATCCTCCGCCCCCCTGGGATGCCGCCTTTCCGGGGGCTTTTTTTGCGCGCCTGAAAAAGGGGTCGGGATCCCTTTTCCCGCGTTGCTCAGATCGGTGCTCCCCGCTACAATTGGTTTGCTCGGTTTGTACCGTTTCGACCTCTGTCAAGGACGACGAGTCGATGAGCATGGAAGCAGCCGCACAGGCAGCACCCTTCAGCCCGTTCGAGCAACTCCGCGCCGCGCGGGAAATCATTCAACAGGAAAGCCAATCGCTGGCCGCACTGGCCGGGCGGCTCGACGACGAGTTCTGCCGCGCAGTGAAGCGACTTTTCGAGTGCCGCGGAAACGTAATCGTTTCCGGCATGGGCAAGGCGGGCCTGATCGGCCGAAAGATCGCGGCCACGCTGGCCTCGACCGGAACGGCGAGCCATTATCTGCACCCCGCCGAGGCGGTCCACGGCGACCTGGGGTGCCTCGGCCGCGACGACCTGATGCTGATCCTCTCGCAAAGCGGCGAGACCGAAGAGGTTGTCCGGCTGTTGCCGTCGCTCGCCGAATTCGGCTTGCCGCTGATTGCAATCACCGCCAGCAGCGACAGCATGCTTGGCCGCGCGGCCAACGTGGTAATCGAGTTGGGTAACATCGAAGAGGCCTGCTCGCTGGGCCTTGCCCCCAGCACGAGCACCACGGCAATGCTGGCCCTGGGCGACGCCTTGGCCCTGGTCGTCAGCCGACTGCGGTGTTTCGATCGCGAGGACTTCGCCAGATTTCACCCCGCCGGCAGCCTGGGACGCAAGCTGGCCAAGGTGGAAGACCACATGCGGCCGCTGCAACACTGTCGCGTGGGCTGCGACGACCAGACGGTCCGCGAGGTGGTGGTCGGCGTTCGCGTCTTTGGCCGCCGCACCGGGGCCACGATGCTGACCGACGAGCAGGGAAGGCTCTCCGGTATTTTCACCGACAGCGACCTCGCCCGGCTGTTCGAGCAGCACCGCGACGGCCAACTCGAGCGGCCGATTCGCGACGTGATGAGCTGCGATCCGCTGACCGTACGGCTCGGATCGATGATGACCGAGGCCGTGGATCTAATGGCCTCGCGAAAGATCAGCGAACTGCCGATCGTCGACGCGAAGGGCCGGCCGCTCGGGTTGATCGACGTCACCGACGTGGTCGGATTGTTGCCCAAGGAGGGCGTCGTGGCCGAGCCGGAAACGCCCGAAACGGTTCGCTGCCGGGTTTTTCGCGAACCACCGCAGGGTAAGGGAGCGTAACTAGAATGTCTGCCATGAATCTCGAAGACCGCTGCCAACCGATCGAACTGATTCTCTCCGACGTCGACGGCGTACTGACCGACGGGCGCATCGTACTCGACAATCAGGGTATCGAGACCAAGCGGTTCCATATCCGCGACGGAATGGGAATCCGCCTGTGGCAGAAGGCCGGCTACCGCTTCGGGTTGATCACCTTGCGCAGTTCGCAGGTGGTGAAGACCCGGGCCGCCGAGCTATCGATCGAGATCATCCGCCAAGGGACCGACGACAAGTCGGTCGCCTTGCGGCAGATCCTCGACGAGTTGGGCCTTGCGGCGGCGCAGGTCTGCTACCTCGGCGACGATCTGCCCGATCTGTCGGTGGTCCGCGCCGTCGGCCTGGGCGTGGCGGTCGCCGACGCTTGTGAGGAATTGCGCGACGCGGCCGATCACGTAACCCGCGCACCCGGCGGCCACGGAGCGGTTCGCGAAACGATCGAGATGATCCTCAAGGCCCAGCGCCGTTGGGACGACGTGATACAGACGTATTTGTGACATAGGTTTCCGCCTCGTTTAACCCTAAGCCGAAGGCGACGGCTGTTCGTTTAACCCTAAGCCGAAGGCGACGGCTGTTCTGCGACGGAACCGCACAACCAACAGCCTTCGCCTTCGGCTTCGGGTTAAACAACGCAACCGCACAACCAACAGCCTTCGCCTTCGGCTTCGGGTTAAACAACGGAACCGCACAACCAGCCCCCAATACGGCCAATGTCCCGCACCGCCCGCATCGCCGGCAGTTTTGCGATCGTGCTGGTGACGTATTTGGCGTATGCCTTGTTGGCGGTTCCGTTAATCGAACCGCCGGTTCGGGGGCAGGCCGAGCAGATCTCCAAGACGGACCGCGACAGTGCCATGGGGCGAATCGATTCGCGGATCGAGGCCCTGCGCGGTATGTTCCCCGAGGGGGCCTGGGAACTGACCAATCCCAAGATCCTTGAAAGCGACCGCGTCAAGCTGCTGATGCGGGACTACCGGAACCTGGGCGACGGCCGCGTGGAACTGCGCCCCTGCACCATCATCTTCACGCCCGACGTTGCCGTCGCCGATCGACAACAACGCAATCGCGAGGCCGTGATCCTCGAGGCACCCGACGGCGCCATGCTCGAATTCGACCGGCCGTTCGATCTCCGCAGCGTGAAGATCGGCCGGCTGATGGGCGGGCAACTCAAGGGGCGAATCACCATTCGTAGCGAAGGGAAGAAACCCCAAGCGGACGACGACCTCTGGATCGTCACGCGCGACGTCCAGCTTACCGAAAAACACGTCTGGACTCCGCACGCCGTTGACTTCCGCCTCGGACCACACTACGGCCGTGGACGCCGAATGCACATCAAGCTGCTGCCCGGCGACGAGACGGAAAATGACGAACATCGCGGGCCGAACGTCGCGGGCATCGAACTGTTCGAGCTACAACACGTCGAACGGCTGCACGTGGAGTTGGGCTCCGCCGAACTGCCGTCGCAAGAGGTTGGCGGCCGGGAGCAGCCGAAAAACAGGCCCGGCAGTCCCGCCGCCGAACCGTCGAAACTACCGGTCGAAGTCACCTGCCACGGACCGTTCCGCTTCGACGTGGTCGGCAAGGTGGCCACCTTCGAAGATCGGGTGAGCGTGATGCGGATTCATCCCACCGGCCCGGTCGACCAACTCAACTGCGAGTTGTTGTCGATCTTCCTTACGGAACGCAACAAGGAGCGGGTCTCGGACGGCTCGCTCGACCTGCAACCCGAGCGGATCGAGGCCCTCGGTGATCCGGTCATCGTCTGCGCGCCGACCGAGCAGGTCCACGCCCGGGGACAGCGGCTGGAGTATCACCTGCTCGACGAGCGGATCTCGCTCGACGGCGACCGCGAGGTGATGCTGCGGCAAGGCCCCAACGAGATTCACGCCCGCGGCCTGCACTACCGGTCGGCCGGCCCGGGACGTCTGGGCCGGATCACGGCCGAGGGGCCCGGCTGGCTGCGCGGCCGGATGGCCGACAAACCCGAGGAACAGCTTGAAGCGAAATGGAACGACGCACTTCGGGTGTATCCGCACGAGCAGAACCAGGTGATTTCGCTTGCCGGCGGCGCCGGATTGAAATATGGCGCAATCGGTCGGCTCGACGCCGCCGAGATCCACTTTTGGCTGTTCGAAACACCGCCGCAAGACGACTCCCGGCAGTCCCGCTTGCGTCCCGACCGGATGCTTGCCCGGGAAGACGTGTTCATCGATTCCCCGGAACTCTCCGCCGCCGTAGAACAGTTGGAAGTGTGGTTCGAGCAGGCGGCCAGTGGACACAAAGCCAGTGGACAAAAGGCCGGAGAACGGAAAGCCGGTGGACAAGCGGCGAAGGCCGGCGTTGAGGGTCCGGCGCTGACGGCCCACGATTCCGGATATCGGGCCCAATCGCCGGCCATGAACCGGCTCTCGCACATCGCATATCGCCCGCCGCCGCCCGCCGAACAGTTGCCCGCCGCCGAACAGTTGCCCGCCGCCGAACAGTTGCCCGCCACCCGACGGCAGCATTTCGAGGTCGTCGGCCGTTTGTTGCAGGCCCGCGTGTCGGTCAAGGAAGACGAGCAGACCGAGTTGTGCGAACTGACCGTCGAGGACGGCGTCCGTTTCGTCGAGACACAAACCGCCGAGCCGGGCCAGCGGCCGATGCTCTTGGGCGGCGATCGGCTTCACGTGGTCGATGCCAGCCGTCCACACGCCGCCGTGACGGTGACGGGACGGCCCGCCCATTTTGAAGCACGAGGGCTGGGGCTGACCGGAGCGAACATCAATCTCGACCGCGGCACCAACCGGCTGTGGATCGATGGTCCCGGGCGGATGGACGTTCCCGTGGACCGCGACCTGGACGGACGGTCGCTGAAACAGCCCGACACATTGCAGGTACAATGGCATCGTCGCATGGTCTTCGACGGCCGCACCGCCCGGTTCGAGGAATCGATCACCGCCGCCACGGCCAACCAGCATCTGCGAACCGAAACGCTGGAGGTCGGCTTCCGGCAACCGATCCGCTTCGCCGACGACAAGATCGAACAACAGCCCGAGGTCGAGCAGATCCGCTGCCGCGGCGGCGTTCTCATTGAAAACCGCACTCTCGAAGGGCCGGCCCAGACGTCGCTCGAAAAGATGCAAATGGCCGACCTGACCGTCAATCTCATCAGCGGGGTTATGACCGCCGCCGGGCCGGGACGGCTCAACAGCGTGCGGTTCGGTTCCAGCGATCCGATCGGCGTCGGCGCCCGCAAACCGGTTGCCGGGGAAACCGCCGCGCGAAATGAAGAACCCGGCGATCAACTGAACTGCCTGCACATCCGTTTCCAGGGCTCGATCAGCGGCAATCTGCACACGCGAGAGTTGACGTTCCACGATCGGGTGCAAACCGCCCATGCCCCGGTAGACGGATGGTACGCCACGCTCGACCCGGATGATCCCGACTCGTTGGGGCCGGACGGCGTCGCGATGCACTGCCAACGGCTGATGGTCAATCAGATGGCCAATCCGGCCGAAGACCGATCGGCCATCGAACTCGAAGCCACGGGAAACCCCGTGGTCGAAGGCAGCAACTTCACGGCTCGGGCGATACGCATGACGTACACCGAAGCGAAGGACCTGCTCGTGCTGGAAGGCGACGGCCGAACCGACGCCGAGTTGTTCCGCCAGCAGCGAGTCGGCGGCCCGACCTCGAAGGCGGCCGCCCGAAAGATTCTCTTCTGGCCCAAAACCAATCGCCTGAAAGTCGACGGCGCCCGATCGCTGGAACTGGAAAACTTTCCCGGCATGGATCGGGAAAAGAGGTAGAGTTTCTATATAGTCGTTGTTCGCTCCGCGAACAAAACGCTGGTTCGCGGAGCGAACCACGACTATCGCGCTGGGTGACATCATGCGACGATACTGGCGAGCGGAAACCGGCGTCTTTCTCGGCCTTTGGCTGGTGCTGATGGTCGTCGGCCGCGGTGCGCTGCTACGCGATCCGGGCACCTTCTGGCACACGGTCACCGGCCAGTGGATGCTCGACAACTGCCGCGTGATCGACGCCGACCCGTTTAGCTTCACCCGGACCGGTCACGCCTGGGTGGCGTACCAGTGGTTGGCCGAGTGCGGCATGGCGACCGTCTATCGGTTGCTTGGTTGGGACGGCCTGCTGCTGCTGACCGCCACGATCCTCGCCGGCACCTACACCTGGGTCGCCGGCCGGCTGCTGAGGGCACGATTCCATCTGCTATGGATCGGCGGCCTGCTCGCCCTGGTGTTGTTGGGTAGCTCGCATCAATTCCACGTCCGCCCGCTGATTTTGACCATCGGGTTGTTCGGCCTTACCTTCGCCCTGTTGCTCGACATCGACAGCGGACGAAGAAAACTGCGGCTGTTGTGGCTCTTTGTGCCGCTCTCGACGCTGTGGGCCAACCTGCACGGGGGTGTGCTGGCCGCGATTGGTACGGTCGGGCTGTGCGTCGGCTGGTGGTGTATTGCTTGGGCCATCGGCCGAGAATCGCCCGTGCGCAGCTTCCGCACGGCGGTGGAGATGATCGTGCTGGTGACGGCCGCATGCCTGGCCGTGTGCGTGGGCCCCTATGGCGTCGGGCTGCCCATGGCGTGGCTCAATACGTTGTCGATCCCGCTGCCGCAGCTTATCGAAGAGCACGGCCGGCTCGACCTCCACGACCCGCTCGGCTGGACGACCATCCTGCTGGGCATCGGCTACATCGTGGCCCTGCTGGGCCTGTTTCCCAAGCGGCCCCGCCCGACCTGGATGTTGCCGCTGGTGTGGTTCGTACTGGCCTGCCTGCGAGTGCGGAACATACCGCTGTTCGACGTCGCGGCTGCGATCGCGCTGGCCGAGGTGCTCCCGCAAACCCGTTGGGCCGCGTGGCTGGAACAACGCGAGGTGCTGCTGCCGGCCGCGCAGATGCCGTCGGGCCGCGGCGGCTTCCGGGCGGCCGTGTTGCCGGTGGTTCTTGTTGCGGCCGTGCTGTCGGTGCAGATTGCCGGTATCTCGGCGCCGGTGGTCGGCCGCGGCTGGGCGAAGTTCGATCCGTCCGTTTGTCCCGTCGAATTGTTGCCCGAGTTGAAAACGCTCGACGGCGAAACTCCCGGCGGCACGCCGATCTTCAACGACCTGTCCTTGGGGGGCTTTCTGATCTATCACACTCCCGGTCTGCGGGTGTTCATCGACGACCGCTGCGCTCTCTACGGCGCCGATTTTCTTCAACGGTACGACGCCGCCCGACGCAACGACCCGACGCAACTCGACCGCTGGCAGCAGCAGTACGATTTTCGCCACGCGCTGGTCGAGACGGGCACGCAATTCGACCGCCATCTCGAAGAGTCCGCCGCGTGGACGATGGTGCGGCGAACACCGGTGGCGACGCTTTATGAACGTCATGTAGATCAGGGCGAGTCCTGACAAGTGGAACTCGTTCGGAAGACCGTCGGTGTGGCGAACCCACCGGAGGCTTGCTTACCTTGAACTTCAGAAGTAGGATGCCGACCATGATATCTCCACAATTATTCTCGACAATGAGAGCGGCCGTGACCATCGCGATTATCATCTGTGGCGTTCAAACCGCTCGGGGTGAGCCGGCTTCCACTTCGTCTGATGCGAAGTCTCCCGCCAAAATGTCGCGCCGTACGCCGTTGGTGGAACTCGTGCAGCGCGTGGGGCCATCGGCGGTTTCTATCATCAACTTGGGTCCGCTCCCCAGTGGAGGCAGCGGATTCATTCTGCATGAGTCGGGCTACATCATCACCAATCATCATGTGGCCCAAGTTGGCCAAGGGAATGTCGTCTCGCTGCACGACGGCGCGAAGTATCGCTATCGGGTCATCGCTAAGTCGCACCGTGAAGACCTGGCCCTAATCAAGATCGATGCCCAAGGCCCGCTTCAGCCTGTGCGATTGGGACACAGCAACGATCTGATGCTCGGCGAAGACGTGTTGGCCATCGGCAACCCGATCGGGCTGAACCATTCGCTTGCGCGGGGTGTCGTCACCGGGCTCGACCGGGACTGGGGATTGCGGCCCAATTGCCGAACGATCCAGATCGATGCACCGATCCACGGCGGGAATTCCGGAGGGCCGCTGTTCAATGCTCTGGGCGAACTGATCGGGATTATTGCTCAGAAGGCAGCCGAGAACATCGGCTTTGCCATCAGGGTGGACCGAATGCGCGAGGTCTTCCCTGAAATGATGTCGGCCGAGCAGCGATTCGGCCTGGTGCTGGGATTCGAGGTCGATACCATGGGCCAGCCGGCGAAGGTCGCGCGGGTGGCGCCGGATTCGCCGGCTCAAAAGGCCGGAGTGCGAGTGGGTGACGAAATCTTGCGCGCCGGAGAGTCCTCCGTGCACCATGGCCTCGACTTCTACGTCTCGCTGAACGAGTGCAAGGTGGGGCAGCCGTTTCCACTGAAGCTCAGGCGTAGCGGGAGGGATGTCTCCACAACGCTGACCCCCGAAGCCTTCAAGCCGCTGGAACCGGTCGGTCGCGAAGGGCTTCGGGGTGGTCTTCGCTTCTCGGTCTATCGGGGCGATTGGGAGAAACTGCCCGACTTCGACAAGATTGAGCCCGTCGGCGGCGGCGTGTGCGACGAGTTCACTCTCGACGTTTACGACCCCTATCGTACGGCGCTCGAGAACGGCGAAGACAACTTCGGCTTGAAATTCGAGGGCTTCGTCGAGGCGCCCCGCGAGGGGTTGTATTTCTTCTACACTGAGTCCGATGATGGCAGCCGACTGTACATCGGCGACCGGCTGGTGGTCGACAACGACGGCGGGCATGGGCCCAGGGAACGGTCCGGACAAATCCGGCTCAACGCCGGCATATACCCGATCACGGTGAGCTACTTCGAGGCGGGCGCCGGCGAAAAGCTGGAGGTCTCGGTTGAACGTCTCGACATACGCCAGCAGAGCATCCCATCGCAGGCACTCTTCTACGAGCCGGAGAACGCTGAACCCGCAGCGGGTAGCGCCGATGATTCTCCGGAATAGGCTTTCCACTTGAGGGAATTCGTTCGGGTAGAGTCGAGAGGTGGCGCCGTGGTCTAGGCGGGGCCTATCTGTTTCCGGCCCTTTCGTTTGCCGGTGCCTCAGTATCCTCACCGTGCTCCGTTTCCACCTCCCGCTCATCAAACCGGACGTGCGGATCTCCCGCATCCGAATGAAAAAGGTTCCCGGAACCTCTTTCCTCATAAGAGGTTCCTGACACCTTTTTCTAATCGACCCGATACAAGTGGGTCTTGGTTCGCACAAACAGTGCTCTGCCAGAGACGGCGGGCGAGGCACGCATCTCGCCGTCGAGGCGGTTCTTCGCAAGCTCGGTGTACTTGCGGCCGGCCTCGATCACCGTGGCGACGGCGTCGTGACTGAAAAAGTAGACGCGGCCGTCGGCATAGATCGGGGAAGCCGAGAAATTGCCGCCCAGTCGCTCCTGCCAGATCATCTCGCCCAACTTCGCGTCAAGACACATGGCAACGCCGCCGTCGTTTACGAGCAACACGGTCCCGCCGATGAGCAGGAACGACGGCGTGCTCGGCGCGCCCTTGCGCAGGCGCCAGACGATGGCGTCCTCGTGCCGTTGGCCGCTGCCGCCGGGTTCGACGGCCCAGAGTTCGGGATGGTCGAAATCCATCACCAGGTACAAAAGCCCCTCGTGATACACCGGCCGCGGCGAGATTGACCAGCCGCGGTGTTTGAGCGTCCATAGCTCTTTGCCGCTGAGCGGATCATACGCAAACAGGGCACGCGACGCCGGCGCGATCATCTCCAGGCGGTCACCCGATCGGTACACGGTCGGCGTGGTATAGCATTTGCGGGTCATGTGATGGACACGGCTGAGATCGACCGTGCGGTTGGTTTTCCATGCGGTCTTGCCGGTTGTCTTATCGAGCGCGACAACGTATTGCACGTCGCACCCGTCGACCGTAAAGAGCAGCAGGTCCCCGTGCAGGATCGGCGAGGCCCCGGGCCCCATGTGGTGGTCGCAATTCAAATCGCGGCGCGCCCACAGGACTTCGCCTGTTTGGGTGTCCAGACAAGCCGTTCCGTACGTGCCGTAATGCACGTAGACGCGGCGGTGCTCGATGACCGGGGTCGGCGAAGCGTAGGAATTCACTTTGGCGATTTCATCCGGTTCGGCGACGTCGAACACCTTCACGTCGTGCGTGACGCGGCCCGAGTCCCGATCCACGCACACGGCGAACAGACGCTTGCCGTCCTCGGTGGCGGTGGTCAGCCAAATCTGCTCGCCCCAGATGACGGGCGACGACCAACCGCGGTCATGGATCGGCGTCTTCCAAACGATGTTTTCGGTCTCGCTCCAGGCAACCGGCAGACCGACGGCGTCGCTCACACCGTCGCCGGCCGGGCCACGAAATTGCGGCCAGTTTTCCGCGGCCGTGGTGCAGTGGACCTGTAACGCGAAGACGATCAGTGGCAAGACACGTCGCATCGTGCAATCTCCTGATGTAAAGAAACCGGTCACCGTAACCGACCGCACGGCATCAGCAGCAGAAGTGTGAGGCTGGTAACGCGTTTCACGGGCAATCCTCGCTGATTGAAGACCTCGCGGAATTTGGCCATCGCGCTGCGTGACCGCTATCTTACGCCTGGGACCGGACCAATGCAAGGAACTTCAGCAGTTCGACTGAGCGCCGCGGCGCGCGTACGGCTCGCATCTCGAAGCGAGGGCGTAACTGTCACGGCATGAGTCTATCAGTTAAGTAAACTGGTCGGACCGGCGCGCTTTGCGCAACACGGCGGGCGAAACGCGACCGAAACCCCCGTAGATGCCTTCAGCGGGCCTCGTCAACTCGATGGCGTGCGAAAGACGGCGTGATGCCCCCCTCTGAAGGTCGCATGTAACCCGCCTTACAGAGTTCCTTTAGAGCCTCTCCTGGCTGCGTTTGCGACCGATGGTTGACAACCCCGGCCCGTTCGGCCAGACTCAGGGCTGATTCAAGTCCCTGTCAGTACTATTTGGCTGGTTTTTCGCCAACCCACATCGAGATGAGCATCAGTCAACTGTCTGCCCCACGATCGACGCACGCTCCGGCGCCAACGATGTAGCAAGATCGCGGTCGAAAACCGTGATCCCACCTGGGTATTTCGTGACGAAGGGGCGAGAAGAGGGTGGAGAAATTCGCAGGAAGGCTGGCCGGAGAGTTGCCTCAGGGGCGGCGGGAGATCAGAATTCCTATCAGTACACTGCGTTTCCGTCGGTATCGGTCCGAGTCACGTTCTCGACCGTCGACCGCTCGGAAAACGGCCGAGGCAAACCCTCGCCTCTGGCCATGCGCTGCATCGAGCAACTTAACGAGGATCTGAGCGAGGACGCTTAGCCAACTGATGCCAAACTCAACCCCCAACAATGCGGATCTATTCGCGACAGCGGGCACTGCGGCTGACCAGATCGAAGTCAAGATCAGTTACCGGATCATACAACTGTTTTCCGAAGGCCTGTATTCCAGCCCCAACAAGGCGGTGGAAGAACTCGTCTCCAATTCATTTGGTTGCAACCGCCGCTGCGCGCCTGCCTGGATCTCGCAGTTTACCTATAGTGACGAATTAAGCGGCCTCGCGACGATGATAGAGACAAGAAAGCGGGCTCCCGGGTAAAACATTGAAGCGT
>Ga0180429_10003839_pt1 | contig 12132 bp, 13 predicted proteins | sample SS_ome_FD_132428 | JGI IMG/M metagenome (GOLD analysis project Ga0180429, IMG submission 132428) | Hypersaline lake sediment archaeal communities from the Salton Sea, California, USA - SS_1_S_1 metaG | ecosystem: Environmental > Aquatic > Non-marine Saline and Alkaline > Hypersaline > Sediment ... | reverse complement strand
GGTCGATTACGGCAACCGAAACACTGCGTCCGCGCTCCGCGCCTGCCTCACCCCGGACCGCGCCGCCCTCACCCCGGAGGACTCCGATGAGCGGTGAGATCGACTACGACCGGATCGAGCGGGTCGATGAGTCAGGAGTGCTCGTCGGCCCGTTCGATGGTGTGGACGCCGCGCTCGAGTGGGTCCGTCGCCACGGACTCGATGGCCGTTGCGAGGTGCGGGCCTTGCGCGAGCCTCACAGGTGGCCGCTTCCGAAAGTCCCCGTCCGAACGCAGTCGAAGGCGTAGACTGCGCCCATGAAGACCTTGTTCTGCAACCTGTGGAAGGGCGAGGGCTTGCCCGCCTTCTCCGAGAACGCCTACGGGCCTGCTGATGTGTTGCGACTCTGGCGCGGGATGAAGCGACATGTGAGCGACGCGAGGCTGGTGGTGCTCACCGACGAGCATTACTTCGATGCCGTGAACGAAGCGATCCGAGACGCCGCGCAGCTCGAGCAGTACGAGGGCATTCTCGGCACCTGCGCGGCTGAGAAGTACGAGGGCTACGGGTGCGGGGGCTGGACCAACGTGATGGAGGTCTTCCGCCCCGACCTGTTCGAGCGTTACATCGGAGCGAAGTTCGCGCGCGGCGTCGTCGTGGGACTGGACACCGTGTTCGTTCGCAACTCGGACTGGCTGTGGGAGTGGGCAGATTCGCCCGTAGGTCTGCCCGTGGACCCCTACGACTCAGATGTCCCGTGCGATGCTGTGGTGACCTTCGACATGATCGGAGCGCACCTGGCCTGGTCGGAGCACCTGCGCGCTGCCAGCGAGGTCGAGTACCCGCACCGGCTGTTCGGCAAGCCCTCGGAGATGGTCCTGCTCCAGCACCTCTGGCGCCTGAACAACTGGACCATGCTCGAGGCTTCCATGGAGAAGCTCGTCAGCTACAAGGGCAAGCGCCTCGCGGAAAGCGGCGCCATCCCTCCCCGCGCGACGGTCGTGTACTTCCACGGACGCCCGAAGCCGTGGGAGATCGACTCGGGCCACCCCGTCTACCAGGAGTGGGTGCGGTGAAGGACGCCCCCTCCATCCACCCCAGCGCGGTGGTGGCTCCCGATGCTCGCATCGGGCCGGGAGTGATGATCGGGCCGAACGCCGTGATCTTCGGGCGTGTTGCGATCCATGCGGGCGCGAAGATCAGCTCGGGCTGCATCATCGGGGAGTGGCCCGAGCACCGGGAGATCGGACAGCGCCCCGAGGACTACACCGATCCGAACGAGTCCTGGGTGGTGATCGGCAAGGACGTGACCCTGCGCGAGAACGTGGTGGTTCAGCGCGGGCTGCCCGTCAGCTACGAGCAGAAGCGGGTGTGGGGGACCTCGATCGAAGAGGGGGCGTACATCATGCACGGCGCTCACGTGGCGCATGACTGCCACGTTGGCCCGTTCGCCACGCTGTCCCCGTACACCGTGCTCGGCGGGCACACGCTCGTCCAGGAGGGAGCGAACCTCGGGATCCACAGCGCGACCCACCAGTTCTCGACCGTCGGTGCCTATGCCATGGTGGGGATGGGAGCGATGGTCGTTCAAGACGTGCGGCCCTTCGAGAAGGTGGTAGGCGTTCCCGCCAAGCCCATCGGTGAGAACCCGTTGGGCATGAAGCTCCTCGAGAAGACCAGGCGTAGGATTCAGCAGGACCAGCCCGGCATCATCTTCCCTGCCCAAGCCGAGGAGTTCGTCGAAGCTGCTCGGCGCGGCATCGAGATCGTCTTCGACAGCATCAGCCTCCGACCCCGCAAGCGATGATCGTCAGTCACAAGCTCAAGCTCCTGTTCGCTCACGTGCCCAAGACGGGCGGAAGCTCGATCACTGAGGCGCTGCGGCCCTGGATCCACACGAATCGGGTGACGAACCTCAAGCCCGGCGAGCGCGGCTGGCAGAACCAGTGGCACGCGATCGGCTCCATGCACTCGCCCTTCGGGCTGGAAGCGAAGCTCGCGCAGGACTTGATCGACTCCGGCTACCAGGTGGCGACGAGTCTCCGCACGCCCTTCGAGCGCATGGCGAGCATGTGGGCCATCAAGGGCAGAGCGAACGGAGTCGAGCCCTTCTCGTACCTGCGCAAGTACCTGCCCACCCACTGCCGGTTCACCGTGCAGGAGATGGCTGGTCCGCAGATCGACTTCGAGTTGAGCTTCGAGACGCTGGCGCAGAGCTTCTCGGACATGATGCTGGACCTGCACGTGGCCTACGACCCGGGCGACTTCCCGTGGGAGAACCGCCAGCCCAACATCACTCCCGGCGGAGGGAGCCGGGAGATCATGGAGCGGGTGTACGAGGACGACCGCGTGACGGCCTGGGTGCTCGACACCTTCGAGGACGAGTTCGACGAGTGGGGCTTCGACGACGACCCGCTGGCGGGACTCCCCGAAGACCCGGCTTGACCTGACTCGAGGAGCCCTCCTGACCGGCTAGGATGCTGGCAGGTCCCAAGCCCGAGGAGGCTCCCCATGACTGCGTTCCCGTTCCACGCTGCCGTGCTGGCAGCAGTCCCGCACCTGCTCAAGGGCCTGGCGGTGTCGCTGGGCAACTACGGAGGGTTCGTGCGCCCCGACAGCGAAGGCGTGTCGATCGACACGCCTCGCACCTTCGAGGAGGAGGGCGTGGTGCGCCTTGCCTCGCAGGGCTCGGCTGTTCCCGATGGGCCGACCATCCGGCACGAGTTCCGAGTTCGCGCCGACCGGCCCGGCATCGAGTTGGACCTCGAGGTGACGAACGGCGAAATCACAGGGCCGCGCACGCCGCACCTGATGACGGACCACCTGCTGATCAAGTCCGTGCCGGGCATGGCGATCGTGCCCCGGTTCGACTGGATCAAGGTCGAGCGCCTCGGGGCGAATCTGTTCCGTGTGGACCTCGGCGCTCGAGTCCTCCAGGGCGTGCTTCTGAACGTGGAGTTGGCGCTGGTCCCGGACTTCCTGGTCAGCGACACCGAGATCCACCCGGCGGTCCGGGAAGCCCTGCGCTCGCCCTCGTGGCTGCGTCTGTTCGACAGGCCCTTCGTGGACAACCTGGTGCGCTGGTCCCCGGAGATGGGCGGCGACCCCGGCTACCTCGACGCCGTGCGCGAGAAGGCTCGAGCGGATGCCATCGCCCTGTTCAGCGGCGAGTACAAGCGCGAGCTGTCGTACCTGCCCGGCGACTACGGAGCCTGGGGATCAGGCACGGGTATCCGCTTCGACTATGGCGCCGAGTTCGAGGAGGGGCTCGGGTCGGACAAGGGCTTGCTCTACCGCTTCATGCACCGATGGGGCTACGAGGTGCAGCGGCGACCCCAGCGCGGCTTCCTCACCGAGAACGGTGTTCCGTGGGATGGCGATGGAGCGAAGCACGGGTTCAAGATGGTCGTCGGCCCGACCGAGATCATGTTCCCGAACGAGTCGAGCAACCCCTACGGCTTCGACGAGCAGTGGGTCCGCGACAACGCCGGGAGCTTCAAGGGCACGATCGACAACCAGCACGGGACGAGGGCCTGGCAGATGTGGGCCTACCTGGCTCAGCGGTTCGAGTGCCCCGTCGCGAAGCGCATGGTGCTCTGGCACGCGAACGCTGCCCGCACCGAGATCCGGGACGTGTTGCGGGTCGGATCGGGCTACCTCGACCGTGGCGAGGCGTGGGGTACCGTGATCAACGCCGTGGACAGCTACGTGAACGGGACCAAGGCGTCGAAGGCGTTGTGCGAGTCCTTCGTGGAAGCGCACGCTCGCGACCAGACCGTGCATGGCGGGGTCTGCCGGTGGGACCACAACAAGGAGGCGCTCGACTACGCCCGCGAGTTCGTGGCGCAGTCTCAGGGCATCCCGATCGAGCAGGTGCCGGTCGAGCCGGTGACGCAGACCTACCATGAGACGATCATCCTGTACGCGCTGCGCTGCTGCCACACGCTCGGCATCGGCGGAGGGTCGCAGGCCGTCCGCATGTCGAATGGCCTCGAGTTCGTCGCCCGGATCTGCCGTCCCAAGGGTGCACCGTTCCCGTGGTACAGGACCACTCCTTCGGGTGAGCGGCGTTCCAGCAACGCCTCGAGCTACTACTATGGGCTTATCCTGGCGCTGGCGCGGGCGACCGACCACACGCGAGCTGGCGAGTGGCTCCAGGACTTCACTGCTGGCGCGGGGGACCCCTTCGGCTGGCTGACCCACCGGAAAGTCTCGTCCTGGAACAACTCGTGGCACCTGCTGGGGGCGCTGCGGGGCGAGTAACCCTGCAACGCCTCAGATGCAAGGAGACCCGAACAACGACTGGAAGACCGCTGCTGTAGCCGCTGTGTACGCCATCGCTCGAGAACTCATTCCGGCACTCCGCAAGCATTGGGCTCGACGCAAAGCGCAAGATCAGAAGCGCGGCTATGATGGCATCCGCAGGACGATCAGCGCGTTGGAGGATGGTCGTCGGGCCTCCGGGGCTTCTCGGGTCATGCTCATCGAGTCGCGCAACGGCGGCGGGATCCCGGAGCCCGGCACTCGGGTCAAGGTGTCGATCATGTACGAGTCCACGCAGGACGGCACCAGGAAGATCCATGACGACTGGATAGACTGGGTGGCCGACACTCCCTACGCGAAGCTGTTGACCAACGTGAGCAAGGCGGAGCACGCTCCGGTCGTGTTGACCACGGATCGCATGGAGGAAGGTGCGCTCAAGAACCTGTACAGGCGCGACGGGCATGTCGGCAGCTTCGTGTGGTTGGTCGGCCACACGCCGGATCCGCCGTCGATGCTGTACATCAGCTTCAACTACAAGAAGGAGACCTGCCAGCGCACGGGTAGCGACTGCACCGAACCTGGTCGGGCAGTCAGCCGGATCGCTGAGAACGGGCACCTGGGGGTGCAGCCGAAGGCGATGGATGCCATGCGGGCTTGCGTGAACCAGGTCCGCGAGATCATCTCCGAGTTCGATGATGTGGTCTCCTGATGGGCGCCGCCAAGAAGTTGGACCTGCTTCCCCCCGAGCACGGCCTGTTCCACCTGGACCCGCCCGTGCTCTCGGATCCCGTGGACGATGAGACGCCGCGCGAGATCCTGCACGGCGGGATGTGGCCGTCGCAGCGGCAATGGTGGGACCTGACCAACCCGATCCGTCTGTTCGTCGGAGGGTACGGGTCGGGCAAGACCTTCCAGCTCGCGAAGCGGATGCTGCACGTGTCGCTCGTGAACGGCTCCGAGATGTACCGCAACTCCAAGCGGAACCGGGAGTGGTGGAAGGACTACGTGCCCCGTGGAGTCGCTGTCCCGAGCGCCATCGTGTCCCCGACCTACGCGATGGCGCGGGAGACCGTGCTGCTCACGCTCGAGCAGTTGGCGACGGGCATGGAGCAGTGGTGCCGCTACTGGAGTCGCCCCAACTCGGGAGTCGAGCCTCGAGCGTTCGGCTACCAGGTGAAGAAGACCGCTCCGTATGAAGTCAAGGTGTACTACAAGCGCGGCAGTCGCCCGCCGCGCATGGGGCGCATCCTGATCTACAGCGGCGAGAACCCCGAGAAGCTCAAGGGCCCGAACCTCGGGTGTGCGGGCATCGACGAGCCCTTCATCCAGGACCTCGAGGTGTTCGAGCAGATGAACGTGCGGTGCCGTCACCCGAAGGCGCGCATCCGTGAAGTGAACCTGACGGGCACGCCCGAGCAGCTCAACTGGGGGTACGACTTGGCCGAGGGCGATCTCGCGGACAAGTACGACGTGGGGATCGTGCAGGCGTCCACGCTCGAGAACCAGGCCCTCTCGAGGGGCTATGTGAACAGGCTGCTCGCGGCGCTCGACCCGAAGGTAGCGCAGGCGTACATCCACGGCCTGTTCGTGAACCTGAGCACGGGCCTGGTGTACTACGCCTTCGATCGCTCCGAGAACGTGGTGGAGCTTCCGATGCCCGAGCACGCTGAGCTGGGCGTTGGCATGGACTTCAATGTGAACCCGATGGCGGCGACCGTCTTCTGGGTTGTGAAGTCCGGCGCCGACCGGCACATCCACTACTTCGACGAGATCGAGCTGCCGAACAGCGACACCCTCTCGATGGTCGGCACGCTGAATGATCTGTACGGCAGGGAAGGGCTCGTGCGCCCCCACTGCGCGGAGCGAGCGGACGACTTCGTTCGGATCCACCGCCCGCTGCGGGACGCCTACCCCGACTCGAATGTCGGTCGCAGCACCGTCGCCCCTGCCGGGCGCACCGACTACGACTACATCCAGGAGGGAGGGATGGTGGTCCACAGGTCGGCGTCCGGTAATCCTCCCCTGCGGGACCGCTTCAACTCGGTGAACGGTATGCTCCGGCCCCGAGACGGGAGGATCCGCTGCACGGTCTCGCCCCGCTGCAAGAAGCTGATCAAGTACCAGATGCTCTACAGCCACGAGCTGATGAACCAGGAGAACCAGAAGGCCATGAGCCACCTCCTGGATGCTCGAGACTATGCCCTGTACCGCCTGTTCCCCGCTGACCGCGAGCGCCTCAAGTTGCGTTCGCTGAAAGGAGCCTGAGATGCCCCCCGAGTTCGACCCCAGCGAGTGCCACAAGCTCTACAAGAAGTGGCGTCGGAAGTGGATGCGCCAGCGTCATCTCATCGAGGGCGAGGACCGCATCAAGATGGAGGATGTGTCCGAGGACTACCTGCCCCGCCTCGATGGTCAGTCGAGCGACGCCATGGAGCACTACCAGGGCGAGCACGTGATCACGACCTACCACGGCTACAAGAAGCGGGCGGTCTACATGAACGCCGTGGGCCGCACCCGCGATGGGCTCGTCGGCGCCATCATGCGGAAGGAGCCGGAGGTCACCATCGCCCCGGTTCTCGAGGAGCTGCGCGAGTTCATGGGCTTCGGGCTCGAGAGCCTCGAGGAGCTGGTGGACAACACGCTCGACGAAGTCGTCGGCGTCGGTCGCTACGGGCTGCTGGTGGACATGGCTGCCGAAGGCGAGTCGATGTTCAGCGCGGGAGACGAGCGCCCCTATGTGTCCAGCTACATCGCGGAGTCGATCACCGACTGGGAGCTGGGCCTCGTCGATGGTCGCAAGCGCCTGGTGCGCGTGAACCTCCAGGAGGAGTCGGGCCTTCCGGCGACCGACGAGGAGCGAGATCTCGAGATGTACCGAGTGCTTCGACTCGGCATTCCGACTCCGGTCACGAGCGACGAGGAGGAAATCGTCGCGGAGCAAGGACCCGAGGCGTTTCTGGCGCTGTTCGGGCTCCGTCCCTCGGACTTCGAGGTCGGCGGCGTCTACTACCAGGAGATCTGGGTCGAGGTGGACGGAGCGGATCAGGTCGAAGGCCGCAAGAAGTTCACGCGCACTTCGATCACCGTGCCCCGGGCTGCGGGCGGGCGCCTGCTGCGCGAGATCCCGTTCGTGTTCTTCAACTCGACGCACACGCACGCCCGTCCCGACAAGCCGATGCTGCTCGACCTGGCCGTGCTGAACCTGGCGCACTACAGGAACAGCGCGGACTACGAGCACGGGCTCCACTTCACCGGGCTGCCCCAGCCGTGGGTGGCGGGCTTCAAGTTCGATGGCGAACTCTACATCGGCAGCGGGGTCGCGTGGCAGTCGGAGGAGCCCAACGCGAAGGCGGGCTACCTCGAGTTCACGGGGCAGGGGCTCACGGCTCTCAAGGACGCGATGGCCGACAAGGAGAAGGGGATGGCCGCCATGGGCGCCCGCCTTCTCGAGGAGCAGCAGCCGGGAGGCGCTGCCGAAGCTGCCGAGACCGTCAAGCTCCGCCAGTCGGGCGAGGGCTCGGCGCTCTCGCGCGTCGCAGACGCGACCAGCTACGGCCTGTCGCGGGTGATGCGCTACCTGGCGACCTTCATGGGTGCGGAGTCCAGCGAGAACGAGATCACGCTGAACACGGACTTCGGCGTCGAGGGCATGACCTCGGACATGCTGAACGCGCTTATGGGGCAGGTGGTCTCCGGCCTGATGAGCTGGGACACCTATGTCTACAACGTGCGCCGAGGCGAGCTGTACCCCGACGACTTCGACCAGGACGCGGAAGCCTCGGCCATCCAGCAAGGGCCTCCCGGACAGGACCTCGGTTCCATGATGGGCCGCCAGCCCGAGGAAGCCTCGCCGCCGGACGAGGACGATCCGGTCGAGGACGACGAAGAGGACGAGTCCTCGGATGGCGAATGATCTGAACGCCGCCGAGCTGTTCGCTCTGGAAATGACGGACAGCTTCATCGACTTGAACCGGATCACAGCGACGACCCGGCGACGAGTCGTGTCCATGCTCCGAGTCCTCGAGGCTGACCTCGTGCGCGAGCTTCGCCGTGTGGACCTCGGGAGCATCGTCAGCACGCCTCGCAGGCTGCGCCGCCTCGAGGCGTTGCTCCGCGATGTGCGCGCCACCCTGGCGACCCGCTACAGCGGAGCCGAGCGCCGACTTCTGGCCGGTCTTCGTGAGGCAGCGCCCTTCGCGAACGATGCAGCGATCCAGGTGGTGAACGGCGTCTTCCGCGTGAACGTGATCCGCCCGATCTTCACCCGGGAGGATCTGCGGACCCTGACCGACCGCGACATCATCCTCGGCGCCCCGCTCGAGGATTGGTGGTCCGAACAGCGGGAAGCGACTCGGCGCCGCTTCGCTCGCGAGATGAGGATGGGCGTGTTGCGCGGCGAGACGAACGACGAGCTGGTGAAGCGCCTGCGCGGCGGATCCACGGGCAAGACCATCAGCATCGAGCTTCCGAACGGGAAGTCTCGCCGCATCCGCGAGTACGCGGGTGGCTTCATGGACATCAGCCGCCGCCAAGCAGATGGCCTCGTCCGCACGGCGACTCAGTCGATCTCGAACAGCGTCATCGAGAAGACCTACGAGCAGAACGCGGACATCATCAAGGGAGTCGAGGCCCTGACCACCCTCGACGCCCGCACCTCGAAGATCTGCATGGCGCGCACGGGCGCCGCCTGGGATCTGACGACGGGCGAGCCCCTGCCCCGGTCCACCCGTCAAGAGACTTACCCCGGACCTCCGCCCTGGCATCCCAACTGCCGGACCACCCTCAGCCCGATCACCTTCTCGTGGGACGAGTTGATCGAGATGCACACGGGCACGAAGCTGGGGCAGAAGCTCAACAGCGTCCCCGACTCCCAGCGGGCCTCGATGGACGGCCTGATCAACACCGGGAAGGTCAAGACCTTCGATGACTGGTTGAGAATCAAAGGCGACACCTTCGCCCGCGAGAAGCTCGGCCCCGGCTTGTTCGATCTCTGGAAGTCGGGCAAGATCACCACGAGCCAGCTCATCGACGCTGGCGGCAACCCGCTCACCCTGCGAGAGCTTCGCAGGCGTTGAGCCCAACCCGAGGACGACGAGAATCATGCTGCGCTACAGCTACGACACGAAGGACGAGATCCCGGAGCCGTTCCGAGAGCTCTACACCGAGAGGGACGGGAAGTGGGTGCTCGAGGTCGAGGGCGCCCCGAAGGGCGAATCCGGCGGTGGTGGCGCCGACCCGGCCAAGCTCGACGAGTTCCGTTCCGCGAACAACCAGCTCCGGCAGCAGCTCGAGGAGCAGAAGGCCGAGTTCGGTCGCTTCAAGAAGCAGTTCTCGGGCGTCGATCCCGAGGAGTTCGCCCAGTTCCGCCAGAAGCTCGACGAGATGGCGGAGGACGAGGAGCGCAAGCTGATCGCGCAGGGCAACATCGAGGAGGTGGTGAAGCGCCGGACGGCCAAGCTCCTCGAGGAGAAGAACACCGAGATCAAGAACCGGACCGACGCCTACGAGGAGCTGCGCCAGAAGTACGACAAGCTCTCGGGCAGCTACGCTCAGTCGCAGGCGCTCACGCGCATCGACGCCCTGATCAGCGAGCAGGGCCTCCAGGTCCGCAAGGGCGCCAAGGAAGACCTGGCGCACCGGATCACCCAGGACTGGTCGGTCAGCGAGGACGGCACGCTCGAGCCCAAGCGCAAGGACCTGATCGGGGAGACCGGCTCCGCCATGGACCCGACCGAGTACGTGACGAAGGAGCTGCTCGGGAAGCGCGGCTTCTTCTTCGAGCCCGCGTCGGGCGGTGGGTCGAAGGGGAACGACGGCGGCGACGGACCCCCGTCGGGCGGCGTCATCTCCCGAGACCCGCTCTCGATCGGCAAGAACCTCAAGGACCTCGCCGCTGGCCGGAAGACCGTTTCGCGGGACTGATCCTCGCCATGCGTAGGTAGACGGCATGGACCGGGATCAGTTCTGGGTGATCGACGGGCACGGGCTGATCTACCGTTCGATCTTCCGTCCCGGCAAGCCCCTGACCTCGCCCGTGACGGGTGAGCCGACTCGAGGAACGCACGCCTTCCTCAAGTCGCTGGCAGCCATGGTCGATAGGCACCGCCCCGCCTATCTGGCCATGGCTGTCGATGCCCCCCGGCACTCGACCTTCCGCCGCAAGCTGTTCGAGCCGTACAAGGCGAAGCGCGACGAAGGCGAGTTCCCCGAGGAAGTCGGCATCCAGTTCACGAGGATCAAGCAGCTCACGACCCTTCTGGGAGTCCCGATGGTCATGGTCGAAGGCTTCGAGGCCGACGACATCATGGCGAGCTTCGCGAAGGTCTGCGCTGGCCCCTCGTGCGAGGTGGTGATCGCCAGCGCCGACAAGGATCTGCACCAGCTCGTCGGCCCCGATGTCCGAGTCTTCGACTTCGGCAAGGAGGAGTGGTACGACGAGCGCATGGTCGAAGCGAAGTGGGGCGTCCCCGCTTGCAAGATCGTCGAGGTGCAGACGCTCATGGGCGACAGCACCGATGGCGTCCCTGGCGTGAAGGGGATGGGGCCGAAGATCGCCACCAAGTTGATCCAGGAGCACGGGAGCGTAGAAGCCCTCGTCGAGAACACGGCTGCGCTCTCCGAGTCGCAGGCGAAGAACCTGGCCTGCGCGGACCTCGAGTTGTGCCGGAAGCTGGTCGAGCTTCGGACCGATACGCCTCTCGCTGTCTCGCCTTCGGACCTCGAGTGGAACGGGTTCGATTGGGCCTCCGCCGAACCCCTGCTACGGAAGCTGGGGTTCAAGTCCTTCCTGTAGGTGACCCCCATGAAGTACCTCGCCGTGCTGGCGAGCGTCGCACTCCTCTCGAGCTGCGACTCCCTCAGCCAGTTCCGACCGGCCCCGGCCTACGTGGCCGCCGACCGCGCCACTTTCAACGTGGTGGCGCCGGTCGTGCGAGACCTGGCCGACGACGACCCCTCGAACGACCCGGACCTGACGGGCGTGAACGGCGAGGCGTTGCTCCAGCTCATCGAGAGCTGGGAGCTGCGCCTCACCTCAGCGGAAGGCGAGATGGAGGCGAGCGATGAGTGATCTCGCTGCCGAAGTCCAAGCCCTCGTCGAAGCCGAGAAGGTCGATCTGCTGCACCTGCTCACGAAGCTCGAGAACGACAGCGACGAGATCCGTGCCCAAGCGGCGCGTGCGATCGACCTGTCGGGACAGATCCTCGCGGAGCAGCTCCAGGGCCGGGACACCACGATCGCGGAGAACAGTCTCCGGGCGATCCGGTTGAACCTCGTCAGCGCGGGTGGCAACGCCTTCGCCTCGGCAGTGTTCGGTCAGATCGAGTCCATGATCGTCCGTGTGGCAGCGACCCTTGGCCGGATCATCGTGGCGCTGTGAACCACGAGGTCTGGACCGTGCTGGCTCCTGGCCCTTCGCTGAAAGGGCTGGTGAAGTCGGACATCGAGGCAGAGGGGCCGATCGTCGCCTGCAACACGGCGGCGCTCTCCCCTCTGCCCCGTGACTTCTGGAGCTGCCTCGACCCGCCCCGGAAGTTCGAGCAGGTGTACGGCGGGTTCGAGCCCATGGAGCGTCCGATCCTCGGGCTGGTGTGGTGTCGCCACCGCCAGGTGCCGAAGTGGCGCGACCTCGGCTTCCGTACCTGGTCCTACCCCGAGACGGAGGAGGACTTCCGTGCGGCCTACCTGCCCCGTGCGAAGAAGCTCGTCACCATGACCAACCTCACGATCACGGCCACGATCAGCAGGTGCATCGGACTCGGCGCCCGTCGAGTGATTCTCTACGGAGTAGACATGGGCAAGGTCGGCTACTCCTACGGCGGCGACCCGACCAACCGGCCCGCGTCGGCCTGGCCTGCTCGCTGGAAGGAAGAGTCGAAGATCTTCGATCT
>Ga0180429_10003838_pt1 | contig 12133 bp, 12 predicted proteins | sample SS_ome_FD_132428 | JGI IMG/M metagenome (GOLD analysis project Ga0180429, IMG submission 132428) | Hypersaline lake sediment archaeal communities from the Salton Sea, California, USA - SS_1_S_1 metaG | ecosystem: Environmental > Aquatic > Non-marine Saline and Alkaline > Hypersaline > Sediment ... | reverse complement strand
TCGCGGGTCTGCTGCATGACCCCCTCGTCGGCCGCGACCACGAGCAGGGCCATGTCCATGCCCCCTGCGCCGGCCACCATCGTGCGGACGAACTTCTCGTGGCCGGGCACATCGACGATTCCCGCGCGAATGTCCCCCAGGTCGATGCTCGCGAAACCCAACTCGATGGAGATGCCCCGCGCCTGCTCCTCCTTGAGGCGATCGGTGTTGATGCCCGTGAGCGCGCCGATGAGGCGGGTCTTGCCGTGGTCCACATGACCCGCGGTGCCGATGATCAGGTGCTTCAAGCGGGCTCCTCCTCGCGGACGATGCGCGCGCCCAGGCCCGCCAGTTTCGCCTCGATGCCCTCGTAGCCGCGGTCGATGTGATAGATGCGGCTGATGCTCGTCTCGCCCTCTGCGGCGCAGGCGGCCAGGACCAGCGCCGAGCTGGCGCGAATGTCCGTGGCCATCACCGGGGCTCCCTGCAGACGATCGACCCCGGTGACCACGGCGACGTTGCCGTCCAGGCGGATCTTCGCCCCCAGCCTTCGCAGCTCGGCCACGTGCGTGAAGCGGTCGAGATAGATGGTCTCGGTGAGCGTGCTCACCCCCGCCGATCGCGCGCAGGCCGCCATGACCTGGGCCTGCATGTCGGTGGGGAATCCGGGATAGGGCGCGGTGACCACCTCCACCGGCCCCATGGGCCGACGGCCGTCCACGTGGATGAAATCTTCGCCGATCTCCATGTCGAGACCGCCGGCGCGGAAGATTTCCAAGAGCGAACTCTGGTGTTCGGGCAGGCAGCCTTCCACTCGCACCTCGCCGCGCGTGACCGGCGCCGCGGCCAGAAAGGTGCCCACCTCGATTCGGTCGGGCGGCACGTCGAAGTCGAGTGGTTCCAGCGCATCCACGCCATCGACGACGAGCGTCGAGGTTCCGATTCCCTCGATGCGGGCGCCCATGGACACGAGGCCCTCCGCGAGACTGGTCACGTCCGGCTCGCGGGCCGCGTTGCGAAGGACGCTGCGGCCCTCGGCCAGCACGGCCGCCATCAGGACGTTCTCGGTCGCGCCGACGCTGGAGATGCGGAAGGTCATCTCAGCGCCCTTCAACCGCGAGCCGGCGGGCCAGCGGGCATCGATGTAGCCGTGGTCCAGGTCGATCTGCGCGCTGAGCCGCTCGAGGCCCTCGAGGTGAAGATCCACGGGGCGCGGACCCCAGGCGCAGCCGCCGGGCATGCTCACGCGAGCCTCGCCGAAGCGTCCGAGAAGGGGCCCGAGCACGGTGATCGAGGCCCGCATGGTCTTCACCATCTCGTAGGGCGCCTCCCTCACCGGCACCTCGCTGGCGTCGATGCGAAGCGTGTGGCTCTCGCGTCTGCAACGGGCACCGAGGGTTTCAAGAAGGCGGATGAGCGTGCGCGTGTCGCGCAGATCGGGCACGTTTCTCAGCAGACTTTCACCCGGCGCGAGAAGCGCAGCGCACATGAGCGGGAGTGCGGTGTTCTTGGACCCGCCCGGCAGGACGGTTCCGCTCAGGGCCACGGGCCCTTCGATTCTGAATCTTTCCATGGGATCTCCTCCGCGGCAGATTAGCAGCTTCGGAGGATCAACGCGAGGAACAAGCGCGGGTTCCGCGGGAGGTTCAGACCTCCGCGGCGGGGACCCTCAACCACTCGAGAGCCTTTTCTTCCGTACTGAATAGAGCGACGGTACGCACCGAGGCGTTCTTCTGGAACAGCATCATCAGGGCCGTGTTCTTGGGGCTATCGACGAGAAGGGCTGTCCGCCCTGAACCGCCTTTGAATACCGACTCGAAGATGGATTGAATTTTAGCCAGCACCGCGAGATCCAGATCGAGATTGCAATCCCTCATATCGACCAGACTGTTGAGATCGGGATGGAAGCGATCATCGTTTCCGAGGCGAAGGAGGCCGCTCTCAATTTGTTCATAAGAAACATCTCCCTCGAGGTTTTCACGGATAAGTCCCGCGTCGATAGAGATTGAATAGTCGTAGCTCATACCGTGCTCCTTGAACATTCTTCAGTGGTGGAATTCGCGCACCTAAGCAATACAATTCCATCGATTGAGCAAGGTTCATTTAGAGGATATTTTTGTTATCAACCTGATTGTGGACATCTAAATATTACAAGATAATAAGGCCGATATGCTAGTCATCACTGGAGAGAGGCAGCCGCAGGATGAATGTGGAGCCCTGATTCTCCCGGCTGGAAAGCTCGAGCGCGCCCCCGAATCGCTCCACGAGATCCTTCACTCCGGCCAGGCCCACACCCGTCCCCGAAATCTCGCTGCTCTTGGCGTTGGAGGCCCGGAAGAACTCGCGGAACATGCCCGGAATATCCTTCTCGGGGATGCCCATGCCGGTGTCGCGGACCTCGAGAACCGCCTCCCGCTCCTCCCGCCTCAGGCGGAGGACGACCGAACCGGTCGAGGTGTATTTGACGGCGTTCGAGGCCAGGTTGGAAACCACGAGCCCGAATCCCTGCTCGTCGAAGCGTATCGGCAGGGCCTCCGCAGGTAGGTCGATACGGAACTCGAGCCCCTTCGTCTCGGCCTGCTCGCGATAGGGCTCGGCTCCCTCGCTGAGAAGATCGCGCATGTCGAAGACCGAGATGCTCCCAAGGGGATCTCCTCCGCCGATGCGCGAGTGCTGGAGGATGTCCTCCACCATTCCGAGCAGCCGGTCCATGCGGCCCTCGATCTTGCTCAGGGCATCGCAGACCGTCGCGTTCTCCTTGTTCACGAACTGGAGCGACCCGGCGAGCATCTTCGCGCCCGCGGCCGGAGACTTGAGCTCGTGAACGAGAACGCGCATGAACTTGGCCTTCTCCTTCTTCAGGGCCTTCATGCCGGCGAGTTCCTGATAGAGGCGGGCGTGGTAGAGCGAATAGGCGATGAGCTGGGCCAGGCTCTCCAGCGGCGGCAGGTCGGCCTCGCCGAAGAGGCCGCCGCGGCGATTGATCACCTGCACGACGCCGTGAACGCGACCCTGGTATCGGGCGGGCGCGCAGAGGACGTCCCGCGTGCGGAAATTGTTGATCGCATCCCAGGAACGGTCGAAACGCAGCCTGGGATCGACGGCCGAGAGATCGCCGTAGGCATCGGGAATCGCGAACGAACGTTCGCTTACCGCGCAGAAGCCGGCCAGGGAATCCTCGCGGATGGGCACGCGGATCGTGCGGGCCACGTTGCCGATCAGCGCCGCCGACTCCAGTTCCTCGGTTTCGGGAAGCACGAGATAGATGGTGGCCCGCTCGGCGTCCAGGGCCTGCCGCACCACTTCCGCGGCGTGCTGGAGCAGCACGGGAATCTCCACCTCGCCGATCATCCTGTCGTAGAGTTCGAAAAGCCTGGGGCTGATGATGAGGTCCGCGGGATCCAGCCTCATCTGCGTTCCCGTTCCATCCCCGCCGCGATCCATTTGCGCCGCCTTTCACCGCTTCCGTTCGGAACCCTTCGCCCTTGCGAAGCATGTCCCCGTTTGCCACTATTATACGACAATCGGGTCCACAAGGGAGGATTTTGGGAATGAAGAAAGTCTATGTCATCGACGACGACCGCGACATCATCGACTCGGTCACCATGATTCTGGAGGCCGGCGGCTATGAGGTGGCCTCGCAGTTGGACGGGAAGAACGCCGTCGGCAACATCTCTCAGTACGGACCCGACCTGATCATCCTGGACGTGATGCTTCCGGGCAACGACGAGGCGGGTTTTCAGATCGCGCGCGAGATCCGGCAGGCCGAGGCCGTCAAGGCCAAGCCCATCCTCATGCTCTCGGCGGTCAACGAGCAGGGATCCTTCCCGGGGAACTTCTCCAACGCCGATCGCGACGACGCCTGGATGCCGGTCGATGAATTCGTGGAGAAGCCCGTCGCGCCCGAGGCGCTGCTCGAGAAGGTGAAGAAGCTGGCGGGCTAAGAGGTTCCGCCCTCGGGCGGCTTTGTCCATGAGCGCTTGCCGCTGACCGATTCGATTTCCAGCCGCCAGATGCGCGTGCCCTCGAGAGCCTTCGCTCCGATGGGCCATTCCCGCCCGGAGTACTGCCGCATGATCTGATTCAGCCCGAGGCTCTTAACCTCGGGCTCTTTCAATTCCGCCATGGCGCCGTAGCCGATGACGCTTTCGAAGGCGAAGGTCCACTTGCAGGCGAGCTCGGGATGATCCACCAGTTCGATATTCCCCTCGAACTCGAAACAGACGCGCGGATTGGCGGCGATGAATTCGAGCTTGCGACCCTCCAGGGCCGTGTGGAAGTAGAGGGCCCGGCCGTCATAGCCGAAGGAGATGGGTACCAGATAGGGCTCCCCCTCCGATGCGAAGGCGAGGCGACAGATTTTGGCTCCGCGGATGATCGAATCGATCTCGGCGCGTTCCGTGATCTTTTTATCGTTCCTGCGCATCCGCCGGAACGCCTAGCCGCCGAGCGCTGGCGCGAGGAGGGAGCCGAGATAGTAGGGCCAGAGCAAGAGCCCCAGGACGGCCTTCCAGAAACCGAGATGACAGAAGCCGAGTGTGAAGAGCCAGCCGATGATCCAGATGGAACCGGCGAATTCGCCGTTTTTCACGATCACTTTCCTATCGCTCATGGTCTCCTCCTAGACGTGGATATTCTCTTCTGGAAAGCCGAGGGCCGTCCGCCGGTCCCGATCGACGCGCTTCTCGCTTACCGCATCGCCCACGGTTCAGGCACACGATCATCCCCCCTGCCATGCGGCGCGTCCAGTGATATCGAACTCGCATCTCCGAATCTCGATCAAGGGCGCTTGAAGGAGTAGGTGTTGTTGTCCGGATGGTATCGCAGAGCTCTCTCGGCATTTCCTCCCTCGAAGATCGATGAGAACATCTTGCGCAGCTTGTCGTTCTTGTTCACCGGATCACCCAGGAAATACCCGTGATCCTTGCCGACCTGAGGCGCCTCGGTCACATCGATATAGTGGGCGTTGCTCGCGTCGAGATCCCTCAGGTAGTGCCCGAGCCTGGCCTTCTGCTGCTCGCCGGGCTTGCGGCGGGACCAACCGAGCGCGTAGTCCTTCTCGTTGATCACTACGTAGAGCCTGTTTCGGACGTGCACTCTTTCGATCCACTCGCGATGACCCTCACTATTGGCATCCGCCGCCACGAGGGAAACATTGTCGAAGACCAATCGCGCGGCCGCGCTTTGGCCCGGTTTCAGCGCGTACTTGAACACGTAGTTGCCCATGCTGTGGCAAAGCAGATTGAGCGACACCTTGCAGGTCCGCTCGAGCAGTTTCGTGAAGTGCGCCTGCTGGGCCATGGGATTGTTGGGGAATCTTTCTTCGGCCTTTTCGAGAAGCTCGTTGTTCTGGGCCTCGGTGAGGTAGCCGTGGTACTCGCCCACCTTCGCGATGAAGCGATTGAGCGCGCCCATGGACACGCGCGCGTCGTCCTTGTCGCTCAGATAGGCCACCGAGCCCGACACCTTGCCCCCACCGTTGGCCGGCCAGGAGAAGGGCACCGCGATGACGTTGTAGGTGAGTTCGAGTCGATGGGCGGCCTTCATGATGTCGCCTAGATCGTTGTTGTAGCCGTGTACGAAGAACAGCAGGTGCTTCTTCTTCTTCCGGGCCTCCTCGAAAAGCAGGCAGGCGGCCTCGAGGCTTGCATAGCGGTCCTCATCGCTCTCGATGGGAAGTCTGTACTTTTTGATGAGTTCCTTCACTCGAGTCTTGCTTAGCTTGTCCATGAGCAGTCGGGTCTTGAATCCCGATGCGAGCTTGGTCACCTCGACGAGTCTAAGTTCATTTGGACCGTCTTCGTTGGGATCATTTCCAAAGATATCAAGACCTTTTTTACCTTTGTGGAGCTTGCGATTCGTGATCACATACATGGGCATTCCTCCTGATTTATCGGATATCAGGCGCAGATTCAGGCATTGGGAACAAGAGCTGCCTGCATCCATTCTTCAATGAATCCCTAACACATGATCATTTTATCGCAAGTTAAAATTGTGGTGGATTCGCGTATGGATCGCGAAATTCACTCAAGACCTCTTGGACGCAAGAAGGACCCGATCCCTTCCCGAAAGATCGGGATGAAGCTCGATGTTCGTGAAACCCGCAACGTCGAGCAAGTCGCCGACCGACTCCGCCTGAGCCTCGCCGATCTCCAGGGCGATGAGCCCGCCCGCGCAGAGTCGCCTCGGCGCCATCTCGACCAACAGGCGATAGGCATCGAGGCCGTCCTCGCCTGCGAAGAGCGCGGCCCCGGGATCGTGCCGGGCCACCTCCGGCTGAAGAAGCCCGGCCTCGTCCAGCCGCACATAGGGCGGATTGCTGATGACCATGTCCACGCCTTCACCGGGAGGAAGTCCCGCGGTCTCCACGAAGGTCAGACGACTCTCCACGCCGTTCAGACTCGCGTTCTCCGCAGCGAGGGCCAGAGCTGCTGAGGAGATGTCGCTGGCGGCGAGGGTCAGATCCTCGCGCTCTCCGGCCAGCGCGATGGCGATGGCCCCGCTGCCGGTGCCCAGTTCCAAGGCGCGGAGCGGTCCCGAAGGAAGCGCCGCCAGGGCCTTATCGACCAGCACCTCGGTTTCCTGCCTCGGGATGAACACCCCCGGCCTCATCCTGAGCGGATATCCGTAGAATTCCATCTCGCCGCAGATCAGTTGAAGGGGCTCTCGATCGCGACGCCTTTTCAGAAGCGCGCGATACGCGGCGCGCTGGTCTGCGGTGAGGGGGCGGTCGAAGCGGAGATAGAGATCGAGGCGGGAACATCCCAGGATGTGGGCGAGCAGAATTTCGGCATCGTGGCGCGGACTGTCCACTCCGGCGGCGGCGAGATATTCGGCCGAGGGCGGGACGACCTCCATCACCGCCCAATCCGGCTTCAGGCTCACGCCTGCTCCGCCGCCAGAAGGCTTGCGCGATAGCCCAGGCGCAGGGCGTCGAGCATCTCGTCCATGTCGCCCTCCATGAAGGCGGGGAGATTGTAGAGCGTCATGCTGATGCGATGGTCGGTGATGCGGCCCTGCGGATAGTTGTAGGTGCGGATCTTCGCCGAGCGATCACCGCTGCCGACCATGTCGCGGCGGGCCGCGCTGATCTCGGCCTCCTGCTCGGCCTTCCTCAGGTCGTAGAGCCGCGCGGCCAGGATCTTCAGGGCCTTGGCCTTGTTCTTGTGCTGGCTCTTCTCGTCCTGGCAGCTCACGACGAGTCCCGTGGGCTCATGGGTGATGCGCACGGCGCTGTCGGTGGTGTTGACGCTCTGGCCGCCGGGGCCGCTGGAGCGATAGACGTCGATGCGCAGATCGTTCTCGTCCATCTCCACATCCACTTCCTCCACCTCGGGGAGCACGGCCACGGAGGCCGCGCTCGTGTGGATGCGTCCGCTGGATTCGGTCGCCGGCACTCGCTGCACGCGATGCACTCCCGACTCGAAGCGCAGCCGTCCGAAGGCGCCCTCGCCGCGGATGGCTACGATCACTTCCTTCAGCCCCCCGACGATGCCCTCCGTGAAGCTCATCACTTCCATCTTCCAGCCGTGGCGTTCGGCGTGGCGCTGGTACATCCGATAGAGATCCGCGGCGAAGAGCCCCGCCTCGTCGCCGCCGGTTCCCGCGCGAACTTCGAGGATGAGGTCGCGATCATCGTCGGGGTCCTTGGGAACCAGGAGCAATTCCAGTTCGTCGCCCATCCCGGGCAACTTCTCTTCGGCCTCCGCCAACTCGGCTTCGGCCAGCTCCCTGAGGTCGGGGTCGCCCGAGGCCAGCAGCTCCTGCGCCTCCAGGCGGCCCTCCCACATCTCCAGGTAGGGACGTCCCAATTCGGCCACCGAGCGCAGATGCTTGTATTCCCCGCCCACTTCCTTGGCCCGACGGCGATCGCTCAGCACGGCGGGATCCACCATGAGCTTCTCGACTTCCTCCAGCCTCTCCAGAACGCTGCGCACCTTCTCGCTCAGATCCTTCATGCGGGCTGCTTTTCGGCCGTGGGCGATTCTTCTTCGGTTGCGGCCCGACCATCCAGGTTCATTTCGTGGAAACCGGGAATCCGGGCGGCCGCCTCCACGGGATCCAGGCAGGCGGCCAGGGACGTGAGCGCCACCTCGCACTGGTCCAGATCGGGTTCCTTGGTGGTGAGCAGCTGCAGGCCCAGCCCGGGATAGACGAGAGGCGCCAGCCAGGGCCGCCACTTGGGTTTGCCGCTGAGCTTGATCAGCTCGTAGGAGATGCCGCCGATAAGAGGGACGAAGGCCAGGCGGATGAGGCGGTCGCCGAGTGTTTCGGGGCGCCCCGTGAAGATGAAGACGACGATGGACACGACCATCACCAGCAACAGGAAGCTCGTGCCGCAGCGGGGGTGCAGGCGCGTGTGCTCCTTGATGGATTCGGGCGTCATGGGCACGCCGGCCTCGTAGGTGTTGATGGTCTTGTGTTCGGCGCCGTGGTACTCGAAGACGCGCCGCATGTCCTTCCAGAGGCTGATCAGCCAGATGTAGGCCAGGAAGAAGAGCAGGCGGAAGAGACCGTCCACCAGGTTGAAGCTCATGGACCCTTCGGTGCCCGGCACCAGATCCGTGAGAACGAGCGGGAGATAGAAGAAGAGACCGAGGCCCAGCACGAAGGCCGCGACCATGGTGAAGGCCGTGCTGGCCTTCTCCTGCCAGCCCTTGCGCTTGGAGGCCTCTTCGGGCATGGCGATCTCGGCCGAGTAGGACAGCATGCGCATGCCCACGTACATGGTCTCGATCAGACCGATGGCGCCGCGCAGGATGGGAACCTTGTGCAGCTTCAGTCGCACGAGGAAACTCTCGAAGGGCTCCCTGGTCAGGACGATTTCCCCTTCGGGGTCGCGCACGGCGCAGGCGATGAAGTTCTTCGCCCGCATCATGACACCCTCGATGACGGCCTGTCCGCCGACGGCGAAAGACTCTTTATTCTCCTTGGACATGGAAACTCCCGGTGGCTGTTGGCTGTTGGCTATCGGCTGTTTGCCAGAAGTCCTGATATCATCATCAGCGCTCAGGCCAATGGCGGATAGCGAACGGCCAATAGCTACGAAAAGGCGCACCCTCTCGGATGCGCCTTCGTTTTCGATGGGGCGCGTTAACCCTTGATGTTCTTTTTGTAGTCCCCGTAGCGCTTCTGGAAGCGCTCGACCCGGCCGGCCGTGTCCACCAGCTTCTGCTTGCCCGTATAGAAAGGATGGCAGGCGGAACAGATTTCGACGGAGATCTCGGCCTGGGTGGAACGCGTTTCGATGACGTTCCCGCAGAGGCAGGTGATCTTGCTGTCCACGTACTCGGGATGAATTCCCTTTTTCATGCTAATGCTCCTTGTTGTCCATTCCCCGGGAAACGCGTGTTCCCGATAGGTCAGGCGTTCATCGAATCCAGGAATTTCTGGTTGGTCTTGGTCTTGACCATCTTCTCCAGCAGGAACTCCATGGCCTCGACCATGGGCTTCTCGCTCAGGAATCTGCGTAGAACATAAGACTTTGTGATGGTCTTTTCATCCATCAGCAGCTCTTCTTTCCGGGTGCCGCTGCGGAAAATGTCGATGGCCGGATAGACCCGCTTCTCGCTCAGGCGCCTGTCCAGGACGATCTCGCAGTTGCCGGTGCCCTTGAACTCCTCGAAAATCACGTCGTCCATGCGGCTGCCGGTCTCGATGAGGGCCGTGCCGATGATGGTCAGGCTGCCCCCCTCCTCGATGTTCCGGGCCGCGCCGAAGAAGCGCTTGGGGCGCTGAAGGGCGTTGGAATCGACGCCGCCGGAGAGGATCTTGCCGGAATGGGGCACCACCGAGTTGTGGGCGCGCGCCAGACGGGTGATGGAATCGAGCAGGATCACCACGTCCTTGCCGGCCTCCACCAGGCGCTTGGCCTTCTGGAGCACCATCTCCGAGACCTGGACATGCCGCTCGGCTGGTTCGTCGAAGGTGGAACTGACCACCTCGCCATCGACCGAGCGCTGCATGTCGGTGACCTCCTCGGGCCTCTCGTCGATGAGAAGCACGATGAGCACGACGTCCTCGTGATTGGCGTTGATGGCGCTGGCGATGTTCTTGAGCAGGACGGTCTTGCCGGTTCGCGGCGGAGCCACGATGACCGCGCGCTGGCCCAGACCGATGGGCATGAGAAGATCGACGACGCGGGTGGTCAGGTCGGTGGGATCGTGCTCCAGGATGAGCTTCTCTTCCGGAAACAGCGGCGTGAGGTTGTCGAAGAGGACCTTGGGCTTGCCGATCTCGGGGGCCTCGTAGTTGATGGCCTCCACGCGCAGCAGGGCGAAATAGCGCTCGTTGTCCTTGGGCGGCCGAACCTGGCCAGTGATCGTATCTCCCGTGCGCAGGTCGAAGCGCTTGATCTGACTGGGGCTGATGTAGATGTCGTCGGGACCGGGGAGGTAGTTGTAGTCGGGTGAGCGGAGGAAGCCGTAGCCCTCGGGCAGAACCTGGAGCACGCCCTCCGAGAATATGAAGCCGTTCTGCTCGATCTGCGTCTCGATGATGCGGAAGATCAATTCCTGCTTCCGCATCGAGCTGGCGCTCTCGATCTCGAGCTCCATGGCGATATTGCCCAATTCCTGGATGCTCTTGTCCTTGAGGTCGGCCATATCCATGATGCGGCCGTCGGCATTGTCCCGGGTCACGATATCCGGGTCGGCGCCTTCTCCGTTGGGATGTTCACCCAGCTGCTTGGGACCACGGGGAGTGTAGCGGCGCCCGCCCCTTTGGGAGGAACGGCGACGGCCGCGCTGGGACCTGTCCTCGATGTCACTTTTCACGAATTTACTCCAAAATCGGCTTGATTGCGGGGCCAATTGACGGCGACCCGTGGGAAATTGGGGACTTGTATAGAATCGGGAACTGATTGGGATTAGCCCGGGTCGGGCCTCTTGAAGAATAAAGGTAGGCGACCGCGGTCCCTCTGTCAAGGATTATCGGCCTAAGGACTTGTCAACTAAACAGTAACCTCAGGACAAAAAAATGGGGCCGGAAGCTCCGGCCCCAAGATCGGCAGCTCGGACCGCCCCTATTCGATGAGCATGTCCGTCACTTCGAAGCCCGCGACTCCCTCGGGCTCGGCCACGAAGAAGGCGGAGAATTTCAACTCGGCGCCGGCATCGACCATTTCGAATTCGGCGAAGGCCGTGTCAATCACTTCGCCCATCTCGTCCAGCAGGTCGATGCTGAGTTCGATGTATTCGATCATATCTTCGCGCTTGTTGAGCAGGATGCCCTTGATGAAGCGGCCTTCCTGCTCGGCGGTGATGACCGCGACCTCGTCCTTCTCGTAAAGGGCGTTGGCGCGACGCTCCTCCTCGGCCTGCTCGGCCTTGGACATGAGCAGCGGCGGAGTGTCGTCGGGCAGACCCTTGTAGGTGGCGTAGGTTCGGTAGGCGTCCTCGTACTGGGTGCGGTAGTCGAGGAAGCTCTTGTTGTCGCCTTCCTCGTCGGCCGCGACGGCCAGCTCCTTGTAGGAGTTGGCCAAAATCTTGAAGACCTCGGCGTCGGTGCTCTTGAAGTCTTCCTCGAGGGTTCGGGCGGCGCTGATGGCAGCCTCGTAGTTGCCGGACTTGTAGTCGCAGAATTCCTTGAAATACCAGAGCTGGGAATCGTTGGGATCCAGCTCGAGGGCCTTCCGGAAGTTGGCCGAAGCCTCGGGGAAGAGCTCGGCGGTCATGAAGGCGATACCGGCGAAACGCGGCGCATCGACCGACTTGTGCTCGTTCATGGCGTCCAGGTCGCCCGCGGCCTCGGCCTCCTTGTATGCGGCCTCGCGCAGCTCGGCGGCCTTGGAAAGGGCTTGTCCCGCAAAGGGATAGAAGCTATTCATCTTCTTTTCGACGGCCTCTTCATAGAGGATGTAGCCGAAGGCCTCGTGCGTGCTGTAGATGTCGGGAAGCTCGCGCGTGACCTCGCGGTAGCGGGTCAGGTAGGGCTCGCGCTCCTCCTCATCCTGGCCGGGAATGACGTAGAGATTGCCGAGAACCGTGCAGAGCATCTTGGCGGTATCTTCCTGGGATTCGGGATCGTTCTCCAGGGCGAGGGCCTTCTCGAGCTTGGCCTGACCTTCGGTCAGGAAGTCCTGATAGATGATAGGATCGATCTTCTTGTACTTCTCGGCCTGGAGAAGATAGGTGCGGGCCAGATTGCTGTATCC
>Ga0180429_10003837_pt1 | contig 12134 bp, 11 predicted proteins | sample SS_ome_FD_132428 | JGI IMG/M metagenome (GOLD analysis project Ga0180429, IMG submission 132428) | Hypersaline lake sediment archaeal communities from the Salton Sea, California, USA - SS_1_S_1 metaG | ecosystem: Environmental > Aquatic > Non-marine Saline and Alkaline > Hypersaline > Sediment ... | reverse complement strand
TTTTCAGCATTTTCGGCAAATAAAATTTAGTTAAACCGTTTGCAGCCAGAACGTTGGTGCGGAAGTATTTTTCCCATATTTCATCGTCAACGTCCTCATATTCCATGATTTCATAAATGCCCATATTGTTTATTAAAATATCGATTTGAGGGTATTTTTTAAATAAAGCTTCCCTTTGCCTAATATCCACGATGTCAGCCGCGGCGTTTTGGGGAGAGGTGGCAGGAAAAGCTGATTTTATTTCATTGACTGTTCGTTCTGTCTCTTCCTCATTTCGTCCGTTAATGAGGACATGAACACCTTCTTTGGCAAGTTCAATAGCGATGGCTTTTCCTATCCCTTTCGTCGATCCTGTAACTAAAGCTGTTTTGTTTTTTAATCCCATATCCATCAAACATTTCTCCTATTCTAGTTAAGTCCATTCATCCGGGTTTGCTTACGCCAATTAGAAGGTGTCTCGCCTTCCCAGAGGCGGAAGGCCCGGTAGAACGAGTTCTGATCTTCATATCCGATCAGAAAGGCCACTTCTTTAATATCGAGCGAAGGGTCTGCCAAGTACTCCCGCGCCTGCTCATGTCTGACTTGGATCAACAGCTGTTTGAAGCTAGTGCCTTCATCAGTAAGCCGGCGCTGCAAGGTGCGGCCGCTCATTCCCAATTCGCCCGCGACAGTCTGAATGTCTGGGTGCCCTCCTGTGAGCGTGCGTTTCATGATCCACTTGACCACTTCAGTGATTGAAAGGCTATTTTGCTGATCATTCAACGATTGATCCAACACAGGAGTCAGAATCTCCAGCAACTCTGCATTATACGAGACAAAGGGGCGGTCCAGATCTCCTCGATGCAGCGTCAGCCGATTCCGATCTGCACCGCTCCGGATACGGCAGCCGAAGTATGCTTCAAGCGCCTGCATGTCGCCCATTGGGTGTGCAAACTCGACCGACTTCGCTGTCAACGGCTGACCTGTACCCCGGCGCCCGAGTTCCAGAAGAAATGCCAGTGTAATGCCAATCAAGAGCGGCGGACCGGGGTGCTTATCATCCAACCATTCCAGTTCGATTGTGCAGTGCTCACTTTCCTCGGTGATACGCAAGCTTTCGGGAGGGCACAATTGTTTATAGCGGGCCATTCGCTTTAGCGCGTCGCGGTAGTCACGAGCATGGTAAGCCGCTAATACGGCTGGAGGGTAATGTGCCGGCTCAAAGCCGGTCGCAAGCTTGATGATTCCTTTGGAAACATCATCAACGAGATCGGAATACGCCTGCCAGATCGCGAGGTATTGGGCGGCGGTGACAACTGGTTCAGTCATCATGGTGAGCGGCAGCTGGGCTTTTCGGAGCACGTCAGAGGCGTTAATTCCTAAGTGACGCAATCCCGCCCAAAACCCTGCCGGGAATTTAATTCGATTATGAGACATCATACGTATGAGCACTCCTTTAACTTTCTGCACCTTCGCTCACTTGGTCGTCATTCCATCCTGCCTTATTGGCGGGACAGTTATAACTTTACCTATCCATTGTCGGACTGTAACTAGCAAAGGACGACATTTAACTTGCCGATTACGCCGAACGTGTCAGCGTACGAAGACTGTGACAGGCAGGCGCCTGTATTCTATCATTACCTTCAAATAGGAGGGACAAGTATTATTGTTTGAATCTTCAATTGATGTATGCAGTCCTTAAATATAGGAAACAAGCCGGGAGGAAACTCCCGGCTGTAAAATCATCCCTTGCCAAACACGGGATTTCCTGTTTTCATCACATGTTTTCTCGTCATGAAAAAGAGGAGGGCGGCGACAAAAAACTCGGAAAGCGGCAAGGATAGCCAAACTCCCGTGACGCCAATAAACTTAGGCAAAATCCAAAGCAGGATGAGAAGGGACACGAAGCTTCGCAATATGATGATCAAAGCCGATGAGCCGGCCCGGCCAATGGATTGAAAGTAACTCATATAGACAAAGTTATAGCCAAGGAAGATATACCCGATAAAAAATAGGCGGATTCCATCGATGGCCAGCTCCTGGATTTCGGTTGATTCTATTCCGAATAAACCTACAAGGAACGGTGCAGCCACCCAACCGATAACGAGCAAAAGAATTCCCAGGATAACAGCGGTCTTCTCCCCAATCTTCATGCTGCTTTTGATTCGTTCGCTTTCTTCAGCACCATGATAATAGCTGATCATTGGCTGAAGCGCCATTTCAATGCCGAAGAAGGACAGGAACATAAACCCGTGAAGGTAGTTGATGACCGAGAAGGCAGCGACCCCTCCCGTGCCTGCCAATTCGGACATCGCCAGGTTATACCCTGTTACAAATATGAGGAGCCCGGCCTCCGCCAGAAAACTTGGAAACCCGATGGCAAAGATGTGCAGAAGGGATTTCCGGGACCACTGAAACGCCAGCTTTCTCAGTTGCGCTTGACGGTTAAAGAAGTGCAGGGATAATACAAGCAGTCCGGCGAATCCGCCAAGCACCGTTGAAATCGCAGCACCTGTTACCCCCATGTTCAAAATCATGATTGTATAAAAATTCAGAATGATATTCACAATCGATGTTGTTGCAAGAGCTATCATCGAAAGCTTTGGACTGCCGTCATTCCTTACAAAAATACTTAAGACCTGTTCTAATGCGATGACCCAGCCGAATAAAAACATGACGTTTAAGTACTCTATGACGTAAGAAGAGGTGTCGGAGTTAGCGCCAAGCCATAGGGAAATGGCTTGAATATTGAAAAGCCCGAACACCCCTAAAAGCGCACTGATGATTAGTGTAGAGAAGAGAGCCAGAGAAAAAACGCTGCTTGCCTTTTGAGGACGATTCTCCCCGATGCTGATAGAGTACTTCGTTGCTCCGCCTATCCCAACCCACAGAGAGATGGCCATAATCAAAGAAATGACCGGATAGGAAAGGTTCACTCCAGCCAGTGCTGCGGTTCCAATCCCATTTCCAACGAATAGGCCATCAATTAAAATATTCGCTGACATTAAGAGTAATCCAAGCGTTGCAGGGATGAAATATTTAAAAAACACTTGATTAACTGGTAATTTCATTAGCTGCTGATGTGTTTCTGTCATCATGTATTCCTCCTATAATGAGCTACAGGAGTATTCTAAACCTTCAAGTTACTTGAAGGTCAATCAAAACTTTGTCACCGGAATTTGGATTAAAGTGACAAAATGATCGGACTCCTTGATGACAGCCTCATCAAGAACGGAAATCTCAACGGGGATTCCTTCAAGTTTATATCCTTCCTCTTTCAGCTGACGTAAAACAAGCTGATAACTTTTTCTCATGTCCTCGTAGGGGCCAATATGAGGATAGCTTGCATACAAACCTTCGTTTAAATATTCATTGCTGTTTTCGCCGTGCAGCAATTCAAATAAGCCGATGTATTTTACAGGTCCTTCTTGCTTCAAGCTTTCCATATCCACGATCGTTCCGATGTCTCCGGTGAAGAAGCCGTTATTCTCGATCGACTGGCTCGAAAGCGTTTCTCTATCTTTTAAATAGATGTCGTCGCCTTCCTCTATCAGATCGACAGGTTTGTCAAAATACAGATAGGAAACAGGCCGTTTTGGGAAATACTGAAATGTTAAAGCAGGATGACCGGCAAGTTTTATTCCTTCTTCGATTGTGGAAATTTTGTTTTCGATCCTCGCCGCACTGCGTTGGAGCCGGCAAATTTCCATCCTCACTTCCTCAAGCTTCTTCTTCAAAATATCCATCGTCGTTTCCGGAGTCCTTTTATCTAACTGATGCTGAATGTCTTTTAACGAAAATCCATTTTTCCTTAAAAAAATAATGGTATCCAGAACCTGAAATTGTTCAACACCATAATATCGATAGGATGTTTCAGGGTCAGTATACTTTGGCTTGAACAGTCCGATTTCATCATAGTAACGCAGAGTCGATGCGGGCAGCTTGAAAAGCCGTGCTACTTCTCCCACGCGGAATCGATTATTCACCATTTTTCACCTCATTTGTTGGTATGTGAACTTTTTTTAGGGTTATCGGATGTATATCTTAAGCCTACTATTGACATTAGGTGAAAATGCATGCCTGGTCAACAAGGAACCGCAGCCTCTAAAAGGGGCATTACGCCAAATGATAGATTTTCAAAAATAAATGAGGGCTTCATGATTGGAAGCCCTCATTTATTTTTCACAAACGTGAATTAAAGAAGCTCATTTCAGAGAAAAGGTTTGAATTGGTCCCGGCAAGTTTATTGCTGAAGCGCTCTTGTTCCGATCGAACGAAATCGCGGATGCTCTGCCAGTATGGAACGCTTCATTTCTTTTACAACCGGGTGGTCTGACTTTAAAAACCGATCTTTCTCGTAAAGCCCGGTCAATTGGCCGTGATCTAAAACACCTAGTGTATCACTTAATTGATAGACGGCTTTTAAATCATGCGTTATAAAGAAATACGACATTCCAAAATCGTTTTTGAGCTCTTTTAATAAATCCAATATAAGCGTTTGGGTTACCATGTCCAGGCTGCTGACAGACTCGTCCAATACGATCAGCTTCGGCTTGAGCGAGACTGCTCTTGCAATATTAATTCGCTGCAATTGGCCGCCGCTGAATTGATGCGGATATTTTGTTAAATCCTCTTCAGTTAAGCCTACTCTTTCCAACAGCTCGATAATGGTCCGTTTTTGCTCGGCGATTGTGAGCCTTTCATAGTTTTCCAGCGGTTCTGCTATGATTTGTTCCGCCGTCATTCGCGGGTTGACGGAAGAATATGAGTCTTGAAAAACAGCTTGAAGGTCGCGGCGGATTTTCCGCCGGATGGATTGCTCGGCTTTATATAGATCATGACCTTGAAAAAAGATTTGGCCTGATTGCGGCCGTTCCAAACCGAGCATCACTTTTCCCAATGTGCTTTTCCCGGCTCCGCTTGGTCCAAGCATGCCCAGACATGCGCCTTCTTCAATTGAAAAGCTGACATTGGAAAGGACTTGTTTCGATGGAGCTTTCCATTTGAACAATTTGCGCGCCGTATAATGATGAGTGACGTCTTTCACTTGTAATAAACTCACTTGTTCACCCCATATCAAATGCAGGTCTTCTTCATACTGACTCAAGTGGCAAGTTGATCCATTGGCAAAGTCAACCGTGCACTTAACAGCTTCTTTGTATAGTCATGTTTTGGTTCATCAAACAGCTGAAACACATCTCCATTTTCTACAATTCTCCCATTCTGCATCACAGCGACTTCATCGGCCATTTCAGCAATGACGCCCAGATCATGAGATATAAGCAAAATCGCCGTGCCGAATTCAGATCGCAAGCCGTCTAAATATTTCAGCACCGTCTTCTGATTAAACACGTCGAGCGCAGTTGTGGGTTCATCCGCAATAAGAACGGCCGGCTCCAGGCATGCTGCAATTGCAATCATGACCCGTTGAAGCATTCCGCCGCTTAATTGAAAAGGGTAAGAATGCAAAAGTTTAGCGGGGTGGGGGAGGTTTACATGATGCAATGCTTCGGTCGCGAGCTCTTTCGCCTGTTTTTTGCTAAAAGATGTATGAGAGCGAATCGATTCGATCATTTGCTGGCCGATCGTAAAAACGGGTGTAAAAGCGTTCATCGGATTCTGCATGATATAGGCTATATCTTTGCCGCGGATTTTACGCATGTCCTGTTCTGCTAATCCGTTCAATTCCCGGCCCCGCAATGCAATACTTCCTTCCACCTTGGTTGTTTTTGGATCAAGCGTCTGAAGAATAGACATGCTCGTTACCGTTTTTCCGCAACCGCTCTCACCAATTAAACCAAGAACCTGTCCGCGCTTCAGTTCAAAATTAATCCCTTGAACGATAGTTGAATTTCCTTTTTGATTGTGAACCTGCACATGCAAATCTCTGACTTGAAGTACAGTTGATTGTTCTGTTCCCAACTTCCTCATTCCTTTTTATCATCGACGTTTGACGCCGTATTGATCTGATAAGGCTTCGCCCAATAAATTGAACGTCACAACGACAACCATGATCATCAGCCCTGGATAAATCATTAACTCGGGGTTCGTCCGAATATACGATTTACCTTCATGAATCATCGCTCCCCACTCAGCTGCCGGGGGCTGAACGCCTAATCCGAGAAAAGACATGGCGGAGATATCCATAATGGCCCAGCCCATTTCCAACGTGCCGATGACGACGAGGGGAGGGAGGACATTAGGGATAATATGCTGTTTAATAATTTTCCATTGTGAAGATCCATTGATTTTTGCCGCCGCAATAAAATTCTCCTCTTTCAGACTAAGCACCATTCCTCTAAAAATTCTTGCATAATAGACCCATTGCACAAGCATGAGGGCCACAATGACTTGAGGAAGTCCAGGACCGAATATGCCCACGAGGCCAAGAACTAAAATTAAGTTCGGAAAGGCCATCACACCATCGCAGCATCTCATTAACAGCTGATCAATCCAGCCGCCTTTATACCCTGAGATCGTCCCGATTATGAGGCCGATAACGAGTGAGGAAATGAAAATGAGCATCGCGAATCCAAGAGAAATCCGGGCGCCGTACAAAAGGCGGGATAAGTTGCATCTTCCCAGATGATCAGTTCCTAAAGGAAACGTCCAGGATGGAGGCTGCAGCTTATAGACCAAATGGACATCAGCAGGGTGATGCGGCGCAATCCAAGGGGCGAATACAGCGATGATTAAAAGGACGGTTAATATGATGGTGCAGATTGCGATCACTTTTGGGCCTTTGAAAATCTTGCGTATACTTATCATCGATGCTGTCCTTCTTTCCTTGAAATGCGCGGGTCAATATACATTTGAATGAGGTCAACAATTAAGTTGCTCAATATAAAAAAGGCGGCGGCTAAGAACACATAGCATTGAATGACAGGGATGTCCCGATTGAAAATGGCCTCAATAAAATAACGGCCAAAGCCCGGCCAAGAAAAAACGACTTCAACAATAATTGTGCCGGTGAGCAGCTTGCCAAGGTTCATTCCCAGCCCCGTAATCATCGGAGAAATGGCCATTCGCAATACATGTTTGGCCATAATGTTCATCCTCGTCATTCCTCTTATGCGTGCAAATTGCACGTACGGTTCTTGCAGGTTTTCGATGACACTTGCACGGAGCAGCCTTGTATACATCGCGATTAAAGGAAGCGCCAAAGTCATCGACGGCAGTACAAGATGCTGCCATGTCCCGATTCCCTCTACCGGCAAAAGGTCTAACTGAACAGAAAAGAAAAAAACCAGCATATACCCTAACCAAAAAGTCGGGATGGATGCTCCGAAAAAGGAAATGAAGCGGCTGATATGATCAACTGCACCGTTTCTTTTAATTCCCGCTAAGAAGCCTAGCGGCACACTGACAAGCACCGCAATCATTAAACTCCCAAGCGCGAGCTCGATCGTCGCCGGCATTCGGTGTGCAACTTCATCCCAAACCGGCTGATTCGAAACATAAGATATGCCAAAATCAAGTTGGCATATCTTCAATACAGAGTTTACATATTGAATGAAGAATGGCTGATCCAAGCCAAACTCATGTCTTTTTTGCGCTAAAATTTCATCGGTTGGCTGGATATGTGCTGCGGCTAAGTATGCTTCAGCTGGGTCAACCGGTGAGAGATGAATCATTCCAGTTGTGAGAAGTGCAGCTAAAAGAAACACTGGAATAATAGACATGATTCGTTTCAATATATAGTTGCCCATAAAAGCCTCCTAGTGTTGCTGCTTGATGCGAATCCCTGTAAATGGATGTTCGTCACGATTGGCAGGGAACGTAAAATTGCTGATATTCTTTTGATATATCGCCGTCTTTTTAATATAAGAAACAGGAACGATGGCTCCCTGGTCTTGAAGGGATTTTAAAATAGATGAGTAAAGCTCCTGCCGCTCTTTTTCATCAGTCGTTTGAGGTACCTTTGCCATCTGCTTGATCAGCTCGTCCTTGTTTGGATAGGCTGAAATCGCTTCATTAAATCCGAATCCTTTGGAGGAGACAATGTTTAAAAATGTGTGCGGGTCATAAGGCGCACCATAGTTGCTAAAGAAGTTCATATCAAACTCATTCGCTTTAAACCGTTTGACTTGGGTTGCCAATTCTACACCTTCAAGATTCAGCTTTACCCCGATCGCCGCCCATTCTGCCTGCAGCGTTTCGGCCATTGTTTTTTGAATGGATTCCGCTGAATCATACATTAAACTAAATTCAAGAGGCTTTCCGTCTTTCTCGCGCACCGTCTTGCCATTCGGAAGCTTCCAGCCTGCTGCATCTAATAGCGCTTTTGCTTTCTCTGGATCATAGTTGATTTGCTTTACATCAATATCAGACGTGTATGGGAAGTCTGTCGGCAAAATATGATCTGCTTTTTCTTCTAACCCGGAGGTGATGCCTTTCACCAAGGCTTCTTTGTCAAAACCATAGTGGAGGGCTTGACGCACGCGCTCATCAGAGAGCTGTTCTTTTTTCGTATTCATGACAAGCTGTCTCGTCGCCACAGGTTCAGAAAGGCTTGTTTCATATTGGCCTGTCGCTTGCAGCTGCTTGAATGCATCCAAACTGATAACGCCTTCGCCGTAAATGAGGTCAAGCTCACCTTTTTCAAATGCAAGCACCCTTGTTTCGGCGTCCGGGATGACTTTCACCTTGATTTTCTCGACTTTTGGCTTTTCACCCCAATAATGTTCATTGCGTTTAAAAACCGCATATTCATCAGCTTTATGCTCTTCCAATACCCACGGGCCCGTACCTACCGGTTTTGCGACACCCTTTGATGTATCGCCGTCCTTAGGGAAGCCGGCTTCTCCCAAAAATCGGACCGGCCGTACTACGGCTAGTTCCTGAATGGTCGGGTAATATGGTTCAGTTAATGTCAATTTAAATGTATGATCATCAATCACTTCTGTTTGGGCTATTTTTGAAAGAAACCCTAACCAGCTGTGTAATTCAGTATGTTTTAAAATGGAATCAAAATTCTTCTTCACAATTTTTGCATTAAACGTTGTTCCATCTGAAAATTTTACATTCTTACGCAAATGAAACGTATATACTTTACCGTCATTTGATATATCCCAAGATTCGGCTAAATGCGGTTTAAGCTTTCCTCCCGCTTCATAGGTAACCAAAGGTTCATATACCATCGACTGGGCAAATAATTGGGAAGGATTATACACATGCGGATTCATCTCGCCAATATCTCTAGGCCAAGCCATTGTGACCATGTTTTCATGCGTTTTCTCTGTTGAATTTCCTGAGGTTGTACATCCGGCCAATAAAATAGAAAAGGCGAGCATTAATACAAAAGTAATTTTAATTTTCGAACTAATCCTTCCGCTTATCATGCTTTGTTTCCTCCTAAATGAAGTTGATAATCATTTTCATTCTATGCAGGAAGCATACCCTTGTCAATGTAAGATATAGGAACTGCTTACATGATGCGGAATGGGGAAGCGGCGGCATCCCGTGAAGAACGAGCGCAAAGAGGGAGAGGCGAAAATGAAGTGGCGAAGAATGAACTTTTTATTAAAATGGATTGTAAAAACGAAGCAATCAAAGTACACTTAATGATAATGATAATCATTTACGATTGAGGGTGTAAACTCATGACATATACCGGGAGTGAAGAGCGATGAGCAGAAATGAAGTGTTTGATGTGACCGTGATCGGCGGAGGTCCGGCCGGTTTATATTCCGCCTTTTACAGCGGACTGCGGGGAATGAAAACGAAGATTATTGAATCTCAGCCGATGCTGGGCGGAAAGGTTCACGTTTATCCTGAAAAAATGATCTGGGATGTCGGGGGGCTAACGCCGATTTCCGGAGCCAGGCTGATAGAACAGATCGTGCAGCAGGGGCTAACATTTCATCCTGAAGTGCTGCTGAATGAGAAAGTTGAATCGATTGCCCGCAATGAAGAAGGGTTGTTTGAGTTACATACGGCTGCCTCAGGGGTGCATCTGTCCAAGACGGTCATCGTTGCCGTGGGCGGTGGCATCCTCAATCCGCAAAAGCTTCAGATTGAAGGAGCAGAGCGCTTTGAAGTGTCCAATCTGAATTATACGGTCAAATCGCTGCAGCATTTTAAAGATAAAACGGTCATTGTATCAGGCGGCGGCAATTCGGCTGTCGATTGGGCCAACGAGCTCGAACCTGTAGCGAAAAAGGTCTACCTCGCTTACCGCAAAGATGCGCTCAGCGGGCATGAGGCCCAGGTGGATCAGCTGCTGAACAGCTCGGTGAGCTGCTTCTTCCATACACAGATTACCAAGCTGATCGCTTCGGAAGATCATGAGGTGATCGAACGGGTCGAGCTCACGAACGCTCAAACCGGTGAGGTGATGGAGCTGCCTGTCGACGAAGTGGTTATCAACCACGGCTATGAACGCGACACCTCACTGTTGGAGAACAGCCGGCTTCATATTACCAGGGTTGATGACTATTATATTAAAGGTACCGCCAACTGCCAGTCTTCCGTGCCCGGACTGTATGCGGCAGGGGATATTGTGCATTATGAAGGCAAGCTGCACTTGATCGCCGGAGCGTTTCAGGATGCGGCAAACGCGGTCAACAGCGCCAAGCGCTTTATCGATCCCGAAGCACACAAGAGTGCGATGGTGTCGTCACATAATGAGGTTTTCAAAGAGCGCAACCGCGAGCTTGTGAAGAAGATGTTCGTGTAGAAAAGGAACGTTTCCGCCGTGGGAGCGGCTGATTCGTCGAGGGGATCTTGGAGATATGCCAAGATTCTCTTTTTATTTAAACCAGCCTTTTTCCTTTGAACGGGTAATGGCTTCGATCCGATTTTTGACCTCAAGCTTTTCAAGAATCATTGAGATATAATTTCGCACGGTTCCGCTTTTGATGCTGAGTTCTTGGGCGATTTCTTTTGTGTTTTTTCCGTCAGCCACAAGTTCGAGCACTTCTTTTTCTCTATCTGTGAGGGGATTGGCCTCACTGTACATGTCTTCCATCAATTCAGGCGCATAGATCCGCTTTCCTTTCATGACGCTGCGGATGGCGCTCACAAGCTCTTCGCTTGGGCTGTCCTTTAACAAATAGCCTTTAACACCTGCTTTAATGGCCCGCTGAAAGTAACCGGGGCGGGCAAAAGTGGTTAAGATAATAATGTTGCAGCCTGTATCCTTTAGTTCCTCAGCAGCTTCAAGTCCCGTTTTTCCCGGCATTTCAATGTCCATAATGCATACATCAGGCCGATGTTTTTTTGTGAAATCAACGGCATCCTGTCCGGTTGTGCCTTTGCCGACGACTTCCATATCATCTTCTAAATTCAGTAGTGATCCTAAAGCGCCCAAGAGCATCTGTTGATCTTCCGCAATAAATATACTAATCATGCAAGCCATCCTTTTTTGTTTATTTTGAGTTATTAGGAATTGACATGGTAAGCTTGGTGCCGTTTTTTGTATCAATGTGAAGGCTTCCGTTTGCAAATTCAAGCCGTTCTCTCATGCCAAGCAAGCCGTGTCCTTTTGAAAAGTACTTCTCTTCACCTTGAAACGTTCCATCGTCAGTCACTGTAATGACAACTTCCTTCCAGAGCTGCTGGATGTCAATGCGGCAGGTTTTAGCCTGACTGTGTTTGACGACATTAGTGACAGCTTCCTTTAAGCACATACTCAATATGTTTTCATTAAGCAATGAGATATTTTCCGGCAATTTTTCTTCTTCATAGATGAACGCAATGTCGGCTGCTTCAAGAATTTGTTTGATGTTGATCATTTCATCCTTGAGCCGAATGCCTTTCATGGAGGATACAATTTTTCTTACTTCATTTAAAGAAGTTCTCGCAGTTTGCTGAACGCTTTTCAGTTCACGCGCGGCTTGATCGGGATCTTTGTAAATTAATTTTCTCGCCAAGTCGCTTTTTAAACCGATCAGAGACAGCTTTTGTCCAAGTGTATCGTGAAGGTCGCGGGCAATCCGCTGCCGCTCTTCTAATTTTACCAAATTGGCAATCCGTTCATTAGCATACTCAAGTTTTTCTTCGAGGCGTTCGCGCTCCTTGCGGCTTCTAATACTGAACGGCAATAAAATCGCGCTGATGAGAGTGATGACCACAAAAGGAATTTGTGTCAGAAAAAATTCTTTTTTTAACACGAGACTGAAGTTGGCAGCGACGGCTGCGCTTATTAAATGAAC
>Ga0180429_10003836_pt1 | contig 12135 bp, 9 predicted proteins | sample SS_ome_FD_132428 | JGI IMG/M metagenome (GOLD analysis project Ga0180429, IMG submission 132428) | Hypersaline lake sediment archaeal communities from the Salton Sea, California, USA - SS_1_S_1 metaG | ecosystem: Environmental > Aquatic > Non-marine Saline and Alkaline > Hypersaline > Sediment ... | reverse complement strand
TGCATTATCTTTGACCAACCGATTCATCAAACCAACCTGCAGATTATGTCCACACTCAGATCACTTTTGCTTCAGAACCGCAGCTACAGGCGGTTCGACGAATTCCGAGAGGTCACCACCAAAGAATTGCACGGAATGATCGATGCCGCCCGGCTTTCCGCATCGGCCCGAAACGCACAGCCACTGAAATACTTACTCTCCAACACGAAGGAAACCAACGAAAAGGTCTTTCCCACACTGGCATGGGCGGGGTACCTGTCCGACTGGCCCGGACCGGAGCCCGGCGAGCGCCCTTCAGCATACATTATACAACTGCACGATACCACCATCGCGGGCAACTACTTCTGCGACGACGGTATCGCAGCTCAGAGCATCCTCCTCACTGCCGTGGATCAAGGCCTTGGCGGCTGCATCATCGCCTCGGTGAAAAAAGAGCAACTCAGACTGGCCCTGGATCTTCCCGCACACCTGGAGATCATCCAGGTGATCGCCCTGGGAAAACCGGCCGAAAAGGTGGTCCTCGAAGAGATGAAAGCCGGAGATATAAAATACTGGCGGGACGAAAACGGTGTGCATCACGTGCCCAAAAGACCACTGGAAGAATTGATCTTCAAACCGTAAGCTGCCCAAATATTTCACAGTCTTTAAGCAGAAGGAACAACCATTATTACCGGTTCCCCTTGCCAGGCTTGCACTGAAATATTTCTTCCAATTCCAGTAATCAGCCCCGTCATTGAACCTTTGCAACACTCTTCTGTCTTAATGACAGCACCTTTCAAATGACATGTCTGTATGAAACACTTATTCCTGAACTTTCTGCTGTTTGTTCCAGTCCTGACCAACCATGCCCAACCTGATACCCTCCACCTCGATGATGTCACCATCTCCGTCACACCCTTCGAAACGCGGCTCAGCACAACCACCGGAAGCCTCTCCATCATCCAGACATCGCCCGCAGATGCACTCAGCACCATCAATATCGCCGATCAACTGAACACCGCACCCGGGGTGTTCATGGCCAGCGGCACCCATACCACCAACCGGCTCACCATCCGCGGGGTCGGTTCACGCACCCCCTATTCATCCAACCGCATCCGGGCATACTTCGAAGAAATCCCGCTGACCAACGGCGATGGAATCTCCACGGTCGAAGACCTCGACATGCTGGGGATCTCCAGGGTCGAGATCCTCAAGGGACCTGCCTCCGCCATGTACGGATCGGGCCTGGGCGGTGTGGTGAAAATGAAAGCCCGCTACCCTGTCGAAAACGGGTTCAGCTACGGCGTTTCAGCAACGACCGGATCGTTCAATACACAGAAATACGGACTGCAAGCCGGGTGGAAAAAAGACCACACAGCCATTACCCTTGGTGTGGGAAGATCCTCCTCCGACGGAGCCAGGGAAAACAACCGCTACACCAGGAACAACCTGTATCTCCATGCCAGAACAGGCAACGCGAGAAACACCTTCACCTTCCACCTCCTGGCAACCGACCTGTATGCACAGATTCCCAGCTCCCTCAATGCAACGGATTTTTCAGAAAATCCTGAAAAGGCCGCTGCCAACTGGCTGGCCGTCGAGGGCTATGAAGCCTACGAAAAGGTTACCGCGGGAGCCGCATGGAAGCGACTGCTGAACGACCGCTGGGAAAACCACCTCACCGTTTTCTCTGCCTGGCAGGATCCTTACGAATCAAGACCATTCAACATCCTCGACGAAGTTTCAGCTACTTTCGGCCTGAGAGACTATGTCCAATACCAGTCCAACAACCTGAACATCCAGGCCGGTCTCGAACTCTTCGCCGAAAACTACCAGTGGGAGATCGTCGAAACATTTTCCGGCACCCCGGGCGCACTCCAGCTGCACAACAGCGAAATCAGGCGCTACGGCAACCTGTTCAGCCATGCCAGGTGGACCCCTGCAGCCGGACTGAACATCGAAGCCGGGATCAATCTCAACCTCCTGGAATACCAGCTGTCCACCATCTTCCATATCGATGGCGACAACCAGTCGGGGAAGTACAGCTACCCACCCGTTGTATCACCCCGCTTCGGACTGAATTACAATATAGCAGGGGACCATTACCTGCACACTTCCGCAGGCCACGGATTCTCCGCTCCATCGCTGGAAGAAACCCTGCTGCCGGAAGGAATGGTGAACCCCGACCTGCTGCCGGAGACCGGGTGGAACGCCGACCTCGGGTTCCGCGGCTGGACCCTCAACGACCGCTGGTATTACGACGTCACGCTCTACGCAATCTTCATTCAAAACCTGCTGGTTACCGAGCGGGTCACCGAGGAAATATTCACGGGGATCAATGCGGGAAGTGCACGCCTCACGGGCATCGAGCTGTTCAACAGGTTGGATCTCACACCTGCAGCGTTCAAAGACAACTGGGAACATACGTTGACCACCAGCATCTACCTGAACAACAACAAGTTCACATCTTTCGTGGATGATGGTACAGATTATTCAGGAAAGGCCCTCCCGGGAATTCCTGCACAAGTGATCCACACCCGGCTCCGCACATCCTTCAGGGAAAACCTCAATGTGGTGCTTGAGTGGACCTGGAGCGGAAATCAGTATATGAACGATGCCAACACGGAATCCTACAACGGTCACATGCTGACCAATGCCAGGGGATCATACAGGATCACTTCCCCGCAACTGCCCTTTTCCATCAGCCTGAATGGCGGTGTAAACAACCTGTTCGATGCCTCCTATGCATCCATGGTCCTGGTCAATGCCCCCTCCTTCGGAAGCGCAGCACCCCGCTACTATTACCCCGGCACACCCCGGCATGCATTTATCGGTATCAGCCTGAACAAATAATGCCAGCCGGAACCGGTTTACAGGCCCGGCGATCCTGAACCGCACGCAGAAACAGGTTTGCAGCCTAGGCGACCCTGGACCGCCCGAAAGAACCGGCTTGCGGCCTCAGCGATCGCCGCCCGGAGCTGCGTTGTGCCCCTCTTCAAGTCAGTCATTCAGGGGATAAATGAGCGTTTCAAGGCATCATGCTTCAGCAGAATATGCTATATTTACTGAACACGCTGGCTAAAACAGTATTCCCATGAAAAACAACCTGCTGCTGTACCTCGCCATTCCCGCCCTGGGAATGCTCTTCGCTTGCGAAAAGAATCGCCCCTCCGACCTGACGGCACACACACTGGTTCCCCTTCCCCGTGAAGTTGTGGCAGACGGGGAACTGTTTACCATCACGAAACGAACCCGGATTGTGTTCAGCGACAGTTCACTGGAAAAACATGCTGCTTCAATGGCTGAAATCGTTGCCGAAGTAAGTGACCTTGAACTGAAGGAAGCGCCCAGCAGAAAAAACATAAAAAACAACAGGATCCGCTTGATGATTGAACCGGGCACCCATGGCAATGAGGCATACTCCATTCACATCCGTAAGAAAAACATGACCATTGCAGCTGCGCACCCTGAAGGCATCTTTCGTGGAATCGTCACGCTCAGTCAGCTCCTGCGCACCGGCGAAGAAAACATGGTGGTTGAAAACAAAAGCATCATGGTCCCGACAGGACAAATCAATGACTGGCCCGAATATACCTACCGGGGAACCATGCTGGATGTGTCGAGACATTTCTTCGGACCGGAGACCGTAAAACGTTATATGGACCTCCTGGTCCTCTATAAGATCAACCACCTGCACCTGCATTTGTCCGATGACCAGGGCTGGCGTATTGAGATCAAGTCGTGGCCGAAACTCACGGAAACCGGCGGCAGCACGCAAGTGGGGGGTGGTCCGGGTGGATTTTACACCCAGGAGGAATACCGTGACCTGGTGACCTATGCTGCAGAAAGGTATATCACCATTGTCCCGGAAATAGATATGCCGGGACACACCAACGCAGCGCTTGCCTCCTATGCCGAACTCAACTGCGACGGGAAGGCAACTGCCCTGTATACCGGAACCCGCGTTGGGTTCAGTACACTCTGCACTGACAAGGAGATTACCTACCAGTTTGTGGATGATGTGGTCAGGGAAATCTGCGCCATGACACCCGGACCCTATTTTCATGTGGGCGGCGATGAATCGCATGTTACCGCCCTGCCCGATTACATTTATTTTATCAACCGGGTGAGGGATATCGTTCATACCTACGGAAAAAAGATGATCGGATGGGATGAGGTTTCCCATGCAGATCTCACACAGGGAGATATTGCCCAGTACTGGGCCTCGGCACAAAATGCCAGGAGAGCGGTTGATAAAGGGGCCGGTATCATTGTCTCACCTGCAAAGTACTGTTACCTCGACATGAAATATGATTCCACCTCCAGCCTCGGGCTCAACTGGGCCGGATACATTGAAGTGGATGATGCCTACAACTGGTCGCCAACTTCACTGGTGGATGGGATCGGGAAAGAACAAATACTGGGAGTTGAATCCCCGCTCTGGTCGGAGACCATCGAAACATTCGATGACATTACCTACCTGGCATTCCCGAGATTAATCGGTCATGCAGAAATCGGCTGGAGCGATCCCGCATCACGCTCCTGGGAAGATTTCAGGGAAAGACTGAAATCCCACGGGGCACTCCTGGATGCAATGGGTGTGAAGTATTACCGGTCACCCAGGGTATGGTAGAACATCAACCCGGTACGGCCTGACTGTTGCAGGGTCCTGGCTCACCGGCCCCGACCAAACCTAATCAGTTGCCAGCTCCACGGCCCGGGTGGTGGTGTAATATTTTGCCAGCATCTGTTCAACCTCCCATTCAGGCAGTTTGCCGTCCTCCATGTAGCCCAGGAATTTACGCGTTACCTGCGCAAAATGGGCTTCGTGACCCTTGCGGTACTTGTTGGGAATGCTGACCCGCCACAGGCCCTCTTCCAGCTTTTCAAAGGCAATGCCCGGGTATGCTTCCCCCAGTGACGCTTCGAGATACAACTCCAGCTGCGTCTGCAATACCTCCGGGGCGACACCTTCGCCTGCCCTGATGTACAGCTCCGGCCGGTAATTTTCCGCTTCACCCTGGCGGATGATCAGATCACTCGTATTGCCGCGCATGATGGAATAATGTGTATCCCCCGCACCTTCAGGTGCCTGGAATGCCCACTCCACGGACACCCTGGCATGAATGCCTTTTACCGTATAGTCGATGGCGCTGTTGGCAATGGCCCTGAGTGTATCTTCAACGATATATGCTGCAAGGAACGAAGGAAATGTTTCCAGTCCCGTCACCTTGCTGAATTGTTCAGCACTGAGGCTCGTGGACCAGCGCCTGGATTCCAGGATCCTGATATCCTGCACATAATCCGCCACGCCTTCCGGAACCGCCTCCCACATCACCAGGTCCACCAGGTGCGTGCCCACATCGGCAATGGCTTCACCCTCCTGGCGGACATCGAAGAACCAGGCCGGACGCTGCAGGGGACTGCCCGAAACATACTTGAAAAAATGGTGCACCGATTCCTTGGTGATGGCCGGCTCCTCCACGGTCCCTTTCACCAGTCCGCCGAAAATCGCCTCCTGCTCCGACAGCTTTTTCTGAAGGATGGTGGTGATCTCGAACCGCTCGGTCATGATATCATACAGCAGAAGCCCTTTCTCATCCGCTTTTTCCAAGGCCGAACGCAGCAGCTCAAAATCTGAAGGCTCAATGGCCATGGGCTTGTCGGAGTATACATGCAGACCGGCGTCGATACAGGCGGCGATGTATTCTGTCTTCCGCTGGTTATTGCCCGCCAGCACCACCAGGTTCCCGGGTTGCTCCTTCAGCATCTTTTCCAGGAAATCCTGACCGGTATAGACCTCCAGGTGCCAGGCTGTGGGTTCCTCCTCACGCTCGTTGTAGGAGGTGACCCTGTTAATATAATCATCCAGCTCCATCCCCCCGGGAGCATACACGTATACAGTGCTGTCCACCCCGGGATACATCTCCTTCTGCACCAGTGATGCATGAAAATGTCCCGGGTCCAGCACCATCAAAGTGATCTTGTTGTCCTGGTTCATCGCAGGTTCTTTTTTTGTTGTACATCCTGAAAATACGGTTGGCAGACAGACTGCCAGAAGGATCAGAAAGTTGGTATTTCGCATCATATTACTTTTTCTCATGTATTAGAATTTTGCACACTACAATGTATAAAGGTTGCTGCCGACCCTTTCACAGTTATTCCCCAAACCACACTTGCAGGTTTTCCAATCAACGCATACCTCCGACAATCTTAGTCAGGGCTCCGTCAGCATAATGCCATGCGGCATTGGCCCCCCAATTATCAGCCCTCAAGGTCCATGTGCTCCAGCCCGTAAGGAGCGCGGTCCGGACGGTCGAGCATAGCGTTGGCTTCCTCGCTGTTGGTAAAACGTTCCATTTTCGGATCGTACTTCAGTTTTCCGGGCACCTTCATGGCAATATGACTCACCAGGCAGGTGGCACAGGCACGGTGTCCGGGTTCCACCGGGGAAACCGGTTCCTGCCTTGACTGAATACAGTCGAGCCAGTTGCCGTGCTGATCATCGCTTTTATAGAGGTGCAACTCATTTTCAGCCAGTCCGGCAGTAAGCATGCCAGGATCACTTGCATCCAGCGCTTTGCTGTTGTCCTTCTGCGCAACAGGATCACTTGCGGTGACCTGGTAATTGCCGCGCGACACAAAGATCCATCCATCGGTTCCCTCGTACCTGATGCCGTTGGTATACCCGCCGCTGATGAGCATCTCGATGCCATTTTCATACATCGCCCGCACCATGAAGTCACCATGCACATCCCACATCCCCGACCGGGGAAACTGTGCCATGGCTTCGACCTCCACGGGATTGGTATATTCCGTATCCATTCCCCAGTTGGCCGAGTCGATGTGGTGCTGTCCCCACCCGGTGATCATCCCGGCCCCGAACTGCTCACACCTGAGCCAGCCCGGACGGCTGTAATCGTGCTGCGGGTGCACCCGGGTTTCAGTATAGTATACATCGGGCGTGGATCCCAGCCACATATCGTAATTGAGATTGGCGGGGACCGGCATCGGTGATGTCTCCGGACCGGCTGGGTCGCCCGGCAGACCGATCTTCACGGTGTGCAGTTTCCCGATTCTTCCGTTGCGCACCAGCTCGGCAGCGATACGGAACTGCGGCGAAGAGCGCTGCTGTGTTCCCATTTGCAAAACCACTCCCTTTTTCCTGGCAATATCGCTCAGGATTCGGCCCTCTTTGATGGTCAGCGAGGTAGGCTTCTGCAGGTAAATGTCCTTCCCCGCAAGGGCCGCCTCAACAGCCGGCTGCGCGTGCCAGTGGTCGGGGGTGCTGATGATCACGGCATCCAGGTCCTTACGCAGCAACATCTCCCGGTAATCGTCATAGATCTTCGTATCCATGTATTTCTTCTTGCCGGTGGAGCGTGCATAAAAACCGTCAATGAATTGTTTGCCGTCAGCAGCTCGTTTCGAATCCACATCACAGACAGCAACCACGCGGGCCATGTCATACTTCATTGTTTCCGGCAGGTCATGGGTTTTGGCGATCCGCCCGAATCCGATCTGCCCGATCTGGATCTTGTTGCTGGGAGCAGTTTTCCCGAATACCGTTGAGGGTACAATGGTGGGCAGTACCAGGGCTCCTGCCCCTGCTGCTGCCGTTTTCATAAATCTGCGTCTTTCCATTTTTTGTGCTTTAATATGTTCCGTGCTTTACTGTCTATTAACCGGGAAGGCAGGACATGGTCCCGGACCCGTGCTCCTTTACCCGTGATACATTACCTGTTCTCCATTAGCCATGCTACATTACCTGTGCTACTACCTGTTCTCCATTAGCCATGCTACATTACCTGTGCTACTACCCGTTCTCCGTTTCCCGCTCTCCCGCCTATTCCAGGATCCACACAATCCCGCCGCGCAGGTGCTGCCTGAAAAGCGCATCGTCGTAGTATTCAATTTTATGTCCAAGCGCCGTGAAAAACACTCGCGTTCCCTCAAATATGTGGTGCCAGGCCAGTGGAAACAGGTCGCCGAACACATCCCCGGGGTATTCGTCCTTTTTGTCATCCTGAATGGTACGCAGGTCCGCCGCAAGGAGTACATGGATTGCCGGGTTCAGGTAATTGGAATAGTAACATTCGTCTTCCCATTTCCAGACCTCCGGAAGGTGGGATGTGGATACATGCGCCGGATCAATCACGCGGATATCGAATTTCTGCAGCTTGGGGTGCCTGACAAACTTTCCCCCGACCATCTCTGCATACCAGGGCCAGTCGCGCTCCGAAGCATTGGCAGAGTGGATGGCCATGAATCCTTTGCCCGACAATATATATGCCTTGAAGGCTGCCCGCTGTTGTTCGGTCAGAAATGCCTCATTGTTGGAGTTGGAAAAGATAATGGCGTCGAATTTCTCCAGGCTCCTCTTCTCAAACACCACCGGATCATCAGTATGCATTGTCTCAATGCCCATTGAACCACAGATTTCCTCCAGGGCCTCCACACTGGCGGCGATGTTGTCGTGCACGTAGCCTTCCCCGTTCCGGGTGTAGATCAGCACCGACTTGCCGTTCAGACCATTTTCCTGCGCCATGCCAACACTTGTGATCATTACAATCAATACTATAATTATTTGTCTCATCTGCTTTGTAATATTTAATATTCACACCTAAGTTCATTAAGCAACCTCCACCTGGTTTTCCTGTTCAGGAAAAAAAACCGGTTCGCATGGAACAACCGATTCGCTGAATCAGTGCCGGTCAGTTTTCAGGTTACTTACTATCCGGTCCACCCTGATCAGCATAGGCAAACCCGTTCCAGTACCTTTCCGCCTCTTCAGGAGCAAGCTCCCCGTCAAACACCACCATCCTGTATTTCAATGTATAGTCCCTTCCCGGCAGGAGCTCCCAGGCATTGTGCCGGATGGGGCAAAATTCGAAGAACAGTTCCCCGCGGGGGCTGTCGGGCGGCCATACCCGCATGGGTTCGGGATGTTCGCGGTTATCGGGGTGACTCATGAACAGGATGCCCGAACGCCCTTCCTCCACGACGGATGCACCCTCCACGATGCACCACCTGGCACGGGTCCCGTCGGCCGCTGCCCGGTCCTTCCCTTCCGAGGTCAGCACCGTGCTGTTTTCATTGTTCCATTCCCCCGTGGCCCGGTACCCGAGACCGCCGCCATAACGATAGGCATCAAACAGGATCGTATCCTGCAACACATTCCGGAGGGTGGTGTACAGGTCCACGATGTACCGTTTTCCGCCTGTACCTTTCCCCCAGTAGGTCACTTCCCAGAATTCATCCATGGTCACCCGTTCACCGGTTTCATGCCCCTTGTCGATATGCTGCTGCAGGGCAGTGAATGCTGAAAATACCGGACCTTCCACCGTTTCCAGTATTGCCTCCGTGCGCACGGTTCCCTCCCCTTTTCCCAGGTTCCAGTAGTCGATCTCCCGCCCGTTGATGTGCGTGAGGGTCCAGGGATTCCAGATCCCGTAATGGTGGTAATGATCGGGGGGCTGAATGCGCGTCAGCACCATCCCGCCGGGGGAATAGAGCGGATGAATATATGCCGATCGCCTGAACACAGGATCCACCCCTTCAGGCGGCATGAGCTCGGAAATGCGGTAGCTGAGCACCGGTTGAGCTGCTTCGGATACCAGCAATGCATCTGCGTCCTGGTGCATTACTGCTACCGGAACCGTCGCAGGCACCCTGCCCCGCTGGCTGAATAGCGCAAATTCCCTGGTGGTGCCCCGTGGCGTTATACCCGTTGCCATGAACCTGATCACCGCGGTCCCGTCTTCGAAATCCGGCTGAAAAGGCACGGATACCGGTCCATCTGGTGTCAGCTCAAAAAGTGAGGCCGTTTCCTGTAGGTCAACTGCCAGCGGCGGTACCTCCACAGCCACCAGCCAGTCCTGCCGGTCATAATCACCGGCTGAAAACGTGAACCTGGCAAGCTCCGTATCGGCACAAGAACACATGAAAGCAAAAAGGATCAGTAAAAACAGGTACCGGATCATAAGATTTTTGTTATGGTTATGGTTCAGGTTACAGCTTGTATGGTTTCAAGAAATGCATGGATATTTTCCGTGGGAACATCCGGTGGCATCCCGCCGCCACATGACCAGATGATCTGGCCCGGATCCTTAACCTCCTCCACCATCCTGCGTGTTTCCGACCGGATCTCGTCGGGTGACTTTGCCGCCAGCACATCGCGCGGGGGCAGGTTCCCCAGCAGGGCAACCTCCGGACCAGCCAGTTCCCTGATCTCGTTGATGCTGTGCTCAAAACTGAAATTATACAGGTTCACACCCATCTCTTTGATATATGGGGTGCTCACCAGTCCGCTGGCATCATTGTGGAAAAAGTTGATCTGCGCATCAAATGCCGAAAAAATCTCTTTGATATAGGGCACGGCAAACGCCTTCACCTCCGGTTCGGCAATAAAACCAACAATGTCATCCAGGACCAGGATCCCATCGATGGAGGGAAACTGTGCTTTCTGGTGACGGACCCAGGCTACAGTAAAATCAGTGATGATCCGCATCAGCCGGTGGATCTCCTCCGGTTGCAGCATGATCGCCAGCATCAGCTCAGAGGTCCCCATCAGGAAAGAAGCAATATTCAGAGGTCCACGGGCAATGGCAAACCTGACCTGGTGCCCCATTGCGTTGATCTCAGGCTCCATGGTCCTGAGACGCTGGATCATGAACGGAAGCAGCCCGTCAGTTGCCGGATCAGGCACCTTCATGCCCGAGATCTGCGACACGTCGGTGATGACCTGCCCTGCATGGGGCATCTGGTCCTGCTTCCAGATGCACTTGGCACCGAATGCGGAAGGTTCCGTACACATGCCGTATTCCGACCAGAAACCTGGCAGAAACAGCGTGCCAGGGAAGGTTCCCAGGACCTTGCGGTAAGCATCCATCCACACCCGGTCAGATGCATAAAACGACAGATGTGTTGTCCCGTACCATCCTGGAATCCAGGGACTATCAATAATAAACCCGGTAACAGGATCACCCGTGTGCCTTCCATGCACTACGTCGGTAAGCAGTTTCCACTGAAGATCGGTCATTGGTTTTTACATTACAGTTAGCAGTCGTGAAAAATAACGAAAAAATTCGTGCCGGCAAAGGAATTCAGCAGCCTTCACCGACTTGCCCGCGCTCTGAGGCTGTCGGGCTATTGCTGTACCACTGCCAGGTGAAAGCCCCGGGTAAAAGTGATGCCATCGCAGGGGTACGGCGAAATTCCGTATGGACGCTGTGATCTTGCCACCGGGGTGCTGTGATCTTACCGCCTGGGTGCAGCGAACGTATCTTCAGGGTGCGGCTATTTGGTTTCGTATTCCGAAAGACAGTCCGGACAAAGACAGTCGGTGTACCGTTCCATGATCCTGATCATGTCCTTTTTCAACACCTGCACCTGCTCACACCAGCAGTCATTGTCGCCGTCGCAGGTAAACTTCCTGCCGCATTCCGGACATATTTTTGTGGCCATTTGAATCATTTTATCTGAGGTGTACCCTACGAAAGCACCAGGCACAACCTGCATCAGCAATAACAGGGGACCCATTCCAAACATCATTTGCAGGACCCGGTTGTTGTTCAGACCTTCCGCGTCATTTTTACACTCACATTCCTGATGGGACCTCCCATGGGCGGGTTCATCTTGCGGATCGTTACGGTCACCGAGGTGAGCCCGTCCAGCTCCCGGTAGATGGCATCCAGGATCCGCTTCCCGATATGCTCCAGCAGGTTGGAGGTGTGACGCTTCATCTCCTCCCTCACCACCCTGTAGGCCACCTGGTAATTTACGGCATCCTCCAGGGCATCGCTTTCAGCCGGCTTCGACATGTCGGTCTCCATCTCCAGGTCGACCAGGAAACGGTTGCCGACAATCTGCTCCTCCCGGTAATGCCCGTGGAAGGCATAGAACTCCATTTGTTCAATCTTGATCAGTCCCATTTATCTGTATTTAATCACCCACAAAGTTACAATACCTGTTATGACCGCAATGGAAAAGCTCAACAAGGTACCGATCAGAATATATTCTACCCTTTTCCTGTCGTAATTGCTCTTTATGTCACTGTAGCGCAATACAGATTTTGCCGCAATCAGAAATCCTATCAGTGCATACTGTTGTATCAGCACAAATGACACGATCATTACCCGCTCAAGAATCCCGATA
>Ga0180429_10003833_pt1 | contig 12138 bp, 7 predicted proteins | sample SS_ome_FD_132428 | JGI IMG/M metagenome (GOLD analysis project Ga0180429, IMG submission 132428) | Hypersaline lake sediment archaeal communities from the Salton Sea, California, USA - SS_1_S_1 metaG | ecosystem: Environmental > Aquatic > Non-marine Saline and Alkaline > Hypersaline > Sediment ... | reverse complement strand
TGACCGGCGCGTCTGAGGACACCGCCCTCCATCGCGCGCAGCGGGAACACGTGGCCGGGGCGCGCCAGGTCCTCGGGGCGAGTCTCCTCCGCAACCAGCGCGCGGATCGTCACCGCCCGATCCTGCGCCGAGATGCCCGTGGTCGTTCCCTCGACCGCGTCGACGGACACCGCGAAGGCGGTGCGCATCTTCGACGTGTTGTGCTGTACCATCGGGTGCAGGTCGAGCCGATCGAGCCGCTCCGCGGTCATGGGTACGCAGATGAGTCCCCGTGCCTCCCGCGAGATGAAGTTGACGGCTTCGGGGGTCACCCGCTCCGCCGCCATGATGAGATCCCCTTCGTTCTCACGCGACTCGTCGTCGACGACGATGACCATCTCGCCCCGACGGATGTCGGCGATCGCCCGCTCGGCCGTTCTCGGATCGTCAGTCATAGCTACCGTCCCAGGAAGCCCAGTTCTCTCAGGCGCTCCAGTGTGATGCCCTCTCGTCCGCTCTCCCGATCGTCGCTCGCGCCGCGCCCCAGTGACTCGACGTACCTTGCCAGCAGATCCACCTCGATGTTAACCGCGGCTCCCGGGCGATAGCCGCCGGCCTTCGTCGAGGTCAGCGTCTCCGGAATCAGCGCCACTCCCACGCGATTCGCCTCGAACGAGGCCACGGTCAGGCTGACGCCGTCGATCGCGATCGAGCCGCGCGGCGCGACGTAGCGCCCGAGCTCCGCGGGGATTCCCAGCAGCAGGTCCCGTCCGGCTCCCCGGGTCTCGACCCGGAGGATCTCCCCGACGCCGTCCACGTGCCCGGTGACGAAGTGCCCGCCGATCCGCCCTCCGACCTCCAGCGCCCGTTCGAGGTTGACCCGCTCGCCCCGCCGCATCCGGCCGAGCGTCGTCTTCGCGAGCGTCGTCTCCACGACGTCGGCTTCGAAGATCGAACCCAGGAGCTCGACGGCCGTGACGCAGACGCCGTCGATCGAAACGCTGTCCCCGCGCGCCAGTTCCGGCGCGAACGACGCCTCGACGCGGAGCCTCGCCTCGCCGCCGGCCGGGCTCAGGCTCACGAGCCGTCCCTGCTCCTCGATCAGCCCCGTGAACACGCTTCCTCCTCGTCTTCCGCCTCGCCCGACGAACGACGGACCCGCCCCTCGAGCAGCCAGTCGTCTCCGCAGGCCGAGAGACGGACGTTCTTCAGGAAGGGCCCCTCTCCCCAACAGCGCTCCGGCGCCCTTCCGAACGCCGGCCGCCCGTCGGCGCCGAAGATGCGCGGGGTGTAGAAGAACGCGACGTCGTCGACCAGGCCGCCGCCCAGGAGCGCGGTCGCGATCCCGGTGCCTCCCTCACAGAGCACGTCGATCAGACCGCTCGAGGCGGCGCGCCTCAGCACGTCTGCGACCGGGAGCCCGTGTCCGTCGGCCGGGAACCGCCAGATTTCGATCCCCCGATCCGCCAGCGTCCGCTCGCGGTCGCCCTCGGCTTCCGTGGAGCACGCGACCACGGTTCTCACGCCGGCCGCCGTCCGGACGAGAGCGGCATCCGGCGGCGTGCGAAGCCGGCCGTCGAGCACGAGCCGCGCCGGCTGCCTCCCCCCCTCCTTCTCCCGCCTGTCCGTCAGCAGAGGATCGTCGGCCAGAACCGTCCCGATGCCGATCATGACGCAGTCGCACTCTCCCCTCATCCGGTGGACGCGCTCGCGCGACGGGGCGGACGTGATCCAGCGGGAGGCGCCCGGCGGCCCGGTGATCCTCCCGTCGAGCGAGAGCGCGAGCTTGAGACGGACGCGCGGCAGACCGGTGCGGCGGAACTTGAGATAGGCCGCGTTCAGACGCTCCGCCTCGTCGCGCTCGACGCCGAGGGTGACCTCGATCCCGGCCGCGCGGAGCCGCGCGATGCCCTGCCCGGCGATCTCCGGATTCGGGTCCTCCGTCGCCACGACGACGCGTGTGACTCCCGCGTCGATCACGGCCTCCGTGCACGGGGGGGTCTTCCCCCAGACGCAGCACGGTTCGAGCGTGACGTAGAGGGTCGCCCCGGCCGCGAGGGGACCGGCCTCGGCGAGCGCCCCCACCTCGGCGTGCGGCCCTCCGAAACGCGCGTGGTACCCCCTGCCGACGACCGCGCCGTCACGAAGCAGAACGGCGCCCACCATGGGGTTCGGACTCGTCCGTCCGCGGCCCCGAAGCGCCAGCTCGATCGCCTCTCTCATGTGCGTCGCGTCGGTCTTCGTCGCAGTCGCCATGGTTCACACAGAAACGCGCCCCGCATGACTCCGGGGCGCCTGAAGGGAAGCGGCGCGGCCGCTCCCTCGTACTGCTCCTTCTCTCATCCAGACTCTCACTGTCGGCGCCCGAATTCCACGGGCTCAGCAGACACCGTCCGCTCGCGGGCTCTCACCGCCGGTGGGGAATTGCACCCCGCCCCGAAGGAACACTGATCGTGTCGATCACCAATCTACCAGAGGAGTCCCCCCGTGTCAACAGGGCGCCCCGAGGCCGCTCGTCCCGCGGTCGCTACGCCGGGTCCCCGGAGCCCGTTCCGACGATCCCCTCGACGAACGCCCGCGCGTCGAAATCCACCAGGTCGTCGATGCTCTCCCCCGTGCCCACGTATCGAACCGGTATCGCGAGTTCCCGGGCGATCGCCACCACGATCCCGCCCCTGGCCGTTCCGTCAAGCTTGGCCAGCGCGATGTCGGTGACGCCGACCGCCTCGTGGAAGAGCCTCGCCTGCGAGAGGGCGTTCTGCCCCGTGTTCGCGTCGAGGACGAGAAGCACCTCGTGGGGTGCTCCGGGCAGGCGCTTCCCCAGAACGCGCTGGATCTTCTCGAGCTCCTTCATGAGGTCCCCGCGCGTGTGCAGGCGGCCCGCCGTGTCGACGATCAGCGCGTCCGCCGAGCGGGCGATCGCGGAGTCGAGCGCGTCGTACGCGACGGCGGCGGGGTCGCCGCCGTGCTGCCCCGCCACGAAGTGGGCTCCGCTGCGGTCGGCCCAGGTGGATAGCTGGCTCCCTGCCGCCGCGCGAAACGTGTCTGCCGCGGCCAGGACGACGCTCTGCCCGTCGACCCCGAGACGCCGCGCGAGCTTGCCGATCGTCGTGGTCTTCCCGACGCCGTTGACCCCCACGACCATGATGACCAGGGGACGCGTCGAGGGCCGCTCCGGCGCTTCCCTCAGCCCCTCCAGGATCGACAGGAGCTCCCGGGCCATCAGGTCGCGTACCACGCCCTCGCCCGACGCCGCGTCGACGGCCGGCTGCTCCGCCTTGAGAGCCTCGACGAGTCGGGCGGCCGTGTCGACACCGAGGTCCGCCGCGATCAGCGCTTCCTCGATGTCCGCGAGGGCCTCGTCGTCGAGTCGCGGGCCGCGCCCGAGCGCCGTTCGAATCCCGACCCGCAGCGCCTCCCGCGTCTTCGAGAGGCCGCTAAGCAGGTTCGTAAGCCGCTTCCTCAAGCTCCACCTCTTCGTCCAGCGCGTCGAGCCGCACCGAGACGACCTTCGACACCCCCGATTCCTCCATCGTGATGCCGTAGAGGCGGTCGGCGGCCTGCATGGTGACCTTGTTGTGAGTGATGATGACGAACTGCGTGCGGTTCGAGAACTCGCGGAGCATCCGTACGAAGCGTGTGACGTTCGAGTCGTCGAGAGGAGCATCGACCTCGTCGAGAATGCAGAACGGCGACGGCTTGACGAGATAGATGGCGAAGAGGAGAGCGATCGCCGTCAGCGCCCGCTCGCCCCCGGATAAGAGGCTCAGACGGCCGAGTCGCTTCCCGCGTGGACTCGCGACGATCTCGATCGGAGACTCGAGCGGCGCTTCCGGATCGAGCAGTCGCAGATCGGCCTCCCCGCCCTCGAAGAGGCGCCGGAAGGTCGCCACGAAGTTCTCGCGGACGTGCCCGAACGTCTCGACGAACATCTCCTGGGCCGTCTGGTTGATCCGCTCGATCGCCTCGAGAAGCGACTCCTTCGACTTCTCCAGATCGTCGTACTGCCCCTTGAGGAACTCCAGCCTCTTGCTCTCCTCGTCGTATTCCTCAAGCGCCAGCAGGTTGACCGGCCCCATCGAGCGGAGCCGCGCCTTGAGGCGATCGACCTCCTCCCGCGCCTGCGCGGGCTCGAAGGGTTCCTCCGGGACCTGGTCCGCCTCGTCCTCGGCCTTCACCGCCGCCTCCGGAGCCGGGACCGGGGCGGCGATGTCCACGGAGTACTCCTCCCTCAGACGGTCGCGGAGCGCCTCGCAGCGCCCACGGAGTTCCGTGTCCCTCAACTCCAGCTCGTGAAGCTCGGTCTGCGCGGTCTCCCGCGTCGCCCGATAGCCCTTCGTCTCCTCTTCCATCTGATCTATCTGCGCGACCAGCACCCCGACGGTCGCCTGCATCGCGTCGCGCTCCGTCTCGAGCCCGCGCTTCTCGTCCTCGATGGCGCTGAGTGCGGAGTCGTCTCCCGCGATTCTCTCGGAGAGTTCCCCGACGGTGCGCGCGTGCTGCGCGCGCTCGACCGACTTGCGCTCGATGCTCGTCCGTGAGGCCAGCACGGACTCCGCCAACGTCGCCCGCTCGCTCTTGAGCTGGGTCACGGCCGAGCGAAGAGCGGCGGCCTCGATCTCGGCCTGCTTCTCTTCTTCCTGCGCCTTCGCGCGATCGCGCTCCGCCGTTCGGAAGTCCCTCTCCAGTGCGCCGAGCCGCTCGCCGAGTTCGTCCTCGCCCCGCGAGACTCTCGCGAGTGTCGCCGCGAGGTTCTCGATGTCCTGCTTCGTCCGGTCCATCCGAACGCTCATCGCGTCCCGCCGGGCCGTGAGGCGGGTGATCGTGTCGGACAGGTTCGTCTTCGCGAGCTCGAGCTCGGTGACCTTCCGCTTGACGTCCCAGTGTGTCCCGTCGGCCGCCTCGACTGCCCGCTCGGACTCCGAGACCTGAGCCGAGGCCCGCTCCAGTTCGGCCTCCGACGCGGACTCACCGCGGCGCGCCGAGTCCAGCAGCTCCTCGAGCTTGCCCAGCTCGGCCTGGGCCTCCTCGACCCGCTCGGCCCTCCTCAGGAACCCCGCCTCCTCGCGATCGAGCCTGCCCCCGCAGAGAACGCCGTCGGTCGTCGCCATCTCTCCCGACGGCGTCACGAAGGCGACGCGCGCGCCGTCCGAGCGCGCCGTGAGCTCGAGCGCGGACCCCAGGTCGGAGACGATGACGACGCGCTCCAGCAGGAACTCGACCAGACCCCTGTGCGCCTCATCGGCCCGGACGAAGTCCGTCGCCCTTCCCACGACTCCGGGCGCCGAGAGCAGCTCCTCCGAGACGGGGCGGACAGCGATCCTGCCCAGCTCGGAGAGGGGGATGAAGCTGGCCCGCCCGAGCGACTTGTCGGAGAGCGTCCGCATCGCGCGCCGCGCTGCGGACACATCCCGCGCGACGACGTACTGAGCGGTTCCAGACAGGGCCGTCTCGACGGCCGCCGCCATGCGAGGGTCGACGTCCAGAAGATCGGCCACGGTCCCGCAGATGCCGTCGATCCCGTTGGCCTCGCCCGAGAGGAGCGCCCTGACACCCTCCTGGAAGCCCCCGTAGCCGTCCCGAATCTCGGTCAGGAGATCGAGGCGCCGCCGCCCGGCCTCGAGGTCCCCCTCGAGGCGCGTTCGACGCTCGCGGGCCGACAGCAGGCGCTCACGCGCGGCGTTCAACCCGGCGTTCGCCGCCTTGAGAGCCGCCCTGGACGCCTGAGCCGCCTCGCGGTAGCCGGTCTCGTCCCCGAGAGCTCCGAGGATCTGCTCGTCCCTCTCAGACAGCGACGAGCGGGCGTCCGCGAGGGCCTCCTCGATCTCGACGTGCTCGCGCATCAGATCGTCGAGCCGTGCCCGGTAGCTTTCGAGTTCCCCCTTGAGCCCCGCCGAGCTCTCGAGCCCTTCGAGCCGCGTCTGCTTCTGACCGTCGACGAGTTCCTTCAGGCGCCGGTACTCCGCCTCCGCGGTCGCCAGAAGCCCGCCCCTCTCTTCCAGCTCGCCGTCACGCTCGGCGACGGCCTCGGCCGTCGCGCGTATCTCCTCGTCGAGCCGGGCCGCCCGCTCGAGGGCCAGGGAGAGATCGGCCCGGATGTCAGTGAGCTCGGTGTCGAGCTCGCCGACCCGTCGCTCGGACGCACCCTTACGCTCCCTGGCGACGAGGACGCCCTCGGCGAGCTCGCGAGAGCGGGTCTGGAGCTCCCCGATCTCGGCCTCGAGGCTTGAGAGCGCCTCCTGCTTGTCACGGAGATCGCGGCGTGTGCTTCCGTAGGATCCCTCCCGCGAGGAGAGCGACTCCTCCGCGGACGCGATGCGGCCGCGCAGCTCCGAGAGCCGTCCGGCCGCTTCGTTCCGTCTCCTCTGCCACTCGGCGTACTCGTGGCGCCCGAGCCGCACCTCGAGGTCGCTGAGGCTGTCCGTGTAGCGCCTGTGGCGGCGCGCCTGAGCCAGCTGGCGCTTGAGTGAACGGACCTGCTTCTCCACCTCGAGGATGATGTCCGAGACGCGCTGCATGTCGGTCTCCGTCGCCTCGAGCTTGTTCATCGCCGACCGCTTCCTGACCTTGTACTTCATGATCCCGGCGGCCTCCTCGAACATGAAGCGGCGGTGCCCCGCGGAGTCGGACAGCACCGAGTCGACCATCTTGCGCTCGATGAGGGAGTACGTGCGCGTTCCGATGCCCGTGTCCAGGAAGAGGTCCCGGATGTCGCGCAGCCGGCAGGACTGCTTGTTCAGAAGGTACTCGCTCTCGCCGGAGCGGAAGACCCGCCGGCCGATCAGCACCTCCGTGTAGTCCGTCGGTAGGTAGCCGGCCGAGTTGTCTATGCTCAGGGAGACCTCGGCCATGCCGAGGCGCCGTCGCTTCTTGGTCCCGTTGAAGATGACGTCGGCCATGCTCGAGCCCCGGAGCTCCGAGGCGCTCTGCTCGCCGAGGACCCAGCGGATGGCGTCGGCAACGTTGGTCTTGCCGCACCCGTTCGGCCCCACGACCCCCGTGATGCCGGGGCCGAATTCGAGCGAGAGCTTGTGGGCGAAGGACTTGAATCCGAAGATCTCGAGCTTCTTGAGGTGCACGAAGCCTCCCGTCAGCGGTTCGATGTGCGCTCGATCCACGCACCGTCGTAGCCGAATTGCTTCACGATGTCAAGCATCTGTCTCGCCTCGCCGACCCCCGGATACGTCGAGCGCACGCCGACGCGGAACCACCGGCCGGCGTCTCCGAGCTCGACCTCGACGATCGCCGCCTGCATCCCGTCGCGCTCCAGCCGCGCCGAGTCGCGTCGCGCCGCGCTTCGGTGCTTGTGTGAGCTGACGAAGACCGTGTAGCTCCGTCCGGCCGCGGGCGGAGCGGTCCGCCGCTCCTCGCGGGCCGGTTCGACCGTGGGGGTCGGCGGCGCGGCCTCCGGGGACCGCGCGTCCGCCCCGGCGTCGTCGCCGATCCGCTCCCGTTCTTCAAGGCCCGCCGGTTCCCCACCGGCGGCCGTCGCGGCCGCGTCCTCGATCTCCTCGGCCGCCTCGGCGGTCGGCCGCATGGCGTCCCGCTCGGTCACCACGCTCTCTCTCGCGTCTCTCGAGCGCGCCACGTCGTCCAGCGGCCGCAAGAGGCCGTGCCAGATCCAGAAGCCAGCGGCTCCGAGGACGACGATGCCTCCGGCGATCATGGCCCACCGCGGCACTCCCCTGCGCGGGCGACTCCCGTCGTACACCGCGACGCCCGCCGGCTCGGGCGCCATCTCGGCCTCCTGCGGCACAGCTGCCGGCGCCTCCTCCGTCTCCTGCTCCCCGGCCTCGGGCGTCGCCTCCGGCTCGGGCAACGGCTCCGCGGGCCGGGCTCCCTCAGCTTCGGTCTCCGCCTTCGAGGGTGTCCGGATCCGTGGCCCGCCCTCCCGGGCTGCTTCTTCCTCCCCCGTGGTGGGTCCGGCCGCAGGTTCGAGGTCGCGTTCCCCGACGGGCGGTGTCTCCTCCACGGTGACCAGCACCCCGACGACGCGGCGACAGCGTTCGCCCGGCGCGACGCCTTCCGCCAGACCGTCCAGTTCCGCCGTCGTCGTCGCAACCAGCACGACGACATCGGCGAGACGCCGCGCCGCCCCGACCGACGCGGCCTCGAGGACGAGCAACACCAGATCGCTCGACGCGCCGAAGGCGGCCAGGACGTCCCGCACCGCTTCTCCTTCGAAGACGGCGTCGCCGGAGACAGGCGCGGACCCGCTCGTCACGAGCCTGACGGCGGAGGCCAGCGTCCTTCGCGCGACGCTGGCGGGGCTCACGCCGAAGCGGGTCGCGTCGACCAACCCTTCCTCACCGTCCTCCCGCAGCGCCTTCTCGATCGACGGTCTCTCGAGGCTTCCGTCGATCAGCGTCACCCGCGTCCCCTTGTCGCCGAGCCATGCCGCCGCATCGCACGCGAGAGCGGCCGCGAGCAGGACGTCGTCGCCGACGAACGCGACGGTGTCCCCGCCCCGCGTCCCGAGAGCCTCATCGAGCCCGAGGATCCAGTCCGCCACGCTGTCGTCGACGACAGGTCGCACCAGAGCACGCTCATCGGGAAGAGCGTGGCGGAACAGCGCGATGGCGGCCGCGAGGCGTCCGCCGATCAGGCTCTCCAGCTCCGGCGTGAGACGTCCCGGTCGGAACCCGTTACCGTTCATGGGTGAGGAACACCTCCGTCAGCGACGACGCCAGCAGATCGTCGTCGGTCGAGTCGACCGTCCTGAGATCGAGCACTATCCGGTCCTCGTGCACCCGCACAACGATCGGCGGCTCCCGCAGCAGCAGGGCCTCAGCGACGGACGCGGCGCTCACGTCACTCGGCTCGATCTCGACTCCCGCGCTGGCGATCTCGCCCTGCGGAAGAGCCCCGCCTCCGATGCGCGCCGAGAGGTCAACGGCCTCCACCCGCGCTCCCTCTCCACAGCGCCCGGCGAGAGCACCGACCATCGCTGCGGCCCGCTCCCTCAGCGCCGTGAGCGGAGTCGCGGCGGCGGCGAGGACCGGGACGCGTGCGGCCGCCCGGTCGAGCAGATAGAGGTCGAGCGTCGCCTCGAGGGCCGCCAGAGTCATCTTCCCCGGACGCAGCGCCCGAGCCAGCGGGTTCGACCGCATCGCGGCGATCGTCTCCGCCCGCCCCACGGCAATGCCGGCCTGCGGCCCTCCCAGGAGCTTGTCGCCGCTGAAGGTCGACACGGACGCGCCCGCGCTCACGCTCTCGGCGACGGTCGGCTCGTGCGCGAGGCCGAGCGCCGCCGTGTCGAGCATCGCGCCGCTCCCGAGATCGTGTATCACCGGCACCCCGACGCGCTCTCCCAGGCGGACCAGGTCGGGGATGGAGACGGTCTCCACGAAACCGACGATCGCGTAGTTGCTCCAGTGTGCCATCATGACCGCTGCGGTCTGCGACCGTACGGCCTCTTCGAAGTCGCCGATCCTCGTCCGGTTCGTCGTCCCGACCTCGACGAGCCGCGCGGCGCTCTTCGCGAAGACCTCGGGCAGACGGAAGGAACCACCGATCTCGATGAGCTCGCCCCTGCCGACGACGACCTCTCTCCCCGCGGCGAGGGTGTTCAACGCGAGCATCACGGCGGCCGCGTTGTTGTTGACGACGATGGCGTCCTCGGCGCCGGTCAGCGCGCACAGCATCTGAACGACCCGCGAGCCTCGACGCCCCCGGCGGCCTTCCGCAAGATCGTATTCGACATTGCAGTAGCCGCCCGCGGCGACCACGGCCTCGAGAGCCTCCCGCGCGAGGGGTGCCCGTCCCAGGTTCGTGTGGACGATGACTCCCGTCGCATTGACGACGCGTCGGAGCCCGAGCAGCCCCGAGCGCCTGACACCATCGCGCACGAGATCGAGGACGGCCTCCCGCAGCTCCCCGGACGTTGCGATCCCGTCGTAGTGGCCCCCGCGGACCAGGCGGCGCGCGTCCTCCAGAGTGCTCCGAACGGACCGCACGAGCATCTGGTGGCCGACCGCCTCGGCCATACCGGCGCTCTTCAGCGCCTCCAGGGCCGAGTCGACCGACGGGATCGCTCGCAGCCGCTCCTGTTCGTTCACGCATCACCTCTCAGGGCCCGGGAACGTCCGGGGGCACTCGAAGGCAGGGATACCGGCGCAGGAAACGCACCGCGTCAGGTTATCCCGGGCTTCTTGCGGCGGTCAAGGCATTTCGGATGACGCCCGGCCGTTCTCCTGGCACATGAGTTGCATCATTGGAGACGGATCGGCGCGTCCATTTCACGGAGGAACGCGATGCTCCCGAAACCCGCGCTCGCCGTCCTGCTTGTCGCAGCCGTTTCGACGGCGTGTCTCGGTCGCCCCCTCGACAAGACAGGCGCCGCGGCCGTGGCTCCGTGGCCGGGCTTCGCGCCGCGCTCACCGAGCGTGATCTTCCACGACGACATGGAGTCCGGCGAGAACGGGTGGACCCACGTCGACCGCACCGCCTCCGAGGAGCCCGCGTTCCACAGAACCGCGGGCCTCGCCTACGGCGGCAGCGCCTCGTGGTGGTGCGGCGCACAGGACGCCGCGTACGCGGGGGGTGACGGGTACGGAAACGGGTGGGACGGGCGCCTCGACCTTCCCGAGGTCGACCTGTCGGGAGCCGCTCTCCCGCTGCTCTCCTTCGCCTATCACTGCGACTCCGAGCCCGGCTACGACAAGACGACCGTCGAGGCCGAGATCGGCGGAATCATGGTCGCTCTCGGAGGCCCCTACGAGGGCGCGAGCGGCGGATGGATCAGTCTCGCGGGCGCCGCCCTCTCTCTCGAGTCGTGCGACACTCCCCTGCGGGCCCGCTTCCGGTTCGTCTCGGACGACGCCTTCTCCGACGAGGACGGGCTCTACGATTCGGAAAGCGGCGCCTTCCACGTCGACGACATACGCATCTACGACTACTACGGCGGGCTCGAGTACTTCGCCGACGACGCGGAGTCGGGCGGACTCTGCACGCCCAGCTCCGCGGAGGGGGCGGGCGACTGGTGGCACATCGTCGAGCGCCGGTGCTCCGCCTACAGTGATCCCAGCTGCTGGTGGTGCGGGAGCGACGCCGACACCTCGGTGGTGCCCGGCGGACTCGTGAACTCGCTCACGTCTCCGGCGGTCGACATCTCCGGGGTGAGCGCGTGCACGCTCCGCTATCTGCTTCACGCCGAGGTACCCATGGTCGACGACGACTTCTGGACGGAGGAACTCACGACCGACGGCGGCGCCACGTGGTATGTCAGCGGCGTCTTCTGGGGTGACTTCGGCAGCTGCGACCTCTGGAGCCTGCGGGGTGTGTCCGGTGTCGACGTCACACCGTACCTGCCCGGCACGAGCTTCCGGGTCCGCTTCACTCTCCACACCACCGCGAACGGATGCGGCCCCGGAGTCGCGGGCGGCGCCGGCATCTTCCTCGATGACACGTGGCTCGAGGACTGGACCGATACGCCTGTCGAGGCGATGAGTTGGGGACGGGTGAAGGCGCTCTATCGATGACGGCCGGCGATCGCGCGTTCCCGGTCGTCTAGAGGTAGCGCACGAGGATGTAGACCGAGGTGAGGGCGAGGCAGGTCGCCGTCACCGGAATGCCCGCGCGCGCGAAGCTCCCGAATCGCAACGGTTCCCGCTCCTTTGATGACAGACCGACGACGGCGATGTTCGCCGCCGCCCCCACGACCGTGGCGTTGCCGCCGAGACACGCGCCCGCCGCCAGAGCCCACCAGAAGGCCGGCGCGACTTCCGCGGCGCCCGCGTCCGCGAAGTGGTTCACCAGAACCTGTACGAGGGGTATGAGGACCGTGACGGTCGGCACCGCCGAGAGAAACGCCCCGATGGCCGCCGTCCCCCAGAGCAGTACGAGGGCGAGGACCGCCGGATTGTCCGACACGGCGAGAAACCGATCGGCCAGGAACGCGACGATCCCGACCTTGTCCAGCGCCCCGACGAGAACGAAGAGCCCCATGAAGAAGAAGAGAACGCTCCACTCGACCTCCGCCAGCACCTCCTCGGGACTGATGCGCGTGACGACGAGAAGGAACGCGGCCCCCGTCAGCGCCACCGTTGCGGCCTGAAGACCGAGCTGGTGGTGAAAGAGAAAGCCCGCGAGCACGATCCCGAGCGCCAGCAGCGACCGCTTCAGGAGACCGGGATGCTTGATCGCCTGAGCGGCATCCAT